>Ga0070664_100001209_pt1 | contig 20572 bp, 19 predicted proteins | sample KBSC73metaG_FD_65863 | JGI IMG/M metagenome (GOLD analysis project Ga0070664, IMG submission 65863) | Corn rhizosphere microbial communities from Kellogg Biological Station, Michigan, USA - KBS C7-3 metaG | ecosystem: Host-associated > Plants > Roots > Rhizosphere > Soil ... | reverse complement strand
AGCGCCGTGGCCACGGTGGAGAACGGCAAGCCGCGCCTGCTGACGAGCCGGGCCGGTCGCTCGCTGACCCCGTCCCTGGTGGGGTTCAGCCCGGATGGAAAGCGGGTCATTGGCGAGGAGGCCCGGCTGCTCGCGATCTCGCGCCCGGCGGACGTGGCGGCCGCGACCAAGCGCTTCATCGGGCGCCGCTGGAGCCCGAAGCTCGTGCACGAGGCGCGAACACTCGTGCCCTACCCTCTGGCGGAGGGGCCGAACGGCGAGGTGCGGGCGAAGATCGCCGGGCGCGTCCTCCCCCTCACCCAGATTGCGGCCATGGTGCTGGGTGAGCTGAAGCTCGATGCCGAGGCTCACTTCGGCAGGCCCGTGCACAAGTGCGTCATCACCGTGCCCGCCAACTTCGACGACAACCAGCGGGCGGCGACGAAGCAGGCGGCGCAGATCGCCGGCCTCCACGTGCTCCGGATCGTCAACGAGCCCACCGCAGCGGCGGTCGCCTACGGGCTGACCTCGAAGTTCGAGGGAAAGGCGCTGGTGTTCGACCTGGGCGGCGGCACCTTCGACGTGTCGATCCTCGAGGTCGAGTCGGGGGTCTTCCAGGTCCAGGCGACGGGCGGAGATCCCGTTCTGGGCGGCGAGGATTTCGACGCGGCCGTGGTGCACTGGTTGCTGGAGCAGCTTCCGCTGGCGCAGCGCGAAGCTGCGGCGCACGACACGATCTCCATGCAGCGCCTCAAGGTCGCGGCCGAGCAGGCCAAGCGAGAGCTTTCGCAGGGGGACGAGGCGCACGTCGTCGCCACCGGCCTCGGGGACCACGGGCCGGGCGGCAACCTCGTCGATCTCGACGTGCGGCTCCCGCGCGCCGAGTTCGAGCGGCTGGTCGAGCCCCTCGTGGCCCGCTGCCTGGACGTGACCCGGCTGATGATGGACGAGGCGAAGGCCACCACGAATGACATCAAGATCATCCTCCTGGTAGGCGGGATGACCCGCGTTCCCATGGTGCGGAAGCGGGTGGCCGAGCTGTTCGGGAAGCCCCCTGTCGTCGGCGTCAACCCCGACGAGGTAGTGGCGCTCGGGGCGGCGGTGCACGCCTCGGAGATCGTGGCCCAGGACGGAGAGACCCTCCTGATCGACGTGGCGAGCCACTCGCTCGGCGTGGGCGTGTACGGCGGCGGGGTTCGGAAGGTGGTGCGGAAGAACACTGCGATCCCGGTGGTCGCGCGCGAGGTGTTCCTCCCCTCCAGCGGTGGGCAGAACCAGGCCCGCATCGTCATCTACCAGGGCGAGTCGGACCAGTCCGAGGAGGACGTGAAGCTCGGGGAGGTGCTGCTCAGCGACCTGCGGGTGAAGTACCGCGCGGACACGCCACTGGAGGTGACCTTCGAGCTGTCCAGCGAGGGCACGGTGAGCGTCCGCTGCATGGACCTGACCAGCGGGCTCTCGGAGGCGCTGCGCATCACCCAGCGGACCGAGCTCTCGGCGGAAGAGCTGAAGGAGCTCCGCGCCGAGCAGGCCGCTTACCACGCCGACCAGGCGGAGCCGGAGACTCGCGAGCTGGCGGAGTTCGAGACGTTGCTCGAGCAGGGCGACACGCTCCGGCGTGCGCTGGAGGCCGGTGCCCGAAGGAGCGACGACGAGAAGGAGCGCACCGCCACGGTGAAGCTGGTCGACGACCTGCGGGCGCTGGTGCACCTCGGCCGCACGGCGGCGATGGCGAAGAACCGTCCCCAGATGGCGGAGGTCACCATCCGGCTCGGGTCCCTGGTTGCGGAGGCGAGCCCCGGCCGGAGCACCTCCAGCGCCCACACGCCGGCGCAGACCGAGGCTGTCTAGAAGCAGCCCGGGGCCCGGGCGTGGTGGTCAGTGCACGGTGCGCTTCAGGGTGCTGAGTGTGCCGTGTGTCCGCTCGGCATTCGGCAGGATGTTGCTCTCCACCCAGTTGCGGGTGTCTCCGTCGAGCTCGTCGAGGTCCCGACGGTAGTCGTTGAGCCCGTGGTCCTCACCTTCCTCGAGCGCCTGGAGCGCGGTCTTCTCGCCGAGAAGGTCGCCTCCCCCCTGGACCAGCTTGGCCCAGACGCCCCATGCCCCGGAGCTCTGGTCGGGGGTGCCGCCGAGCTCGGTGATGCGAGCCCGCAGCAGCTGGATGCGCCGATCGTGGTCCTGCTCACAGTTCTGGAGCTGGGAGCGGATCGCGGGGTCGGTGATCTTGTCGAGCGCCTGCCGGTAGGTCTCCACAGCGGAGATCTCGCCGCGCAGGAAGGAGTTCAGCTTTCCGACCACCTCTTTGTTGGGAGTCGCCATGGGTCCGTCTCCAGGTGAAAGGGAGGCCAACCTGCGCACCGCCCATCCAGGGAGGAACTGTCGGCCGTCGGGGGACAGCCTGGTCGCCTGTCCTCGCCACGAGGGATCGAGGAGCCCCGATTCCCCGCCGTCCTGAGCTGCGTCGGACCGAGGTGTCGGACCGAGGTCCCAGACACCTCGTTACACACACTCGTACAGGCATCCCAGGACCCTCCGCGGCCAACCCGTCCCGGCCCGCGCAGGAGGATGAGGCGTCGAACCCGTCCTGGCTCGGGTTCCTTGCAAACTGAACGCGGTCGCCCGGGGAGTGCTGCTGCTCACCTCCGGTGCCGGAGTGTTGTGCATCCCGAGCAAGCGCAGGCGCTGAACGCTCAGGACCCTGCGGGCCGGGCAGGACCGTCCTCGGCCGCGGGACCTTCCGTCTCCGCGGCCCGATCCTGCGGCTCCACGAGCTTGGAGAGCGTCTTCCGGTCCACCTCGAGCAGCCGTGCGGCCTCGCTCTTGTTCCCGCCCACCATCGTCAGCACGTGCTGCGCGTAGCGCCGGTTCAGCTCGGCGAGCGTGGGCATGTCCGAGGCCAGGCCGGCGAGCTTCTTCGGCGCATCCCCGATGGGCTCGGGAAAGTCTGCCGGCCCGAGCACGCCGGTGATGTTCAGCGCCAGCGCCCGGGCCACCACGTTCTCCAGCTGCCGCACGTTCCCAGGCCAGTCGTACGCCACCAGCCGCGCCATCGCTTCCTCGGTCACCACCGGACGCACACCGCCCCGGGCGTGAAGGCCCGCGAAGTGGTCCACCAGCGCCGGGATGTCATCCCGCCTCTCCCGGAGGGGCGGCAGGTGGAGGTGCACCACGTCCAGCCGGTAGAGCAGGTCCTCGCGGAACTTCCCCTCAGCCACCCGCGCCTTGAGGTCCTTGTTGGTGGCGGCGACGACGCGCACGTCCACGCGGATCGGCGTGCTCTCGCCCACCCGGCGGATCTCTCCCTCCTGCAGCGTGCGGAGGAGCTGGCTCTGGATCTTCGGCCCGATGTCCCCGATCTCGTCGAGGAACATCGTCCCGCCGTTGGCCTCCTCGAAGAGGCCGCGCCGCGCACCGGATGCGCCGGTGAACGCTCCCCGAGCGTGTCCGAACAGCTCGCTCTCCATCAACGACTCGGCGATGGCCCCGCAGTCCACCGCCACGAACCGGCCCGCGCTCCGCGGCGAGCGCTGGTGGAGGCTCCGCGCCACCTGCTCCTTTCCGGTGCCGGTCTCCCCGGTGATCAGCACCGGCACGTTGGTCGCCGCCGCTCGTGCCACCTGCTTGTAGACCTCGAGGATGGCCGCGCTGCGGCCCACGAGCTCCTGCTGCTTCACCCGGGCGCGGAGGCTCTTGTTCTCCTCCACCAGCCGTCGCTGCTCGAGCGCTCGCCGGACGACCCGCACGATGGCGTCCACGTCGAACGGCTTGGCCAGGTAGTCGAAGGCGCCCTTCTGGATGGTGTCCAGCGCCCCCTCGATGTTGCCGAAGGCGGTCAGCACGATGACCGGCGTATCCGGGTTCCGGGCCAGCGTGGCCCGGAGGACGCGGAGGCCATCGTCCGGATCCGGCATCGCCATGTCGGTGAGCACGACGTCCACCGGCACCGTGCCCTTGAGGATCTCCTCGGCGGCCGGCGCCGAGGCGGCCTCGGACACCTGCCCCAGCGGACCCAGGAGCCTCCGCAGCAGACCGCGGGCATGAGGGTCGTCGTCGACGACCAGGATTCCCGGAAGGCTCATCGCGCCGACACGAGCTCCCCGGGGACCGTCGTCTGCGGCCGCGCCCCCTCGCTCCTCGGGCGATCGACGCTCGGGAACCGCACCGTCGCGGTGGTGCCGCTCCCCGGGGCACTGCGGACGCGGAGAGTGCCGCCGTGCGCCTCCACCAGCCGCTTGGTGGTTGCCAGCCCCAGACCCTGCCCGGGGAGCCCGCGCGCCTCGGGAGCCCGAAAGAAGGGCTGGTACAGCCTGGCCAGCACCGTCTCGGTCATTCCAGGCCCGTTGTCCGTGACCTCGAGCACCGCCTCGTCACCCTCACGGCCGGCGTACACCACCACCCGGGCTCCCGGCCGGCCCGCGGAGTACTTCACCGCGTTGGAGATCAGGTTCTGGGCAATCGACTGGACGAGCTGGGCGGGAACGTCGACCGATACCTGGCGGGCGAGCTTCCGCTCGATGATCACCCCGTTCAGCGCCGCGACCTGATCCTGCTCGAGGAGGATCGCGCTCACCGCGGTGTCCAGCTCGCAGGGCGGTCCCTCGCTCCGCTTGCCGGCGCGGCAGAACCGCAGCAGGGCCTCGACCAGCTCGGCCATGCGGGTGGCGCTGGTCTCGGCGTCGGAGAGCATCTCCTTCACGTCGGGGTCGGTCACCGACTCGGATCGCCGGATCAACGTCAGGTAGCCGCGCAGCGGGCTGAGCGGTGACACCAGATCGTGCGCCACGCGGCTGGCGAACGCGTCGAGCTCGTGGTTGCGCCGGTCCAGCTCGGCGAGCTGCTTCTGGATGGTGTGCTCCTGCCGCCGGAGCACCCGCACCATCGAGGTGCCCACCACCACCGCGAGCGCCACCGCGGAGAGGGCGACCAGCGCGCCGACGAAGGTGGTCTTGGTCCGCAGGCTCTCCCGGCGATGCAGCAGGGCACGGGTCTCCTGCGCGTCCTTGTGCGCCAGCTCGCCGGCCAGCGCGTTCAGCTGCTCGGCGATGGGGCGAAGCTCGGCCTCGAGGTGCTGGCGAGCGCGCTCCGCCTCGCGCCGATTGGAGAAGCGCAGCGCCACACGAGCCGACTGGGCCAGCGCGCGCGCCGTCTCGTCGAACCGCTTCCAGAGCTCCTTCTCGCCCTCGGGGAGCCCCTGAGTGTAGGCCAGGCGGGCTTCCTTCGCGTCGGCGAGCGTCTCCTCCATCCGTGCGTCGGCAAGCTGGCGCGCATCGTCATCGGTGGCCCGGATGTGATCGTCCACCGTGTTCTCGAGGACGGCCGCATCCACACGGATGCGGGCGATGAGCGCCTCTCGCTCGAGCGCGGCGCCGAACAGCTCGTCGATGCGAGCGTTGGTCCGCAGCTCGTTCCAGAGCGTGAAGGCGGTGACCGCGGCCAGAAGGGCCACGACGAAGAAGAACGCCGCGCGATAGCGGCGAAACGACAGGGAACCATTCACGACGGGGGCGGCATCCTCTCACAGCCAAGCGGCATTCCGGGCCGCGGTTGCAAGGGCACTGTAACGCCGGTGTTGGGGAAAAACTCCCCACCCCTCTGCTCAGGGGTGCGGACGGCATCCCCACCTTTGGGCACGCGTCCGCAGGAGTCGCTGGATTGCGCCATGTGGCACGCCATCTGCCTATGGCCGGCCCGCTGTTCCCAACCCAAGGAGCAAATCCATGAAGAAGCTCATCGCTGCCCTCATTCTCGCCACCTCGTTCGCCGCTCTCGCCGACGACGCTGCCAAGAAGGACGCGGCGAAGACCGAGAAGAAGTCGACCGAGAAGAAGAGCACCGAGACGAAGACCGAGAAGCCGGCGACCCCGGCTCCGGCCGCTGCCGAGCCGGCGAAGAAGTAAGGTTTTCGCAGCTGAGTTGCACACTGGCGGGGTGGGTCCGGCGCAACGTCGGGCTCACCCCGCTGGCACGTTCGGTGCTCTGATTGTGACCGACGCAGCATCTCGCTGTCGTCGTGACGCAGTCGCCCGAGGAGTTCCATTCACATGAAGAAGCTGATCGCCGCGCTGGTCCTCGCCACCTCGTTCGCCGCATTCGCTGACGACGCTGCCAAGACCGACGCTCCGAAGAGCGCGAAGAAGGCCAAGAAGGCGAAGAAGTCCTCGAAGGAGGCTCCGCCCGCCGCTGCCGAGCCGGCTCCGGCGAAGTAACTCCTCGGCGGTCGTCGCGACCGCAGGGAAGCGATGGGGCGTGCAGCACGCAAGCGCGTGCGGTGCGCCCCATCGTCGTTCTGGAACATCCGGCCCGGCGCGGCCGCCTCAGGGCACGTCACCCGGCTCGTCAGTCTCGACCAGCTCGTCGTCCCGCGTAACAGCCGTGGGCCGCGCGGTGAGCCGAGCGTCATCATCGTCCGCGTCCGGGTCCTCCTCGACGGCGTCCGTCTCGGCGAATCGCTCCACGTGGTCCGGCTGGAGGTCGGGCGCGTCCGGGTCTTCCTCGAGGTCCGGCGCCATCCCGAGGTCGTCGTTGCCGACGTCGAACCGGTCCCCCTCCACCTCGCGCGGGTCCAGCTCGGCGTCGCTCATCAGCTGCTTCTCGCTCGTCTGCTCCCCGTCGATGGGAAGATCGAGGAGCACGTCCACGGGGTGAGCCCCGGGGCGGTCGCCCTCGTACGGCGTGCTGTCGAGCTCTTCGTCCTTGCGGCGGGCCATGGTGCTGCGGAAGGTGGGCCGCGCCGCGTGGCCTGACAAGCTCAGCCGCCCGCACCACGGGGAACGCCCGAGGGAAGCTCGTCGGCGCGCCGCCGATCGCGCTCAGCCAGCGAGGGGGGTGGCGGCGGGGAGCGGCGGCCTGGAATGTACCCAGGCATCCACGAGGGCGAGCGGCCGGGCCAGCAGCTCACGCCACACGTACGGGGCATGCCACCGTCCGCCCCCGGCGCGGACCCCCACCGCGTCGATCCCCGCCGCCCGGGCGAGGAACACCGCCCGGGGAAGATGGAACGCCTGGGTGATGAGGATTGCCCTTTGCACTCCGAACACCCCGCGCGCCCGCCAGCAGCTGTCGAAGGTGGAGAGCCCCTCCAGGTCCACGGAGATCGCCCGCTCCGGCACGCCGCCCTTGGTCAGGTAGCGGCGCATCGAGCGAATCTCGTCATGGTACGGGTCGGTGTTGCCGGTCAGGAGCAGCCGCTCCACCCGGCCGGACCGCCAGAGCAGCAGCGCCGTTTCCAGCCGTTCCGCGAGGATGGGCGACGGCTCTCCCCCGGGAGCCAGGCCCGCTCCGAAGACGATTCCCCAGGGCACTGTCGGTGCCGCCTCCGGCGAGACCACGTACCGCCGGGTGGCCAGCTCGATGTACATGGTCGGGAGCACCACCGCTGCGAGCAGCAGGGCGAATCCCAGGCCCATGCTTTTCCTCATGGGACGCAGGGAGGCCTCCGGAGTGCACGGTGGTTGATTCCGGAGCCACCGGGCTGTAAGGGGCCCCCCCGACCGCCCATGGCCAGCCTTCGAGACATACGGAAGCGCATCCGGTCCGTGAAGAGCACGCAGAAGATCACCAAGGCGATGAAGATGGTCTCCGCGGCCAAGCTCCGCCGGGCCCAGAACGCCATCGTCGCCGCGCGCCCGTACGCGCGCGCCCTGGACCAGATGATCGCGGATCTCGTGTCACGGAGCGAGGGGATCTCCCACCCGCTGCTCACCTCCCGTCCAGTTCGGCGAGTGGAGATCCTCGCCATCACCTCTGACCGTGGTCTGGCGGGGGGCTTCAACGCCAACGTCATCCGGCGTGTGGCGCGCTTCGCCTACGAGCACGACCGCTCCGCCAGCCTCCGGCTGACCACGGTGGGCCGGAAGGGTCTGGAGGCGTTCCGGCGCCGCCACCTGGAGATCCGCAAGGACCACGCGGGGTTCTTCAACCGACTCAGCTACGAGAACGCGCGAGCGCTCGCCGAGGAGCTGACGGCCGAGTTCCTCGAGAACCGGGTGGACCAGGTGCTGCTGGCCTACAACGAGTTCGTCTCCGCCATCACCCAGCGCGTGGTGCTCAGTCCGCTCATTCCCTTCGAGCGGCCCGCCGCCGAGGAAGGCCAGTCGTCCGGGCTCCGCTCGCTGATCGACTTCGAGTACGAGCCATCGAAGCAGGCGGTGCTGAATCGGCTGGTCCCTCAGGCGGTGGCCATCCGCGTCTACCGCGCGCTGCTCGAGTCGGTGGCCTCCGAGCACGGGGCGCGGATGAGCGCGATGGAGAACGCCACCAACAACGCCGAGGACGCCATCTCCAAGCTGACCCTGACCTACAACCGGACCCGGCAGGCGGCGATCACCAAGGAGCTGATGGAGATCGTCTCCGGCGCCGAGGCGCTGAAGTAGCGCCCGACCAATCGAGAAGAGAGCAACGACCAGACATGACCGCGACCGTACAGAGCCAAGGCAAGGTGACCCAGGTCCTCGGACCCGTGGTGGACGTGGAGTTTCCGCCCGGTGACCTTCCGGAGATCTTCACCGCCCTCCGCGTCACCAATCCCTCGCTGGGGAAGGAGGAGGGGAACCTCGTCCTGGAGGTCGCGCAGCACCTCGGCGAGAACACGGTCCGCACCATCGCCATGGACTCCACCGACGGCCTCGCCCGCGGGGTACCGGTCCGGAACACCGGCTCGCCGATCGTGATGCCGGTGGGCAAGGCGACCCTGGGCCGGATCCTGAACGTGGTCGGCGAGCCGGTGGACGAGAAGGGCCCGGTGAATGCGGCGGAGCACTGGCCCATCCACCGCCCACCGCCGACGTTCACCGAGCAAGACGTGCGGGTGCAGATCTTCGAGACCGGGATCAAGGTCGTGGACCTGCTCTGCCCCTACACCCGCGGCGGCAAGACCGGCCTCTTCGGCGGCGCCGGCGTGGGCAAGACCGTTCTCCTGACCGAGCTCATCAGGAACGCGGCCATCGAGAAGGGCGGGTTCAGCGTCTTCGCCGGGGTGGGTGAGCGGACCCGCGAGGGGAACGACCTCTACAAGGAGTTCCGCGAGGGCGGCGTCATCAACCTCGACGAGCTGGAGAAGTCGCAGGCGGTTCTGGTGTACGGCCAGATGAACGAGCCGCCCGGCGCCCGCGCGCGGGTCGGTCTGTCGGCGCTGACCATCGCCGAGTACTTCCGCGACGTCGAGGGCCGAGACGTGCTCCTCTTCGTCGACAACATCTTCCGCTTCACTCAGGCGGGCTCCGAGGTCTCGGCGCTCCTCGGCCGCATCCCCAGCGCGGTGGGTTATCAGCCGACGCTGTCCACCGAGATGGGCGACCTCCAGGAGCGGATCACCTCCACCGCCAAGGGCTCGGTCACCTCGGTGCAGGCCATCTACGTCCCCGCCGACGACCTGACCGACCCCGCGCCGGCCACGACCTTCGCCCACCTCGACGCGACCACCGTGCTCAGCCGGCCCATCTCCGAGCTGGGCATCTACCCGGCGGTGGATCCCCTGGACTCCACCAGCCGCATCCTCGACCCCAACATCGTCGGCGCCGAGCACTACGCGGTGGCCCGGAAGGTCCAGGGCATCCTGCAGCGGTACAAGGAGCTGCAGGACATCATCGCCATTCTCGGCATGGACGAGCTCAACGAGGACGACAAGCTGGTCGTGGCACGGGCGCGGAAGATCCAGCGCTTCCTCAGCCAGCCGTTCTTCACCGCGGAGGTCTTCACCGGCAAGCCGGGCCGCTACGTGAAGCTCACCGACACCATCCGCGGCTTCAAGGAGATCGCGGACGGCCTCCACGACGACATCCCGGAGCAGTACTTCTTCTACGCTGGCGGCATCGAGGAAGTCGTGGAGGCGGCGAAGAAGGCGGCGGCCTGATCCGCTGCCTGCGGCGCGCGCCCGTGAGGATCGGCCGGTGCGAGATCACCCTGGTGCTCCTGCTGGTGCAGACGGTCCTGGCGGGGCGCGCCGCAGCGCAGGAGACCGGTCAGAGTCGTGGGCGTGCCTCGTCCAACGCCGAGTACGGCATCGTGATGCGCATCGAGGGGGAGGAGAAGTGCCGGATCGAGGTGACGCGGGACACCGACGTCGCCTGGACCCTCCCACGGTGCCTGGGGACGGTGGACGACCTGTACTTCGTCAGCAACTCGGGCGAGCGGTTCTGGGTCCTGTCCGTCCTTCCGAAGTCGGTGCCCTTGCCGCCTTCGGCGGCGGTGGAGGAGAAGAAGCGTTCGTCGAAGAAGAAGCCCCCCTTCGACCAGTACGGTCCGGTGGCGGTGGCCACCCTCTACGATCGACTGGGCAACCTCGTCGCCCAGCGGAAGCTTCAGGATTTTCTCGGCAGGAGCGCGCACCGGAAGCTGAGGAAGCTGGACCGGCGGTTCGTGTGGCTCGAGGGTGTGCTCGGAGTCCCGGGCAAGGAGCCCCGGGTGAACGACCGGAACCAGGTGGAATTCGATACCGTCGAGCCGCGGACCTGGCGGCTCGGCTTCCAGGAGTGAGTGCCCGATGGCCAAGCTGAACGTCGACATCGTCACCCCCGAGCGGCGGCTGATCTCCGCGCCCGCCGACGAGGTCGTGGCCCCCGCCGCCGAGGGGCTGTTCGGGGTGCGTCCCGGCCACGCCCCCTTTCTCTCCACGCTGGCGCCCGGCCCGCTGACCGTCCGCGACGGCACGAACACCCAGGCCTGGTTCGTGGCGGGCGGCTTCGTCGAGGTGCAGAACGACAGGGTGCTGGTGCTGGCCGACCAGGCAGAGCCCGCGGCCTCCATCGACGTGGAGGGCGCCACGGCGGCGCTTCGCGAGGCCGAGCAGCGCCTGGCAGCCCTGGGGCCGGGCGATCCGAAGGCCGCGGCGGAGACCGCGCGCATCCAGCGCGAACGGGCACGGGTGGCTGCCGCCCGCGCCAGCAGTCGCTGAGCCACGGGCAGACCGCCCATGGGCTCGAAGCCGCTCGAGCTGTTCCATCGGCTCGACGAGCCCCGGTCGGCGCGGGTCCGGCGCTGGGTCGTGGATCGAGGACTGCACGAGGTCGTGCGGTTCCGGAACGTGGTCTACCCCGAGGCGGCAGCGGACTTCGAGGCGCGGAGCGGCACGGAGACTCCCGCGCTCTGGGACGGCGAGCAGCTCTTCACCGGCGTCGAGCTGATCATCGCCCGCCTCCAGGCGGTGCTGGACATCGGCCGCTCCTGAAGGCCCGCTGCCCTCGGCGGCTCGACGCGTGAGCACGGCCAACGAGTTGTCGCCAACGAGGTGTCTGGCACCTCGGTGTCGCACCTCGGTGTCGTGTCAACTTGACATGAAGGTGTCAGACACCTTCGGAGCTCGGTCCGGCCGCGACGGTCGCGTCCAGCCGGGTGGGACCGGCGTCGGTGCTCTCTGTCACGCACCCGACGACCTCGTGGTCGAGAGCGCTCGCGCTCCGCGAGCGCGCCGCTGATGCGCATCGCGCGGGCTGACCCCATCTTCGTGACCGGCGCCCCCGGCGCCGTGGCCCTGTCGACGGGAGGTGAGGCGTGGAACTCGGAGAGCAGCGGCTGGACGAGGCCCAGCTGCGGAACATGTCGACGGTCGAGCTGGTGCGGCACGCGTTCGTGGAGATGAAGCTCCTGATCCGGGCCGAGGCGCTGCACGCCCGGACCGAGCTGAAGGAGGAGCTCGGCGAGGCGCGCACCGCGGGCATCCTGCTCGGCGGAGCTCTGCTCCTCGCTCCGGCGGGACTGGCCGTCGCCCTGATGGCCATCGTGCTCGCGCTTCCGGAGCCGCGGTGGGTGCCAGCACTCGTCCTCGGCTTGGTGGTCCTCGCCCTGGCCGCGCTCCTGGCGTTCCTTGCGATGAGGAAGCTGCCGAAGCAGCCTCTCGCTCGCACCCGCGACCGGTTGAAGCTGGACTGGATGCTGACCCGGGAGGAGCTGCAGTGAGCCCCGCCAAGGAGCTTCAGGTGGTGAAGACCGCGGATCGCATCCGCGACGAGTTCCTGGTCACCCTCCGCGAGCTCGACCGCCGAGCCCAGCGGGCGATGGACGTTCGGGGGTTGATCCGAGACAATAGACGGGTGGTCATCGCCGCGGGCGCGGGGCTTGCTGCGGTGGTAGTGGTCATCATCGGGACCAGCGTGGCGCTGTCCCGCTCGCGGCAGTCCCGCCTCCCCGAGCGGCGGGCCCGGGCGCTGCGCCGCGCCTGGGAGAACCCGGAACGGATCGCCACCCGCGCGGAGGACTTGCCCCGTCCGGTGGGCCTCGTGCTCTCGCTGCTGAAGGTCGCGGTGGTGGCCGCGGGAACGCAGCTCGTTCGCCGGAGCGTTCGGCGCGCGCTCCCCGCCGGCGGCTGACGCGGCGGCCCGGCGACCGAAGGTCAGCGGACCGGCTCACTGACTCGGAGGACGGATTCCCAGCTGTCGCGCGAGCAGGGCGAGCTGGGTCCGGTTCTCCTGCCGGAGCTTGCGGTACAGGCTCGAGACGTGGGCCTTCACCGTGCGCTCGGTGATCTGGAGGCTGGTGGCGATGTCTCCGTTGTCCGCTCCCGCGGCCACCCAGGCCAGGACCTGACGCTCGCGGGCGGAGAGGGGCCGCAGCTGCTCGTGCTCCGGAGCCCGCGTGGCCTGGAAGACCGTGCTCAGCATGTGAGCCGAGACCGCTCGCTCGCCGCGGGCGAGCAGCTCGAGCGTGTGGAGAACGTCGTTGCAGACACTAGAACGTGCGTCCAGGTAAGCGGCCGCTCCGGCAGCGATGCAGCGGTCGAGCGCGCCGGCCCCGTCGCCATAGGCCAGGACCTGAAGGTTGGGGTGGAACTGTCGGGCCTCGGCGAGAGCGGCCACGCCGTCGTCATCGTCCAGGGTCACGTCCACGCAGGCGATCTGCGGTTGCTCCTGCGCGAGACCCGAGAGGAACGAGTCGGCGCCGCTGTGCCGGCCGACCACGACGTAGCCGGACTCGGTGAGCACGCGCGCCAGCGCGTCACCTCGGAGCAGCTGGCCATCCAGGAGCGAGACGCGCACGCTCCCCCCGTGTTCCATCGTCACCACCGACCTCCGGACCCATCGAAAACCGCTGCGGGTCGCCGGAGTCAGAAGTCAGGTGCATTGCCCCGAAGGTCAACCGCTGGTCGCTTCAGGGTGTCCGGAGTCCGTCAGCCGAGAGCAAGCGAGCGTCCGACCGAAGTCGGTGGTGAACCCACAGGGGGGAGGTGCGGTATTGAACAGAGCAAACTGTGGATAGTTCCGCATCCTCGATCCTCCTGGCGGTTTCGCTGCTCGCTTCACCCGTCCTGGCTGAAACAGGAACTGCAGTTCAGCTGAACTCATCGATTGCACAAGAGGCAAACATCACTGCCTCCGTGGATCCACCGGAGGTCGGCATCCCGTTCGGCTGCGGCATGTCGTTCCCGGTGAGCCAGGTCCACAACATCGGCAGCCACGTCGGGAACGACAGCTGGGCCTGGGACTTCCGCATGCCCGAGGGAACGCCGGTGGTGGCCGCGCTCGACGGCGTGGTTCGGCTGGCGCGCGGAGACAGCGACGAGGGCGGATGTGATCCGGCGATGGCTCGCAAGGCCAACTACGTGGTCATCGAGAGCGCGGGCAACCTGGAGACACAGTACCTCCACTTTTCCGCGGTGAGCGTCATCCCCGGCCAGCACGTGCGGCGGGGAGATCTCCTCGGCTACTCCGGCAAGACGGGATGGGCCTGTGGCGCGCACCTGCACTTCAAGGTCGCGACCCCCACCTCGGCAGGCTGGAACAATCCGTCGACCGAGGCGCGGCTGCTGGGGTACGGGGACCCGGCGCTCGAGACGTGGGTGTCGAGCCCGCCCTGCACCGCGCCGCTCGAGGTGGCGACGCAGCAGCCGCCGCCGGCAGTGCGCCCGGGCGCTCCGGTCGTGCAGCCGCCCGGCGAGGTGAACCCGCCGGCACTCTCCGCAGCAGGCAGCGCCGGCGAGGCGGCGATCAGCGTCGGCGGACGTTCCACGTCGCGGGGAGCCTCCGACGGCTCGGCGCCGGTCGCTCCTGCCGGCAGCGGTCCCTCCGGGGAGCTTCCGCTCTCCGGCACCGGTGTTCCTTTCCTGCCCTCGACCGCGGCCGAGCCGGCCGAGAATTCGCTGGCTCCGGCTCCGGACGGTGGTTGGTCCGCGCCGCCGCCGCTGGCGCGCCCAACCTCCGCTGCGCCGGCAGCGTCCGACCAACTGCGCGACACCGAGGCCGAGCTGCTCGAGGACGCCGAGGCCGCACCCGCCACCCGCTGAGGCGCAGGTCCGCCCTTCGGTCGGGGCGTGCGGCACGGTCCAACCGAGCAGGTTCCCTGGGCCCCGACAGCGCGGGCATCTCTCGAGCCCGGTTCGGCGGGCGACCGGCCCGCGGCGCCTCAGGTCGTCGTGGCGGACTCGACGAGCTGCCTCGCCGCCTCGAGTGGCTTCTGCAGCGCCCGGTGCACGTCCGCTCGGAGATCGACATTCACTCCGTCCACCGCGCGCAGGAATGACGCCTCCCCTGCGCGAGCGAGCGAGGCCGCGACGCCGGCGAGGGTGAGCCCGGTGATGACCGTGCCGGCCACCGTCCACAGCAGCGCCAGCACACCGGCATTCAGGAAGTAGCCGCCTGGCAGCCACGTCCCTTCCCAGTACGCCCGGGCGACGCGGTAGCCCACGTGACCGACGAGGCCGAGCAACGGCAGCTGCACCAGCGGCACCAGCAACAGCCGCGCCCAGTGCCACCACGCCTGCACCGCTCCGTCGAGCATCGGCCCGGTCACCTCCCGCCAGGCCAGCGCGCGCGCGCCGGCGAGCCTGGCCACCCACGCCGGATGTTCCGGCAGCCCGGTCACCTCCGCGGGAAGCCCTCGCTCGGCGGCGACCGAGCGTGCCGGGGCCAGCGCCTGGCGCGCGAGCGCATCGAGCGCCCCGTCCGACGACGCCACCACCCGTTCGGCCGCCGCCTGCCGCCCCCGCGACTGCACCTCGTCGAGCACCGCGCCGGTCGCCGCCACCAGAAGCCCCGCCGGAAGGCTCGCCCGTGACGCGAGCGCTGCTCCCGCGAGCCCTCCCGACCCCCAACCCGACAGTCGCAGCCCCCAGCCGATCGGCCCGGTGAGCCGTCCCGCTGCCTGACGACGCACGCTCTGGCGGAGAAAGCCGCCCGCCCCGCCGAGCCGCACACGGAAATCGTCCCCGAGTGGCCCCCGCACCTCGGCGAGCCCGCTCTCCAGCGCCTTCCGCACCTCGCCGCGCGCCTCCTCCGTCACCTTCAGCGCCCCCGCCACCCGGGCGCGGATCTGACCGAGCAGCGCCTCGGCGTTCCGCCGGCGGAGCTCGGTCGCGACGCCCGCCTCGGAGAGCGTGCGCAGCTGCGCCGTGAGCGCCTGCCAGTCGTCGTCCAGGGGCTCGCCCATCCGCGCCTTGAGGGCGCTCACCACGAACACCGGGGGCGGCTCGGCGAGGCCCAGCTCCGCCTGCAGCACTCGCTCGACCTGCTCCCGCAGTGTCGCCCGGGCCTCCGCTCCCAGCTGGTCGGCGAAGTTCACCACCCCGAGCAGCGCCCGGCGGCGACCGAAGGGGCGGAGCGCCTCGGAGGGTCGTGCCTCGGCCACCGAGCCGCGGTGGAACACCACCAGCGCCGCGTCCACCTGGTCCAGCACCGCCAGCGCCGCCGCGGCGTTCTCCCGCGCCACGGAATTGAGGTCGGGCGTGTCGACGAACACCTGGCCCGACCACACGCTCCCCGCCTCGGTCAGATACCGCACCACCCGCGGCACGGCCGAAGCGAGGGTGCCCAGGTCCGCATCGGACGGGGCGTAGGCCACCGCCTCGTTCGAGGTGGGCCGATCCACTCCCTCGCGGGCGAGCACCGTTCCGGCCAGCGCATTCAGCAGGGTGGACTTGCCGGCTCCGGTCGAGCCCACCAGCGCGATGCGCAGCGGCCGCTCGGCGAGCGCGCGGGTCCGGGCATAGTCCTCGGCGAGCCGCTCCAGCAGCGCGCGGGCATCGGCCAGCGCCGGGAGCTGGCACGCCAGCTCCAGCCGGGACCGGACCAGCTCCGGCTCGGGCAGTGCAGCCGGCGGCGCCTCGTCCTGCTTCGCTCGGCGGAACCACCTCATGCGTCGCCTCCCTCCAGCTGATCGGCGGCCCGGGAGAACGCGGCCGCGGCGGTCTCGGCGGCCGTCACCTGGGCGTCGAGTCGCTGGAGCAGCCCGCCGAAGAGCCTGGCTTCCAGCGCCCGACCCAGTGAGCCGCCGTGCTGCTCGGACCAGGTTCGCACCACCTCGCCCCGTACTCCGCTCCCCAGCAGATCCACGAAACGCTCCAGCAAGGGGGTGGTGAGCAGCGTGCCCACCCACACCACGGCGTCGTGGCCGATGCCGCCGGTGGCCACCGTCACGACCGCGGCGGCGCTCGCCGGCACCGAGTAGACCAGCGTCGCCAGCGCCTGGATTGCCCCCTCCTGGAACCCGCCCGGCAGATGGCTGCTCACCAGCTCACGGCACCGGGCCAGCAGCTGCGCGCGGTCCTCCCGGAGCGAGGCGTCCTCCACCAGCGGGCCGGGGGCCTGGAGCGCGGAGAGAGTGCGGAGACCGAGCGCCTCGGCCAGCGCCTCGCGCGTGCCCGGGTCCCCGCGCCAGGCGCCCAGCTCGGGGCCGAGTGACTCCACCAGCTGCCTGACCCCATCGCGCAGCGCCGCGTCGGTCGCCGCCGCCGCCGTCGCCTCCAGTGCCTCGGGCTGGGGCGGGCTGAACGAGGAGCGGAGCTTGCGGCCCACCGCGCCCAGCGCTGCGGCGAGGCCCCGGAAAGGCCGGCGGATCCACCGATTGACCGGGCTGCGCGCATCCAGCTCGTCGCGGAAGGCCTCGAGCAGCACGTCGGCAGGCACCGCCCGGAGCGCTGCTCGCGCCCCCACCTCGGCCAGCCCGTGACGGAGCCGGGTGCGCAACCGCTCCGGCTCGCTCGCGAGCGCTCTGACCTGGAGGCCCAGCTCCCGGAGCTCGGCTGCGGCATCGCGGAGGGCAGCGGCCCGCGCACGGGTACGGAGCGCCGCCCCCCGCTCGGGATCGCCCAGCAGCTCTCCGAGCCCGGGCCCACCGTTCACCGGCTCGACCGAGAGCCGTCGCCGGCCCGCCTCCACCTCTGGGTCGTGCGGGCTCCGGTAGCGCGCGAAGGGCGGGGCGCCCACGTCGGCCGCGAGCTTGTCCAGGTGCGCGCGAACCGTCTCCAGCTCGGGCGCCTCGTTGTACACCACCACCCACGGACGGCCGCGGCCCACCGCGTCCCGCACCACGTCCACCAGCGCGGCGTTCTGGTAGGTGTGGCGGGAAACGACGAAGACCACGACGTCGACGGTGAGGAGCAACGCCTCGCTCCGCAGCCTGTTCTCGCGGACCACGCTGTCGAAGTCCGGCGTGTCCACGAGGACCAGTCCCGCCGGCAGCGTGGGCGTCGAGGTCAGGAAGAGGCGTCCGGGTGGACCCGGCTCGGTCACCGGCGCCCGTGCGCCGGGTTGAAGGAGCACCACCTCGTAGCGCGCGGAGAGCGCCTCGCGCCCTGGGCCGCTCGCGGTCTCCGGCGTGGCCGCGGCGAGACACTGCTGCGTGAGGCCGCCCTCGGCGCGCGCCGGCGAGAGGTTTGCTCCCACCAGGGTGTTGAAGAGCGTTGACTTGCCCACGTTGTTCGGGCCGGCCACCGCGACCAGGAGCAGCGGCGCGTCGCTCGACAGGCGCGGCAGAAGATCTCGCGAGATTCGTGTGCGCGCCCGCCGTGCCAGCGCCCGGGTCTCTGGTCCGGCAGCGTCGGGGAGCCGATCGGTGGCCGCGGCGACCTCGCGCAGCGTCTCCACCAGTGCCGGGGTGTGGGGTTCGGTGGTCACGGCGGCTTTGGTGCTAGCATCCCGGAGGGTGTCGATGGCGCCTCGTTCGGGCCTGGTCCTGCTGCCGGACAGCTCCGGTCTTGGGGATCGGGTGACAGCAGCCCTGCTGGGGAGTGACGTGGAGCTCTGGCCGGCGGGTCAGACCGCCGACGCGACCTACGTCGTGGTGGACCTGACCGCCCCCGGGGCCGACGAGCTCCTCCAGTGCGTGGTTCAGGGCGCGGATCACGCGGTGATCGCGGTGGTGGACCAGGGCGTGCTCCGGCGCCGCTCGATGGTCGGCATTCCGGCCGACTCGCTGATCGCCGTCGGACAGCTGGAGGCCGAGCTCCGGTGGCGCCTGGAGAAGGCGCGAAAGCAGCACGCGCTCGATCTCCAGTCGCGCATCCAGCAGCGCAATCTCGACCTCTTGCTCGAGCTCACCGCCCGTTACGCGGAATCGACGGACGTGGACGAGCTGCTGCACGACGTCACCCGGCGCCTCGCGGAGATCCTGGGCATCCCCCGTGCCAGTCTGCTCCTCGACGACGGCGCTGGCTCGGCGGTGGTGGTCGCCGCCAGCGACGCCCCCGACATCAAGAACCTTCGGATCGAGATGGACCGCTATCCCGAGGTGCGGCAGTGCCTGCGCACGGGGCTCGCCACCGTCGTGGAGGACGTTCCGAGCCACCCGCTCCTGGAGGGGATGCACGAGCGTGTCGCCGCGGCCGGGGTGCGCTCGATCGCGGCTCTTCCCCTGAGCGTGCAGGGCAAGGTTCTGGGCGTGCTGCTGGTGCGCGCCTCGGGTGCTCGCCCCGCCTTCACCCCCGCGGAGGTGGACTTTCTCGCCACGGTGGGCCACGCCACAGCGGTCGCGCTGCGGAACGCGCACCTCCTGGAGTCCGTCCGGGGCGAGTCCGAGCGCGAGAAGTCGGCCCGTCTCGTGGCCGAGCAGAAGGCGGCCGAGCTCCAGCGCTACCAGGCCTTCTTCGCTCACGTCTCGGAAGGCATCGCCATCCTCGACGGAACGGGTCGGGTACTGCTCCTCAACCCGGCCGGCGCGGCCATGCTCGAGGTGGATCCGGCCCAGCTCCAGGGTCGCCACGTCGAGGACCTGACCGGGGCGCTGGGGGCGGAGGCGCTCACCGCTCTGCTCTGCGCGGTGGCTCGCGGCGAGGTCCAGCGCGACGTGGACGTGCAGGCGCGCACGCCGTTCAGCCGGCTCCTCACGCTCTCGGTGAGCGGAGCGCCGCTGCGCGAGGGAGACGCCGCCGCCATCCTCAGCTTTCGCGACGTCACCGAGCCTCGCCGCATCGAGAACGAGCTGCGCCGGACCAAGGAGTTCCTGGAGAAGCTGGTGGACAACACCGTGGACGCGGTGGTGGCCATGGACATGAAGGGCCGCTTCGTCCTTTTCAACAAGGGAGCCGAGGCGCTCACCGGCTATTCCGCCCAGGAGGCGCTCGCCCGGCTCAGCGCCGCGGACTTCTTCGTCGGCGAGGACATGGTCGGGGAGCTCCTGGAGCGGATGCGCTCTTCCGAACACGGCGGCCCGGGCCGGCTGGCCCTCCTTCGCCAGGACATCGTCACCAGATCCGGAGAGCGTGTCCCGGTGAACATGACCGGTTCCATCCTCTACGAGGGCGCCCGCGAGGTGGCCACGGTGGGCATCCTCCGGGACCTGCGTGACCGCGTGCAGCTCGAGCGCAAGCTCTCCGACGCCACCCTGCGGCTGGAGCGCAGCGAGAGGAGCGCGGAGATGATCGCCCTCGCCGGCACGGCGGCCCACGAGCTGAACCAGCCGCTGACCTCGGTGCTCGGTTACGCCGAGCTCCTGAAGCGGAAGCTCGGGCCGGACGACTACGCCTGGGCCAAGGTGGACATCATCCACAAGGAAGCCGAGCGGATGAAGGAGATCGTCCGAAAGATCGGCCGGATCACCCGCTTCGAGACGAAGGCCTACGTGGGAGAGGCCCGGATCCTCGACCTGGAGCGTGCCTCGGACGAGGAGGGCGCGCCGACCTCGAAGGGTGAGGCCTGACCGCGCTCGACCGATGCATTTCGGTCCCGCTGTCAGTTGTCCCGTGGACCAAAAATATGGAGAGTTTGCGCGTACTTCCCTACCTCGTATTCTTGACAGGTTGCTGAGTGCGGGACGTAGGATGCACCTTCACGTCCCCCTGAATTCCAGGGTTCCAGCGTGCCCCGCCGGTCCGAGGTGACCGCCGTGGTGCGATGGCCAGTTCGGAGGCATCGATGACCGTGGGGCTCCTGACCAAGCTGACTCTGCTCGCCGCCGAGGCGACGGCGTCCGGCTCCTTCTTCGACCAGATGGCGGCACGCTTCCGCGCCGGCAAGGGCGGCATGTACCCCATCGCCATCTGCGGCGTGATCGCCCTGGCGATCATCATCGAGCGGGTGGTCGTCCTCTTCTTCTCCGCGCCGATCAACAAGGACGGCTTCCTCCGCGGGCTGAAGAAGCACATCTACGCCGGCGACCTGGACAAGGCGATCAACTACGTCGCCGGGCAAAAGAGCACCCCGCTCACCAACGTGGTGAAGGCGGGCCTGATGAACGTGCCCAAGGGCGAGGACGAGGTGCAGGCCGCCCTGGACGAGGCCAGCCTCCGGGAGACGCCCAAGCTCGAGGCGCGCACCGGCTACCTGGCGATGCTCGGGAACGCGGCGATGCTCGCCGGACTCCTCGGCACGGTGAACGGTCTGATCCAGTGCTTCGAGGCCGTGGCCCACGTGAACCCGGCGGACAAGGCCACCATCCTCTCCCAGGGCATCTC
>Ga0070664_100001201_pt1 | contig 20631 bp, 18 predicted proteins | sample KBSC73metaG_FD_65863 | JGI IMG/M metagenome (GOLD analysis project Ga0070664, IMG submission 65863) | Corn rhizosphere microbial communities from Kellogg Biological Station, Michigan, USA - KBS C7-3 metaG | ecosystem: Host-associated > Plants > Roots > Rhizosphere > Soil ... | reverse complement strand
CCCGGCGTCCGGCGCCAACGACTTGCAGACCAGCCCCTCGCAGCCGTCGGCGACGGCCTGCTGGAACACGGCCTCCAGCGCGGCGACGTCGGCGGTCACCTCGGCGGTGGCCAGCCGCAGCGTCGGCGCGAGCTCCACCGCGGCGGCCAGCCGGGCGCGGCGCTCCTGGTACGGCAGCCGGGTCAGGTCCTCGCCGTCGGCGTAGAGCAGGTCGAAGCAGAACAGGCTCACGGGGAAGTCCTCGACGGCGTCGGCGATCCCGTGCTTGCGCCGCCGGAACATGACCTCCTGGAACGGCCGCAGTTGCGCCGAGGCCGGGTCGAAGGCGACCACCTCGCCCTCCAGGATCGCCTCGCGCGGGCGCAGGCCCGCGGCAAGCAGCCCCACCACGTCGGGAAACTGCGTGGCGACGCGTTCCAGCCGGCGCGTGTACAGCTCGACGGTCCCGTCGGCGGTGCGGTGCGCCTGCACCCGCATGCCGTCGTACTTGTACTCGGCGGCGCACGGCGCACCGAGCTTGGCGAGGATCTCCTCGGTGCTGGACAGCCGCTGGGCCAGCATCGGACGCACCGGCACGCCGGCGCGCACGTGGATGCGCTCCAACGCCTCCAGCCCGCCGTCGATCAGCGTCGCGGCGACCAGGCCGAGGTCGGAGCAGATGTGGTAGGCCCGCTCCAGCACCGGACGGGCCTTGCGGCCGCCCGCGTACACCTGCGCGAGCGCGTCGAGCACGGTCGGGGCGCCGATGCCGACGCGCAGCGTGCCCGTCACGGTCCGGACCAGATAGCGCGCCGACAACGGGGGCGCGCCCGCCAGCAGGCCGGCCATCAGCTCCAGCTTGCGGCCCTGAGAGCCGGCGCCGGCCGCGGCGGCGATCTCGTGCAGGGTGTCGAACACGGCCTGGACGGGCGGGCTGTCCGCGGGCGGGGCGGGCCGCTCAACCAGCAGCCGCTCGGCGGCGAGCCCCAGGTCACCGGTCTCCCGGATCGCCTCGTGGACGCGCTCGACAGGCACGTCGGCGACCCGGGCGACCGCGCGGGCCGCCAACCGCTCGGCCAGCCCGATGTCGACGCCGGCGAAGTCCGGGGCGATCCGCCCCAGGCACAGCATCACGACGGTGGGCAGCAGGTCCGGCGGGGTCTCTTCGAATAGGCGGCCCAGCCGGTCGACCATCTCCAGGCGCCCGGTGGCCCGCTCGAGATCCCCGCACGCCGCCGCCACGGCCTCGTACCGCATCCGCCCACCTTAGGGTCTGTATCTTGGACCGGGCGATGAACGGCGACGTGGGGGCGGAACTGCGGCGGCTGCGCGAGGAGGCCGACGCCGAGGTGCGGGCCCTGGACCGGGATCTGCACGCCCTGTTCGAGGCGTCCCGCTCGTCGAACGCCGACGACGAGCACGATCCCGAGGGCAGCACGATCGCCTACGAGCGGGCCCAGCTCACCGCCGTGCTGGAGGCGACCCGCCGGCGCCGCGCCGACCTGGACGCGGCGCTCGTCCGGCTGGACGCCGGCGGCTACGGCGTCTGTGAGCGCTGCGGCCGGCAGATTCCCGCCGACCGGCTGGCGGTCCGCCCGGCCGCCCGAACCTGCGTCGCGTGCGCCTGACCCCTTCATGATCGCGTTGATCTTGCAGTTGTGGTGGGCTACAAAGCGGGACAGAGTCGGACGAATTCTGGCACCACAACTGCAAGATCAACGCGATCATGGGGGCGTCAAGCGAGCAGGGTCGCCCGTATGTCGCGCTTCAAGACCTTGCCGACCTTGGAGCGCGGTAGGTCGGGCCAGATCTCGATCTGCTTGGGCGTCTTCACGCCGCCGATCCGCTCCCGGACGAACGATCCGATCTCCGTCGCCGCCACGCTCGCCCCGGAGCGCAACTGCACCACCGCGGTGACGCGCTCGCCCCACTTCTCGTCCGGCAGGCCCACGACCGCGCAGTCCTGCACGGCGGGATGCTGCATGATCGCCTGCTCCACCTCGGTCGAGTACACGTTGAACCCGCCGGTGATCACCATGTCCTTGGCCCTGTCGACGATGAACAGGTAGTTGTCCTCGTCGAGGTAGCCGATGTCGCCCGTGTGGTGCCAGCCGTGCGCCGACGCCGCCGCGGTGGCGTCCGGGTCGCGGTGGTAACCGCGCATCACCAGCGAGCCGCGCACCACGATCTCGCCCGTCCGGCCTCGGTCCAACACGGCGCCGTCGGAGCCCATGATGGCCACCGTGCAGAGCGGCGTCGGGCGGCCGGCCGACGCCAGCCGTTCCACCGCGACCGTGCCGTCGGATCGGAAATGGTCGCGCGGCGCCATCGTCGAGATCATCATGGGCGCCTCGGTCTGGCCGAACAGCTGGGCCATGACCGGGCCGATCCGCCGCAGCGCCTCCTCGAGCCGGGCCGGCGACATCGGGGCCGCGCCGTACCAGAAGCACCGCAGCGACGACATGTCGGTGTCGTCGAGGCACTCGTGCGCCAGCACCATGTAGATCAGCGTGGGCGGCAGGAACGTGTGCGTCACGCGGTGCGCCTGCACCAGGTCGAGGAACGCGCCGACACCGGGACTGCGCATCACGACGATCTCGCCGCCGAGCGCCAGCACCGGGAAGCACAGCACGCCGGCGGCGTGGGTCAGCGGCGCGAGCGCGAGGTACACCGGGCGGCCCTCGAACGGGTAGCTCATCAGCGTGAGCGCCGTCATCGTCTCGAGGTTCGTCCCGGTCAGCTCGACACCCTTCGGTCGCCCGGTGGTCCCGCCGGTGCCGACGATCATCGCCAGGTCGTCGCGGTAAGGCTCGTCGGCCGGCGCGGCCGCACAAGCCAGGAACTCGTCCCAGCCGAGCGCGCCCTCGACGGAACCGTCCAGGCAGACGAGCGTCGTCAGGTCCGTCAGGTCGGCACGGATCTGCCCGACGAGCGGAGCGAACGACCCCTGGAAGATCAGCGCGACGCAGCCGAACAGGTCGAGCAGTTCCCGGTTCTCCGCCGCCTCGTTGCGGGGGTTGATCGGGCACCACACGGCGCCGGCCCGGCTGATGCCGAAGACACACGTGAACGCCGTCGGGTCGTTGGCGGACAGGATCGCGACCCGGTCGCCGGGCCGCACGCCGCGGGCAGCGAGCGCGGCGGCGATGCGCCGGCTGAGATCCCGCACCTCGGCGTAGGAGAGGCTCTGCCCGTCGGTGGTCAGGCAGGGCGCGCCGGCGTCGAGCGACGCGCCCTTGTCCAGGTAGTCGACAAGTCGCACGGGAGTCAGCCCCCGACGGTCACGATCGGCTCGCGGACCAACCCGAAGCTCCCCAGCACGCCGAGCAGTTCGCGGTGCCCGAAGGCCTGGCAGCCCGAGGCGAAGCCGGCCCGCCTCGGCGCCCGCTGCAGCAGCGAGTACGCCGCGTAGGCCTGCAACAGGCCGGTCTGCTTGTAGTTGGAGTTGCCGTGGATCACGCAGTGCGCCCGGCCGAGCGGCCCGGACGCGTGCACCGAGTCGAGCGACTTGTTGATCCGCGGGTTCTCCCGGGGCGGCATCTCGTTCATCACCTGCGCGGCGGTGGCCGCCAGGGCGGCGTACTGCTCGTCGGCCGGCAGGTCCTTCGTCGCCTCCACCGCCGCCTTGACGATCTGCGGGACGCCCATCATCAACGGCCGGTTGAACACGCCACCGAGCACCTTGACGTTGGCGACCCGCGGGTCGCGCTTGTACCAGACCGGATGCGACGTGCCGCCCCACGGCAGTGCCAGCGCCAGCTCGTGCTGGCCGGGGATCACCAGTTGGTAGAGCCCGGCCTCGGGGTCCCACGGCTCATATCTGTTCTGCGACAGGTAGAAGGCGCCGGCAAGGGCGGCGTTCACGAGGATCGTGAGCGTCGACGCGATCGTCGGGCTGCCGCCCCAGAACACCGCGATGTCGAGGGTGTCCAGGCCGGGCGTCTCCAGGCACAGCTCGGCCGCGATCTCCCCGGTGGTGTACATGTGCGCGACGCCGGGCGCCAGCAGCAGGCCGGCGGCCGCGAAGTCGGCGCCGTACTTCTCGTCGCAGGTGACGAGCCAGTCCTGCTCGCCCGTCGTGTCCAGGTAGTGCGTGCCGGTGGCCAGGCACGCCTGCACCACCTCGGGGCCGTGCTTGGCGAACGGGCCGACCGTGTTGCACACCACTTCGGCGTCGGCGAAAAGGCTCTTCAAGGACTCGACGTCGGGCCCGACCTCGGCGATCTCGTAGTCGGCGGTCTCGATGCCGGCGACGTTCGCCTCCATCGCGGCCTTCAGCTTGCCGCCGTTGCGGCCGGCCGCGACGAACGGCACGTTGTACTCGCGCAGGTACTCGCAGATCAGCCGGCCGGTGTAGCCGGACGCGCCGTAGACGACGACGGGCTTGGTAGTCACGACCGCACCTCGCTCCGCGAGCTGCGGTCGTGTCGCCGCTGCGCTCGCTCCGCTCGCGCCTCGGCTTCCCTGAGCCAAATGATGAACTCGCTTCGCTCGTTCATGGCTCACATCCCCATTCCGCCGTCGACGGGAAGGCCGACGCCGTTGATGAAGCTGGCCGCGTCCGATGCCAGGAAGACCACGGCGGACGCCATATCGGCGACCTCGCCCAGCCGCCCCGACGGGGTGAGCTCGACGACCGCGCCGACCGCCGCCTCGGGCGAGCCGAACAGCCCGATCCGGGCGACGTCGTTCGCCAGCCCCGCACCCATCGCCGTCGGGACCAGGCCGGGGTAGATGCAGTTGACCCGGACGCCGTAGCCGAGCTTGCCGGACTCCATCGCGGCGACCCGGGTGAGCCTGTCGACCCCGGATTTGGTGGCCGAGTACACGCCGATGCCGGGAAACGCGATCGTGGCCGCGACCGAGGCGACGTTGATGACCACGCCGCCGGTGCCGGCGGCCCCGCCCGGGCGCATCGTGCGGAACGCGTGCTTGATGCCCAGCGCCGTGCCGAGCAGGTTCACTTCGAGCTGCTTGCGGGCGGCGTTCGCGTCGAGGTCGACGAGCAGGCTGGTGATCTCCACGCCGGCGTTGTTGACGAGAATGTCCAGCCCGCCGAGCAGGGCGGTGGCCTCGCCGACGGCCGCCTGCCAGTCCCCGTCGTCGGTGACGTCGAGGGGCACGAAGCCGTGTCCGTCCCCGAGCGACTCCGCGACCGTGGCGCCGAGGTCCTTCTGCAGGTCGGCGACGACCACCTGGGCCCCGGCCGCGGCCAGCGCCCGGGCCATGCCCTCACCCAGTCCCTGGGCCGCGCCCGTGACGAGTGCCTTGCGTCCGTTGAGGTCGAGTTGCGTCATGGGTGCTCCCACAGTGCAGGCGGTTGGGAACCCCATCACAGCCCTGTTTCTTGACGCTTGTCAAGGAAAATCTTGACAAGCGTCCAAGAAAATCTGGACACTTGTCAAGAACATGCCCCGAACTCCTAGGATGCGAACGTGGCACCCACGAAGACGACGCGACGTCCCGTCGACAAGTTCGACGCGCGTCGCGACCAGCTCGCCGAGTCGGCCCTCAAGACCCTCGGCGACCTCGGGTACGCGCGCACCACGCTGCGCGAGATCGCGAACAACTCGACGTTCAGCCACGGCGTCGTCCACTACTACTTCGAGGACAAGCTCGAGCTGGTGATCTACAGCGTGCGCTACTACAAGGCGCGCTGCGTCACCCGGTACGACTCGGTGGTGGCCGACTCCACCACCGCCGACGGCCTGCTCGACGCGTTCGCGGCCAAGCTCGCGGAGACGATCCGCGAGGAGGCGCCGATGCACCGCCTCTGGTACGACCTGCGCACGCAGAGCATGTTCGAGGAGCAGCTCCGCGAGGCCGTCACGCTGATCGACAAGACGCTCGAGGAGATGATCTGGCGCGTCGTCAGCCGGTACGCCGAGCTCGCCGGCCGGCCGCCGGCGCTCTCGCCCCCGGTCGCCTACGGCGTGCTCGACGGGCTGTTCCAGCAGGCGCTGCTCGCCTACGTCGGCGGGCACACCGAGGTCCTCGACGCCCTCGTGGTCCAGGTCCGCGCCGTCATGCCGTTGGTGCTGACCCGCTGACCGGAAAGTCTCACCTGCGCCCTCCCCGGTCCGATCTCCGGAGGCGCGCCCAACCGGGTGCGCGTCCGACCGTCGGCAGATCCGGAGACCTCAGATGGCGACTCAAGCGCGCGTCACCGCGGTGCCTCGGGGTGCCTTCGCGACCGTCGTCCGGGCCCCGGAGAACCGCCGGCTCCTGATCGGCACCGGCGGCGTGACCGTACTCGTCGGCGGCTGGCTGGTCACCGGCGTCGGCGGGCCGATGGTGTCCCAGACGGTGTCCAACGTCGCCCTCTGCGCGGCCGCGCTGGCCGCGGCCGTCGCGTGCCTCGGCACCGCGCGCCGCCACACCGGCCGTTCGCGACGCTCCTGGGCGCTGATCGGGTTGGGCACGCTGTCCTGGGGCGCCGGCCAGATGTGCTGGACCTGGTACGAGTCGATCCGCGGCGACGAGGTGCCGTTCCCCTCCTTCGCCGACATCGGCTACCTCGGCATGCCGGCGCTCACGGTGGCCGGCCTGCTCATGCTGCCGGCGGCGGTGCAGTCGGTCGCCAACCGGTTCCGCAGCGTCCTCGACGGCCTGATGATCGGGTGTTCGCTGCTGCTCGTCAGCTGGGTGATGCTGATCGGCCCGGCGATCAGTGCGGGCGCCGACAGCGACCTCGCCCTGCTGATCAGCCTGTCCTATCCGCTGGGCGACCTGGTCATCGTCACCGTCGTGGTGTTCTCCGTCGCCAGGCGGCGGCAGGGCGGGTCGGCGCCGATCCCGCTCGCGCTCGTCGGCACGGGCATCGTGACGTTCGCGGTCGCCGACAGTGGCTTCTTCTACCTCAACCTGATCGGGGCGTACTCGTCCGGCGCGGTCATCGACCTCGGCTGGTTCGTCGGGTTCACGTTCATCATGCTGGCGGCGCGCCTGCGGGGCGCCGCACCGGCCGAGACCGGGCCGGTTGAGGGCAACAGCCGCCAGTTCGCCATCCTGCTGCCGTACGTCGCCGTGCTGGCGGCGCTGGCCACCAGCATGATCGAGAACCTCCGCCACGGGCACTCCGGCGGAATCGTGTTCTGGACCCGGTCGGCGATGATCCTGCTGATCGTGGGCCGCCAGGTGCTCACGTTGCTGGAGAACCGGACGCTGACCCGCGACCTGGAGGCCCGGGTCCTCGCCCGGACCGCCGAGCTGCTGGCGAGCGAGCAGCGGTTCCACGCGCTCGTCCAGCACAGCTCCGACGTCGTCACGGTGGTCGACACCGGCGCCGTCGTCATCTACCAGAGCGAGTCGGTCACGCGGGTCTTCGGGCACCAGCCGCACGACCTGACCGGTACCCCGCTCACCGCGCTCCTCGGCAAGGCCGACGGGGCCCGCCTGCTGCGCACGCTGGGCGCGCTGGCCAGTCAGCCGTACGGCACGGCCGTCCTGGAACTCGACGTGCACGACGTCGAGGGCCGGGTGCGGCACGCCGAGATGACGATCACCAACCTGCTCGACGACCCCAGCGTCCACGGCCTGGTGCTCAACACCCGCGACATCAGCGACAGCAAGCAACTGCAGGAGCAGCTCGTGCACGAGGCGTTCCACGACGCCCTCACGCAGCTGCCCAACCGGGCCCTGTTCAAGGACCGGCTCGACCGCGCGCTGCGCCGGCGCCAGCCGAACGGCTCCACGGTGACCGTGCTGTTCCTCGACCTCGACGGCTTCAAGGAGGTCAACGACAGCCTCGGCCACGCCGCCGGCGACGACCTGCTGATCCGGGTCGCCGAGCGGCTGCGCACCGCCGTGCGCCCGGAGGACACCGTCGCCCGCTTCGGCGGCGACGAGTTCGCCGTCCTGCTCGAGACGACCGGCGACTCCGCCGCCGCGGAGGCCCTCGCCACCCGGATCATGGCCAGCACCAACGACCCGTTCCTCATCGACGCGCACGAGCTGCGCGTGCGCGCCAGCATCGGCATCGCGACCGCCGGCCCGGACGCCGGGGACACCGACCAGCTGATGCGCAACGCCGACCTCGCCATGTACCAGGCGAAGGCGATGCGCGACGGCGGCTTCGTCACCTACGACCCGACGATGCACACGGGGCTGGTCGAGCGGCTCCAGCTCGAGGCCGACCTGCGCCACGCCGTCGAGGCCGGCGAGTTCGTGCTGCACTACCAGCCGACCGTCGAGCTGGACACCGGGGCCGCGATCGGGTTCGAGGCGCTGGTGCGCTGGCAGCACCCGACGCGTGGGCTGGTGGCCCCGGCCGAGTTCATCCCGCTCGCGGAGGCGACCGGTCTGATCCGACCGCTCGGCCAGTGGGTGCTCACGGAGGCGTGCCGGCAGGCCGCCGCGTGGGTCGACGGCGACGAGCACCTGCCGCTGGTGATGAGCGTCAACGTCTCGGGCCGGCAGTTCGACAAGACCGACCTGCCGTCGGTGGTCAGCGCGGTACTGGCGGACACCGGCCTGCGGCCGGACCGGCTCTGCCTCGAGATGACCGAGAGCGTGCTGATGACCGACACCGAGGACAACCTCACCCTGCTGCAGCGGCTCAAGCAGACAGGCGTGAAGCTCGCCATCGACGACTTCGGCACCGGCTACTCGTCGCTGTCGTATCTGGGCAAGTTCCCGGTGGACACGTTGAAGATCGACCGCTCGTTCGTGGAGCGGCTGGGCGACCTGCCGGACGACGCCACGCTGGCCCGCACGATCGTCCAGTTGGGACAGAGCCTCGGACTGTCCACAGTGGCCGAAGGCATCGAGCACTACGCGCAGTTCCTGGCGCTGCGCCGGATGGGATGCGAGCTGGCCCAGGGCCACTACTTCTCGCGGCCCGTGCCGGCCGCGGAGGCGGTGCTGCTGCTCGGCCTCGGCGGGGCATCGGACGAGCCCCGCGCGGTCGCGGCCTGATCCTCCCTCATCCCCCGTACCCCGTTCCGTATCGGAGTTCCGCCATGACCGCAGTTCTCGCTGACCACCACGCACGCGTCAGCCTGCCGCCGCACTGGCCGGCCGCGCTCGCGCCGCAGCGGCTGGCGGCCATCGAGACGCCGACGCCGTACCTGGTCACCGACCTTTCCACGGTGGCCGACCGGTACGGCCGGCTCACCGCGGCGCTGCCGGGCGTGCAGCCGTACTACGCGATGAAGTGCAACTCGTCACCGGAGATCCTGCAGACGCTCGCCGGGCTGGGCGCCGGCTTCGAGGTGGCCTCGCTCGGCGAGCTGAAGATGCTGCAGTACATCGGCGTCGACCCGGCGGACGTGCTGTACAGCAACCCGATCAAGCCGGCGGCGCACATCGCCGCCGCGCACGCCGCGGGCCTGTGGCGGTTCAGTTTCGACTCCGAGGGCGAACTGCGCAAGCTGGCTCTGCACGCGCCCGGCGCGGCGGTGTACGTGCGGCTGCGGGTCGACGACAGCAACGCGATCTTCCCGCTGTCCCGCAAGTTCGGCGCCGAGGCGCACGAGGCCCGGGCGCTGCTGCTGCTCGCCCGCGAACTCGGGCTGCGCCCGTACGGCGTCACGTTCCACGTCGGTTCGCAGTGCAAGTCGACGAGCGCGTGGCGCCAGGCGATCGCCGCCGCCGGCCGGCTGATGGCCGCGGCCGAGCGGGACGGCGTCACGCTGGAGATGCTGAACCTCGGCGGCGGGTTCCCGGCGCGCTACGTCGAGGCGGTGCCGACCGCGCCCGACGTCGCCGCCACGATCCTGCCGGCGCTGGACGAGTTGCTGCCGTACCGGCCCGCGGTGCTCGCCGCCGAACCGGGCCGGCATCTGGTGGCCGAAAGCGCGGTGCTCGTCGCGACGGTGCTCGGCCGCGAGGTGCGCGCCGGCGAGAACTGGGTGTACCTCGACGTGGGCGCCTACAACGGCCTGATGGAGACGCAGCAGACGGTGAACCAGTGGCGCTTCCCGCTGTGGTCGTCGCGCCCCGACCACGCGGTGGTGGCGCACCTGCCGTTCACCGTCACCGGGCCGAGCTGCGACAGCTCCGACACGATGTTCTACGGCATCCCGCTGCCGGCGACAATCAGCGAGGGCGACCGCATCTACATCGGGTCGGCCGGCGCGTACACGCTGAGCTACGCGTCGGGATTCAACGGTTTCCCGCCACCGGCGCCGGTGTTCGTCGGCGGCTCCCATGCCGGCCGGCGCTGAGGCCGTCGGCCGGCATCGCTTGTCGGACGCCGGCGCGGCCGGCGCCAGCGCGCGGCCCGGCACGTCCGGCGCCAGCGCGCGGCCCGGCACGGCCGGCGCCAGCGCGCGGCCCGGCAGGTCCGGGACGCGGCGCGGCGCCCGCCGGGCCGGTGACCGGCTCGTGCGGCGGCACCGGCGTGGCCGGGTCCGGGAGATTCTCCAGGCCGGGCTGATCGACTCGTTCGGGCTGTCCCTCGGCTGGACGATGTTCTCGTTGATCGCGGTCCTGACCGGCGGTCTCGCCGCGGCCGCGCTCTACAACGCGGCGATGCTCGCCGGAACCGTGCTCGCCGCACCCGCCACGGCGTGGCTCGCGAACCGGTGGACCGGCCGCACGCTCGTGCGCGCGGCCGCCGGAACGGAGGCCGTGCTGCGGCTGGGCACGTTGCTCGCGCTGCTGGCCGGCTGGTCGACGCCGGTGGTCGCGTTCGGTGTCGTCGTGATGTACGTGGCCGCGTACGTGGGCTTCGCGGCGATGCGCGCGGAGGTCGCCGCCGCCGACAACCGGGCCGGCGCGATGACCGGATACGCCCTGTGCATCGCGGCCGTCGAGGCCGGCGGGGCCGGCGTCGCCGCGCTGCTGCCGTTCGGCCCCGACGGCCGTCCCCCGACGGGTGTGATCGTGGCGGTCGCGGTCGTGTACACGGCCTGCCTCATTCCGACGGTGCTGACGGCCACCCGCGCGCGGGTACCGAGCACCGGCAAGGGCGTGCGTGGCATCGGTGTCGGCGACCTCGGCCTGCTCGCCGGCGGCGGCCTCATCACGTTGCTCGGCTCCGGCCCGACGCTGCTGTCGGTCGCCCTCGCCGCCGAACTGCACGGCCCCGCCTCGGTCGCGGGAGCGGCGGCGGCGTTCAGCGCCGGTGCGCTGCTGTCGCCGGTCGCGGTTCAACTCGTGACCCGGCTGCGGCTGCCCGCGCCGGTCACCTGGCCCCTGCTGGCGGCCGGCATGCTGGCCGGCTGGACCCTGGCACCTGCATACGTCGCCGGGCTGTTCGCCGCGCAACTGCTCGCCGGGCTCGGCCTCACCGCGTTCGAGGGCATCATGGACGCCCGGGTGGCCGCCCGCACGGCACTCACCGGCACCACCACCACGATGCTGGCCTGGAGCGCCGCCACCCGGGCGCTCGGCAGCGCGCTCGCCGTGCGGGCGGTGCCCGTCGTCGTGGTGTCGGTGCCGCTCGCGACGGCGGCCGGCACTGTCGCGGGCGGCCTGGTCGTGGTCGCGGCCGCGATGGTCGCGGTGACCGCCGCCGCGGCCGGCCTGCGCCGTACCGAACCCGCCGGCTGACGGTGGATGCCGGCCGCGAACCGCGCCGTGCGACAGGCCAACGACGATGCTGTAGGCGTGATCGTGGTCCTCGGCATCGCCGCCGTGCTCGTCGGCGTCATCGTCGGCGCGGTGGGGGTCGGCGGGGTGCTGCTCCCGCCGGCGCTGATCCTGCTCGGCGGGCTCGCGCCCGCCGATGCGACGGCGATCAGCCTGATCAGCTTCACCCTCGCCGGCGCCGTGAGCGCCGGGATGTTCCTGCGCGGCGGCGAGTTCCCGACGGCGGTCGTCGGGCGCCTCGCCGTCGGGTTGGTGCCCGCCGCGTTCGTCGGCGGCTGGCTGAGCGACCGCATTCCGGCGGCGGCCGTGCTGGCCGCCCTGTGCGCCGTCTGCCTGTTCTCCGCGCTGTGGACCACGATCCGGCCCACGCCGCAGTCGCATCGCGACTCGCTCGCCGCCGGTTCGGCCGTCCCCATCGGCGCGGGCGTCGGGTTCGGCTCCGCGGTGACCGGCACCAGCGGCCCGGTGCTGCTGACGCCGGCCCTTATCGCGTACGGGTTCCCGGCGTCCCGGGCGATCGTCGCGGGTCAGGTGGTACAGGTTCTCGTGACGCCGGCGGGCGCGGCCGGGCACCTGGTGCACGGCGTCCCCAACCTGCCGCTGACGATCGTCCTGGGCACGGCGACGGCCGTTGGCGTCGCCGCCGGAATCGTCGGGACCCGGCGGCTGCGGCCGCCCGAGGTCCTGCTGCGCCGGCTGGTCACCGTGCTGCTGGTGGGCACCGGCGTGCTGGTGGCCGTGCGCCTCGCCGCGCTCTAACGCACGGCGCCCGAGTTCGGGTCGCGCATCATGCCGCTCACGTCGACCGCCTCGAAGTCGCTGCCCTTCAACGACTTCAGCGCGTTCAACCCGTCGTTGCTCCACCTGTCGTCCTGGGTGCCGGAGATGAACCAGGACGAGCCGTTGTCCGCGATGATCGCGCCGTGCCGCTTGAGCGCCTCGGCCACCACCCGCGCCTGGGCCGGGAACCGGGACACGTCGACCGACGCCTTCAACCGGAACCACGCACCCATCGGCGGCAGCGCCGGATCCGTCGACGAGGACGCGGCGTGCCGGGCCGGCCACACGAACTTCTTCTGTGTGCGGGCGGCCGTCATCCGGATGACGTGGTCGATCCGGCCCGCGGCGACCTCGTCGTAGCGGACCAGCCCGGCGTAGACCGACAGGCCGGCTGCGTCGGCGGAGGTCCAGCCCGAGCGGCGCAACGCGTTCGACCGCAGGTCGAAGACCGCCCCGGAGCCGGCGCGCCAGGATCCGTTGCCCAGCGGGTGGGCGTCGAAGAGCTCCCACACCTTGCAGGCGGCGGAGTCGAACGCGATGACGTGCCGGTCGCCGTCGGCGTTCGGGCCGCCCTCGACGAGCGCCTTGGCCGGGATCGGATACGGGCCCGGGTCGCTCTCGTCGCCGTACTCGAACGTCACCGGCACCTTCGCCTGACCGGCCGGCACCGCCGTCACGGGGATGCCGAACGGCGCACCGTCGACGGTCCCCGAGCCGAAGTCCGGATGGGCGCCGCGGTCGGCGCCCATGCTGGCGACCCACGCCGCCGAGTTCGGATTCACCGGCAGCCGCGAGACGTCGGCGTGCCAGACGTTGTCGGCCGGGAAGGTGCCGCAGCCGGCCGCGGCCGACGGGCTGCCGCTCGGGCTCGCGGACGGCCCGGACGCCGACGGCGGCGCGACGACGGCGACGCCGGGCCCGGATGACGCCTCCGCGCCGCGGGCCGCCGGGCGCCCGCTGCCGGACGAGCATCCGGCCAGGATCAGGACGACAGCGAGCAGCGGAACGAGGCGACGGCGGCGCACCCGGTGCATTCTGCCGCCCGCGCCCGCGAAACGCGAAAGAAGCTGCAGACTACGGCCGCGCCGCACGCTACCGTCATTGACCATGGTGGACGTACCTGAGCGGGTGGCCGGTGGCCTGCCCATCGAGGGCAACGGCATCAACGTCATCGACGATGCCGAACGCAAGGGCAGCCCACGGCAACTGTTCTGGCCGTGGTTCGCGGCGAACGTCTCGGTGCTGGGGCTGAGCTACGGGTCGTTCGCGCTCGGGTTCGGCGTCTCGTTCTGGCAGGCCCTGATCGCCGGCCTGGTCGGGATCGTGCTGTCGTTCCTGTTCTGCGGCTTCATCGCGGTGGCGGGCAAGCGCGGCTCGGCGCCGACGATGGTGCTCAGCCGGGCGGCGTTCGGCGTGCGCGGCAACAAGCTGCCGTCGCTCATCTCCTGGCTGCTCACCGTGGGCTGGGAGACCACGCTTGTCGTGCTGGCGACGCTCGCCACGGCCACCGTGTTCGACCGCCTCGGCTGGGGCGGTGGAACGGTCACCAAGGTGGTGGCGCTGCTGGTGGTCGCCGGGCTGACGATCGTCGCCGGGGTGGCCGGCTTCGACCTCATCATGCGGCTGCAGACGGTCATCACGGTGGTGACCGCGGCGCTCACGATCTGCTACATGCTGCTCGTCGCCGACAAGATCGATTGGGACGCGGTGTCGGCGCTCCCCGCTGGCTCGACGCAGGCCGTCATCGGGGCGCTCGTCTTCTTCATGACAGGCTTCGGCCTCGGCTGGGTCAACGCGGCCGCGGACTATTCCCGGTACCTGCCGCGCACCTCGTCGGGCCGGGCGGTGGTCGGCTGGACGACGTTCGGCTCCTCGCTCGCCCCGATCGTGCTGCTGGTGTTCGGTCTGCTGCTGGCCGGATCCTCGACGGATCTCTCGACGGCGATCGCGGCGGATCCGATCGGCGCCCTCGCCACCGAGCTACCCACCTGGTTCCTGGTGCCGTTCACGGTGGTGGCGGTGCTCGGCCTCATCGGCGGCGCGGTGCTCGACATCTACTCGTCGGGCCTGGCCCTGCTCAGTCTGGGCCTGCGGGTGCCCCGGTTCGTCGCCGCGCTGATCGACGGGATCATCATGGTGATCGGGACGATCTACGTGGTGTTCGTCGCCGACAACTTCCTCGGCCAGTTCATCGGCTTCCTCGTCACGCTCGGGGTCCCGGTGGCGGCCTGGTGCGGCATCATGCTCGCCGACATCGCGCTGCGCCGCCGCGACTACGCCGAGGCCGACCTGTACCGGCCGGACGGCCGCTACGGCGACGTGCGCCCGCTGCCGATCGCGCTCCTCGTGGTGTGCACGGCGATCGGCTGGGGGCTGGTCACCAACACCCAGGCCTCCTGGCTGACGTGGCAGGGCTACCTGCTCGGGCCGCTCGGCCTCGGCGGCAAGACCGGCGACTGGGCGTACGCCAACCTCGGCGTGCTCGTCGCCCTGGTGATCGCCTTCGGGGTGACGCTCGCCTTCGGCCGCAACGAGATCCGCGCTCAGGAGAGGGCGGCCTGATCCGTCCGCATCAACGGGGAAATTCCTGCGGGCTGGAGCATGGAAGATGTTCCCCGTTGATGCAGCCGACCGCTAGCGGCGGACGCGGTAGCGCAGGTGCGTGACGCGGCGGGCCGGGTCGACGTCGTCCGGGCTGGACAACTGGCGGACCAGTTCGAGCTCGACGGCCTCGGCCGGCAGGTTCTCGAACAGGCGGCGGCCCTGGCCCAGCAGCACGGGCACGACGTGCAGCTCCAGTTCGTCGAGTTCCCCCGCTCGCAGCAGCGCCTGGGCCGCCCCGGCCCCGTGCACCATCACGTCGGCGTCGCCGGCCGCGGCGCGAGCCTTCGAGGCGCACTCGTGCACGTCGGTGACGAAGCTGACCGTTCCCGGCGGCGGCTCGTCCGGGACGTCGTGGGTCAGCACGAGGATCGGGACTCCATCGTGGTGGTCGCCCTGCCAGTGGCCGGCGTGCTCGTAGGTGCGCCGGCCACTGATGAGCGCGCGGGTCGCCAGCACCTCCGCGTAGACCTCACCGCTCGGTCCCGGCTCGTTGCGCAGGTCGAGCCAGTTGAAGAGGCGGAACCCGCCGACGCCCATCGGGTCGTCCACGCTGTCGCGGGGCCCGGCGACGTACCCGTCGAGGGACACGGTCATGTAGAGCCGGATCGTCGTCACCGCACCATCATCGCGGGTCAGACGCGGAAACGCTCGTACAGCAACGGGTGGTCGGTGCCGGCCAGCGGCTCGTGGCGGCCCTCCACCCAGGTCACCCCGGCGGTGTAGAACACCTGCTGGACCGAGGTGTCGTCGTGGCGGCCGTAGCCCGGCGGCACGCAGGTCTGCACGTCGTTGGGCTTGCCGGGATCGACTGCCAGGTTGAAGTCACCGGCGACGATCACCTTCGGCGTCGCCCACGGGGCCGCCGCGAGGATCGACATCAGCTCCTGGCATTGCCGCATCGCGACGTCGCGGTTGATCGTGAGGTGGGTGGTGCAGCCGGTCAGTCGGCCGCGCATGATCGTCGCGCAGCTCCACGCCCGCACCTCGCCGCCGCGGCCCTGGTTGGCGTACCAGCCCTGGTGCACCTCGCCACCGGTGCCGCGGTAGACGACCGCGACGCCGTACTCCTCGCCGTTGACGCACCCGTGGTACGGCCCGCCGGTGGTCCGGCTGTGCGCCGGCGTGAACGCGACCCGGATCCGGCGGCCGCCGTACAGGTCGGCCATCGCCTGGGCGAGCGGTCCCCAGCCGTGGGCGGCGTACACGTCGTTGCGGCAGATCTCCTGGAACGTCACCAGCTGCGGGCGGTACCGGTGGATGGTCGAGACCGCGTTCTCGACGGCCTTGCCGAACGAGTAGCACGCCTTGGCCGCGCCACTGTTGCACAGGTTCATCTGCAACACGACGACTGTCGCGCTGGCGCGGGCCGGCGCGGCGCCCACCGACGAGGTCAACGCGACGGCCAGCACGGCGGCCGCAACACCCAGCGGCCCGCGGTACGGCCACGGACGGCGACCCCGCCGCCCTCTGCTGGCGCTGGCGCGACCGGACATGATGCCCCCCGCCGGGTCGTGTCGCCTGAGGGTACGACAGGAAGCTGTGTGGGCAACATGTCTGGACCGGCAGAGTTGGATGTACTACGTGGGCCTTTGCGATCGCCTACACGCAGCCGCACGCGAACAGCCTGCTGCTCGCCGCGTCGCTGTTCGTGTGGGGCATCGGGATCGCAGCGGTCGCCGTCCCGGTCGCGGCCGCCGCGTACCAGGGCCGGCCGCCGGCCAGGATCCCGCCCGGGTGGCCGCGCGGCGACACGATCATGGCAGGTACCTGAGCGGTCTTGACGAACGAACCGCTCCACCGCGCCGACTAGGCTGGCGCACCGTGCGGGACGTCGACATCGCCCGCTGGCGGCTGCGCAGCCAGCACCTCGTCGCGCCGCACGCCGCGTCGGCGGCTGAGGTCGTCGGTTCGCTTCTCGCCGTACAGGCGGAGAACGCCGGCCAGGCCGGGTGGGCGGTCGCCGCCCGCACCCGCCGGCCCGACCAAGCCGATCTTGCAAAGCTTCTCGACGACGGCGCCGTCCTGCGCACCCACGTGCTGCGCCCGACCTGGCATTTCGTACGGGCCGAGGACATCGGCTGGCTGATCGACCTCACCGGTCCCCGGGTCCGGAAGGTCACCGGCCCGCAGTTGCGCACAGTTCACGGCCTCGACGAGCGCGGCGTCGACACGGCGACCGCGACGGTCCTCGCAGCGTTGGAGAGCCGCGGCCAGCTCACCCGTGCCGAGCTGGCCGACGAACTGCGCGCGGCCGGCGTCCCGGTCACCGGGCACCTGGTGATGATCCTGCTGGCCGACCTCGAACTGGACGGGCTGATCTGCAGCGGCAGCGTGGCCGATGGCGAGCACACCTACGCGCTCATGAGCCGGCGGGTGCCCAACGCGCGCCGACTCGACCGCGCCGAGGCGCTCGCCGAACTCGCGCTCCGCTACTTCACCGGCCACGGCCCGGCGACCGAGCGCGACCTCGCGTACTGGGCGACCCTCACCGTCACCGACGTGCGCGCCGGCCTGACACAGGTGCGCGACCGCCTGGCCTCGTTCCAGCACGACGGGCGCACCTACTGGCACGCGCCGGGCGAGGCACCGTCGTCGGCGCAGGAGCCCGCCGGCCACCTGCTCCAGATCCTCGACGAGATGTACCGGGGCTACCAGGACTCCCGCTGGGTGCTCGACGCCGCCGGGCAGGTGCCCCGGGTGCGGGAGAGCGCGGTAGGGATGGCGCTCGTCGACGGGCAACTCGTCGCCGCCATGAAACGCACGGTAACCGACGCCCGGGTGCGGTTCGACCTGCGCCCCTACCGGCCGCTGACGCCCGGGCAGCGCGACGCGCTCGAACAGGCAGCCGCCCGGTACGCCAACTACCTGCAGGTGGACGCCCGACTGACAGTGGAGTGAGCAGTGGAAATCTGGATCAACCCCGAATGCTCCAAGTGTCATTCCGCACTGAGCATCCTCGACTCGGAACAGGCCGAGTACACGGTTCGCCACTACCTCGAACAGCCGCCGACCGCGGCGGAACTCGTCGACGTCCTCGCCCGCCTCGACCTCGAACCGTGGCACATCGCGCGCCTGGGTGAACCGGTCGCCGCCGACCTCGGACTCGCCGACTGGCCGCGCGACGCCGAGTCCCGCCGGCGCTGGATCGACGCGCTCGTCGCGCATCCCGTGCTGATCCAGCGCCCGATCATCACCGCCGACGACGGGACGGCGACGGTCGCGCGCACCCCGGAGGCGGTGCGCGCCGCGCTGGACAAGCGGCCCGACGCGGGCTGAGGACCGGGTCATTCGCCCATGATCAGGAGACACGCGTGGCGAACGACGCGTACAGCGCGTTGCTTGGCAGCCGTTGGCGGGTGACGATCCGCCAGCCGACGGTGAGCTGGCGGCCGGTCGTGAGCTCCTTCGGCACGACGACGACCATCTCGAAGCGCACCTCGCCGTGCGCCGGTATCGCGGCGACGGGGCGGCAGTTGAGCTGATACAGCTGGCTGCTGCTGTGTCCGGGCGCCGCACCGGAGCCGGGCGAGAAGAGTTCCTGGAGGTAACCCGGGCACGGAGCGAGCGCCACCGCGGCGTCGGTCGGGTTGGTGAGCGTGACCGTGTACGACACCCGTTCGCCCGGCTTCGCCGTCGCGGGACCGGTGACGCTCGACGTGAGTTGGCGCAGCGGCGACTCGACGTCGGATTCCGGATCGGTCACCGGTGGCGGGCTGAAGCCACTTGAGCTCAGGTACGACGTGAGATCGGGATGGGTCTCGCTGCGCGAGCACGGCGGCGTGTCGGTGGGAAGCACGCGGGCCCGCAACGCGCCTCCGCCGTCGGGCAGGTTGATCAGCAACTCGAAAGGCGGCTTCGCGGAGCCGCAGTACGGCCCGGTCCAGTCCAGCCGGAGCATCGCGAGCCCGCCGGCGGGCACCGGAACCGTCCGTCGCCGGGCCTCCTCGCTGATCCCGTGCGAGTAGCCGAGCGGCACCTCGGCACCGGCGCTGTAGAGACGGGTGTCGACCTCACCGCGCAGCGTGCAGTCATTTCCCGACGCGTTGCGCACCTCGACCTCGCCGATCAGCTTGACTCCTTCCGGCGCGAGCACCGGGCCGTCACCGCCGCCGCCCGCGCCGGGCTTGGGAATCCACCAGCGGTCGAGTTGGCCGGTCAGCTGGTCGGCGGCGCACGGCTTGCTGCCGGGCCGCACCGTCGGCTGGCCCGGCGACGGATAGATGCTCTTCAGCGGTGCGTCCAGCCACGGCACCCGGCCGTCGGCGAGCAGAGCGGTCCCGGAGTCGTCGCCCGACGCAACATCGCCGGCGTCCGTCCTTCCGCAACCGACCGCCCCCAGCAGCGCCACGGCGACGACGATGCCGCCGAGCCATCTCCGCGTCCCCATACGCCTCAAGACGACGCGACCCGCCCGTCCCCTTGCTCACAGGTTGGGGTACTGCCGCAGCACATAGGTGATCTGGAAGCTGATCCGCGCCGCGCAGTAGTCGTCGGTGTGCTGGCCCTGCAGGGTCGCGGTCACCGTGCGGTTGGTCGGCCCCGGCAGGAACGTGGTGGTCCGGCGGTCCGGGAACGGCGCGTAGGCGTCCGTCGCGTTGAAGTCCTCTTCGATGAAGGCGACCGTCGGAACGTAGATGACCTTCGACGCGCCGATCTCGGGCAGGGTCTTCGCGAAGTTCGGGATGGTGACGGTCTCGCCGCCGGACAGCGACCGGTAGGCGTGGTCGGTGTCGAAGCCCGGCTTCGGCTGGAACCAGCGGATGTTGACCTCGCTGTCGCCGACGAGGTCGCAGTCCTCGATCAGCGTGAACGACAGCGGCCCGACGCTGATGTCGTAGAGCGGTTCGATGTCCACGTACTGGCGGACCGCGTACAGGGCGTGGTCGCCGCCGAGGTCCTCCGCGAGGCTGATGATCACCTCCTCGCGCCGCTTCGTGCCGTCGTTCGCCGGAAAGGTTGCCGGGAACCGGTTTCCGGCAGCGTTGTTGTAGGGCTGGGTGACGCGCTGGCTGCCGAACAGGATGCTGACGCTCACGGGGTGGGTCAGGTTGAGCCCCGCGGGCAGCGTGACGACGGCGCTGACGCTCCTGACCCGCAACTGCAGGTTGTTGGCGACCTGTTTGAGGTTCGCCGTCGGCGCGTTGGAATTCGGGTTGGGCGGCGCGTTCTGGCTGGCGCCCGGCGCCGGCGGGATGCCGGGCCCGCGCACGCCGTTCGCCGGCGCCGTGCCGGCGTTCGCAGGCGCCGTGCTGGCGTTCGCGACGTCGCGCACCGTCAGCGAGTCGGGTTGCGGGGCGCGGCTGAGCAGCAGCCCGCCGGCCACCGCAACGGCAAGCACCGTGATGGCGGCAAGTACGCCGTTCCGGATCCGGTTCATGGTGAGCTTCTCCTCCGCGTCAACGAAAACCGCTGACCGCACGGTGGCAGCCGGTACTGGAACAGCCCTGGAACGGCACTGGAACGCGGCGCACCGGTAGTCCTACGGATTCCGGCCCGGCCCCGGCGTTCCGATGCTGGCTCTCGTCAGTCCAGCCGCGTCCCACCCGAAGGAGAATCCGGGTGCAACCGTCGACCGGCCATCGCCGCCGCTGGGCAGCGCTGGGAGTGCTCTTCGAGCGGTCAGTGGGCGGGTAGCTCGTCGAACGGCGCAACCGTCACGATGTCCTTGACGGCGGCCGCGAGCTTCGCGTCGAGCGTCACGAACGCGTCGGCCTGCAACGTGGTCACCGCCAG
>Ga0070664_100001197_pt1 | contig 20668 bp, 20 predicted proteins | sample KBSC73metaG_FD_65863 | JGI IMG/M metagenome (GOLD analysis project Ga0070664, IMG submission 65863) | Corn rhizosphere microbial communities from Kellogg Biological Station, Michigan, USA - KBS C7-3 metaG | ecosystem: Host-associated > Plants > Roots > Rhizosphere > Soil ... | reverse complement strand
TCTCCCCTGAGGAAGGCGACGGCTTCCGGCAAGCTGTGAAGACCATACACCGCCACGCCTTCGATCATGGCTGCTTCTGCGCCGTTGTGCGCTGGCACGAGCACATCGTAGGTTTTTCGGCAGGCCAGTCCGATGGAGAGCGCTCCCGAGACCGGTTTGATCTGACCGTCGAGCGAGAGTTCGCCGACGAGCACCCGATGCGTCAGCGCGTCAGCTGGAATGACTTCCTCGGCGACGAGAATCCCGACGGCAATGGCCAGGTCCAGCCCCGCCCCTTCTTTTTTGATGTCCGCCGGCGCCAGATTCACCGTGATTTTCTTCGCGGGAAAATGAAACCCGGTGTTCTTGAGCGCGGAACGAACGCGATCGCGGCTTTCTCGGACAGTCGCATCCGGCAGGCCGACGACGGAAAATTGCGGAAGCCCCCCGGCAATATCCACTTCCACGTCGATCAGGTGAGCGTCGAGTCCAACGAGCGCGACACTTCGGACTTTCGCCAGCATAGAGACTCCTCCGTGATTGCAGAAGCGCAGAATTATAAGAAGCGTGCGACGGCGGATTCAACAAAAACACTGTCCAGCATTGAGGAAATGCTTCCATTCACTTTCAGGAATAGATGACGATCTGAAGCTGGTGCGCTCCGCTGGGCTTCTGTATAATCGCGCCATGCATCCGGCCGGCGTGTGGGTGTTTCTCGTCGCCTTGTTGTTCGCGTCCGCGACGCCGGCTCAACATGCGGAGTCGCAGGGACGCACGCCTTCAGGACCGGTTGGGGCTTCCATGGCATTGTTGGCCACGCTGCAAGATGCCGGCATTCTTCCTCCCGAGGGAAGTCCCGAAGCCAACCGTGTGATTCAAGCTGTCATCCAATTTCAAGGGCTGTTCATGAAGAGTGCGGATCCTGCCGTTCGGCAGTTTGTGGATCAGGCGCTTGAGAACAAATATGCGGCTCGAGCCGAGGCCGTCGGCACGGAATTCCGGAAGAACGGATGGACGTCTGAGGTGGTCGAGGCCGTCTGTGATCACTATGCGGAAATTTCCGCACAGGAGCGGGTACAACTGACGGGGTCATTTGCCCGTGTCAATATGCGTCAGGAGGATTTTGAGTTGTTGCGCGGCCTCTACACGCGCGCGCGATCCACGTTTGACCGGCAGGGCCGGAGCATCCACCGGGTGTTTGCTGAGCACCGGCGCGCGATGCCGGGCGGAAAACAGTTCGACCGAAAGGAGAAACGCGATGGCGACGAAGGCGTACATACTCATCAAGGTGAAGACGGGCCGTACCAAGGACGTGCTGCAGGCGTTGAAGAAGCTCGCTGGAGTCGAACAAGCCCATTCCTGCTTCGGCCAGCCGGATATCTTTCTGTTCATCAGCACCCACGATGAACGGTCTCTGTCCGATGTGGTGATCACGAAAATTCATCAAATCGAGGGCGTCGAGGAGACGGACACGCACATCGTTGCGGACACCTAGCCGCGCGTCGGATGGATGGCGCCGGTGGGTTCGCATCGCACGATGGCGCCGTGTTGAGCTGCCGAACGATAGCAGGCGTCGGCCGCTTCGACGGCCAGGCAGCCGTCGAGGCCCGTGACCGGCGGCGCGGTTCCCGTGCGGACCGCCCGGACAAACGCTTGCAGTACCGCGAGGATTGTGGGACGGGGCTCGAGCGTCCACGATTGTGATCCGCCGTCGCTCGTGCTTCGTGTCAGTTGCCGTGTGACCCAGTCCGCCTTAACGGTGCCGTTTTTTCCAATCCATTCCGCCGTTCCCCGGCGCTGAGCCTCCGCCCGTGCAATGTCGAGTGTACAGAGAATCCCTCCCGAGGTCTGTAGGCGTACCTGTACGCGGGTTTCCGGCCCTTCATCCGGAGAGGGCGTCATCGTGCATTGCACTTCGTGAATCTCCTCTCCGGAAAGAAAGCGGATCAAATCCAGTAAATGCACACCAAGCTCGAGCAGCGCGCCGAGCGCCACCGGTCCCTGCTCCCCGGCCATCATGTTGGCTCTGGTTTCGATGTGACTGATCAGCGTGGCTGACTGCAGTGGTCCGATCGTGCGCAACTGCTCTCTCAGGAGGAGAATGGTCGGATCGAATCGCATGGTCTGGGCCGTCATCAAGGGCACCCCGCCTTGCTCGGCCGCCGCCACCATGGCGCGTGCTTCGCGGCCGTTGAGTGCCAGTGGCTTCTCGACGAGGACGGCCTTTCCGGCCCGCACGGCCGTGAGGCAGATCGGGTGACAGAGAGCAGGCGGCGTCACGACGACGACGGCGTGGACGCTCGGATCCGCAATCATCGCATGGTAATCGTCGTAGACGGGAATGTGGGTGCCCGGATAGGAGCCGTTGCCGCTTCTTCGGCAGATAGCCGTGAGCGCCGCTCCCGGCAGATCATGGAGCAGGTGCCGGACATACCGGCTGCCGTGTCGGCCGACGCCGACAAGGCCGATCCCGAGAGGTATGGACGACCTGTTGTTCATCGGTCGAGCATGCGTATGGACTCACGTCAAGCGTACCGCCGTTCCCGTTCATTGACAAGCCGGCAGACCGGTCCCTATAGTACGGACCGTCTTCGAATCGGCGTATAACGCCACATCCAAAGGAACAACGCCACTACTATGGTATCGACCACTGCTCCGTTTACCTTGCAGCAGATCGGCACAGGAACCAGCCGGTTTCCGAGCGGCGTCGCGCTGCCGACCATGACTGATGCCTCTGTGGATCCCTATATCAGAACCCGTCCGGTGAAGGCCGTTCAGGTTGAGTGTATCGAGTTCTGGCCTCAGGAGAAGGGCACCTACCCAGGCATCGTGTTGTTGCACGAATGGTGGGGCTTGAACTCACAGATCAAGGATCTGGGTGCCCGTCTGGCCTGCGAAGGATACGGCGTCATCATTCCCAATCTGTACGCCCGTATCGGAGGGATGGTGACAGGGAATGCGGAGGTCGCAGAGGCTTTGATGGGGAAACTCAACGAGGCGCATGCGCTGCAAGATATCAATTCATGCTGTGAATTCCTGAATACGCGCGAGTTCATCAAACGCAATATCCATGGCGTGGTCGGTTTCGGAATGGGCGGCACGCTGGCCATGAAGTTCGCCTGCCAGCGAAAGCGCCTCCGTGGAGCCGTCTCCTACTATGGACGGATGCTCCAGCCGGATACCGCGTTCAAGGACATGTTCTGCCCGGTGCTGTACCACTATGCGGAACTGGATCCCTGGGTCTCAGCACAGGACATCGAGCGAATGCGTCAATCCGCTCAAGAACATCACAAGACCATTGAGGTCCGCACGTATGCCGGGTCACCCCACGCCTTCAGCAATGAGTCCCGCCCGGACAGCTATCGGGAAGAAGCCGCAGCGGAAGCCTGGGCCGCGACTGCGCAGTTCTTGAAACAGCATGTGCAGGGCACCTGACAAACGCCATTTCTTCGCGTCATTCTCACTTCCCGCATCCATGTTCAGCCACCTGACATCGACCCGTCTTTGCTCTTGGGGCGCAGTGGTGCTCCTGTGTACCGCACTGCATTGGCCCGCTCTTTCACCGGCGGCTGGAGAGGACGGATCATCGGATCCTGTGCCGGACTGGCAGCAGATCATGGAGGCTCACCAGGATCGGCTGGCTCGTGTGGACACCGATCAGGCTGCCAGAGAGGTGTTTGTGACGGCAGTCGGACGTGCGGCGGCATTGCACGATGTTGCCGGCACGCTTGCCGTGCAGGGCCTGCCATCCAAAATGGCCAAAGAACTCATGCTGCCGCAAATTACCACATCTGCACAGCGCCTCGTCTCGGCTCTGGTCGTGTGGCGGATCGCTGAACGGATGATGCAGTCGCTCGAGGGTAAGGCGGCCCGGACGGAAATCCTCATCCCGGCCTCTCAGGCTGCCTGGTTGACTTCCAACGGCACGTTCCCCTCACTGAATGACGCCATCAGGCTGTGGGATGCCGGCGACACGAGTACGGCCACTGCCATCGCGGCCGGCCGTGTGGCGCAGGAGGCCGACCGGCAAACCATGCAGGAATGGTGGCGCCTCAAGACCTGGAAGGACCGCGTGCGCACCACACGAGGCCAGTCTCGTCTCTGCGGGACCTGGCAATGGGTGATCCACAATCATCAACGGAACCATGAAGAGCAAAAGTTCTCGCTGGTGTTTCCGCCTCCCGGTAAGGACGGGGCAGATGTTCCCGGTCTGGCAGAAACGGTAATTTTGGGCGATGTGGTCTATCTCCGATGGGAACGCGAGGGAAGAGTTCAGGAGGACAGCCTGCTGCTCTCTAAGGAAGGGCAGCGGATCGAAGGCACCTTCGTGAATTCCCAGGGTGGCTGGGGATCGGTGGCCGGGAAGCGGATGGCCTCCTGCTCGCCGTAGCCTAGGATCGGTGTTTCGCCACGGTCCACGCCAGGACTGCCCAGCCGGCTATGAATGCGGCGCCGCCGAGTGGTGTAAGGGCACCTACCCACCGAATCCCGCTGAACGAGAGCAGATACAGACTTCCTGAAAACAGCACAATCCCGACTACAAAGAGCCATCCCACAATCGCGCTACGAAATCTCTGATCTCGTTCCCCCATTCCTGCGACGATACACAGCCCAAGGGCATGGTACATCTGATACCGCACGGCGGTCTCGAACACGCCCAGCATCGCGGTATCGAGGACCGGTTTCAATAGATGGGCGCCGAATGCGCCGGCGGCGACGGCCAGACCGGCAAAACCCGCGCCCACACACATCATTCGACTGCTATTCATGATCGTCATTGCCCCTCCTCTCGCCCTTTTTTAGACCGGCTCTCCCCTCCTCTTGTAGGGATAGCCAGTCCGGTCACTTTGCACTACCCTATCCTCACACTATGGGGCTTGAAAAGCGCCAAACCTGTTGGGCCATTCCCAATCTGACGATCGACTGTATGCTCTCGAGAGTGCATCGGCAGCTCGAAGCGGATGGCTGCGTCCTGCGAATCAACGAATCCAGTTCACAGGTGGCTGCGCCTGACCAGCTCACTCCAGGCGACTTCGTGAAGGTGCGGTTGTGGCTGGACGATAATGACAGTGCGAGCATCAACATCGGCCTGGCCGAGGTCCGGCAGGTTCAGAACCACTGGATCACGCTCGAAGTCATCCATGTCGGCCGGCAGGAACGGGCGCGGCTACAACGGTATGTCGAATCACACCAGGCGATTCCCGCGGATAAGCCAGTACTCCTCGATCATCTCGTCATCCGGGCCTAAGCAGTCATTTTCACCACCTACAGTCGACGTTGTACTGGAGCAGGGCCGTGTGTCGGACTGCGGCGGAGGCTGCGAGGTGTCGTCCGGAAGAGTGGTGCAGGAGACGGGGGTCGAACCCGTACTCCCCTTTCGGGGAACAGGATTTTAAGTCCTGTGCGTATGCCAGTTTCGCCACTCCTGCATGAACGGCTGCCGAGATCGTCCCTCGATCAACTGTCGCGCGACGGCGAACCGGCCGATATCGAGCGTCGAATGCCTCGAATGCGGTGTCGTGCAACTGAAATTACATGAGGGAGCAGGCGGGACTCTAGCATCGGGGTATAAGACGGTCAAGGCGCAAGACATGCGCAAACAGCCTGCGGCCCAGTGCGCCGACAGACTGAATGCGCAGCGAAGATGCCTCCGCCCGGCTGAGTCGACGTACGAGCCTCAACCGGGACGCGGCAGAACCAGGACCCTATACCGCTTCGACCATCGGACGCTTCGATCGATCCACGACTTCTTTGACGCCCGACTGGACAGCACGGCTCCAACGTGTGGCTTGAATCTGGGCTTTCTTGGCGTAGCGGGCGATCTCACGCCGCGTTTCCGTTCCGGTCTGCGGCGCAAAGAGCAGACCGATGCCCGCTCCTACCACCGCGCTTCCCGCCACCAAGGCGGCGTAACGAGCAGCCTGCTTTGCTTCGTTCGACATGACGACCTCCTTTGAGAGTTGAATGGGTGATTCAAACTTCTCGACATTCCTGATCATCGCATCAGCATCAAGCGTGCCAAGCAGGAAGGCGCCCCATTGGTCTGAAAAGGGGGCGGCGGGCGTGCCATCGATTAAGACCCATTAATATACGGTCGCCTTTTTCTCACAGCTCGCGACACACTCGTGCGAGAAACCCAACAAGAATGACGCTCAAACAGCATTCGGAGCCGCTTGGAAGGCTGCTGATCCGACGCTGCCAGGCTTGCATTGAATGGAGGCGTCACTTATGATCCTGCCACACCGCCACATGAGGCAAGAATGAGTTGGCTTCAGGCCATCCCGTACCCGCACTTCAATCCCGTTTTCTTCGAGTTGGGCCCCTTACAATTCCGGTGGTACGGACTGATGTACCTGATCGGTTTGAGCGCCGCGTATCTTCTCATTACGCGGAAGGTTCGGGAAAAAGGGCTGCCGATCTCGAAGGAGCAGATTTACGACATGGTCGTGTGGGCCGCATTAGGTGTGTTCATCGGCGGCCGGTTGGGCTATACCCTGTTCTACAATTTCTCCTATTATCTGCAGCATCCGCTAAAGTTTTTTGCCGTCTGGGAAGGCGGCATGTCGTTCCATGGCGGTTTGCTGGGAACCATTGTGGCGCTGATCTGGTTCAGCAGGCGTCAGGGCATCCCCATCTATACGATCGCCGATCTCGCCGCGGGAGTGACCCCCATCGGGCTGGGATTCGGGCGCCTGGGTAACTTCATCAACGGGGAGCTGTATGGCCGGCCCACTGATGTAGCCTGGTGCATGGAATTCCCCGCTGGCGGCCCGGCCTGCCGGCATCCCTCCCAGCTCTATGAGGCCAGCTTGGAAGGCGTCCTGCTGTTTACGACGCTGTGGCTGATCGGGAGACGGGCCACCCCGCCAGGGACGCTCTTCTGGAGTTTTCTGACGGGCTATGGCCTTTGTCGGATTGTGGTCGAGCTGTTCCGGGAGCCGGACGCACACATTGGCTTTTTCTTCGGCTCCCTGTCCATGGGTCAGTTGCTGTCATTGCCCATGATCATCGTCGGTGTCTTCATGCTCACCGTGGGCTACCAGCGTCAGGCACTCGCCCAAAGACGAAACCCCTCGCTCAAGCCTCAGTAGCATGACGCCACGTCATGGGGCTCATTCCCCAGCTGTACCGCGACGGAAAAAATAGGGTTTTGTCATCTAGGTGGCAGACTGGTAATTCTCCAATACCAGATACTGCGCCGCTGATGTACAGATACGGGGGTGCGATGGAAGAGCTTGAGATCTCGGCCAGGAAGAACAGGGTCCTGAACGCGCTCCCCAAATCCGAGCTCCACCAGCTGCTGCCCTTAATGGAACGGATCTCGTTGTGCTCCAGGCAGGTGCTGGACCGGCCTGGTGCGGTGACCGAGTTCGTTCACTTTCCGCTCGACAGCGTCTTGTCCCTGATCGCCTCAACACAGGAGGGAGAGACCGTCGAAGTGGCGACGGTCGGCAATGAAGGGGCCACGGGAATGATCGCCGTGCTGAGCGGTTCCCGTATGCGCACGCAGCAGGGCACGCTGGTCAAGGTCAGTACCCTGATTCCCGGCTCAATCATCCGGATGAGGGTGGATGCCTTCGAGGCAGCCGTGGAGCGGAGCAGTGAAGTGAACCGGTGCGTCCTGCGATATCTGAACGTGTTGTTCACGCAGTTGGTGCTGTCGGCCAGCTGCAACCGGCTGCATTCACTCGAGCAGCGATGCGCGAGGTGGCTGCTGGCCTGCAAGGACCGCAGTCAAGCCGATGAGGTCGCTGTGACCCAGGAACTGTTGGCGGAGATGCTCGGCGTTCGTCGTCAGAGTGTCGATCATGTGCTCGGTGAACTCGAATCGAAACAGATGATCGAGTGTCTGCGAGGATCCATCCGGCTCAATGACGCTTCGGCGTTGGCTTCCGTGGCCTGCGAATGCTATCACCTTGCCAAAGAACGTCTGGACAATTGCCTCACCTAAATCCCCTCCTCGGTTCAGTACAATCCCCCTAACGATTTCAGTGAAATCCCTACTTCGCCGCTCAACCGCCTCTTTCGTAAGATCATCTAGAGGAGGCAGTGGTGAAGTCGCGTTTCACACAGAACAGCTCAGAGATCGAACATCTGTGCACCAGGCATCGCTTGCTGTCCAAGCTGCCGGGAAATGACCGGCAACGCATTGCAAAGAAGATGCGTCTCGTTTCGCTGAAGCCCTTCCAACGGATCTATGACGTCAGCGGGGTCATCACGGACGTGTTTTTCCCTCTTTCCGCCGTCCTGTGTTTTCTCGGGACCACGATGGAGGGGGATGTCGTCGAAGTCGGGCAAATCGGCTCCGAAGGCATCGCAGGCGTGGAAGTGGCCATGCGCACGCGATTTGCCGGCATGTCGCTCATGCGCGCGGCGATCGAGATACCCGGAGTCGCTTTGCAGATGAAAGCCGAGGATTTCGCCGAGGAGGTCGACTGCTACGCGATGGTCAACCGTTGCGTACGGCGGTACATCGGATTTGTGCTCGCCCAGTTACAATTTTTGATCGCCTGTAACCGCCATCACCCCGTCGAGCAGCGCGGCGCCCGATGGCTGCTGTCGCTTCACGACCGTACCGGCTGTCGCGACTTGGCTCTGACGCAGCAGCACTTTGGCGATATGCTCGGTGTGACCCGTCAGACAGCGGACAGGCTTTTGACGGATTTCGAGACGGCAAATATTTTGGACAACCGGCGCGGAGCGGTGACGATCAAGGATCGCTCGAAGCTCCTCGATCGGGCCTGCGACTGTTACCATAGCCTCGCGAAGCGGTTGAAAAGCCTCTTTACGGCCTAATTCCAAAGACAACGCCAGAGGGAGCCGAGCTCTAGTAAGGCATCTCGTCGTCGCTCAGACCGACATGGTGTCCGAGTTCATGGACGACCGTGTCACGGATTTCCTGTTTGATCTCCTCGGCAGTCTCGCACAGCCTGAGGATCGGTCCGCGATAGATGGCGATGCGCGGAGGCGGTTGTCCACCGGTGTGAAAAAACGACTCCTCCGCCAGCGACAGGCCTTGGTACAGACCCAGCAGATCGTCCGTCGATTCCAGGTTCAAGTCGTCGAGCACCTCGGGCGGAGGCTCTTCCTCCACAACAACCGAGACGTTTTGTGCAAGGCGTGCATACGGCGGAGGCAAGTCGGCGAGCGCCTGTTCAACGAGGGCGCCGAATTCCTCATGGGAGAAATTCTGCCGGCGCCTCCTACCCATCGCTAATACCCTCGAGGGTTGACGTCCATGTACGATTTTTTCTCGACATCGTGGCCGAATCCTCCGGCCTTTTGACGAAGCGGCGGCGAATCCCAAATCACTTTGTTGCCCGGGGCCAAGTTGGCCGCCTCAATATAATGCTTTCTGGCTTCGTCTTGATGTCCCGATTTATCGAGCGTCAACGCCAAATTGTAGTGCGCTTCCGCCGAGCTCGAATCGGCAAGAATGGCCTGACGGAACGCCTCCTCGGCGCCGGGGAAATTGCGTGATGCAAACAGCGCATTTCCCTTCTCGATTTGACTCGCAGCTGCCGGTTTGGTCCCGCTGGGAGGGGACAGGACGGTTCCGGTTTTGACGGACTGACTCGAACATCCAAAGGCGAGGGCAGAGACAAGAACCATCAGCGGGATGCGCATCGACACCTCCTTTGATGATATCGAGAATGCCACTTTAGAGATCCACAGTCACACCTGCCCGGAGAAACACCAACTGGCACGATACCTGTGAGAGCCTCAGGCATCTGGCCGCTGCTTCCCGATAGATCAAGGCTTGCGACGCGTACACGGTGGCTTTCTCCGAGACCTCAGCTGGTGACGTCCGGTCGGTCTTATAGTCTGCAATCCAGATCGTCCCGTCAAGGCGGTAGATAATGTCGATGACCCCTTCCATCATTTGGTCCTCGTTCCACGGCATGAGGAATGGCACCTCCCGCCCCAAGATGTGGGCGGATGTGAGCCGGGCATACGGCTCCGAGGCGACAAACGTCGCAAAGATGTCCGTGAGTGCCTCGGCCACCGTCGCCCGAAAGTGGTCGGTCTCCATAGAGAGCATCGGATCAAGTGTGGAGCCAATTCGGTTCAAGAGCTGGTCCGATGGTAAGCCAAAATCCCATTCTTCGAGCATGCGATGAGCGACGACGCCCACCAACCGACTCACGTCGCGGCCGACACCCTGGCGAGCGGGAGGGGCGGAGGGAAGACGCTGCTCGTGGAGTGCGGTCGGCGTGATTCGCCATGCAGCAGTGCGAGCGGTGCGCCAGCGGGAAGTGCGGGTTTCCCACAAACGAACAAGCGACGCCGGATCTACCGCTGGACCGTTCTCGTTCGCCGTCGGAGACCGTCTGGGCCATTTTCGGTCAGGCGCCTGAACGACCCGATGGGTAAGCGCGCTGGAGCCAATAGTGACGGCCTTCGTCTGGGGATTGCCGATCTCGCCCTCGCCGATCTCCTGGAGCCAGCCAAGCACGGTTTCGCCGACTGCCCGCGATGTGAGCCCTCCGGAGAGCAGCAACAAGTCCTTCGCCCGCGTCATGCCCACGTAGAACACGCGACGCCGTTCGGCGTTCTCTCGTTCCACGAGCTTCTCCTGCACTCTGGCATATCCGAGGGTCTGATGAGGGCCTGTGGACAAGCCGTAGATGCCGGTTGACCAGTCGTAGACCACCGCCGGCGCGGGCTTGTCTCGTCCGCTGCCTTGCTGCAGGCCTGGCAGCACGACAATGGGAAATTCCAGACCTTTGGCTTTGTGGACCGTGAGAATCTGGACCGCATCGGAAGCGTCTTCCGCCAACGGACTCTCCGCCTCCTCCGGCTGCTCATCCAGTCTGGTCACCATCAATTCGATGAATCCACCCAGCGTGAGCCGCGGCCGATCGGTGAGCGAAGCGGCGGTCTGTTTGATCTTCATGAGATTTGCGACGGCCTGCTCTCCGTGCAGGGATGCCGCGGCCAATTCCAAGATTGGAAGTTCGTCAAACACCAATTGGATGGCCTCATCCAGCGGAACCGCCGCAGCCATACGATGCAGGACGGCCAAGCGGCGGTAGAGGCATCGCACGGTCTCCGATCGCGGATGGGACCACGTCATCGCTGTAGAATTGTGCAGATAATTGAACCAGCCCGCTTCGCGAAGGTCATAGATGTCTCGGTCCGTCAAGCCGCCGAGCGGCGATCGAAGCACGCCGAGCAGTGCGATGTGGTCATTCGGATGGTCGAGCACGCGAAGCACATTTATCAGGTCAATGACTTCCTGCCGCCTGTAGAAATGCTTCTCCCCTTCAATCAGGTACGGAATGTTGTACCGGCGGAGCGCGTCGAGATAGGCGTCGGCCTGCGTCAGTGTTCTGAACAGGAATGCGACGTGTCCTGCGGACACGCCCGGCCGCGTGAGCAAATCTTCCGAGAGCCAGCGCGCCAGGACTTCCCCTTCCGCTCTGGCCGCGGCGGCGGCATCGAACCGTTCATGGCCCTCCCTCGGAGAAACGACCTGGAGGACTACCCCTGTTTCCGGGGTGCTGGGCCGCCGCCGTACATCGCCTTGCAGGCGGACGTTGGCCGGCTGTACGAGGGGTTGCCGGAGGAAGAGCCGGTCGAACACCTCGTTCACCGGCTCGAGAATGCCTTGGTCGCTCCGGAAATTGGTAGTGAGGCTGTGCATGGATCCCCCATCCGCGAGCACCTTGTCGACCACGCGATCGAAGGCTTCCATGTCGGCCCTGCGGAAGGCGTAGATGGACTGCTTCGGATCTCCGACAATGAACAATTTTCCCGGCTCCAGCGTCATGTCCTGCCAAACCCGGGAACAGTGACCCGGCTGTTCGGCGAGCGCGAGCAGAATTTCGTACTGGACGGGATCCGTATCCTGAAATTCGTCAATCAGGACGGCTCGGTATTCGTACTTGATCCGTTCACGGACGTCGGGATGCTCCCACAGGAGTCGGCGCGCGCGTGCCAGCAATCCGTCGAAGGAAATCCAACCCGTCTGGGCGAACGCTGTCCTGATAGATTCGACGAACGGCTGGAGAAGCGTCAACAAATTGATGAAGTAGGCTTGATTAACTGATAGAAATCGCTGGCATAACCTGACGATTCGTCTCGCATCTGCGAAGTCCTGGGGGTCCCAATCGCCGATTCCCTGCCCAGGATCCTTGTCCAGCCATTCGCGCGCAGAGGGCTCCAGAAGAGCAACCGCTTCCGGTCCGTGTTCCTGGAAAAGCGTCATGAGGCTGATCGCTCCTGCGAGCATCTGCTCGATCTTTCGCCGCTTCGGCCGGTCATGGACATCCAGGAGATTCTGCGCCCGCCTACGGATGCCGTCGATCCACTCCATGAGCGGCTTGTCTGGTTCGGAGCCGACCTGATCAAAGAGCGCGCCGACATCGATCAGATCGCTGCAGAGGGCATAGGTGAGGCCACGGAGCTGTTCCAGCGTCGTGGACTCCAAGAGCATTCGCCACCGATGATGTTGGGTTCCTTCACGACCAAGCTCGCGATCGATCCAGACCTCCCACCCCATCTGAAAGGTTTCGTTGAAACGAAGCCCGTCGTCTTCCCGGAATGCGGGGTCCACTCCCGCTTCCAACGGATAGAGGCGAAGCAAATGTGCGGCGAAACCATGTACTGTCCCGATCTGCGCCTTTTCGAGGTCGCGCAGGGCCGCGCCGGCGCGCGTCGCGACATCGTCCGCCGTGAGGCCGTACCGGAGGCGGAGATCTTCAACCGCAACGCTTCCGCCATGGGACGGGTCAGCGGAAGCTGCCGAAGACTGGCTCAGCACCGTCAGCCGTTCCCGCAGCCGGACTTTCATCTCTGTCGCCGCTTTGTTCGTATAGGTCAAGGCGACGGTCTGTGTAATCGAAACGGGTTGAGGCTCCTTCATGAGAAGATGAATGAGGCGGTTGACGAGCAATGTGGTTTTCCCGGTGCCGGCTCCGGCCACGACGACCACGTTGCGATCGAACGTCGTTTCCGCGGCCCGCCGCGCCTCCCGATCGGACATCGGGGCAAGGCTGCTCATGGGCTCACCCGCAGGCTCCGCAAGGCTCCCAGCTCCTTCGACTCGGGGGCTCGAGAGGCGCGCCACCACGTCGAGGAATGCTCGCGCCGGCACGCGACGCGGAATTCGCACGTCTCACAGTATGTGTCCGGCATGATGAAGAACCGGCCGTTCCTGATCCCGCTGATGAGCTGTCCAAGGGTGTGACGTATCATGGTCCCCGATCCGCCCGACCATTCATCTGCGTCAAAGGTCGATCGCAACACAGGAGTCGACCAGCGAGGGGCCAGAAAGTACAATTGAACCTCGTGCGGCATACCGTGCTCAGGAAACTGCAATCTGGCGTATAACGGCGGCTGAAGCCGATAGCCACGAACGGCGGATTGCACCAGCTGAGAATCTTCTATGCTGGCCTTCTTGCCGATCTTCAATTTGTAATCGATGATGCGGAGCGCTCCGGACTCGCGATGCCGGTCGAGACGATCAATCCGGCCACGGATCTTCAATTTCGTCGGATCCGTAGCGAGAAGATCGGCGATCTCGCCCTCAGCCGTAATTTCGAAGGCGACCGGCTCGAATGGTGTGCTGCGGAAGGCAAGGGTATCATCAGCGACGGCCGCTGCCATCACCTCGATGATCCGAGCCTTCGCAAGCTCCCATAGCAGATAGTGTCCTGTCCGATGCTGCCGTTCGACTTCGGCAGATGCCTCCTCAACGGCAGTTCTGATGCAAGAATTCATTGTATCGTCGGTGACTGGTTGTTCCGGCCAGCCGAGGGATAACAACAATTCGTAGCACCGTCGCAAGGCCGCGTGGGTGAACGTCCCGAGCACACGCGCGTCAAGTTCGTCGGATGGCGATGCTCGTACAAGTCTGAGCTTCAGGACATCGGCAGCAAAATATTGAAATGGGCATCGGGCATATCGCTCGAGCGGAGTCGGCGCGATGCCCCGTTCCGTCACTTTCGCCCAGTGCGTCGTCAACGGTCCCGTCAGGCCGTCGAAGGCGGTCAAGGCCGGTTGCTCGTTCTCCGTCCGCGCAAGCGCCTCGATACCGTTGCGAAAGATGGCGGCTTCGCGTCCCGTGGCCTCGAGCACATCGGCGGGGTCCTTCCCCACTCCAGCCATCCATTGCGCGAGATCCGCCGGCGGAAGGAACCGGCTCGTCGCCGGCCGCTGGGAAAGACGCTCGGTCATACGACGAGGAATGAGGTCCACCGGCTGAGCAGGCATCCCGGACCTCTGCCGTGCGTCGTGGATGTAGGGAGAGGGTGCCAGAAGCCGTCCACTCTCATCGGCACGCTGAAATGACAGACACAAGCGCCGGCCGGCGGCCTGGGTGATCAGCGTAAAGAGCAACGCTTCTTCATCGTATCCCAGAAGCTTTTCGTCGACCTTATACCCCAGGGTGGTTTCCAGGACGCGACGATGGCGGTCGCGCAGAAAGGGGTCTTCCCGAATGTACCGGGGAAAGACCTTTTCGTTGAGGCCCAGCACGAACAGGGCCTTGAACGGTAGTCCCCTTGCGGCCATGGCGTCCATCACCATGACTCCCCGCGGCGACGTTTGGTCGAGGGCAACGCTTGCGCGTTCGAACGCATGGGTCAGCACATCCGCGAACTCCATCCAGCTCAGTTCCTGTCCGATGAGCGCGACGTCGTCGAGACTGCTGACGGTATCGTCGATGACCTCCCAAAGCTCTCTCAGCGATGATCCGTGCGTCGTGGTGCCTTCGCGGCCCTCCTCCGGCCTGAGAAGATGCGTTTCCACGAGAGCCTGAAAACCTTGCAGCAAAGTCGCGAACGAGCCACGAAGTGGCAACGTCTCGTACGAACTCAGCAACCGCGAGATCATTCTCCAGAGCAGCGCGACGACCTCCGGTGCCACTTTGAAGGGGCCGAGGGCTCCGGACTCATCGCTTCCACCATCCAATTCGAGCATCGACTGACAAGCCCGCTCCAATCGCTTCCATTCATCAAGGCCATGCGTGATGTTCAGCGCTTCGGCCACAGCTCTCCATTGCTCAGGTCGATAGGCCCCTGAATCACTGCTGCCGGCTCCGGCGTAAAACGGCGACGTGACGACGTCGAGCACGGCGGAGCGGTAGAAATCATTGACGGGAAGTGTGGCCAATAAGAGAAGGGTCTTGCACAACGGATGATGGATCAGCGGCCGGCGTGCCATGGTGGCGAAGGGAATGCGGTGCCGATCGAAGCTTGTATGCAAGAGGGTCCTGTAAGGCTCCAAGGTGCGGGCCACTACACCGATCTCATCGAAGCGATAGGCATGTGTTTCCACCAGGTCGAGGATAGCTCGGCAGGTGGCCGACAATTCCTGCTCGGGACCGATGATGCTTTGTATGGACAGCTCCGGGAGCGCAGCCGGCCGTTCTCCACCCAGAGCGAGCGCTGGCTCTGCCCCCAGCATCGATTGAATATGGCGGTCGAAAAAACGCCGGGCAAAGGCGAACGAAGGATCGCTTTCCAAGGGAAAGAACAGCGTTGTCGGGCGGCTATCAGCTATCGCCTGAAACAGCGAAAGCTGCACCTGTGTGAGATCATAAAAGCCGTAATAGCAGACATGGCTGAGAGAAGCGAGAAAGGGTGAAGCGGAAGCGGCGGAAACAAGCCTTTCAGCCAGGTCGTCCGCTGTTCCGACGTTGAGGCCGGTGCTCACCTTGTGCACGGCAGCCTGCAGAGAGAAGACGGCCTGGAGCCAGTCCCGATCTTCGTCGCCGAAGCAACCCTCGGCAAGCGCCTGCAGTGCCGTATCCGGATTCACTCCCCCATCTTTCAAATCCCGAATTGCCGACCACAAGGCCGCCCACGTGCCAAACGAATCTCCGAGCCGCCGGAACGCTGAAGATTCGGACTGCGGCTTGGTGAGCACGTGCCGTATGAGGTGCTCGAAGAACAGATCGTCGACGATGCGAAGAGGGCCCCCCCGCGTGCGGTGGCGTTCCTCGTCGGCGACACGGAGGGCAAGTTGATGGAAGGTGAGCAGATGGACATTGAGCAACGATAACTGATGGTCAACGGCCAATAACCGCCGAATACGGTCGAGCAGCGGTGTCGATGGGACGACAACCGCGATACGGCCCCAGGCATCGGCAGTTTTGAGGCGTCGGATCAGTTCGACGAGCGCGGTTTCGAGGGAAGGATGAAAGCGGCCGGTGACAACCTTGAGCATCTAGGAGTGAGGAGTGTGGAATGCCGGCTGTGAAATCCGTACCCACGGTTCATGCATGCTGAACACATTCCTCAAAGTCCATACGTCCCCTTAACCGGTTTCCGGTCCGAGCAGTTCGCCATTGCAATCGACACAGGCCCAATCGCCGTCGATGAAGGCCATAGGATCACCACAGATCGGACAATCCGGCGGCGGGCCCTTGTCGATCCGTGGAAGAATCGGGAGCTCGATATCGTCTTCATCCATCAGTTCGCTAGCCTTCCCGTGGGCGCATTTTGAGTTGCAAGGCCTTTTCTGCACTCTCGCGGCTGGGCACGCCGACGAACGTCAGCCGTCCGTCGATAATCGTCGCAGGCACCGCGCGAACGGCGTGGCGATTGGCAAGTTCCTGCCCATCGGGGGTGGTGATATCCACCTCACGATAGGAAAAACTGTACTTCACGCGCAACTGCTTCCACAGGCTCTTGGCCGACGGACAAGCGCCGCAGCTGGGTGAGATTAACAGGGTGATGTTTGGCATTGCAGCGATGTGGATCTTAACACCGGCGGAAAAGGCGGTGCAAGAATCGCGAGCGGGGCCAGGAATGCGCTTTTTATAGTTTGCCGACCAAATCCAGACTCGGGCGGAGCGTGCGGTCGCCTGGCTTCCACCCGGCCGGACAGACCTCGACACCGCCATTCTCACGCACAAACGCCGCAGCTTGGAGTTTGCGCAGCAACTCTTGCATGTTACGGCCGATGTTATTGGCGTGCACTTCGTAGGCGCAGAGTCGTCCGTCGGGATCAAACACGAAGCTGCCACGGAGGGCGACGCCCTCTCGATGGAGGTACACACCGAGCTTCTGTGCGAGCCACCCGCCCGAGTCCGCCAAGAGCGGAAACGGCAGCTTGCTGATTGTGGGAGACGTGTCGTGCCAGGCCTTGTGCACATAGACCGAGTCCGTGCTGACCCCGATGACCTCGGCCCCGAGTTTCTGGAAGTCGGCATAGAGTCCGCCAAGTTCCTGCAGTTCGGTTGGACAAATAAATGTAAAGTCCCCTGGATAAAAGACTAGGATCAGCCAACGACCGCGGTAGCTCGCGAGCGTCACCGGACGGATTTCTTGCTGGTGGAATGTTTGAAATGTCCCGTCTGGAATCGCCTGTCCAATGGTCGCCATGCCGGCCTCCACCTGTGGGGGTACTACGTGTCGATCAGGTCCAATTCCGCACTCGCGAATGACTCCGATCGGTTTGTTGTCCTAACAGCGCCGTGATTCGCTGGAGCGCGTCGCGCTCTGCTCTGTCTCGGTCTTCACAGGGTGCAGTGACGATGGATTGTTCTTCTGCCTTCTCCCCGATCCCGCATCTGAGCGTGGCCCGTACGGTCCACCGGTTTCCGGCGGTCGTGCCGTAGGACAGCCGTACGGCGCATCCCGCGATCATAATGTCCTTGGAGTCACGGGTCCGAGGTGGGCGTTTCCCCATTGGTCATTGCTTCTTGGGCGGCTGGTCGTGCTTCGGAGGTGCGGACGGTTCGACGGGCTGCTGCGGTGACGCCTCCGGGTTGATGGCCATCTTTGGATCAACGACGGGAGGATTCACGACGGAATTGGGGTCCGGGATCGTCTCCGGCTGCTTGACCATGCCCGGATCCGTGACAGGGGGCGTCATTTCCGGCTTCGGCTGCTCAGCTGGAGGCTGGCCCGGCGGCGCCGGTGCTGGGGAATCCGGAGCTGGGATGATGTCGGCTCCCAACGCCGGCGACGCCAAGAGACTGGCCACCATCACGATCAGTACTTTGATTCGATCCATGTCTCACGCTAGCTCCCCATGGATCAATCTGGCTACTGGGGTATTCCCCTGCTCTAACGGAAGGCCAGGGACACCGCCCATGTCTGGACCGCGACATCTGGGCGCGGCCGAGAAGGCGGCAGCGGCGCTAGTCCAGCCAGTCTTTTTCCTTCAATTTTCGGGGCAGATACTTCTTGGTGAGATATTGGAAATCCTTGTTGGCCAACGCATCGAGCTCATACTTGAGGCCACTCGTGAGCATGCGCTTGATCTCAGCTTGCCAGGCGGGTTTTTGAAACCATTGGTAGTTCATCAGTTCCTTCGCCCGGGCGGTGTCTTTTTCGTTCAACTTGATGCCCACGTTCCTCGGCAATTCATAGCGCTCGGGATCGGCGCTCGATAGGCCGATGAATTTCGCTTTGGGAATGGCCATCCGCTGGCTCTCGAAGGCCAGGTTGATGGAACCTTGCTTCACAACCGAATAAATATAGTAGCCCCAGGGATCGTTGTCGACGAGGACATAGACTGGCAATTTATGTTCTTCATGAAGCCGTCGTGCCAAGCGTCTGACGCCCCGGGGCGGTTGCCCGTTGCCGGTCAATAGCACGCAATTGTACCGCCGCCAGAACTTGTCCTCGGACAGGCGATTCCATTGGGTCCCCTTCTCGACCAGGAGCAGGAAATCGGCGGTGCATCGGCGGATCTCGAGATACTCCGGTTCCACGATCGACGGGACGGAATAGCCCCCTTTCCCCAGCCGCGTGCAGTCCACCCGGTCTCCGTCGTCACCGAAGACGACCGGCCCGACGATGCTTCCGCTGTTTTCCGCGCGGACGTGCAGTTCCTCCCTCAACGCTGAGAGCGAAACTTCGAGGTCTTCGATGACGGGATCCGACTCGTCCTGAGTGTCGAACGTGTTCTCATGAGAATCTTTGATGGTGTGTTTGGTGCGATAGTAGATTTCCCGAAGCGAGGTCGTGAGATCCGCGCGCTGCAGTTCTGACAGCGCATCGGCAACCAGCACCGTCTGCATGAATTTCTTGGCCATGCCGACGTTGAAGAACGAGCGAGCCTGCTTTTTGTGGCCCATCTCGATCAGCCCTTTTCGCTCGTTGAACGACACATTCGACAGCGCGCGAATGGGAATGGCAAACGTGGGATCTTTGGACCGGTCGGCGGCGGAAATCACGATGTCGGCAATGCCGATGAGCTTCTTCTCGACTGCGGTTGTTTTTTTCTGTTTGGTCGTCATTGTGGGTTATTTCTTCCGTCTAGTCCCCGGTGTGCGGGGGGCTGCTGCCTTCTTCCCCGCAGCTTTTGATTCGGCAGCCTTTTCAAACAGCGCCATTTGGTCGCTCTTGCGGCGGGGGCCTGTCGGCGAGGTCTGACGTGTCTGCGATGTCTTCTGGGCAGCTTTCCCCTTCGGAGAAGCAGGTCTTGTCGAATCGCCAAGGAGGTCGCTTTCGGTCGAATCTGTCGACTCAGCAACCACCTCGACCTGAGCCGCCGCCGCCACCTCGCCTTCCACGCCATCTTCGGTCACGATGATGGAATGGGGGAGGCCTTCGGGACCACCGGTTCTGCCGAGCGCTTCATCGGTTTTGCTCCCGCCGGTGCGGGAGGTGGCGATCTTCTGAAGCTGCATCTTGATCTTCTCTTTGGGGAGCTTTCCGCCCTTGAGCCGGTTGCAGGCTTCGACCACTTCTTCGATATACAATTCGAAGATGTTCCGCCGCCGGTATTCACTGGCCGCACGCTCCCGACGCCGAAGGAACAGCCCGAGGCGCCTGCCGCACTCCCGCAGTGCGAGCGTGATTTCCTTCTGAATCTCATCGTAATCGGCGATAGCTTCCTTCGATTCGCTGGTAAACGGCACCCAGACGGAGGCCATATGGACGAAGATGACCATGGGACCGGCGGGCAAGGCTCCGCGTGACTGCGGCACTCCGTAATTCCTCCAGGTCGTATTCAGCGCGGCTTTGAATGTCGCGCAGGCCGATTGCTGATAGAGCAGCGGTACGCGGTTGGCATACCGGATGACCCGCGCGAGCTCCGAGTCGTTCTCTTCCTGCTCTCCCTCCGCCCTGGGGCCGGCCGGTTGTTCCGACTTGGGCTGTTCGCCGGGGCGGTTGCCATAGGCCAATCCTGCTTCAATGATGAACGGATTGCCCCGATAGACGGCGGGCGGACGGCTCACGGCCGTGTAGAATTCGCCTTTGATCTGTTTGTAGAGTCCCGACAGAATCGCCTTCTCACCGATCGGCGAAATGCAATTCGTCGGAGGCGCCATGATCTTGGTATTTTGGATGGTGCGATACAGCGTCTCGGCGGCCTGGCCCTTGAGATCGCGCGGCTTGAGGCTGGCGGAAACCTTGGCCTCCTTACAGATGTCGTTGGCGAGTTGCGGAGACACCCGACAAAAATCACCGGCGAGGAAGCCCGACACGCTATGACCTTTGGTGTCCTGTAACATTTTCAGCAGCATGCCGAATTCGATCCCGTACGGATGCGGCTTGATTTCCCTCGGGGACGGCGGCAGCTCGTGGTAGGTCCGCGCGTATTCCTTCGTCTCGCCTTCCGGCGTGTGGTACACCAGCCGGACATGCGGGTTGGCGATCGTCGTTTGCTCCAGCCATTCGTCCACCGACGCACGCCCCTTCTGATACTTGCCTTCGACCTCCAGCGCGACCTGTGTGCCTTGCGCCTGGTCCCATTCGATCTGCTTGTTCTCATGCACCAGCGG
>Ga0070664_100001195_pt1 | contig 20694 bp, 22 predicted proteins | sample KBSC73metaG_FD_65863 | JGI IMG/M metagenome (GOLD analysis project Ga0070664, IMG submission 65863) | Corn rhizosphere microbial communities from Kellogg Biological Station, Michigan, USA - KBS C7-3 metaG | ecosystem: Host-associated > Plants > Roots > Rhizosphere > Soil ... | reverse complement strand
CGAAGAATTGGCGGACTTCCTCCGAAAGCGCGCACGGTTCGACGAGGATTCCTGGGTGATCGAACTGGACATCGCGGAGCCTGAACGGTTCATCGCTGAAACGACCTTAACGGGTTGACCCTGCGCCGACCCAGGCGGAAACCTCAAGTAACAACAAGAGCGGGGGGCATTTCCGCACGGAATAACCGTCGGGATGCCACGCGAGACGGGTAACTGCCAAAGGGGCATGCGGAAGTAATCGCAGAGTAAAAGCGCTTCCTTATTGGTTCAGTTGACCGCACGTTATTGGCTTAAGTTTTGATTTCTCTGCGTTCAGCGCTGCTGACTTGTGTCATTCTTACGGTGGGTACATTCGCACCGGCCCAGGCGGGGCCTTCGACCGAGCCTTTGATGCCGGCTGAAAGCGCCAGCCTTCCGAAGATCGTTGTGCCGCAGCTGCTCGATCTTGCGAACGAGCCCGAGCTGACGGTTCCCAGCACCAATATTGAGAATAGCCAGGACCCATCTCCAGAGGTGTCCGACGTGCCAGCCGTGCGTCCGAACGGTGATCTTTCGTCGATGGTCGCGCAGCTCAAATCGTCAAATCCGGGCAGCCGCGAGCTCAATTGCCTCGCCACCGGCATTTATTTCGAAGCGAAGAGCGAGCCGCTTGCAGGGCAGCTTGCCGTAGGACGCGTGATCGCCAACCGCGCGGAGAGCGGTGGACGCTTCCCCTCGACCTATTGCGGCGTGTTGTTCCAGCGTGGCCAGTTCTCGTTTGTTCACGGGCATTCGCTCCCGGCGGTGCCCCGCGCGAGCCGCCAATGGCAGACGGCCGTCGCGATCGCGAAGATCGTCGACCAGGATCTGAAGGAATCGGGAGTCGGAAACGCGCTCTTCTTCCATGCGCGATATGTTTCGCCGGGCTGGCGCCTGAAGCGCATTGCGTCGATCGGAAACCACGTCTTCTATCGCTAAGCTTTGGCGATAAGGGCAGAAGGCGAGCGGGCGTGCTTCGGACGCCCGTTTTTCTTTGCTGCGTTGACGTTTTGTTCTACGTCAGTCGCATGGCTACCCAGCTCGATTCCCCCTGTTTCAGCGATGCTCCTCCGATTGCCGGTGAGGTGGCCCGGGGCGTTACCCGCCTTCTCTGCCGCCAGGACCTGTTCGCGGTCTGCGAGATGCCCCTTCCCAACGGACGCCGGGCCGATTTGATGGCCATCGATGCCAAGGGCGGCCTAACGATCGTGGAGATCAAGGTGGCGAAGGCGGACCTCCTCGGTGACGGCAAGTGGTTCGACTATCTCGACTATTGCGACTGTTTTTATTGGGCAGTTCCACCGCACCTGGCGCGGATTCTCGATGAGGAGCGATATTTGCCGGCGGAGGCGGGATTGATCGTCGCTGACCGTTACGACGCCGCGATCATCCGCGCCGCGGCGCACCGGCCGCTGGCGCCGGCGCGACGCAAGGCAGAGCTTCTTCACTTCGCGAGACGCGCCGCGCGGCGCCTGTCCGCCCAAGTCGATCCGTCGCTCGGCGACGCCAACTAAGGCTTACTTGCCGGCTGAAGCCTTCGGCTTTTTCACTTCGATCATCTGCAGGATCTGCCGGCCGCGATTGTCTCGTGCCGCATAATCGCGAGCGCTATAGCCCGCGGCGGTATCGGCCTTATCGGGATCAGCCCCCGCATTGAGCAGAACTTTGACGATCGCGGGCTGACGCTGCTGGACTGCTACGATCAGGGGCGTTTCCCCCATCCGATTCGTCGCGTTGACCTTCGCGCCGAGGCTGATCAGCCACTCGACCGCGTCCTCGAAACCCACGCGGGCAGCCGCGATCAATGGCGTGTCGCCACCGTGGCCGCCGAGATTGACGTCCGCGCCATTCTTGAGGAGGAAGCCGGTCCAGTTCGGGTCCGATCTCTGGATCGCGATGATCAGCGCCGTATCCCCTTGGCCGTTGCGGGAATTGACGATCCCGGGAGGATTGTCATTGAGCAATTGCGTCGCCTTGTCGCCGTTGCTTTGCTCGACCGCGTGGACGAAGTCGTAGCTTCTCGATGTAAGCTGTTGTGCGCCGACCGGCGCGGCTGTTCCGACCAGAATCGCAGCGATCGCTGCAAAGCTTAATCTCTTCACGGACTTAACCCCGATGACCCGGCTTGATTGAGGGCGGATAGCAGAGCAGATGTGGCCTTGTCATGAACGCTTCGACGCCGTTCTGGGAAAAGCCCCTGCCAAGCCTCGATCGTGCGCAATGGGAAGCCTTGTGCGACGGGTGCGGCCGCTGTTGCGTGCACAAGATCGAGGATGAGGAGACAGGGCTCCTCTATCCGACCAACGTGGCTTGCAAGTTGCTCGACCGTCGCAATGGCCGATGCTTGGACTACAAGCATCGGATGAAGCTGGTCAGCGATTGCGTGCGCCTCGACCGCAAAAATCTCGCGGCGCTGGATTGGCTGCCCGATACTTGCGCTTATCGCCTGCGCGCCGCCGGCGAGGCGTTGCCGGACTGGCACTATCTTATTTCCGGCAGCCGCGAGACCGTGCATGAGGCTGGACAGTCGACGCGCGGCTGGACGGTGAGCGAGGAGGATGCGGGGGAGCTTGAGTGGCATGTCGTCGACCGACCGCTTTGAAGCGCTCGACATCGGACTTCCTGTCCCCGTCGAAATACGAATGATCCGCAGCGCGCGCCGTTTGCGGCTGCGCTTCGACGAGGCGAGAGGGATGCTCAAGCTCACCTGCCCCGCGAGAACAAGCCGTCGTGCCGCACTCGCCTGGGCCCTCGACCAGCGCGATTGGATCGAAACCCAATTGGCGCGATCCACCCCCGCGGAGCCGTTCGCGCCGAACGCATTGATCCCTGTCGAGGGACGCGACGTGCGGATCGCCTGGTCACCAACACATCCGCGAACGCCAAAACTCGTCGATTCCGAGCTGCGGTGCGGCGGGCCGGAGGCGGTCGTCCCGCGCCGTGTAGAGCGTTTCCTCAAAAGTCTCGCGCTGCAGTTCGTGTCACGTGATGTCGCCGAGTTTGCCGCTAAGGGCGGCGTCTCGGTGCGCTCGGTTTCCGTGGGCGATGCATCGTCGCGCTGGGGCAGCTGCTCGACCGAAGGCCGAATCCGTTTGAGCTGGCGCTTGATCCTCGCCCCGCCGCAGGTGCGGCGTTACGTCGCGGCGCACGAAGTCGCGCATCTCAAACACATGAACCACGGTCCCGAATTCAAGGCGTATGAGGCGTGGTTGTTCGGGACAGGCGTGTCCGAGGCGAAAGCGGGGCTAAGGCGTTTGGGGCCGCGGCTCCGAAGGATCGGGCGGGGGCACTGACCGGGGATCGGTCGGCTGCGGTTGCGGCTGGCGCGGCTGCGGAAGCGGTTGGCGCGGCTGCGGCGGAAACGCCTGGTCGAGCTCTTGCTGGGTGGGTTCCCCCGTTCCGTCGGGCCGAATTATCGGCTGCTGCTGCGGCATTGCCTGATCCGGGGGAGGCATTCCGATGGGCATCCCGTTTTCATCCACCATCTGCTGTATAGCATTGGGATCGAGCGCGGTGTCGCCGTACATTTCCTCCTCGGGAGTGAGCTGCCAATCCGGGATCGGCACCTGGGTCTCGAACCCTTCGACGGGGCGGTTCGCGACCGCGACGACCATGAAGTCGTGGAAGGCTCGGGCGGGCGCGGTTCCGCCCTGAAGGCCGGGAACGGTCCGAGCATCGTCCCGGCCCATCCAGACGCCCGTTGTCAGCCCGCTCGAGAAGCCGATGAACCAGCCGTCCTTGTTCGAGCTGGTCGTGCCCGTCTTGCCGGCGACGGGGCGGCCGATTTGGGCGGCGCGCCCGGTACCGGTCAAAACCGCGGACTGCAGAAGGTCGGTCATTTCGGCGGCGACCCAGGGTGCGACGAGGACGCGGTCTTCGGTCGAATCGTGCTGGTAGATCTGACGGCCGTCGGCCGTGACCACCTTGCGGATCGCGTAAGGCGTGACGGCCACACCCTTGTTCGCAACCGAGGCGAAGGCCCGCGTCATGTCGATCAGGCGCACGTCGCTTGTTCCCAAGACCATTGATGGAAAGGTCGAGATCGGGCTCGAGATGCCGAAGCGTCGCGCCATGTCGGCGATGGTTGAGAAGCCCAATTGAGCGCCGATCTTCGCGCTGATCGTGTTGATCGAACGCGAGAAGGCTTCTCGCAGTGACACGGGACCAAGGTTCGTTCGGGTCGAGTTGCGCGGGCTCCAACCGTCGATCGTCACGGGCTCGTCGACGATCGTGTCCGTCGGCTTCATCCCCGATTCGAGCGCGGCGAGATAGACGAAAAGCTTGAAGGCCGATCCTGGCTGGCGTTCGGCCTGGGTGGCGCGGTTGTAGATCGAGTCGACATAGTCCTTGCCGCCGACCATGGCCCGGACGGCGCCGTCGCGATCAAGAGAGACAAGGGCGCCCTGGGTCCCGCGCGGTGCGTCGGCCGCGATCGCACGATCGGCAGCGATCTGCATTCGGGGGTCGAGCGTGGTCCAGACGTCGATGGGGTCCGACGTTTCGTCGATGAGCGTGTCCAGCTGCGGCAATGCCCAATCGGTGAAATAGCGGACGCTGTTGTTGTTCGTCGTTTGCTGGATGCGAACGGTCGCCGGATCGACCGCGGCCGCGTCGGCAGGCGTGATGAATCCGTTCTTGGCCATTGTCCGCAGCACGACGGCCGATCGCGTGCGAGCGGCCTCGATGTCGGCAGTCGGCGAATAATTGGACGGCGCTTTGACTAACCCGGCGATGATCGCCGCCTCGCCGAGGCTCAAATGATCGGCGCTGTGGCCGAAGAATTTCCGCGAAGCCGCATCAATTCCATAGGCGCCGCCGCCGAAATATACGCGGTTCAGATAGAGCTCGAGAATCTGGTTCTTGCTGAATTTGCGCTCGAGGGCGAGCGCCAGGATCGCTTCCTTGAGCTTGCGCACGAAACTGCGGTTGTTGGTAAGGAAGATATTGCGTGCCAGCTGCTGGGTGATCGTCGACGTCGCGCTGACGCGGCGATTCTTCACGACCGCCGAAGCGACGGCGCGGCCGATGCCGATCGGATCGACGCCGATGTGGCTGCGAAATCGCCGGTCCTCTGTGGAAATCATGGCCGCGCGCATCTCGGCCGGGATTTGCTCGTACGGAAGCCATTTGCCGAAGCTCGGGCCAAGCGACACCAGGACCTGCCCGTTCGCGGCGCGCACCCTGATCATCTGGCCGAGGTCCGACCGCTTGGTGAGCGTATTGTAGCTCGGCAGATAGGCCGTCGCGACCGCGACCGCGACGATCAGCGCAAGGAGGCCGAGCAGCGCCGCATAGGCGGCACCCTTGATCACGGTCTTGAACGTGGAGCCCCCTGATCCGGGGTCGGTGCGCGTACGAGCCATTCGGCTGACGGGATAGAAAGGTCAAAGCGGCGGGACAATAGGCGTGGCGCGGCATTCTCCGATGAGGGTTAGTTGCCGGTTAACCCCGTTTTAGCCTGTCGCTTGTAGTCGGGCGTCATGTTTCGTTTCCTCCTGATCGGCCCCTTGGCCCTGGTCGCGGGCACTGCGGGACAGGCGCAGTGCAGATTATGCAGCACGCCAATCACCTCGCGGACCGACGAGCCGGCCAACGACAAGGTGAGCGTGGAAATCGAGAGCAGTCTCAGATTCGATCGGTTGGTCGTACTGGGCTCCGGGATGGGTAGCGCCGAGCTTCGGCCCGATGGTTCACGCTCCGCGCAGGGCTCGGTCGCTGAGATGAGTCCTCGGGCAATGGTGGGCACTGCGATCCTCCGTGGAGAGCCCGGCCGGTACGTTCGCGTAAGCCTGCCTTCTCGGATCGAGCTCTATTCGCTGAGCGGCGCCGAGATCGCATTCGAGGACGTGACGAGCGACTTGCCTGCCCTGCCGCGATTGGATTCCTCGGGCACCCTCACCTTCCGCTTCGGCGGGCGGATCCGAATTACTGGCGATGCCGATGGCGACTATCGCGGCGATTTGCCGATCAGCGCCGAATATCAATGAAAATCCGGCAATCGCTACCACGGCGTTAACCATAAGCTTGAGCAAAGCCGTAAGCGATCAAGGTTAACGGGGTGCCAAGTACTCCGGCCCGGGAAGCTTCAAATCGAATGATATCAGTTCGAACCCTGATCGTGCGCTGCGCGCTGGCGGCCATCGCCGTCGGGGTTACGACGCCCGCGCTCGCCGTGGGTCCGAACCAGAATTCGACCGCGACGGCGAAGATCGTAAAGCCGCTGACGCTGATCTGGGTCCAGGATCTCGATCTTGGGACGATTGTGCTCGGGACGGGCACTTGGTCCTCGACCACGGTCGGTATCACAAGCGCAGGAATCTTCTCGTGCGGCAACAGCAACGTCAGCTGCTCCGGAGCTACGAAACCGGCGCAATACAAGGTCACGGGAACGAACAATCAGCGCGTGCTGATCACTGCTCCTAATGTCACCCTGACTAACCAGAATGACAGTACGAAGACCTTGCAGCTGACGGTTGATAACCCCGGATTCGTTGATCTCGGGAACTCCGGCAATGCCGGCGTAACATTCGGCCTTGGTGGATCGATCGCCGTCAGCTCGGCCACCGTTGACGGAACCTACACCGGCCAGTTCAACGTAACCGTCAACTACTGACCCACATTCCCCGGGCCATGGTTGACCGAAAATCAACCATTCCGGCCGTAGTTCGCCCCCGTGCGCCCGCATTCTTTCCGCCTAGTCGCCGTCATGGCTTGCGTCCTCATCGGCGAAACGCCGGCCAGTGCGGCCGCGCCTGGGGTGGCGGCAGTGAATGCGAGCGTGGTCAAACCCCTCATTCTGACATGGCTCCAGGATCTCGACCTCGGTTCGATTGTCCTCGGGCCCGGCACTTGGTCGGGCGCGACGGTCTCACTGTCGCGCGCAGGTGTCTTCAGCTGCACGAACGCCAACGTCACCTGCTCGGGAGCGACCAAGGTCGCACAGTATAACGTTAGCGGGAGCAACAATCAGGTAGTGCACATCACCGCGCCCAACGTCACACTGGTCAATCAGGGTGACGCCAGTCAGCGCCTGACCCTGGTCGTTGACAGTCCCGGCGCTGTGACGCTGACCAACTCGGGGCCGCCAGGCAGCAACTTCTCCCTCGGCGGCTCGATCAGCGTCAATTCGTCGACCGTAGGCGGCACCTATTCCGGTACATTCAACGTCACGGTCGATTATTAGTCCGCCTCCCGGCCTGGGAGCACCGCGCCGCGCTGTTTGAACAGCCATGGTTGACCGAAAATCAACCATTCCGGAGCAATGGTGACGGCGATCGCTCCATAGCGGAGCAAAGTGGGGATTGCCGAAATGAAGCTCTGGACCAAGTCGGCCTTTACGGCCGTGCTGACCGCACCGTTGGTGGCCGGCCCAACGCCTGCGCACGCGGGCGTGGGCGACCTGCTGGTCGCGCCGACGCGGCTAGTGCTTGACGGGCGCAAAGGCGCCGAGATCATCCTGAACAACATCGGGGATGAGCCAGCGACATATCGGATTTCCGTCGACTTCCGCCGAATGGATCAGAACGGCAGTCTCGAGAACGTGGCCCAACCGACGGCCGCCGACCAAACGGCGGCCGATATGATCATCTATGCGCCGAGGCGCGTGACGCTGGCGCCTCATGAGCCGCAGGCGATCCGTATCGCCGCACGCCCGCCGCGAGGTCTGCCCGACGGCGAATATCGCGTGCACATGCTGTTCCGCGCGATTCCTCCCGCGGTCCCGGTCGTCCAGGCGGCAGCCAAGGAACCCGAAAAGGGTCTGAAGTTCGAGCTGATCCCGGTTTACGGCGTGACCATCCCCGTCATCGTCCGCCTTGGAAATTTGCAGGCGACGGCCGGCATCGCCAACGTTCATCTAGATAAGAAGAACGGGAATTCTGTCGTTTCTCTGGACCTTAGCCGCAGCGGACAGCGGTCCACCTTCGGCGAGGTACGGGTTGTGAAGTCCGGCGTGAAGGACCCGATCGCGGTGCAGAAGGCCGTCGCAGTCTACACCGAAATCAACACCCGGCATCTCTCGCTGCCGATCAGCTCATCGTTCAAGGGCGACGCCGCGGGACCCGTCACGGTCCAATATGTCGAAACCTCCGACGACGGCGCGCGCGTGATCGCCGAGACGCAGGCGATACTGCGCTAAGTCTGCGAAGGTCCGAGGGCTCAACATGATGTTCGGTCGCGGCCACTGGCTGCGCAAGGCGGCGGCGCTGTTCGCATTGTGCGGCGGCGCCCTCGGCGCGTCCGTGCCTTTACCGACAGCCGGGCCGACTTCGTGGGCAGCCGATCCCGAGGACCAGTTCCTTCTTGACGTCAACATTCGCCAGCTGAAGCTCGGCGACGGAGTTCGTGCGTACAACACGCCCGAAGGCACCTGTGTCGTCTTAGGCGACTTTTTGACCGCCCTCGACGTGCCGATGCGCATCGACCTCACCGCGAAGAAGGCCAGCGGCTGGGCGTTCATGGAAAAGAACAGCATTTCAATTGATTATGCTGCAATGACGGTGTCATTGGGCTCCAAGAACGAGCCGATAGCGCCCGGCACGATCCGCGAGACGGCGGACGGCTGGTGCGTGCAGACCGCAGCTCTGTCGCGCTGGTTCGGCATCGGCGTTAGACCCGTCACCGCCGGCTCGGTGCTGGTCCTTCAGTCGGAAGCGAAGCTTCCCGTTGAGTTGGCCGTCGAGCGCCAACGGCGCGCGGCGCACATCCGGCCCGCGAGCTTCGATCTCAAAGAGCTTCCCCAGCTCCGCATTCCTTACCGGATGTGGCGCGCACCCGCGCTCGACTTTGTCGTCAGCGCCGGGGTCACCTACCGGGCTCACGACGGTGTCCGCGTCGATCGGCAAAGCTCGGTTTATGCGGCGGGGGAGATCGCGCATTTGTCCTATGACGCGCAGATCATCACCAGCGCGAAGGGCATGCCACGGACGTTGCGCCTGAGCGCGTATCGTTCGGACCCTGACAGTGGGCTGCTCGGCCCGCTGAAAGCGACACATTTCGGCTTCGGCGACGTCGAGGGCTTCGACAGCGGCCTCACCGGCTCCATGGCGAGCGGGCGCGGGGCTGTGGTCACCAACCGGCCGCTGGCCCTGCGGGCGGCGTTCGACCGCACGCGCTTCGAAGGCGATCTACCGGCGGGGTGGGAGGCGGAGATCTATCGCAATGGCGAGCTGCTCGGCTTTGCCAAGCCAAGTGCAAACCAGCGCTATGCTTTTGAAAACATCCAGCTTCTTTATGGAGAGAACCGCGTCCAGATCATTCTCTACGGCCCCCAAGGACAAGTTCGCACGCGCGATGAAGTACTCAACATCGGCAAAGACAACGTTCCGGCGGGCAAGACCTGGTACTGGGCCGGCGCCAGCCAGCCCGGCCGCGATCTTCTTTCGCTCGAGAAGCCGCCGGATACCCAGATAATTCCGAAGGCGCAGGCCACCGCGTCAGTCGAGCACGGCATGGACGACCGCACGTCGGTCGCTGCCCTCGCGCGCATGATGCTCATCGACGACCAGCGGCTGACGTTCGTGGAGGGAGCCGTACGCCGATCGATCGGCGCTGCCCTGTTCGAAATTGGCGCCGCGAAGGAATCAAAGGGCGGCCTCGCCGCGCACGCCCAGCTCCTCGGCAAGATCGGGCCCGTGAACGTGAGCGCGGAGGCCATTCTCGCAAATGATTTTCATTTGCGCGGAGGTGAGAAGGAAAGCCTGCGCGAGGTCAGGGCCGCAGTCGATGTGCCCGTGAAAATAGGCCGCGCAATGCTGCCGGCGCACGCCGATGTCCATTACACGGACCGGCGCGACGGCTCGAGCCAGCTAGATGCGACTGCGCGTCTGGCTGCGAACTTCAACCGTTTCAACCTCGCGACCGATTTGACCTACCGAAAGCAGTATCTTGGGTCGGGAACAGATCCGCCCGACGAGTTCCGAGCCGGATTGATCGGAACCGGCCGTTTCAAGGACCTGCGCGTGCGGGCGGGCGTCGAATTCGACGTTGCCCCGGCCGCGCGCTTCCGCAGCGCCGAGCTATCCGCTTACTGGTCGGCGTCGGACAAAGTCGATTGGGAAGGTGCGCTGACCTACGACCGCCTAGGTCATCGGGGACGGGCGCGGCTGAGCCACATTCGTCGGCTCGACACGATGGCGATTGCGCTGACCGGGGAGGCAGCGACGGATGGTTCGGTCGCGCTCGGCGTCAATCTCAATTTCTCGCTCGATCCAGGCCGCGGGCTGAGCCTCACTCGGCGCCCCCTCGCGCAGGCGGGTGCAGTGCGGGCCACCGTCTATCGAGACCTCGACGGCGACGGTAGGCGCGATCCCTCCGAACCGCTGGAGAAGGGGGCTTTGGTCACCACCGGCAGCACGCTCGCCGATCGGCTGACGGACTCCCGGGGGTCAGTGACGGTCGGAGGCTTGAGCCCCTACGTACCGATTGCCGTCGGCCTCGATCAGACCAGCCTTGCCGATCCAATGCTGGTGCCGGAAAAGGCCCTGCAGGTGGTTGTGCCCCGGCCGGGCGTTCCCGCGGACGTCCAGATCGGGCTCGTGGGCGGAGGCGACATCGAAGGCGCGGTCGTAAAAGGGGGCGGTCTCGGCTTCGAAGGCCTCCAACTCGAGCTCGTGGATGCCGAAGGCAAGGTTGTCGCGACGACGACCAGCGACTTTGACGGCTTTTTCCTCTTCGAACGGGTCGCTTATGGCTCTTACACAGTCCGCATTGCGCAATCGTCTGCGGTAGCCGCGAAGGTCGCGGCTGATCTTGGGGTTCGGCTCCAGCTGAATGCCGACAAGTCGATCGTCAGGTTGGGAGCGATCTCGGTGGCCCCGCTACCAATGATCGCTTCGTCGAGCGACGCGCCTCCACGCTCACCCTAAAGCTTCCGAGCTCGACAAACCTGGTTGCGATATAATCGCAGCAGGATTCCTCCTGCCATGTTGGTGCGGTCGAGAAGACTCGAACTTCCACGGCCTTTCGGCCACAGCGACCTCAACGCTGCGCGTCTACCAGTTCCGCCACGACCGCACGTCAGGAGAAAGCGGCGCGCCTGAACGGCGGCCGCCACTGGCAAGGCGGCGCGTCTAGCAAAGGGCAAAAAGGCACGCAATGCCGCGTCAGCTTCGGGGGCCGTTGTGCCATCGCGGGACCGGAGCTTAAGACATTATTTACCATTTCCGCGAGCGCGCGTTATTTCGGTGTCATGCTGCTCCTCGCTGCCGTCGTTGCCCTCGCATCCCCGGCCGAACCCCCGCGCCCACGGGTGACCGCCACGGCGCATGCGCAAGCCATTGGGCGGATCGTCTCGGGTGTCCGGTTGCGCTTCGACCGGTCCTTCAACGAAGGGGCCCCCCCCGCCCGAAGCACCTGGGTGCGAACGCCCGGAGCCATGCTCCAGCCGGCCAAGCTCATCGAATTCGAGTAGGGGTCAGGCTCGCGGCGATCCCAAGGTGATCGTCAGCTCGTCACCTCCCGGCGGCACGTTGACTTCGGCGCTGTTGAAGCTCGCGCTCGCACCAGCGGGGAGCGTCCGTGCCGGTGGAGCGATCGTCCAGCTGTAGACGACCCTGCCGGTGCGCGTGCGCAACTGCGCTTGTAGCGGGGGCACGGTCTGCTCGCGCGAGGTCGGATTGATGACCCTGCCGGTCACGGTGAGCAGCTCGTTACCGCTTTCAAGTTGCTGGCGATCCATATGAGTCGTGACGAGAGCCAGAGGACTTGCGCCCCCGGTCCCGATGCCGACCCGCGCTTTCCACTCTGGCGGAGCAAGGAACCAGAAGGCCGCTGCCGCCGCGGCAACCAGCAAGGCAATTGCCAGGAGCGTTAGGACAGGCCGTCGAGCCCGTCGGGGCTCGGCTTCGTCGGGCGCGGCGAAGGGGCTGAAGGTCTCGTCCGCGGTCTCGGTATCCGGCGGCGCATCCCAATCCGCCGAAGCCTGAGCGACTTCTTGCTCCTCATCGGCCGGTTCCAGCGAGCCCGCTGGTGGCGGAGGCTCCTCGGCCACCGGAGTGCCCTCGGCGTCTCCGACCATGGCCTCTTCAAAGGCGCGCTCTTCCGCCTCGGGACCGCTTCGCGGCTCGATCAGCGTCGATCCAACGAACGAATCTTCATCCTCGACGTCGGTTATGGGCTCCGCAACGCTTTCGACCTCGTCCACAAGGTCCATCGCCGGCGCGTCCTCATGCCAGCTGTGCTTGCACGAGGCACAGCGTACCTGGCGACCTTCGGGCGGGATCGCGTCGTCCTTGACGACGTATTGCGTGCCGCAGCTCGGGCAGGTGAGGATCATCTTTCGCGCAAAAGCCCTCTTCCGGGACGGTGTTCACAGGGTAAACAGGAATGCGCGGGCCTTGGCAAGGCGATGCGCGGCGTGGGCAAATGCCAAAAGGGAGGGTGGGAAAGCTGTATTCGGTCGCTGAATTCGACAGCGTAGGCCTGCGCTACGGCACGGGTGCCGAAGTGCTGCGCGACCTCGATTTCCGGCTCGCGAAAGGCGGCTTCTATTTCCTCACCGGTCCATCGGGGGCCGGCAAGACATCACTTCTGAAGCTCCTCTATCTCGCCCAGCGACCGACGCGCGGACGGATCAGCCTGTTCGGCGATGAGCTTAGCGACGCCCCGCGCGAGGCCCTGCCGCCCTTCCGGAGGCGCATCGGAGTCGTGTTCCAGGACTTCCGCCTGATCCGTCACCTTTCCGCCTACGACAACGTCGCACTTCCCTTGCGGATTGCCGGTACGAGCGAGGACGAGGTCGAAAGCGCCGTCCGGGAGATGCTTGCCTGGGTTGGCCTCGGCGACCGCACCGCGGCGCCGCCCCCGACGCTTTCAGGCGGCGAGCAGCAGCGCGTGGCGATTGCACGAGCCGTCATCAGCCGCCCCGACCTGCTGGTTGCCGATGAGCCGACAGGCAATGTCGATGCCGAGATGGCGCATCGGTTGCTCCACCTGTTCACGGCGCTCAATCGGCTGGGCACCACCATTGTGGTCGCGACGCACGATGTAGGCTTGATCGGCGCAACACCGGGTGCCCAAATGATCCGGCTTGAGAACGGCTCGATCGTTGATCCAACGGGAACGCTCAAGAACCCGCCCATTCGTCCCTCGCTCGAGAGTCGGCCGTGATCTTGGCCTGGCTTTTCCCGGCGCCCGCCGAGCGGCGTCTTTTGGGCGGCGGCCGCCTTCGCGGGCCAACCCCTTGGGTGATCGCGATCATGAGCTTCTCGATCATGATCATCGCCGCGAGCGGTCTTGCACTGGCCAATACCGCAAGCCTACTCGGTGGCGCCATCGAGGCGCGCTATTCGATCTCCGTTCCTGGCGGTGAGCACAATTTTGACCGCTTGTTGCAGTCTGTTCGTGCCACACCCGGCGTCGCCACGGCCGAAGCCGTACCCGAAGCTGAGATGCGGCAAACGCTCGAACGCTGGCTCGGGCCGGCGGCGGCAAGTCAGGATCTGCCAGTCCCGGCGCTGATAAATTTTGACCTCCGTCCCGGAGCCGATGTCGCTCTCGTCGGGCGTCGAGTGGCTGCAGTGGCCCCCGATGCCCGGATCGCTGCGCATCGGGAGACGGTTGGTCCGCTCTTGCGTTCGCTGCGCTTGCTTCAGTGGGTCGCGCTAGGCTTGGTTCTTTTGCTGAGCGCGGCGGCGGCGGCGGCGGTTGTCCTGGCGGCACGGGGCGCACTTGACACCAACCGGTCCACGATCGAGGTGATGCATGGCGTCGGCGCGACGGACTTGCAGGTCACGCACCTTTTCCAGCGCAAAATTGCACTCGACGCGCTGATCGGGAGCTTGGTCGGCGCGGCCGGCGCCGCGGTGGTCCTCCTTTTCCTCGCGGCAGGAGCGGCTTTCGCAGGGCAACTGACCGGGGGCGCGACACTCCGGACCCAGGACCTCGTCATCCTGGCGGCCCTGCCATTTGCCCTCACTGTCCTGGCCACCGTCGTTGCACGAGCGGCCGTTCTGACAGCATTACGCGAGGAATTATGATCAGCCGCGCGCTCGCACTGCTGCTCCTCGCCTACGCGCTCGGCTTCATTCTTTTCGCCTTCACGCTAGGCAAGGCGGCCCCCGCCGACAGCGCGCCGACCGACGCGGCGATCGTCTTGACTGGCGGCCCTGGCAGGATCGAACACGCCATCGAGGTGCTCCGTGACCATAAGGCGAAACGTCTTCTCGTTGCCGGCGCAGATCCATCGGTAACCAAGGCCGACATGGCTCGGCGCCTTAAGGGGAGCGGCAAGCTCCTCAAGTGCTGCGTCGATCTCGGAAGCGAATCCGTCGACACCCGGTCCAACGCCGAAGAGGCGAGCCGCTGGCTCGTGCAAAGGCATTTCTCGTCGGTCCGGTTGATCACCAGCGACTGGCACATGCGTCGCGCCCACTATGAATTCCAAAAGGTCCTGGGATCCAGATACCGGCTCGTGACGGACGCCGTGCGTTCAGAACCTCGGTTCCTAACCCTCTTCGGTGAATACAATAAATATGTGCTCCGCCGCATCGCGGTGTGGGCGGACATCTGATGACGATTGTGCGCTCGCTGCTCTACGCGGCGATTTTCTACCCGGCGACCCTCTTGTGGGTCCTCGCAGGTATCGTCGCCGCGATCTTCGGCCAAGCGCCCGCGCTCGCCGTCGTCCAGAGCTGGGTCGATATGCATCATTGGCTGGCGCGGCACATCCTCGACATTCGCACGCGTGTCGAAGGTGCGGTGCCAGCGGGCCCCCATCTGATCGCGGTCAAGCATGAGTCGATGTTCGAGACTCTGGAGATGGTCAGGCTGTCCCGGCTGCCCGTGATCGTCATCAAGAAGGAGCTCGCCGACATCCCGCTCTTCGGGTGGATGACGCGGCGTTATGGCGTCATCGCCGTCGAGCGATCAGCGGGCGCAAGAGCGCTACGAAATCTCGTAAAGGAAGGCGAGCTTGCCATTGCCTCCGGCCGGCCGGTCATCATCTATCCCGAGGGGACGCGGGTCTGCGTAGGGGAAAGGCCGGAGCTGAAAGCGGGCTTTGCTGCGCTTTATCGAACGTTGGGCCTGCCGGTTGTGCCCGTGGCCGTGGATAGTGGGCGGCTGTGGGGCCGTGGCCTCGTGCACAATCCGGGAGTGATCACCTTCAAGATCGGAGAGGCGATTCCCCCGGGTCTCAAGCGTGATGAGATCGAGCGCCGCGTTCACGCGGCCATCAACGCGCTGCACTAACTCCGGAGGCGGGCACCAAGCTTTTCGGCCGCTTCGACGATCCGCTTTGAGATCGCACTGATCTCTTCCTCTGTGAAGCTCTTGTCCGCCGGTTGCAGGACAACCTCCAGCGCCAGGCTCAACTCGCCGTCCTGAGGCCGGTAGCGATCGAACAGCCGTACCTCTTGAACGAACTGTTTGTCGGCGCCGGCGACCGCCCGCACAAGCTTCTCCGCCGCCAGGTCCGCAGTGACGACGAAAGCGAAGTCCCGGCTGATCGACTGCAGCGCAGGCGGTGTGTAGGCAGGCCGCGCATGATCGGACGCGCGCGGCGCCGGAAGTGCGTCGAGGTATATTTCCCCGGCCACCGCACCCGCGGGGCAGTCGAGCAGGCCCTCTAGCCTCGGGTGGAGCTCGCCGAAGCTTGCGACAATCGTCTTGGAACCCAACCGCAGCGTTGCCGACCGGCCCGGGTGCCAGGCCGGGCCGGCGTCCGGAAATACCTGCAAATTGGCGACAGGAGCTCCGGCGGCCTCGAGCAGCGAAATCACTTCGGCCTTGGCGTCGAACGCATCGAAGCTCTGGGACTTGCCGCTCTGCCAGTCGCGAGCTTGCTTGCCGCCGGCGAGCAGGAAGGTGAGCGTTGGATGCTCAGCGTCCCCGAGGTAACGCCGCCCAAGCTCGAACAGCCGGATCGATGGAGCGCCTCGATCGAGGTTGCGGCGTGCCGCGGCGATCAGTCCCGGCAGCAAGGAAGGCCGCATCACCTTCATTTCTTCGCTGATCGGGTTTGCGAGGCGCCAGTCGCCACCCCCGGCCGCCTCGGCTTCGGATTCCGAGATGAAACTCCATGTCACTGCCTCGTCGAGCCCACGCGCGGCGGCGCTGCGGCGAACTTGGCGTTCCATCCGTTGCGAGCGTGTCGCTGTCGGCTTGGCGACCCCGGGCGCGCGATAGAGAGGCGTTACGGGAACCTGGTCGTAGCCCGTGATGCGTGCGATCTCCTCGACCAGGTCTGCGGGGCCTTCCACGTCCCGGCGCCACGTCGGGATCGTCACCTCGCTGGGGCCGAGTTCGAAGCCAAGACTTTCAAGAATTTCGCGTTGGCGGGGCTCGGGCACGTCGATGCCGCCCAGCGCCTTCGTCCGTTCGAAGTCAAAGCGGATCGCCCGCCGCTGGACGGGCGGCTCGCCGGCCCGGATCTCTGCCGAGGGGTCTCCGCCGCAAATGTCCACGATCAAGCCTGTAAGGATCGCGAGACCCTCGTCGAGGAAGGCGGGATCGACGCCGCGCTCGAAGCGGCTGCGCGCGTCACTCGTCAGGCCCAGGGACTGTCCCGTGTGGGCGATGCGCTCGGGCGTGAAATAGGCGACCTCGAGCATGACGTCGGTGGTGGCGTCGCTGACCCCGGAATCTTCGCCGCCCATGATGCCGCCGATGTCATGGACCTGGGCATCGTCGGCGATCACGGTCATGAACGGTTCGAGCGCATATTCCTTTTCATTGAGTGCGAGCACTTTTTCGCCGAATCCCGCCGCTCGGGCAGTCAGTCCACCCTCTAGCTTGGCGATGTCGTAAGCGTGGGCCGGTCGCCCGTATCCGAGCATTACGTAGTTGGTGATGTCGACCAGCGCCGAAATCGGCCGCTGTCCCGCGCCTTTGAGCCGGCGCTGCATCCACGCGGGCGAAGGGCCATTCCTCACCCCTTTGACCGCCCGTCCGAAGAATGCCGGACAGCCCTCCGGGTCCTCGATCGTGATCGGCACCGGACAGGGAAACCTGCCCTCGATTTGCGGGACGGCGAGGGGTTTCAGCGTCCCCATTCCCGCGGCGGCGAGATCGCGCGCGATCCCGCGGACGCCCATGCAGTCCTGGCGGTTGGGGGTCACGTTCACGTCGAAAACGGGATCGTCGAGCCCTGCATATCGGGTGAAGGATGTCCCGACCGGCGCATCCTCGGGTAGCTCGATGATGCCGCTATGATCCTCGCCGAGCTCGAGTTCGCGTGCCGAGCACATCATGCCCCGAGACTCCACTCCGCGGATCGCAGCCACCTTCAACGTCAGGTCGCTTCCAGGGATGTAATCGCCGGGCGCGCCGAAGACGCCGACCAGGCCGGCTCGAGCGTTGGGAGCACCGCATACGACCTGCACCGGCCCCTTGCCGGCATCGACGGTCAGCACTTGCAGCTTGTCCGCCTGCGGATGCTTGTCCGCCGTTAGAACCTTCGCGATCTTGAACGGAGCTAGCGCTTCTGCCGGGTTGCTCACGCTCTCGACCTCGAGCCCGATCGCCGTGAGTTTGTCGGCGATTTCCTCAGGCGATGCGTCGGTCTCTAGATGCTCCTTCAGCCAGTCCAGCGAGAATTTCATGCGCCGACTCCACCCGAAAGCGTGGGAACGTCGAGTGCGCGAAACCCATAATGTTTAAGCCAGCGGATATCGCCGTCGAAGAAGGCGCGCAGATCGTCCATGCCATATTTGAGCATCGCCAGGCGGTCGATCCCGCAACCGAACGCAAAGCCCTGCCACTCGTCCGGATCCAGCCCCATGTTGGCGATCACTCGCGGATGGACCATCCCACTGCCGAGGATTTCCATCCAGCCTTCCTGGCCACCTACCACACGGCGGCCCTTCTCGTGCCGATAGCCGACGTCCAGTTCCGCGGACGGCTCGGTGAATGGGAAGTAAGAGGGGCGAAAGCGCATCGTGATGTCGTCGCGCTCGAAGAACGCCTTCACGAAGGTCTCAAGAGTCCACTTCAGGTGGCCCAGCGTGATGTGCCTGTCGATGACAAGGCCTTCGACCTGGTGGAACATCGGGGTGTGGGTTGCATCGCTGTCGGAGCGGTAAACCCGGCCTGGCGCGATGACGTAGATGGGTGCGCCGCGGCTCTCTGCGGCACGGATCTGCACTGGCGAGGTGTGAGTGCGAAGCACATATGGCTCTTCGCCGGGCGTGCGCGGTTCAAGATAGAACGTGTCTTGCATCGCCCGCGCCGGATGGTTCTCCGGCATGTTGAGAGCGGTGAAATTGTACCACTGGGTCTCGATCTCGGGACCCTCGGCCACCGCAAAGCCCAAATCGGCGAAGATCTCCGCGAGCTCGTCCATCACCTGGCTCACGGGATGAACCGTGCCTCGCGGGAATTCGGGCGCCGGAAGCGAGAGATCGAGCTTCTCGGTGGCCAGCCGCCGCTCCAGCTCCGCGCTTTCCAGCGCTTCCTTGCGCCTCGCTAGAGCGTCGCTTACCGCTTCACGCAACGCATGGATCTTCGGCGCCTCGGTCGATCGCCTTTCGGCGTCCATAGCCCCGAGCGACTTGAGCTTCGCGGTGATTTCGCCGGACTTGCCGAGCAGTGACACACGCACCGATTCGAGGTCCTGCAGTGTCTGCGCGGCGGCGATCCGTTCGAGATGCGGGTCGGACATCGCCGCGCCTTAGCCGGGCGAGTGCGAAAAATGCAAAGGGCCGTGCTACTGTTGCCGGCGATGAGCCTATGGCCGGAGCTAAACGTCGAGCGTGATCATGACACGCTCGCGCTGCTTCATTTCGCAGCGCAGATGTTAGGCAAGCTGCGTGTCGCACACGCGCCATGGATGAATCACGGCTGGCACGTTGCGTTGCAGCCGAACGCGCGCGGTCTTTCGGCGCTGCCGACGGCGGCCGGCGATGGCCGGACCTTCACGCTGACCCTCGACCTCTGCCGGCACGCGATGGTCTTGTGGGTCAGCGATGGATCGCGCGAGGAAGTGCCGCTCAATGCCGGTAGTGTCGCAGCACTCCACCATCGGCTCATAGCGATCCTCGAGGAGCATGGTCTTCCATCGGACTTCAACGGCAAGCCGAACGAGATCGAGGATGCGGTTCCTTTCGCCGAAGACGCGAAGCGGCGCGATTACGATCGCGATTCCGCCGAGCGGTTTCGAGAGTCGCTCGCGGCGATGCTACCGGTATTCGCAAAGTTCCGCGCCGGTTTCTCCGGGAAGGCGAGCCCAGTACATTTCTGGTGGGGCAGCTTCGATCTCGCCGTGACTCGCTTTTCGGGACGTCCGGCGCCCCAGCATCCCGGAGGCGTCCCCGGGCTGCCTGACCGCATCACCCGCGAGGCCTACAGCCAAGAAGTGTCGAGCGCGGGCTTCTGGGCGGGCGGAGCCGTCGCCGCCGATCCCTTCTTCTACAGCTATGCTTATCCGGAGCCCGAAGCCTTCCGCGGGTCGTCACCGGCGCACGCACGGTTCGACGAGAACTACGGCGAGTTCATCTTGCCTTATGCCGAGGTGCGTGCGGCCAGCGATCCAGAGCAAATGCTGATCGAATTCCTCCAGTCGACTTACGATGCGGCGGCGGATCTGGGTCACTGGGATCGCGCGAAGCTCGAGCGCGAGCCCGTCGCGCCATAAGAAAGGGCGCCGCGGGTCTTCCGGGCGCCCTTCCTTGTTCGTCGCTCTAAGAAGGCTTAGGCCGCCTTCTTCTCCAGCGCGTCCTTTGCCTGGGAGATGATGGCGCTGAATGCTTCCGCTTCGTGCATCGCGATGTCGGCGAGCACCTTACGGTCGAGCGAGATGCCGGCGAGATTCAGCGCGTGCATGAACTGGCCGTAGGTCAGGCCTTCGGCGCGAACCGCGGCGTTGATGCGCTGGATCCACAATGCGCGGAAGCTCCGCTTCTTCACCTTGCGGTCGCGATAGGCGTATTGCCCGGCCTTCTCGACGGCCTGGCGGGCGATGCGAATCGTGTTTTTGCGGCGGCCGTAATAGCCCTTCGCATTATCCAGGATCCGCTTGTGCTTGGCGCGGGTGGTTACACCCCGTTTGACGCGTGCCATGTCTCATCCGCTCCTTATTTGAGGCCGTACGGGGCCCAGGCCTTCACGCGCGCCGTATCGGCGTCGGCGAGGATCTCGGTGCCGCGGTTCTGGCGGATGTACTTGGCGTTGTGGCTGATCAGGCGGTGGCGCTTGCCGGCGACGCCGTGCTTGATCTTGCCGGTCGCCGTGAGCTTGAAGCGCTTCTTCACGCCGCTCTTGGTCTTGAGCTTGGGCATTTTCGTCTCCTTTGTTGCTCCGCTCGGGAGCGACGTTATCGAACCGCCACGGCAGCCCTAACTGGCCGGGCCATTCGGTTTTCCACTAAGCTGGAAAGCGCGGCGCTATAGAGGCGTGTCCCAGGATTCGCAAGGAGATCGGCCAATGGAACGGAACGAGCAGCAGGGACCGGCAGGCGGGATCACCCCGCATCTTTTGATTCGGGATCGCAGGGCGCCGGAAGCGATCGACTTCTATACCCGCGCCTTCGGGGCGCGCGAGCTTCACCGTGTTCCCACCGACGACGGAAGGATCATGCATTGCCATCTCGAGATCAACGGCGGCTCGCTGATGCTCAACGACGATTTCCCCGAATATCGCGGGGGGCAGGCCGGTGCTGCCCCCGAAGGCGTCACGCTGCACCTTCAGGTCCCCGACGTGGACGCTTTCTGGCAGCAGGCGATAGGCGCAGGAGCCAACGTC
>Ga0070664_100001189_pt1 | contig 20725 bp, 18 predicted proteins | sample KBSC73metaG_FD_65863 | JGI IMG/M metagenome (GOLD analysis project Ga0070664, IMG submission 65863) | Corn rhizosphere microbial communities from Kellogg Biological Station, Michigan, USA - KBS C7-3 metaG | ecosystem: Host-associated > Plants > Roots > Rhizosphere > Soil ... | reverse complement strand
CCGCGGGGCTCAAGGCCAGCGGCGGGCTCGACGTCGCGGTCGTGCTCAACGACGGCCCCCGGTTCGATGCCGCCGGTGTGTTCACCTCCAATCGGGTCCAGGCCGCGCCGGTGCGGTGGAGCCGGGAGGTGCTGCGGCACGGGCAGGTGCGCGCGGTCGTGCTGAACTCGGGCGGGGCCAACGCCTGCACCGGCCCGGCCGGGTTCCAGGACACCCACGCCACCGCCGAGCACGCGGCCGCCGCGCTGGGCATCGGGGCAGCCGACGTCGCGGTCTGCTCCACCGGGCTGATCGGCGAGCGGTTGCCGATGCCGGCGCTGCTGTCCGGCGTCACGGCGGCGCTGGGTGCCGCGTCGGTCGAGGGCGGCGGAGCGGCCGCGGACGCGATCATGACTACCGACACCCGGCCCAAGGTGGCCGCCGTGACCGGCGACGGCTTCACCGTCGGCGGCATGGCCAAGGGCGCCGGAATGCTCGCGCCGGGGCTGGCGACGATGCTCGTCGTGCTCACCACCGACGCGGTCGCCGATCCGTCCACGTTGGACAAGGTGCTGCGCGACGCGTGCCGGGTGACCTTCGACCGGGTCGACTCCGACGGTTGCATGTCCACCAACGACACGGTCCTCCTGCTGTCCAGCGGCGCCGCGGGTGCGCCGGCGCCGGCGGCCCTCGCCGCGGCGGTCACCGCCGCATGCGCCGACCTGGCGGCCCAGTTGCTGTCCGACGCCGAGGGGTCCACGAAGGACATCCAGATCGCGGTGGTGAACGCGGCCAGTGAGGATGACGCGGTCGAGGTCGGCCGCGCCATCGCCCGCAGCAACCTGGTCAAGACGGCGTTCTTCGGCAACGACCCGAACTGGGGCCGCATCCTGTCGGCCATCGGTACCACAGCCGCCGCGTTCGACCCGGACGAGGTCGACGTGAGCGTCAACGGCGTACCGGTGTGCGTCGGCGGAGCCGCCGGCGCCGACAGGTCCACTGTGGACCTGTCCGGCCGGGCGGTCGCGGTCGCGGTCGACCTGCACGCCGGCTCGGCGCGGGCCACCGTCGCCACCAACGACCTGTCGCTCGCGTACGTCCACGAGAACTCGGCGTACTCGACATGAGCGAGGGGATCCGGGCGCGCGACCTCGGCATCGCGCTGGGCAAGGCCAGCACGCTCATCGAGGCGCTGCCCTGGCTCGCGCGCTTCACCGGCAGCACGGTGGTCGTCAAGTACGGCGGCAACGCGATGATCGACGCGGAACTCCAGCGCTCGTTCGCCGCCGACATGGTGTTCCTGCGACTGGTCGGCATCCACCCGGTGGTGGTGCACGGCGGCGGGCCGCAGATCTCGTCGATGCTCGGCCGGCTCGGGCTGGAAAGCGAGTTCCGGGGCGGGCTGCGGGTCACCACGCCGGAGGCGGCCGACGTGGTGCGGATGGTGCTCGTCGGGCAGGTCGGGCGGCAACTGGTCGGCCTCATCAACGGGCACGGGCCGTACGCGGTCGGGATGTCGGGCGAGGACGCGCGGCTGTTCACCGCCGTGCGGCGTCCGGCCTATGTAGACGGTGAGCCCGTCGACGTCGGCCTGGTCGGCGACGTCGCGCACGTCAACGCCGTCGCCGTCACCGACCTGATCGCGGCCGGCCGCATTCCCGTGATCGCCACCGTCGCGCCGGACACCGACGGGGTGCTGCACAACCTCAACGCCGACACCGCCGCCGGCGCGTTGGCGGTGGCGCTCGGGGCGCGCAAGCTCATCGTGCTCACCGACGTCGAGGGGCTCTACGCCGACTGGCCCGACCGGTCGAGCCTCATCTCGCGGCTCACCGCCGACGAGTTGAAGGCGCTGCTGCCCACGCTCTCGGCGGGCATGGTGCCGAAGATGGAGGCGTGCCTGCGCGCGGTGACCGGCGGGGTGCCCGACGCGCACGTCGTCGACGGCCGGGTGCCGCACTCGATACTGCTGGAGATCTTCACCTCGGAGGGCTTCGGAACGATGGTGACTCCGTCATGAGTCTGCTCGACCGGTGGCCGAACGCGGTCATGAACACGTACGGCACACCGTCGCTGGCGCTGGTGCGCGGCGAGGGCGCGGTGGTCACCGACGAGGCCGGAGTGTCCTATGTGGACCTCATCGGCGGCATCGCCGTCAACGCGTTGGGACACGCGCATCCCGCCATCGTCGCCGCGGTGACTGAGCAGATCGCGACGCTCGGGCACGTCTCCAACCTGTACGCGCACCCGGCCGCCGTCACGCTGGCCGAGCGGTTGCTGTCGCTGGCCGGCCGGCCCGGGCGCGTCTTCTTCGCCAACTCCGGCGCGGAGGCCAACGAGGCCGCGTTCAAGCTGTCCCGGCGCACCGGCCGCACCGGCGTGGTCGCGGCCGAGGGTGGGTTCCACGGCCGCACGATGGGTGCGCTCGCGCTCACCGGCCAGCCGGCGAAGGCCGAGCCGTTCCGACCGCTGCCGGGTGACGTCGCCCACGTTCCGTACGGCGACGTCGCGGCGCTCGCATCCACTGTGGACAGTTCCACCGCGATGGTGCTGCTGGAGCCGATCCAGGGCGAGAACGGCGTGATCGTGCCGCCGGCCGGATACTTGCGGGCCGCGCGCGAGATCGCCACCCGGCACGGCGCGCTGCTCGTGCTCGACGAGGTGCAGACCGGCGTCGGGCGCACCGGGCACTGGTTCGCCTGCCAGGCCGAGGGCGTCGAACCCGACGCGATCACGCTGGCCAAGGGGCTCGGCGGCGGGCTGCCACTGGGCGCGCTGCTGGCCTTCGGCGACGCGGCTTCGCTGCTCGGGCCGGGCACGCACGCCACGACGTTCGGCGGCAACCCGGTGTGCTGCGCCGCCGGTCTCGCCGTGCTCGACACCATCGCCGCCGACGGCCTGTTGGACCGGGTGAAGCGGCTCGGGGAGCGGCTGCGGCGAGGCGTCGAGGGGCTCGGCTCGCCGCTCGTCTCGCACGTGCGCGGCGCCGGCCTGTTGCTGGGCATCGTGCTGACCGAACCGGTGTCGGCCGACCTGGCGGCCTCGCTCGCGGCGGCCGGCTACCTCGCGCAGGCGGTGCAGCCCGACGTGCTGCGGCTCGCCCCGCCGTACGTGCTCACCGACGAGCAGGCCGACGGCTTCCTGGCCGCCTTCGCTTCCGGGGTGGGCGCCGCATGACCAACTTCCTGCGCGACGACGACCTGAGCCCGGCCGCCCAGTCGGAGGTGCTCGACCTCGCGGCCGCCATGAAGGCCGACCGCACCGGCTACCGCCCGCTGGCCGGGCCGCTCGCGGTCGCCGTCATCTTCGAAAAGCCGTCGCTGCGCACCCGGGTCTCGTTCGAGACGGGCATCGCCGAACTCGGCGGGCACCCGGTGATCATCGACGCGCGGACCACCCACTTCGGGCGCGGCGAGACCCTCGGCGACGCGGCCCGTGTGCTGTCCCGGTACGTCGCCGCCGTCGTGATGCGCACCAGCGCCGACTCGCGCCTCGCCGAGATCGCCGCCGGCGCGAGCGTGCCGGTGGTCAACGCGCTCACCGACGGGTTCCACCCGTGCCAGATCCTCGCCGACCTGCTCACCGTGCGGGAGCGGTTCGGCTCGACGGCGGGCCGCACGCTGGCCTTCCTCGGCGACGCGGCGAACAACATGGCGCAGTCCTACCTGCTCGGCGGCGCCACCGCCGGCATGCACGTGCGGGTGGCCGGCCCGCCCGGGTTCGTCCCCGACGAGGCGGTGCTCAAGCGGGCGGCGGCGATCGCGGCGACCACCGGCGGCTCGGTCGACGTCGGCGAGAATCCGACCGCGGCGGTGGCCGGCGCCGACGTGATCGCCACCGACACGTGGACGTCGATGGGTCAGGAGTCCGACGGGCTCGACCGGATCACGCCCTTCCTCCCGTACCAGGTCAACGCGGAACTGCTCGCCGGCGCGGCCGACGGCGCGATCGTCCTGCACTGCCTGCCGGCGCACCGGGGCGAAGAGATCACCGACGAGGTCATGGACGGTCCGGCGAGCGCGGTGTTCGACCAGGCCGAGAACCGCCTGCACGCCCAGAAGGCCCTGCTGGCCCACCTGCTGGACGGTGGGGGCGCGTCATGACCGAGCGGGGCGAGGTCATCATCAGGCTCAGTCCGCCCGGTCAGGGCGCGGCACCACGGGAGTGGGGGCGCGTCATGACCGAGCGGGGCGAGGTCATCATCAGGCTCAGTCCGCCCGGTCAGGGCGCGACACCACGGAGTGGGGGCGCGTCATGACCGGCCCGAACACCAAGAGTGCGCGGCACGCGCTGATCTCCGCGCTGATCGGGGCGGGGCCGGTGCGGTCGCAGGCGGAACTGGCCAAGCGGTTGAACTTCGACGGCGTCCACGTCACCCAGGCCACGCTCTCGCGTGACCTGGAGGAGCTGCACGCGGTCAAGGTACGCGGCGCGTACGTGATTCCGCCCGAGAACGACCCGCCGCTGCGGCCGGCCGAGGAGCCGCCGGCGCGGCTGATCCGGCTGCTGCGCGAGCTGCTGACCGGCGCCGACGCCAGCGGCAACCTCGTGATCCTGCGCACCCCGCCCGGTGCGGCGCAGTTCCTCGCCAGCGCGGTCGACCGCGCCGGCCTGCCCGACGTCCTCGGCACCATCGCCGGAGACGACACGATCCTTCTGGTGGCCGCGGAAGGCATTCGCGGCAGCGATCTCGCCGCGAAGTTCACCACCTGGTCATCCGACTCCGAGCACGCTCAAGACTCCGAAGGGAAAATCCAATGACTGACCGGGTCGTCCTTGCCTACTCCGGCGGCCTCGACACGTCCGTCGCGATTCCGTACCTCGCCGACCAGACGGGCGCCGAGGTGATCGCGGTCGCCCTCGACGTGGGCCAGGGCGGCGAGGACCTCGAGGCGATCCGGCAGCGCGCCTTGTCCTGCGGCGCCGTCGAGGCGGTGGTCGTCGACGCGCGCGCCGAGTTCGCCGCGGACTTCTGCATGCCGGCGCTGCGGGCCAACGCGCTCTACATGGACCGCTACCCGCTGGTGTCGGCACTCAGCCGGCCGTTGATCGTCAAGCACCTGGTCGAGGCGGCCCGCCGGTACGGCGGCACGATCGTGTCGCACGGCTGCACCGGCAAGGGCAACGACCAGGTGCGGTTCGAGGTCGGCATCGGCGCGCTCGCGCCGGAGCTGAAGGTCATCGCGCCGGCCCGTGACTTCGCGTGGACGCGGGACAAGGCGATCGCGTACGCCGAGGAGCGGGAGCTGCCGATCGACGTGACGCACAAGTCGCCGTACTCGATCGACCAGAACCTGTGGGGGCGGGCGGTCGAGACCGGCTTCCTCGAGGACATCTGGAACGCGCCCGTCGAGGACCTGTACAGCTACACGGCCGACCCGGCGCAGCCGCGCGAGCCCGACGAGGTGGTCATCGCGTTCGAGGCCGGCGTGCCGGTATCGATCGACGGCACGGCCGTCACGCCGCTTTCGGCGGTCCTGGAACTGAACAAGCGGGCCGGCGCGCAGGGCGTCGGGCGGCTCGACATGGTCGAGGACAGGCTCGTCGGCATCAAGAGCCGCGAGGTGTACGAGGCGCCGGGCGCGATCGCGCTGATCGCCGCGCACATGGAGCTCGAGAACGTCACCGTCGAGCGCGACCTGGCCCGGTTCAAGCGGTCCGTCGACCAGCGCTGGTCGGAGCTCGTCTACGACGGGCTGTGGTTCTCGCCGCTGAAGCAGGCGCTCGACGTCTTCATCGCCGACGCGCAGAAGCACGTCACCGGCGAGATCCGGATGACCCTGCACGGCGGCCGGGCCGTGGTCACCGGGCGGCGCTCGGTAGCCAGCCTGTACGACTTCGGCCTCGCGACCTACGACGCCGGCGACACGTTCGACCAGTCGCTCGCGCGCGGCTTCGTCGAGCTGTGGGGCCTGCCCAGCCGGATGGCCGCGGCGCGGGACAACAGGATCGGCTGACCGCCGGCGCCATCGGGCTGTGTGGAAGGATCGCATCCGTGACCCAGCCTAACGGCATGCCCGGCCCGCGAAGCTTCGCCATGCGGCCCGCGCAAGCCGCCGATGGCGCCACCCGGCTGTGGGGTGGGCGGTTCACCGGCGGGCCCGCCGAGGCGTTGGCCCGCCTCTCGGTGAGCGTGCAGTTCGACTGGCGGCTCGCCCCGTACGACCTGGCCGCGTCCCGTGCGCACGCCCGCGTGCTCGCGCGCGCGGGCCTGCTCACGGCCGACGAGCTCGGCCGCATCCTCGCGGCCCTCGACGACCTGGAGTCGGCCTGTGCCGCCGGCGAGTTCCGGCCGTCCGTCGACGACGAAGACGTGCACACCGCGCTCGAACGCGGCCTGCTGGAACGCCTCGGCGCGCTCGGCGGCAAGCTGCGCGCCGGGCGCTCCCGCAACGACCAGGTCGCCACCGACCTGCGGCTGTACCTGCGCGAGCGGGCCCGCGGGGTGGCCGGCCGGATCACCGAACTGGCCGAGGCCCTTGTCGAGCAGGCCGGCCGGCACGTGAGCACGCCGGCGCCCGGGTTCACCCACCTGCAGCCGGCCCAGCCCATCTCGTTCGGGCACCAGCTGCTGGCGCACGTCCAGGCGCTGCTGCGGGACCTGGACCGGTTGCGCGACTGGGACCGCCGCGCGTCGGTGAGCCCGCTCGGCGCCGGCGCGCTGGCCGGCTCGTCGCTGCCGCTGGACCCGGCACAGGTCGCCAAGGAACTGGGCTTCGACGCGCCCGCGCCCAACTCCATCGACGCGGTGGCCGACCGCGACTTCGCCGCGGAGTTCCTGTTCGTGGCCGCCCTGCTCGGGGTGCACCTGTCGCGGCTGGGCGAGGAGGTGGTCATCTGGACCACCCCGCAGTTCGGCTGGGTGGAGCTCGACGACGCGTTCGCCACCGGGTCGTCGATCATGCCGCAGAAGAAGAACCCGGACATCGCGGAGCTGGCGCGGGGCAAGTCGGGCCGGCTGATCGGCCACGTGTCCGGCACGCTCGCCATGCTCAAGGGCCTGCCGCTCGCCTACGACCGCGACCTGCAGGAAGACAAGGAGCCGGTGTTCGACGCCGTCGACACCCTGGAACTCGTGCTGCCGGCCATGACCGGAATGATCGCGACGATGCGGGTCGACGAGGAGCGGATGGCCGCCGACGCCCCGCGCGGCTACACCCTTGCCACCGAAGTCGCCGACTGGCTGGTGCGCCGGGGCGTGCCGTTCCGGGAGGCACACGAGATCACCGGCAAGCTCGTGGTGATCTGCTCGGCCCGCGACTGCGGCCTGCACGAGGTCACGGACGAAGACCTCGCCGCCGTCAGCCCGCACCTGACCGCCGACGTGCGCGACGTGCTGTCCGTGCCCGGCGCGCTCGCCGCCCGCATCACGCCCGGATCCACCGGGCCGGGTCCGGTGTCGGACCAACTGGCGACGGCGGCGGGCCGGCTCGAGTCATGGCGGGACTGGTCGGCCGAGCGGGTGGTGCCGCGCTGAGCCTGCGCCGCCTGCTGGCCGGGCCGCCCGATGCCGCGGCGCGCGGGCTGCTCGGCTGCGCGCTCACCGCGAACGGGGTCGCCGTGCGGCTCACCGAGACCGAGGCGTACGCCGGCATGCTCGACCCGGCCTCGCACGCCTATCGCGGGCCGACCGCCCGCAACGCCGTCATGTTCGGCCCGGCCGGGTTCTCGTACGTGTACTTCACCTATGGCATGCACTGGTGCATGAACGTCGTGTGCGGCCCGGACGGCGAGGCGTCGGCCGTGCTGCTGCGCGCCGGCGAGGTGGTGCGGGGGCTGCGCGCCGCCCGCGACCGGCGCCCGTCGGCCCGGGTGGACGCCGACCTGGCGCGCGGCCCGGCCCGGCTGTGCGCGGCGCTCGGAATCACCGGCGAGCACTACGGCGTCGACCTGCTGGCCGCCGGCTCGCCCGTCCGGCTGCACCGCCCGACTGCGCCGGTCGTGGACGAGGAGATCTCGGTTGGGCCGCGGGTCGGCGTCACCGGCGCGCACGACGTGCCCTGGCGCTTCTGGCTCATGGGCGAGCCGACGGTGAGCTCCTACCGTCGCCACACCCCCCGAACCCGCTGACTCCTCCGCGATCTTGCAGTTGTGGTGCCAGGTTTAGCCCAACTTTGCCCGCCTTTGAGAGGCACCACAACTGCAAGATCAACGCGATCATGAAGGTCAGCGGCGGCAGCCGCACGAGTAGAACACGATGTCCCAGTGCCGGCCCTCGTTCGTGTAGAGGTTGCCGGACTTGGCCTGCCACTGCTCGCCCCAGCCCTCGACCAGTCCGAGCCGCTTGAACCAGCGCAGCACGTACGCGTCGAGGCACGCCGTGCGCCGGACGTCGACCTTCCAGCCGTTCCAGTGGCTGTACGTGCCGGCCGCGTGGCCGGTCTCGGTGCCGCCGGTGATCACGATCGGGCAGCCGCTCGACGCCCGCAGCGTGCGCACGCCGTCGACTGTCGACTGACGGATCCCGCTGAAGGACGTGCACGCCGGCTTGTTCCGGTCGGCGCAGTAGCCGCTGGACGCCCAGGTGATGCCGGCCGCCTGGAACTGGGCGGCGGCCTGGGCGTGGGTGAGAAGGGTGGTGGGTGCGGCGGTGGTCGCGCCGTCCAGCGTGGCCGCGAGCCCGAACCAGGTTCCAGTAGCGAGTACGAAAAGCACGAGGAGGTGTCGCGTGGAGCCAAGGACCATGTTTGCGAGGCTAAGACGCTTTCACATGAAAAGTGAGCTTATGCCCTATAAGTCCAGCCGGCATCGACAAGATCTGGCCGGTCGGCCGAGGAACAGCGCATAGTGGGGCCCATGCACGAGCAGCCGACGTCGCCCGAGGACCTGGCGGCGCTTCTCGCGTCCACCGGATATCTGGCCGACGACGGCCTGGCCACGGCCGGCTACCTTGCGCTTCGACTGGGCCGCCCGCTGTTTCTCGAGGGCGACGCCGGCGTGGGCAAGACCGCGTTCGCCAGCGCGCTCGCGCAGGCCACCGGCGCGCATTTCGTGCGCCTGCAGTGCTACGAGGGCCTCGACGCCACCCAGGCGCTCTACGACTGGGACTTCCCGCGCCAGATCCTGCACCTGCGCGCCGCCGAGGCGGCCGCCAGGGCGGCCGGGTCCGCCGCCGGGACTGCCGGGGCCGCCGGGGCCGCCGGGGCCGCCGGGACCGCCGCCGGGACTGCCGGGGCCGCCGGGGCCGCCGGGACGGACGGAGCCGGCGGCGCCCGCATCGACGCGGACACGCTGGAGGCGGGCCTGTACGATCGCCGCTTCCTCATCGCCCGGCCGCTGCTGCGCGCGCTCGAGCGCAGCCCCACGGTGCTGCTCGTCGACGAGGTCGACCGCGCCGACGACGAGTTCGAGGCCTTCCTGCTCGAGGTGCTCGCCGACGCCGCCGTGACGATTCCCGAACTGGGCCGGATCGCCGCCGAGACTCCGCCGCTGACCGTGCTCACCAGCAACCGCACCCGCGAGGTGCACGACGCGCTCAAGCGCCGTTGCCTCTACCACTGGGTGGAGCACCCGGACGTCGACAGGGAGGTGGCGATCCTGCGCAGCCGGCTGCCCGAGGTCACCGACCGGCTCGCCACCCAGGTCGCCACGGCCGCGAAGCGGATGCGCGAACTCGACCTCATCAAGCCGCCGGGTGTCGCCGAGTCGCTGGACTGGGCCGGCGCGCTCATCACCCTCGGCTCCCCCGACCTGACCGCCGGGACCGCGGCGGCCACGCTCGGCGCGGTCCTCAAGTACCGCGAGGACACCGACCGGGTGCGGGCCGCCGGGCTGGCCACCCTGCTGGAGCCCTGATGGCCACCGCCGCGCTGATCGGGTTCGCGCGCCGCCTGCGCGCGGACGGCGTCAACGCGGACGCCCACCGCGTGCAGGCCATGCTGGCCGCCGTCGACGCGCTCGGCGTCGACCAGGTCTACTGGGCCGGCCGACTCACACTGTGCGCCGAGCCCGACGACCTGCCCATCTACGACGCCGCGTTCGCCGAGTACTTCGGCGGCAAGCGCCGGCCCAAGAACCTGCCGCTGGCGCCGGCGCTGCCGCGGGTGTCCGCGCCGTTTCTCGCCGGGCCGCCGCCCGAGCCGGGCGGCACCGGCCCCGACGAGGAGCCGAGCGTCCTCGGCCTGTCCGCGAGCCCGGACGAGGTGCTGCGCCAGCGCGACGTCGCCGCGCTCACGGCCGGCGAGCGCGACGAGGTGCGCCGCCTCGTCACGATGCTCGCGCCCGCGGCCGCCCTGCGCCGCTCGCGCCGGCGTCGGCCCGGCCCGCGCGGCGAGATCGACCCGCGCGGCACGGTCCGGTTGATGCTGCGGCACGGCGGTGAGCCGACCGCGCTGCGCCGCCGCGACCGGTTGCGCCGCCCCCGCCGGCTGGTGCTGCTCCTCGACGTGTCCGGCTCGATGACCGCCTACGCCGACGCGCTGCTGCGCTTCGGGCACGCGGCCGTGCGCCAGCGGCCGGCGCAGACCGAGGTGTTCACGCTCGGCACGCGGCTGACCCGGATCACCCGCGGGCTGCGCCACCGCGACCCCGACGCCGCGCTGCGCGCCGCCAGCGACACGATCCCGGACTGGCACGGCGGCACCCGGCTGGCCGACTCGCTGCGCGCCTTCCTCGACCGCTGGGGGCAGCGCGGCACGGCCCGCGGCGCCGTCGTGGTCATCTTCAGCGACGGATGGGAGCGCGGCGATCCGGCGCTGCTGGCCGCCCAGCTCGACCGGCTGCGGCGGCTGGCGCACCGCGTGGTGTGGGTCAATCCGCACCGCGGCAAGGCGGGCTACGCTCCGCTGGCCGGCGGGATGGCCGCGGCGCTGCCGTATTGCGACGAGTTCGTGGCCGGGCACAGCCTGGACGCGCTGGAACGATTGGTGGAGGTGATCGCTCGTGCGTGATGTGCTTGCGGACCTGCACCGGTGGTGGGTGGCGGGGGAGCCGGTGGGGATGGGCACGGTGGTCGGCACGTGGCGTTCGGCGCCCCGGCCGGCCGGTGCGGCGATGCTCGTCGGCCCGGACGGGTCGGCGGTCGGCAGCGTCAGCGGCGGCTGCGTCGAGGGCGCGGTGTACGAGCTGGCCAAGGAGGTCATCGACACCGGCACCCCGGTGCTGCAGCGGTACGGCGTCAGTGACGACGACGCGTTCGCCGTCGGGCTCACGTGCGGCGGCATCATCGACGTGTTCGTCGAGCGGGTGGACCAGGAGTCGTTCCCGGAACTGGGCGCGGTGGCGAAGGCCATCGGAGACCGCGTTCCGGTGGCCGTGGCCACCTGCATCGCGGCGGAGCACGACGGGGCGGATCCGGCCGGTCGGCTGGGGCGGCGCCTCGTCGTCTGGCCCGACCACGTCGACGGCACGCTGGGCAGCGACCGGCTCGACGCGGCCGTCGTCGACGACGTGCGTGGCCTGCTGACCACCGGCCGCAGCGGCGCGCTGCACTACGGCTACGACGGGCAGCGCCGCGGCGAGGAGCTGACGTTCTTCGTCAACACCTACGCCCCGCCGCCCCGGATGATCGTGTTCGGGGCGATCGACTTCGCGGCGGCCGTCGCCCGCATCGGCGGCTTCCTCGGTTACCGCGTCACCGTCTGCGACGCGCGCCCCGTCTTCGCGACCAAGCGCCGCTTCCCGGACGCCGACGAGGTGATCGTCGAGTGGCCGCACCGCTACCTGGCGGCGCAGGCCGAGCAGGGCCTCGTCGACGAGCGGACCGTCGTCTGCGTGCTCACCCACGACCCCAAGTTCGACGCGCCCGTGCTGGACGTGGCGCTGCGGCTGCCGCTGGCCTACGTCGGCGCGATGGGCTCCCGCAAGACGCACGACGACCGGCTGGACCGGCTGCGCGAGGAGGGGCTCGGCGAGGAGCAGCTGGCCCGGCTCGCGTCACCGATCGGCCTGGACCTCGGCGCGCGCACCCCGGAGGAGACCGCGGTGAGCATCGCCGCGGAGATCATTGCCGCGCGGTGGGGCGGATCCGGCGGCCGGTTGACCAAATTGGACGGTCGGATCCACCACGAGGTAGCAGACTGAGGAGGTGCCGCCCGCGCCGCCTGCGGCGCAGCGCGTGCACGCCGAAAGGCGGCATTTGTTTCCTCTGTTTCCAATCCAATTCGCCGCGGTTACGGTTGGCCCCTTGCGGCCGGCCGCCCGACAAGATTGTCTGGACGGCAGCGCATTCCCCATTGTCCGGTCAACAAAACCGGACCCTCTCAGCCGGGAGGCCAGATGACCCGGATCAGCGTCACCGTCGACGGTGTCCGATACGACGACGACGTCGAACCACGCACTCTTCTCGTCCATCATCTTCGCGACAAGCTAGGCAAGATCGGCACGGTGGTCGGCTGCGACACGAGCAACTGCGGTGCCTGCACGATTCTGATGACCGACGCGGACGGCAACGCCCACGGCGTCAAGAGCTGCTCCGTCCTGGCGGTGCAGGCCGACGGTCGGGAGGTCACCACGATCGAGGGCCTCGCCGGCCCGGACAACTCGCTGCACCCGGTGCAGCGGGCCTTCCACCAGAAGCACGCGCTGCAGTGCGGCTTCTGCACGCCGGGCATGATCATGGCCGCGGTCGACCTGCTCACCGAGAACCCCGACCCGACCGACACGGAGATCCGCGAAGGTCTGGAAGGCAACCTCTGCCGGTGCACCGGCTACCAGAACATCGTGCGCGCCGTCCGTTCGGCGGCCGAGGAGATCCGCGCCGGCGCGTCCGCCGAGCCGGCCGACGCCGATGTCGCGGCGGGCGAGGCCGGAACCCCGGACGCCGGCCTTCCGAGGGAGTCGGCTCCGGAAGACGTCATCCCGGTACCGGCGCCGTGAAGGGGATTGCCACATGACCATCACCGAAGAGCCGGCCGCGCCGGCTCGCGAGGTCGGCGCCGCCCGCACCCGCAAAGAGGACGCCCGCCTCATCACCGGGCGAACCACCTGGACCGACAACGTGACCCTGCCCGGGATGCTGCACCTGGCGATCCTGCGCAGCCCGTTCGCGCACGCCCGGATCACCAGCATCGACGTCGGCCCGGCGCTGTCCGAGCCCGGCGTGATCGCGGCGTTCACCGGCCGCGACGTCGCCGACGTGCAGGGCGCGCTGCCGTGCGCCTGGGTGGTCACCGAGGACACCGTGCACCCGGACCACGGCGCGCTGGCCGTCGACACCGTGCGTCACGTCGGCGAACCCGTCGCCGTGGTGGCCGCCCGCAGCCGGGCCGAGGCGCTCGACGCGCTCGCCGCGATCGAGGTCGACTACGAGCCGCTGCCCGTGGTGCTCGACATGGAGGCCGCGCTCGCCGAGGGCGCCGACCTCGTCCACCCGGACAAGGGCACCAACAAGTCCTACACCTGGGTCTTCGACTCGGGTGAGGCCGGCACCGGCGAGTCCACCGGGCCCGCGTTCGAGGGCGCCGAGGTCGTCCTCAAGCGCCGGTACGTCCAGCAGCGGCTGATCCCCGCCTTCATGGAGCCGCGCAGCGTCGTCGTCGACCCCACCGGCGACCAGTACACGATCTGGTCGGCCACCCAGATCCCGCACATCCTGAAGCTGATGATGTCGCTGATCACGGGCACACCTGAGCACAAGATGCGGGTGGTCGCACCGGACGTCGGCGGCGGCTTCGGCGGCAAGCTCCAGGTGACGCCCGAGGAGATGATCGCGTTCCTGGCCGCGAAGCGGCTGGGCAAGCCGGTCAAGTACACCGAGTCCCGGTCCGACAGCCTGCTGTCCGCCCACCACGGCCGCGACGTCATCCAGGACATCGAGATCGCCGCGACGCGCGAGGGCAAGCTCCTCGGGCTCAAGGTGAGCCTCATCGCGAACATGGGCGCGTACCTGGGCCTGGTGACGCCCGGCGTGCCGATCCTCGGCGCGTTCATGTACAACGCGATCTACAAGGTGCCGGCCTACCGGTTCGAGTGCGTCGGCGTGTTCACCAACACCATGTACACCGACGCGTACCGCGGTGCCGGGCGGCCCGAGGCGACCTACGCGATCGAACGGATCATGGACGAGCTGGCCGTCGAGCTGAACCTCGACCCGATCGAGGTGCGCCGGCGCAACTGGATCCAGCACGACGAGTTCCCGTTCACCACGGTGTGCGGGCTGGAGTACGACTCGGGCAACTACGAGGCGGCCACCGCCAAGGCGCTGGAAATGCTCGGCTACGACGAGCTGCGCCGGGAACAGGAACGTCGCCGTCAGGAGAACGACCCGGTGCAGATCGGCATCGGCACGTCGACGTACACGGAGATGTGCGGCCTGGCCCCGTCCCGGGTGCTCGGCAGCCTGCGCTACGGCGCCGGCGGCTGGGAGTCGGCCAGCGTGCGGATGCTCCCCACCGGCAAGGTCGAGGTGGTCACCGGCAGCTCGGCGCACGGGCAGGGGCACGAGACGGCGTGGAGCCAGATCGTCGCCGACTCCCTGGGCGTGCCGTTCGACGACGTCGAGGTGCTGCACGGCGACACCCGCACCTCGCACAAGGGCATGGACACCTACGGGTCCCGGTCGCTCGCCGTCGGCGGCATCGCGCTGTTCAACGCGTGCAACAAGGTGGTCGACAAGGCCAAGCCGATCGCCGCGCACATGCTCGAGTGCGACCCGGCCGACCTCGAGTTCAGCGGCGGGCAGTTCAAGGTGCGCGGCACCCCGGGCGAGGGCAAGTCGATCCAGGAGATCGCGCTGGCCGTCTTCGCGGCGCACGACCTGCCCGACGGCATCGAGCCGACGCTGGACGCCGACGCCACCTACGACCCGGTCAACTTCTCCTTCCCGCACGGCACCCACCTGTGCGCGGTGGAGGTCGACACCCAGACGGGTCGGGTGAGCATCCGCAAGTACGTGGCCGTCGACGACATCGGCCGGGTGGTCAACCCGCTGATCGTCGAGGGTCAGGTGCACGGCGGCATCGCGCAGGGCGTCGCGCAGGCCCTGTACGAGGAGGCCATCTACGACGCCGACGGCAACCTCGTGACCGGCACGTTCGTCGACTACACGCTGCCCTCGGCGGCCGACCTGCCCGACTTCGACACCGACCGCACGGAGACGCCCGCGCCGGGCCATCCGCTGGGCACGAAGGGTGTCGGCGAGGCGGGCACGATCGCCTCGACGCCCGCCGTGGTCAACGCCGTCGTCGACGCGCTGCGTCCGTTCGGTGTCAACGACGTCCCGATGCCGTGCACGCCCGAGCGGGTGTGGCGGGCCATCCAGGAGGGTGGTGCGAAGTGATTCCCGCGTCGTTCGACTACTCCCGTCCGTCCTCTGTGGACGAGGCGGTGGCGGCGCTGGCCGCGGCCGGCGAGGACGCCAAGGTGCTGGCCGGCGGCCAGAGCCTGCTGCCGCTGCTGCGGCTGCGGCTGGCCGCACCCTCCGTCGTCGTGGACCTCGGCGGCATCGCCGAGCTGCGCGGCGTCCGCGAGGACGGCGACGACCTCGTCATCGGCAGCATGACCACGCACGCGACGGTGCTGGGCGACCCGCTGGTCGCCCAGCACGCGCCGCTGCTGGCCCAGGCCACGGCGACGGTCGCGGACCGCCAGGTGCGCCACCTCGGCACGTTCGGCGGCTCGCTCGCGCACGCCGATCCGGCCAGCGACCTGCCGGCCGTCGCGCTCGCGGTGGACGCGGTCTTCGAGATCGCCGGGCCGGGCGGGCGCCGCTCGGTTCCGGCCGCCGAGTTCTTCGTCGACTACCTCACCAGCGCGCTGGCGGCCGACGAGGTGCTCACCGCGGTACGGGTACCCAAGCGGAGCGGCTGGACCAGCCACTACGAGAAGTTCAACCGCACCGCGCAGGCGTGGGCGGTGGTCGGCGTCGCGGCGATGGTCAGGCGCAGCAACGGCAGCATCGCCGAGGCCCGCGTCGCACTGACCAACATGGGTCCGCGGCCCGTGCGGGCCAGCGCGGTGGAGTCGGCACTCGCCGGCGCCGGTGCCGAGCAGGGCGCCGTCGCCGCCGCGGCGGCGCACGCGCTCGAAGGCGCGGAGCCGAGCTCCGACCTCAACGCGAGCGCCGAGTACCGCGGCCACCTCGCTAAGGTGTTGACGGAACGCGCGGTGCTGGCGGCACTCGGCTGATCCGGTGTCGGCCCGCTTCGCGGGCCGACACCGCTAGGAGGCGGCAAAGACATGAAGCTCGAGCAGAATTTCACCGTGCCGGTCCCGGTCGAGCAGGCCTGGGAGGTGCTGCTGGACCTGCACCGGGTCGCCCCGTGCATGCCCGGTGCCACGCTCACCAGCGTCGAGGGCGACGAGTTCACCGGCAACGTGAAGGTCAAGCTCGGGCCGATCATGTTGACGTACAACGGCAAGGGCCGCTTTGTCGAGCGCGACGAAGCGGCCCGCCGGGTCGTCATCGAGGCCAGCGGCCGCGACACCCGCTCGGCGGGCACGGCGGCCGCGACGGTGACGGCCCAGCTCGTCGGGGAGGGCGACCAGACGCGGGTCGACGTTCTCACCGATCTCAGCATCACCGGCAAGCCCGCCCAGTTCGGGCGGAGCATGATCTCCGACGTGAGCACCAAGCTGCTCGGCCAGTTTGCCGACTGCCTCGCCGGCAGGCTTGCCGAGGGCGGCCCGCCGGCCGGTGGGGCCGTGGTCGGTGGAGCCACTGCCGGCGCGGATACGGCGGGTGCCGCCGACTCCGGGGCGGCCGCCGAGAGCGGCGCCGGCACCGCAGGCGCCGCGGTACCGGCAATGTCCGCCCCGGCGGCCCCGACGGCGACAGTCGAGGCGCCGGCCGAGGCGGAAGCCGTCGACCTGTTCAAGGTCGTGGGCAGCACCGCCGCCGCGCGCAGGGCGGCGGTCGTCGGGCTGGGTGCGGCGCTGCTCGCCGTGCTCGCCTGGGTCGTCGTGCGCGTATTCCGCCGCTAAGCGCTGCGCTCGTACTCCGGTGAGGGCGCCGGTTCCGGCGTCGGGGTCGGCTCATCTTCCACCGCGGACCTCGCCGCCCGGCTGCGGGCGCGGCGCGCGCGCAGGCCGTCCCAGGTGAACACGGCCAGCGCCAGCCACACCAGTGCGAACGCCGCGACGCGGCCGGGCGGCATCGGCTCGTGGAACACCAGAACCCCGAACCCCAACTGCATGATCGGCGCGATGTACTGCAGCACGCCCAGCGCCGTCAGGGGAACGCGGTTGGCCGCGTCGGCGAAGCTGATCAGGGGCAGCGCGGTCAGCACGCCGGCCAGCACGATCAGCAGCGTGTGCCCGGCCGAGACGTGGCCCACGGTGGCATCGCCGCTGGCCATGAGGAACGCGACGTAGCCCAGGGCCACCGGGACCAGCACGGCCGTCTCGACGAGCATGCCCTCGGCGGCCGGCAGCGCGAGGCGCTTCTTCACCAGGCCGTACAGTCCGAAGCTGCATGCCACCAGCAGGGCCAGCCACGGCGGCCGGCCGTACTCGACGGCCTGCACCAGCACCGCCGTGGCCCCGATGCCCACCGCCACCCACTGCGGCGTGCGCAGCCGCTCGCGCAGCACCAGCACGCCGAGCAGCACGCTCACCAACGGGTTGATGAAATAGCCCAGCGACACCTCGACCACGTGCGAGGTCGCCACGCCCACGATGAACCCGAACCAGTTCCCGCCGATCAGCAGCGCGGCGAGGACGACGCCGGCCAGCCGGCGTGGGTCGTGGGCGAGTTCGCCCAGGAACCGGTAGCGGCGCAGCACCGCCAGCAGCAGCGCCATGAACACCGCGCACCAGATGATCCGGTGGGCCAGGATCTCGCCCGGTGAGGCGGGTTCGAGCAGCTTGAAGTAGAGCGGGAAGAAGCCCCACCCGACGTAGGCCGCGATGCCCATCAGATAGCCGCGGCGCAGCGAACTCACCGTCATACCGTAAGGGACCATAGTCTCGGTCGGTCCTGACGGTGACCGGTTTCACCGGCGCCGGACGATGGCTGCGGAACGGTCAGCTCAGGTGCTCGGCCGGCGCAGTGTTCAGCAGCCAGGCCAGCGGAATCTTCGTGGCGACCGCGTACTCGCCGGTCGCGCCGAGGTGGTACAGCGTGACCGTCTGCGCGGCGTCCCGGTCGACCAGCCAGTAGCGCGGGATGCCGGCCCGGGCGTACTCATGCCGCTTGACCATCTCGTCGTTGGCTTCGGAGCCGGGCGAGACGATCTCGATGACGAGCAGCAGGTCGGCCAGCGAGAGCCATACGCCGCGCGGCGGTGGCTTCACCCACAGCGTCAGGTCGGGGATCCGGCCGCCGTCCCGGCCTGGCCCGGGAATCCGGATGCCGACGGCCTGAAGCACCTGCTCCGCCGGCCAGCCGCCGGTCACGAGCCAGACGAGCAGCCGGCTGGCGATCGCGGCGTGCTCGGAGTCGGGTGGTGGCATGACCGACAGCGCGCCCCCAGGGCTGATCTCATACCGGTGGCCGTGCGGGTCCGCCGCCATCATCGCGACGAGGTCGTCGAGCGTGACGACGGGAGGCATGTGCCGCCCTACAGTGTCGGCGCTCATGACGCACATGGTATCGGCTGGCCCGACACCGGACGGCGCGGCAGGATGAGCGGATGGGTGCCTACCGCGACGCGTACGAGCAGAGCCTCGCCGACCCGGACGGCTTCTGGGGCGCGGCGGCGGCCGCGATCGACTGGACCCGTGCGCCGACGCGGATCCTCGACGACGACCGCCCGCCGTTCTACCGCTGGTACCCCGACGGCGAGTTGAACACCTGCCACAACGCGCTTGATCGGCACGTCGACGCCGGCCGGGGTGACCAGCCCGCGCTGATCTACGACAGCCCGGTCACCGGCACCGGCCGCACGTACACCTACCGGGAACTGCGCGACGAGGTCGCCCGGTTCGCCGGCGGGCTGCGCCGGCTCGGCGTCGACAAGGGCGACCGGGTGGTCATCTACATGGCGATGGTGCCGGAGACGGTGATCGCGATGCTCGCCTGCGCCCGGCTGGGCGCGGTGCACTCGGTGGTCTTCGGCGGATTCGGCCCGCGCGAACTGGCCGCCCGCATCGACGACGCGAAGCCGACGGCGATCGTCGCGACCTCCTGCGGCGTCGAGCCGAGCCGCATCGTGCGATACCAACCGCTCCTCGACGCCGCGCTCGAGGAGGCCGGTCACCGCCCCGAGCACATCGTGGTGCTGCAGCGCCCGCAGGCGCCGGCCGAGGGCGAGTTCGTCACCTGGGACGCGGTGCTCGACGGCGCCGAGCCGGTCGACTGCGTCCCGGTCGCCGCGACCGACCCGCTGTACATCCTGTACACCTCGGGCACCACGGGCCGCTCGAAGGGCATCGTGCGCGACAACGGCGGGCACGCGGTGGCGCTGCACTGGTCGATGCCCAACATCTACGACATCGGCCCGGGCGACGTGTTCTGGGCCGCCTCCGACGTCGGCTGGGTCGTCGGGCACTCCTACATCGTCTACGCGCCACTGCTCACCGGCGCGACGACCGTCCTGTACGAGGGCAAGCCGGTCGGTACCCCGGACGCCGGCGCGTTCTTCCGGGTCGTCGCGGAACACAAGGTCAAGGCGCTGTTCACGGCACCGACGGCGTTCCGGGCCATCAAGAAGGAGGACCCGGACGGCGTCCTCATGAAGCAGCACGACCTGTCGTCGCTGCGGACACTGTTCCTGGCCGGCGAGCGGCTCGACCCGGAGACCTACGCCTGGGCCGGCGAGAAGCTGAACATCCCGGTCGTCGACCACTGGTGGCAGACCGAGACCGGCTGGCCGATCGTCGCGAACCTGCGCGGCCTTGAGCCGATGCCGACGAAGGCCGGCTCGCCGAGCGTCCCGGTGCCCGGCTATGCGGTGCGGGTCGTCGACGGCGCCGGCGACGACGTGCCGCCCGGCACCGACGGCGCCATCGTCATCCGGCTGCCGCTGCCGCCCGGGTGCCTGCCGACGCTGTGGCAGGACGACGAGCGCTACGTCGCGTCGTACCTGACCGCCTACCCGGGTCACTACCTGACCGGCGACGGCGGCCGCTTCGACGACGACGGTTACCTGTACGTGATGGGCCGCACCGACGACGTCATCAACGTGGCCGGGCACCGCCTGTCGACCGGCGCGATGGAGGAGGTGCTCGCCGCGCACCCGGCGGTCGCCGAGTGCGCCGTGATCGGCGTCGCCGACGCGATGAAGGGTCAGGTGCCGCGCGGACTGGTGGTGCTCAAGGCCGGCGCCAGCGTCGACGAGGCGGCCCTCGCCACCGAACTGGTGGCTCTGGTGCGCGACCGGATCGGCCCGGTGGCCGCGTTCAAGCGGGTCGACGTGGTGCCGGCGCTGCCGAAGACCCGGTCCGGGAAGATCCTGCGCAAGACGATGCGCGGCATCGCCGACGGCCGGGACGAGCCGGTGCCCTCGACGATCGAGGACCCGGCCGTCCTCGACGCGCTGCGCCCCGCGCTGACCGACCACGCCCCATGATCGCGTTGATCTTGCAGTTGTGGTGCCTTTCAAATCGTGACGAACCAGGGCGGTTCATGGCACCACAACTGCAAGATCGGGGAGGGAGGGCGGCGGGCTCAGGCCGTCGAGCCGGGCCGTCGGGCGGAACTGAGCGCGGCCTGGCTTGCGGTCAGTTCGGCGAGCGCCGCGCGGGCATGGCTCGCGCCGGCGCGAGCCGCGCCTTCGGTCGCGGCCAGCAGTTCCGCGCGGCGCGCGAGCTCCGCGAACAGCGACGCGGTCGCGCCGGCGGTTTCGGCGACGAGCGCAGCGGTCTCCTCGTCGGTGAGGTCGAGGTTGCGGCCGTAGAGCGTGAGCAGGCGACGGCGGCCCGCCTCGTC
>Ga0070664_100001185_pt1 | contig 20756 bp, 24 predicted proteins | sample KBSC73metaG_FD_65863 | JGI IMG/M metagenome (GOLD analysis project Ga0070664, IMG submission 65863) | Corn rhizosphere microbial communities from Kellogg Biological Station, Michigan, USA - KBS C7-3 metaG | ecosystem: Host-associated > Plants > Roots > Rhizosphere > Soil ... | reverse complement strand
GTCCCGCGAGCCGTCGGAAAGCACCACCTGTCCGCCGGTGACGCTCACGGCCCGGGTGGCGAAGCCGGCGACGAGTTCGATGTGGCCGACCTCGACGTGCCCACGCAGCAGGGTGCCGATGGTGCCGCGGGCGGGCAGCGCGTCGGCCTCGCCCCCGCCGTAGGTGCGGGCCGCGTTGCCGCCGCGGATCGCCCACACCACCGAGGTTCCCGGTGCCTCGGCGGCGAGCTCAGCCAACGACAGCAGGGTGTTCGCCGCCGAATGCCCAGCACCGACCACGACCGTGCGCCGGCCGGCGAACCGGTCCCGGGCGGCGCCCAGCACGTCCGGCAACGCCGGCTCAATGAAGCCGGCCGCGTCGTGCTCGCCGCGGGCCGGGATGCCCGATGCGCCGAGGACGTTGGGGACGGTCCAGGTGCCGGAGGCGTCGATCACCGCCCGGGCCAGGATGTCGTCCCCGTCGCTGGTGCGGACCAGGAACGGAGTGTTCTCGCGGCCGGCGGTGCGGATCCGGTCCAGGCCGAGCCGGGTCACCGCCTGCACCCGGGCGCCGTAGGTGATATGTGGCTTGAGGGCGGGCAGGTCGGCCAGCGGCTGCAGGTAGTCGGCGGCCAGCTGGTCGCCGGTGGGCAGCAGGTCCGGGTCGGGTTCGACCCAGCCGGCGTCGGCGAGCAGGCGCCGGGCGGCGGCGTCGATGTTGTACCGCCACGGCGAGAACAGCCGCACGTGGCCCCACTCCCTGACCGCCGCAGCCGGCCGGTCGCCGGCTTCCACGACGGCGAAGGCGATTCCGCGTTCGGCGAGGTGGGCGGCGGCGGCCAACCCGACCGGGCCGGCACCGATGACAACAACGGGCAGACCGTCCACGTTCGAGGTCACGATATGTCTCCTGTCTAGAAGCTTGTCGAATCAAAAGCGGCGGGTTCGCCATCGGGGCCGTCTGGTTGTCGGTCAGTGGACGTGCGGGCTGCGGCGTTCGATGAACACGACGTCGCGCCACCGGTTGCCCCGCGCGGGGTGCTGGCCGACTCGACGGCGCACGCCGACGGTGCGGAACCCGGCGGCGTGGTGCAGGGCCAGGCTGGCGGTGTTCTCGGGAAAGATCCCGGATTGGATCGTCCAGATCCCGGCCGCCTCGGTGGACGCGATGAGCGCACCGAGGAGGGCGCGGCCGACGCCGCGGCCCCGCACGGCCGGATCGACGTAGACGGAGTGCTCCACGACGCCCCGATAGACCGGACGCGCGGACACCGGGCTCACGGCTGTCCAGCCGACGACGGTGCCGAGATCATCCGTTGCGACGAACCGGTGGCCGGGCAGCCTCGCCCGGTCGTACGCGGTCCAGGTGGGTGCGGTGACCTCGAAGCTGGCATCGCCGCTGTCGAGGCCGATCTGGTAGATCGCCAGTACCGCGTCGGCGTCGGCCGCGTCCATGGCACGCACCGTCACGGTCATTGGCGGCCTCCGATCAAAGCCGACGGGGCGGCCGGGGCCGGTTTGCCCATCACGACATCGGCGGCGGACGGGAAGCAGGCGATGCACTGCTCGTTGATGCGGTAGTGCCGGGCGGTACCGACCGGCTCGACGAGCACGAACCGGACCTCGGTGAGGATCTTCAAATGCTGGGAGACGGTCGACTGCGCCAACCCGACCGCCTCGGTCAGCTCGCCGACGCTCATCGGCCGGCCCTGCCGGGCCAGGTACTCCACGATCTGGACCCGCGACGGGTCTGCGAGCGCACGGAACCACGACGCGTACTCGGCCGCGGTCGACCGGTCCAGCAGGTGCGCCATCACCCATCCACATCATCGTTTATCGCCGATCTACGATAGAAGGATAGCGGTCGAGGTTGCCACGAGCCAACCCGTCGCCACCACCCGCCGCGCGACGGCGGCCAGCGTGGCCGGGTCGACGCGGTCGGCCGTGTCGGCGGGGGAGTGGTAGCCGGCCATGCCGGCGCCGATCCCGACCGTGGCCAGGCCGGCGGCTGCGTAGCGGCGGTTGTCCGACGCCACCTTCATCCGCAGCAGCCCGCGCCGGCGGCGACCGCGTCGGACCTGGCCGCCGTGCCGCAGCAGGCGTTGTCGGCCTTCGCCTCCGCTGCGGTGCCGCAACAGGGGCCCGGGTCGGTCGCTGGCTCGGGCAGGGTCAGGGTGGCCTGCGGCGGGTTGCCGCAACAGCCGCCGGCGCCGGCCACTGTCAGCGCCTCGGCCGGGTCGCCGGCGAATCCGCCCTGGATCTGGGTGTCGGTCATGGGTGTGCTCCTTGAAGATCGGGATTGTTCGTCGGGTCGGTCCGGTGGTCTTGGCTCTGTCTAGACGATCGTTGAACTAGACATCCGTCGAATCAGAGGGTTGCACGCTGATTCGAGATCTGTCAACCTAGACGTATGTCAAAGCAAGCGGCGCCACTCACCCTCATCGACCTGAACGCCGCCGACGCGCCGTGCTGCCCACCCATCACCGAACGGCGACTCCCGGCCGAGACGGCGACCGTGCTCGCGCCCGCGTTCAAGGCATTGGGCGACCCGGTGCGGCTGCAACTGATGTCGATGATCGCGTCCGCGCCGGACGGCGAGGCGTGCGTGTGCGACCTCACCCCCGCGTTCGACCTGTCCGGGCCGACGATCTCCCACCACCTCAAGACCCTGCGCGAGGCCGGCCTGGTCGACGCCGAACGCCGCGGCACCTGGGTCTACTACCGGCCCCGCCACGGCATTCTCCGCCAACTCGCCGGCCTGCTCACCGCCGACGCGTCGGTCACCACCTGAGCCCTACCACCACGACGCGGTTACGTCGGCATGTCGATGTGAGCCGCCCCGCCCGCTGGAAGGCCCGGCGGGGCTCAAAGGTGGGCGGCGGCGATCCGGCGCCGTAGTGCGAATGCGCGGCGAACCGTGGTGATGCCGCACACCATGCGGATCAGGCTCGTGGTGACGGCGATCGTGCCGAGCGGCCACACCGGCAGCGCGGACCGTCCATACAGGACGAGGACGATCAGGTCACCGACGAGTGCCAGGGCGGCGACGGTGATGGGGGCGGCCAGCGCCCGGCGTGGACCGGCTTCCGGCAGCCATCGCATGAGTCGTCCGGTGGTGGCGAACGTGCCCGCCGCCGTGCCGATCGCCACGACGATGAGCGGGACGACCGGGATGGCGGCCAGGAGGGCGAGGACGCCGGTGTGCCAGGGTCGGGGGTTGAGCAGCAGCAGCCACCAGATGCCGACGAGTGGGCCGGTGGCGATGTACCAGGCGACGGTGTGCCGGGCGTGCGCCACGGCCAGTTCCGCGGCGAACGCATCGGCGACGATGCGCGGGCGGCCGAACTCGTCGATCGCGGTCGCAACGGCCCGGTCCTCGGGAAGCCCGGCAGCGGTGTGGTGGTCGACGGCGTGGTCGAGGCCGTCGCGCAACTCGGCGAGGATCCGCTCGCGCCGCCGTCGCGGCCCGGACAGGTTGGTGGCGACGTCGCTCAGGTACGCCGTGAGCGCCGGCATGGGCCGGGTGGCGTTCATGTCATGGCCGGCCGGGCAGGCCCGACGAGCAGCGCGGTCACGGCGGCGGAGAACTGTTCCCAGACCACCCGCTGCTCGTTGAGTGCGGCGCGGCCGGCCGGGGTGAGGTGATAGGACCGGCGGCGTCGTCCGCCGACGGTTTCCCAGTCGCTGGCGATCAGGCCCGCCCGTTCCAGCCGGTGCAGCGCCGGGTACACCGTGCCGGTCGGCACGGCCAAGGCGCCCCCGCTGCCGTCCCGCAACGCCTCGATCACCGCGTAGCCGTGCTGTGGCCGCGGTTCGAGGACCGCCAGCAACAGCGCGTCGAGATGGCCTTTCAGCAGCTCCGGTCGCATCGGTATCACGGAGGCTCCTTTCCCGGACCTTCAGTGTAGCGTCGCAATACTTTGCGGTGCTACATATGAGAGATGAGAAAACCCCACCCTTGGCTCGTGGATCTCGCCGCGGCCGCCGACCTGGGTCAGGCGGACGTCGGGGGCAAGGCCGCGGTGCTGGCCGACCTGTCGGTCGCCGGCTTCCCCGTGCCGCCTGCTCTCGTGGTGCGCGACGGCGTGTTCGACGACCCGGACATGGGTGAACGGCTGGCCGATGCCGCCCGGGGCCTGGGCGGGGAGCGGTTCGCGGTCCGGTCCTCCAGCGCCGCTGAGGACCTGCCGGACGCGTCGTACGCCGGCCTGTACGAGAGCTACCTCAACGTGCCCGTCGACGGGTTGAGCGAGGCGGTCCGGCGGTGTTTCGCCGCCGCCAGCCACGATCGGGTCGACGCCTACCGCCGGCGGCGGCACGGTGTCGATGCCCCGATGGCGGTCCTGGTCCAGGCCATGGTGGATCCCGCGGCAGCCGGGGTGGCGTTCACCGCGCACCCGGTCACCGGCGACCGGGGCGAGACGGTCGTGACCGCCGTCGCGGGGCTCGCCGAGTCGCTGGTATCCGGCACGGCGACCGGCGAGGAGTGGACGATCACCGCGACCGGCGGCGCGACCCCGAGCCGGCGCGGACCGGCCGGCGAGCAGGTGCTGGCCGCCGACCAGGCGCGGGCGGTCGCCGCTCTGGGTCGACGGGTTGCCGGCCGGTACGGCGCGCCGCAGGACATCGAATGGGTGATCGACCGGACGGGCCGGCTGTGGCTGGTGCAGGCGCGTCCGATGACCGCCCTACCGGATCCTGTGTCCTGGACGCCACCGGGACCGGGGCTGTGGATGCGCAACTTCCGGTTGGGGGAGTGGTTGCCCGAGGCGGTCACCCCATTGTTCGCCACGTGGCTGCTGCCCGTTCTCGAGGACGGCTACCTCGACGGCATGTACGCCAGCATCGGGATACGGGTGCCGTTCCGGTACGCCCTGGTCAACGGCTGGTACTACAACGCCACCCCGATTCCGACACCCGCGTTGCTGGGCCGTGTCCTCTGGCACGGCCGGCGCCGAGCGGTGAAGACGCTCTACAACGCACTCATCCGGGTCAGCCGCGACCCCGTCGCCGCCGACCGCGCCGTACTGTCCACTCTGGACGGACGGTGGCGGTCCGAACAACGGCCCGCCTACCGGCGGCTCGTAGCGGCCACGGAAGCCGAGGTCGAGGCCGCCGACCCGCAGCGGCTCGTGACATTGGTCGACCAGCTCGGTCGGGAAGCGGGAATCTACCTGTGGTACCTGGCGATCGTGGGCGGATCGGCGTGGAAGATGGAGTCCCGCCTGACCCGCTTCACCCGCCAACACCTCGCCGACGTCCTGCCCGACAGCGACGGCGGCGCCCAGGTTCTGCTGCGCGGCCTGCCCGGCACCCGACCCACGCCCGTCGACCACGCCGTCCAAAGCGTCGACTGGTACCACCCGGTTGCCGCCGAATTCCCTGCGGCACCCCATATCGCCGCGACCGGCGACCGCCACGCCGACCTCGCCGCACAGCGCATCGAGGCCGAACAACGGTGTGCGGCGGCGCTCGCGACACGACCCCGCGTACTCGGCCAGTTCCGACGGCTCCTCCCGGTTGTCCAGCGGTACACCGCGACCCGGGAAGAGCAGTCCCGCGACCTGACCCTCGCCTGGCCCGTCCTCCGCCGGTGCGCGCGTCGGCTCGGCCAGTACCTCGCTTCCAGTTCGACCCTCGGCGACGCCGACGACGTGCACTTCTGCACCCGAACCGAGGTGCACGCCGCCCTGACCGGGCCGGCCTCAGTCCCGGCCGCCACGATCGCCGAACGGCGTCGCGAATGGGAACGCCAACGGCGGCTCGCCGCACCGCTGACCCTGGGCCGAGCGCCGAGACTCGTCGGCGACGTCATCGAACACGCCGTCCAACGCGCCCGCGGCACCACCACCACCACCACCGGTGCGGGGGTGCTCGTCGGGCATCCCGCCTCGGCCGGGCGCGCAACCGGCCCCGTCCGCATCGTCGAGGGCCCAGACGACTTCGCCACCTTCACCGACGGCGACATCCTCGTCGCCAAGGCCACCGCACCGGCCTGGACACCCTTGTTCGGACGCGCCGCCGCCGTCATCACCGACGGGGGCACCCTGGCCGCCCACGCCTCCCTCATCGCGCGCGAATACGGCATCCCGGCCGTCGTCGGCACCGGCACCGCCACCCATCAACTCCAACCCGGTCAACTCGTCACGGTGGACGGCGCCGCCGGAACCGTCACCGTGCACGACCCCTGAGGCCGCCTGACCCGAACCTCACCGCGCCTCGCGGACAGGCGTCCCGCGCTCAGCGCTGTCGGCCCACCGCCCGGCGAACTCCTCCACGGTCATCCCCAGCAGGACGACATCGTGCTGCCGGCCCCGCGCGTAGTGGCTGCGGCGGCGCCGGCCCTCCTCCACGAAGCCGAGGTGCCGGCAGAGCCGGAGCGACGCGTCGTTGTATGCGAATGCCTCCACGTTGCATTTCTGGTAGCGCCGCTCGAGGAACATGTACCGGAGCAACAGCACGATTGCCTCCGCGGCGTATCCGTGCCCGCGGTGTTCGGCGGCCAGCACGATGCTGCCGCTGAAGGTGCCGTCCCAGGGCTTGGCGTCGGCGGTGCTGATCGTGCCGACGAGATCGCCGCCGGCGAGGACCTCGATGCCGAGCGTGAACTCGTCCCCCTCGGCCGGGCCGTCCTGGTTGACGGTCCTGCGCCGGAACGTCTCGGTGGCACGGGGCGGGCGTGGCCCGGTGGCGTGGCCCTCCTGCTCTTCGGACAACCGCTGGAGCACTCGCCAGTCGTCCGGTTCGAGCGCCCGGAGCCGGACGAGCGAGCCGGCCCACGTACTCATCTCGCACCTCCTCGAGGACCGGGTCCGCCATCATCCGCCCAAACCGGAGCGGCTCGGCGAATATCCGCACAGACCACCTGCCGAATGTCCCAACTTATCCCCCGATCGGGCGTGTTGGCGTCCACCGATCGGCTAGGTTCCGTATCAAGCGGTAATCCTGTCGTAACAGAGCGATGCCGTGCCGCGCGCCACGCGACCTCCAATGGGACAATGGCGGTCGATGGATACCGCAGAGCGCGACCGGTTCAACGCCTGGGCGCCCAGTTACGACGACAGTTGGGTGCAGCGGATCTTCGCACCGCTGCACCGCGCGACCCTGGCCTACGCCGCCGTCCTGCAACCGTCGCCGCGCCGGGTTCTCGACGTCGGCTGCGGAACCGGCGCGCTGCTCGGCGCGGCGGCCGTCCGGTTCGCCGGGGCCCGGCTGCTGGGCGTCGATCCGGCGCTGGGCATGGTGCGGCGGGCCGCGGGCCGCGTCCCGGCCGGCGCGGGTCTGGCGTGCGCGGATGCCAGCCGCCTGCCGCTGCCGGACGGCAGTGTCGACCTGATCATCAGCACGATGTCCTTCAATTTCTGGCCGCGCGACGCGGGTGTCCGGGAGGTCTCCCGGGTGCTGGCGCCCGGCGGCCACCTGGTCATCGCCGATCTGTTCGCGGTCGGTTGGCTGCGCCCGGTCGCGCCGGTGCTCACGGCGGGGCAACGGGCGCGCGGCCGGCGCGAGATGGAGGCGCTCCTGCGGGGGGCGGGGCTGGTCGTGGCCGGTTGGCGCACCGTCTGGCGGGGCGGGCCACTGCCGGTGCTGCGAGCGGTGGCCGGAGCCAAGCCGGTGGCGGCAGACGGAAATCAGCAGCCTGGTGGGTGACGGGTGCGCGGATGCGTCCGTACCGTGAAACAACGGACGTCCGCGACACGGAGAGGGGCCGTTCATGACCATCGAAACAACGGTCTATCCACCGGGTAGGGTGGGTTCGAACGACACCGGTCCCGTGCGCCGCACCGTGTTGCCGAACGGCCTGCGGATCGTCACCGAGGTGATTCCCGGAGTGCGGTCCGTCGCCTACGGAGCCTGGGTGGGTGTCGGTTCCCGCCACGAAGCGGCCGCCCAGCGCGGCGCCTCGCACTTCCTCGAGCACCTGCTGTTCAAGGGCACGCAGCGCCGCGACGCGATGGACATCGCCAAGGCGCTCGATGCCGTTGGTGGCGAGTCGAACGCGATAACCACCAAGGAATACACCTGCTACTACGTCCGTACCCGCGACGCCGACCTGCCGCTCGCGGCCGACCTTATCGGCGACATGCTGACCTGCGCCCGCCTCGATCCGGCTCAGGTCGAGGCCGAGCGCAGGGTCATTCTGGGTGAGCTGGCGATGTATGAGGACGACCCCGGACACGCCGTGCAGAACCTGTTCGCGGCGGCGCTGTTCGGTGCCGACGATCCGCTCGCCCGGCCTTCCGCGGGAGACCGGGAGAGCGTCCTCGCCCTGTCCTGGGAGCAGATCGCGGCCTTCTACGCCAGCCGTTACCGGCTGGGCAATGTGGTTGTGGCCGCGGCCGGGAACGTCGACCACGACGAGGTCGTGGACCTCACGAGCCGGGGGCTGTCGCCGGACGCGTCGGTCGACGGGTACTCCCGGCCACCGGCGTCCCGCCCCGAGCGTCGCGAGCCGGGAGTACGCGTGCTGCGGCGCCGGTCCGAGCAGGCCAACATCATGTTCGGGGTCCCCGGCCTGCCGTACCGCGACCCTCGCCGGTACGCCCTGACGGCACTGGCCACCGCGCTCGGCGGCGGATACTCCTCGCGGCTGTTCCAGGAGATCCGGGAGCGCCGCGGGCTCGCATACGCGACCGGGAGCTACGCAGTCACGTACGCCGACACCGGGATTCTCGCGGTCTACGCGGTCTGCGACCCGCAGCGGGTGGACGAGGTGCTCGCGGCCTTCCGTCGTGAGTTGGCCGCCGTCGTCGAGTCACGGCTCGACGACGAGGAACTCGAGCGGGTCAAGGGCCAGCTGGCGGGCAAGTTCGTACTGAGCCAGGACGACGCGCTGTCCCGGGCGGGTCGGCTCACCCAGGGCGAGTTGTTCGAGGATGAGATCACCTCGCTCGGCGAGGTGCTGCGGCGCATCGACGCCGTTTCGGCGTCCGACGTCCAGGCCGTCGCCGTGGAGCTGCTCTCCACGCCGGCGACGCTCGCGGTCGTCGGCCCGTTCGATGAGGATCGCGCATTCGCATTGTGACGCCTGGCGAGAAGGAGGATCTCTGTCATGAACGTCGACCAGACACGTCGGTCGGGCCGTACCAACGCTGGCTGGTACGCCGCCTCGGCGTTCGTGCTCGGCTTGGCCACGTTCGCGTTCCTCGCGTTCGTCGGTCTTTTCCCGGACCTGGTTCGTTGGCCGTCGCTGACCCTCCTCATCATGGTGCCGATCGTCGTCGTCAGTTGGCTCGGCCGCATCCGTCACGACCACCCGGCCGGGCTGGACGAGCGGGGGCTGCGCACGGAGCGGCTGTTGACCACGGTCTATGTGCTGTTGCTGGCATCGGCGGTGGCGCTCGATCTGTGGCTGATTCCCCGCGGCAGCGCCTGGTCGGTGGTCGTCGCCCTGCTGCCGGCGCTGCCATGCTGGTACGCCGCCTGGTGGGTGCTGCGCCGGTAGCGCCGAGGCGCTGTGCCGGTAGCGCCGAGGCGCTGTGCCGGTAGCGCCGAGGGGGACGGCGGTCACAGCCGTCGAGGTGGATCGTCCAGAGTGGACGGCCTGCCTCGACGGCTGTGCTCACGTTACAACGCGATCGCCTCGCGGCGGGCGTGGATCAGGTCGGTGCCGGTCAGCTCGTCGAGGCCGGACACCCCGTAGCGGTAGGCGGCTGCCTCGGCGGCGTTCGACGGGCCGAGCGCGTGCGCGACGGCGACGGCCACCGTGAACGCGGCCGCGAACACCATGAAGCACAGCGCCGGTTGGGTCTCCGGGCTCGCGCTCAGTGGCCGGAAGGGCCCGTCGGTGTCGGGCACGGCCCGATTGGCGATGGACTCGATTCGGGTCATCTCCGGTTACTCCCTTTCAGTAGGCGGCCTTTCAGTAGGCGGCCCCGAAGGCTCGGCGGCCTTCGGGGCCGGCGCGCATTCCGACATGTCGCCAGGGCCAGGCGATGGAGGGAAGCGGGTGCTGATCAGGCTCAGCGGGCCAGCGCCTCGCGGCGCGCGCGAACCAGTTCGCTGCCGGAAAGCTCCGCGTAGGTGAGCTGCTGCCGGTAGGCGGCGGCCTCGGCGGCGCTGCTCGGGCCGATGGCGTGTGCGACGGCGTACGCGACCGCGAACGCAGCGGCGAACACCTCGAACGTGGCGATGGGTGTTTCGCTTGTCGTCGGCTCCAGCGGCTTGACGGCTCCGATGCCGGTGCCCGGGACCAACTTGGCGGCGGTCGATTCGACGCGGTTCATGACACTCCTTTCGCGTTGTTTGTGTGGCTTGTAGCTATAACCGTAGGAGCGTCGCCCGGAAGGAACATCCACCAAACTGCGGATTCATCGAGACTCGTTTGTCAAGTGCCCATTCGCCGTAGCCAACAGGGCTAGCCATCCGGGTAGCCCGAACGGCCAGCTCCGAAGAGCAGTTGTCATCGGACCGTACCCGTGCTGCGGAACCGGCAACCTCAGCAATCCTGCTGGTATGTGAGGGCGGCGGACACGCGAAACACCGGGCCGCCCCGAAGGGCGACCCGGTGTGTGTGGAGGGTGCGTACGTCAGGCGGCGGCCGGCATCTCCTCGTCGATCGCATCGAGCAGGGTGCGCAGCGCCGCGATTCCGGCGATGGTCGCGACGAACGCGACCCGCGGCTGGCCGACGTCCTGCGTGGTGCGTTGCAGAGCCTGCGCCCGCTGGAAGTAGTCCTCGCGCTCGCGCTCGGAGTCGTAGAAGAACCGCACGTACTGGCTCATGTCGTCGACGAGCTGGCGGTACGCCTTGGCGTAGCGCGTGAGGAGACGGCCCTCCCGGTCCGGGTGGGAGAGCAGCTCGTCGACGGCGTTGGCGAGCAGCCAGCCGGCCATCGTGCCGAGCCAGACGCCGGTGGAGAACAGCGGGTCGATGAAGGCGGCCGCGTCACCGACCGCCGCCCAACCGGCGCCGTGGAAGTGCTCGGACACGTACGACCAGTCACGGGTGGTACGGAACGCGTCGTCCTCGTGCGCGTCGGCCAGCAGGGCCTTGAGCTCCCGGCTCTCGGCGACCTTGCGCCGGAACAGTTGTGGTCCCTCGACGCCGGCGGCGGCGAACTTCGCGGTGGCCGTGACGTACCCGACGCTCAACCGGCCCTCGTCGACCGGAATCGCCCACACCCAGCCGTCGGGTACCTGCTCGACGAGGATGTTGCCGACCTGCCCCGCCGGCAACGATCCGCAGCCCTGGAAGTATGTCCACACCGCGATGTTGCGCAGGTCGTCGTCCCAGCTCACCTGGGTGAACCGGCGCGCGATCGTGCGCGCCTGCCCGGACGCGTCGATGACGAGCCGGGCGCGGGCCTCGCGGGGTGCCGCGTCGTCGGCGACCAGATACCGCACGCCCACCACCCGGCCGTCCTCGACGACGGCTTCCTTGACCGTCGCCTCCTCGACGACCGTCGCGCCGAGCTCCGCCGCCCGCGTCAGCAGCAGTTGGTCGTACTCGGCCCGCCGGACGTGGAAGGAGTACTCGTACCCGCCGGCCTCGGCGAAGCGCACGTTCCACAGCTGCTTGTCGCGTCCCCAGACCAGGCTCACGCCGTACTTGCGGGGAAAGCCCATCGCCTCGAGCCGTTCGGACAGGCCGAGCTCCTCCATGACGCTCAGCATGCCTGTGATGAGCGACTCGCCGATGTGGTACCGGGGAAAGCGTTCCCGTTCCAGGACCAGAACCCGGCGACCGCGCTGCGCCAGCAGCCCGGCGGTCACCGATCCGGCCGGTCCGCCGCCGACGACGATCACGTCGTGCTCGGTGGGCTCGGGCAGTGCCGTCATGGTCGGTCTCCTGTCTATCGGTCCGATGTGGACGGTGGTAGCTGACACGCGGCGGTGCCGCCGGGCAACCGGTGCCGGTTGCGGGCCACGAGCCGGTACACGGCCGCGGCGACCGGGCGTACCGGTGGAAGGTCGAGGGCGAGCGCCGCGAGCCGCCACCGACGCGGGCCGGTGCGGAGCAGCGCTGCGAAGGCCCGCGCGCCGCCCGCCACCCGCCCGTCCGGGCTGACCCAGAGCGATTCCCGATCGGCGCGCTCGGCGGTGAGCCCGTACCCGGCCAGGTCGATGAACTGGTAGGCCCGGGCGGGTGCCGTCGGGTGGGCCCGGGCGTAGGTCCACGCGACCGAGCGCGCGCAGAACGCGCAGTCGCCGTCGTAGATGAAGACCGGCCGCGGCGGTGACGTCGTCATCGCGGCCTACCCGGCCGCCACCGTCAACGGTTCCCCGCCGCGGTACTCGATCAGACCCTGCTGGTACGCGATCGCGACGGCCTCGGTCCGGTTCCGCACCCGGAGCTTGCGCAGGATGCTGAGCACGTGGCTGCGGACCGTCGCATCGGTGATGTACAGCTTCGTCGCGATCTCGGAGTTCGGGTAACCGAGCGCGAGCAGGCCCAGCACGTCGGTCTCCCGGCTGGTCAGCAGGCGCCGGGCGGGGGGCATCGCCTCGCGGCACCGGATGGTCACGAGGGTCTCTCCCAACTCGTGGAGGAACGCGGGTGGCACGAACAGGAAGCCGCTGGCCACCGCGCGGATGGCGGTGATGAACTCCTCCGGCGGACTGTCGGCCAGCAGGAAGCCCTTCGCCCCGCCCCGCAGCGCGCGGTCCACGTCCTCCCGCGCCGCGCTCGCGGCCACCACGATGAACCCGATCACCTGCCCGACCGAGTTGCGGTCCAACTGGGCGCCGTCGAGGTTCGGCAGCTCGCCGGCGACCAGGCCGACGACCGACCAACCCTGCTTGACGCGGTCGAAGAGCTGGCCGACCGACTCCACGACTTCGACCGCATCGATGTCGGCGGCGGTGCTGAGCTGTTGCAGGATCGACGCCGGCTCAGGCCGACCATCGCCGACGAACACCACGCTCGTGATCGGGACCACCCCGCTAGGACGGGACCATGCCTACTGGTCGTCTGGACTCAACGGATCGGATGGAGGTTGGACAGGAAGAGGATCAACGGCTCCTCGCTCTCGTCGTAGCCACCCGAGGCCGCGATGAGAAACTGGGTGCGGCGCGCGTCGTCGGCGTGCGGGATCTGGTGCGTGACGTAGTTGAGCAGCGTCAGGTACGGCACGGTGAGCTGGATGTCTTCCTTGTTGCGCTCTTCGAGCATGTTGAAGCTCACGATGCCGACCACCGAATCGGCGAGCACCTTCTCGGCGCGCCGGTTCGCGTACCAGAGGAGGTGGCGGGGATGGCGGCGTTCGATCTCGCTGATCTGCTTCCACGCGGTCACCTCGCCGTCGGGCAGTTCGTCGCGGAACAGCAGGTGGTAGTCGTGCATGCCGGGCCGCGGCGCGAAGAACCGCCAGTCCGGGATGAACGCACCGGACGGATCCAGCTTCAGGGTTCCCTGGAACTTGCGGCGCGGATCCTGACCCAGCAGGGTCAGGAAGAACCATCCACCGAGGGCGGTGAACAACAGCCCGCGGCCCACCAGCGATCCGGAAAACCTACTCATGGTGTACCCCCTCGGTCAGCGGACGTCCGCTCCGCGCGGCCGCCACGACGTCTTCGATCGCGCGTGTGACGTGGCACGCGAAGTCCTCCCTCATGACCAACCCCAGGTGCTCGGCGGCCGGTATCACCCGGTGCACGCTGTTCGACGACAGCCCGGCGAGTTCGACCTGGAATTCGCCGTGCGCCGGATCGCTGTTCTGCGACCGTTCGGCGGTCACCACGGCAAGCGGGACGCCCGCCGGCAACCGCGTATCGCGGGTCTCGTCGTTGACGTGTTCGAGCCAACCCAGCATTTCGGCGTACGCGCCGCGCCACGTCTTCGTCGTCATCATGCGGGCGCGCGCCCACTCGCGGCTCTCCTCCGGCAGCGACTTCACGCCGTTGCCGACGTACGTCTGGGAGTACCGCAGGACGCCGAAGGTGGATCCGCGGACGGCGGCGCGCATCTGGGCCAGCATCATCGGCAGGCCCATCCGCTGGCGGGGTGAGCGTTCCAGTTCCTCGGGGTGGGCGGCGTCGATCAGGACCACGCCGGCGACCCGGTTCGGGTACCGCTCGGCGAAGTGCCGTACGAGCAGGCCGCCGAACGAGTGGCCGACGAGTACGTACGGGCCCTTGTCGCCGATCGCGTCGAGCGCGCGGACCAGGTCCTCGGTGATGCGCTCGGCGGTACGCGGCAACGGTCCCGGATCGCTGTACCCGATGCCGGCCCGGTCGTAGGAGATGGTCGGCGCGAACCGCGACACCGCGGTCTGGACCCAGCCCCATACGTCGTGCGGGCACGACATGCCGCCCTCCAGCAGCACGGTCGGGCCTTCGTGTGCGTGGCCGACGCGGTGCACGTGCAGCCGCCGGCCCTTGTCGACGTCGACAAGCACGCCGCGCGGCGGGTACCGCCGCTCGTCGCGGCGGGTCGCGTACGCCTGGTACCCGGCCGAGGCGAGCACCGGCAGCAGTCCGATGGCCGCACCGACGAGCGTGCGGCGCGGGGTGAATCGAGTGTCCATGGCGTGATCCCTAGGAGCGTGGCGCGTCGGCGAGCACGGGCGGGCCGGCGGGTGCGGTGTTCTGCACGAGTTGGGTACTGACGAGGCGGCGGTACAGCTCGTCGGTGGCGAGGAGGTCGGCGTGCGTGCCGTGGGCGCGGATCCGGCCGTCCTCCAGCACGAAGATCTGGTCGGCTTCGACCACAGTGGACATCCGGTGCGCGATGGCCACCACGGCGCGTTCGGTGGCGACCCGGCGTAGCGACCGGCGCAGCGCCGCCTCGGTCTCGGCGTCCAACTGCGAGGTCGCCTCGTCGAGCAGCAGCACGTCGGGCCGCAGGATCAGCATCCGCGCGATGGCGATGCGCTGGCGCTCGCCGCCGGAGATGGTCGCACCACCCTCACCGACGGGTGTGTCCAGGCCGGCGTCCAGGTGGTCGACCCAGCGCCGCAGGCCCGCGCGGTCGATCGCCTCGTCGAGGCGGTCGGCGCCGGCGTGGGGATCGGCGTAGAGCAGGTTTTCCCGGATGGTGCCGTCCAGGACCGGGCAGTCCTGCTCGACGTAGCCGATCCGGGCCCGCAGCTCGTCGCGCGGCAGGTCGCGGATGTCGGTACCGCGGAAGGCGATCCGGCCGGCGTCGACGTCCCAGAACCGCTCCACCAGCGAGAAGATCGTGGACTTGCCGGCGCCGGACGGTCCGACGATGGCAACCATGCCGCGCTCGGGGATGTCCAAGGACAGGTCGCGCAGGACCGGCGTTTCCGGCCGGTACCCGAAGGTGACGTGTTCGAAGCGCAGGACGCGGGTCGACCCGTTCAACGGCGGGCTCTCCTCGACCCGGGCCGGTGCGGTCGCGATCGCATCCTCGGTCGGGATCGTGAGGATGCCGCGGATCCGGGCCACCGAGGCCAGTCCCTGCTGAAGCTGCGCCATCGAGACGAAGACGCTGACGAGCGGAGCGACGAGATAGAACAGGTACAGCAGGTAGGCGGCGAAGCGCGGCGTGTCGAGCTGCCCGGCGGCCAGTCGCGCCGCGCCGAAGGTGAACACGGCTGCGAACGACGCCTGGATGCCGAGGTTCATGGCGGGCGACATCAGCGCGGTGAGGCGGTTGCCACGCATTGCGGCGTGGTAGGCGCCCACCGCGTACCCGTCGATCCGGGCCTGCTCGCGCGCCTCGGCGCGGCTGATCTTGATGGTGCGGAACGCGCCGAACGCGCGCTGCAACGCCGAGCCGAACGCGCCGACCCGGGCCCGGGTGTGCTGTGCGGCGAGGCGCAGCCGCCACGCGATCACCAGGCTGACCACGGCGGCCGCGGTGAGGCAGACGAACGTCACCAGGGTGAGGACCGGATCGATGAACGTCATCAGCGTCACCGAACCGACCACCATCAGGCCGCTGACCATGAACGTGGCCAGGCTCTGCGCGAGCGACTGCCGCAGCAGCGACGTGTCGCCGACCACGCAGGCGAAGATGTCGCCGTGCTGGCGGGCCAGCAACTCCCGTAGCGGCGCCCGCAACAGCCGCCCGACCATCGACCGGCGGATGTCCAGCACCACCTTGGTGCCGACCCGCGCGACCGTGTAGACCTGCAGGCCGCCGAGGAGTCCGTCGGCGGCGAACAGGGCGAACAGCACCAGCAACGCCTGCTGCGTCGGATCGTGGCCCTCGATGCGGCGCACCACCTGCCCGATCGCGAGGGGCTGTGCCAACGACACCGTCGTGGCCAGGATCCCGAGCGCGACGGCCAGCACCAGGCTGCCCCGGTACGGCCGGAGGATGGCGAAGACGGTGCCGTAGATGCCCTTGCTCACCGCGGGCCTCCCTACATGGCGACGAAGTCGCCCTCGTTCAGGTGCTTGGACACATGGATCACCGACGGGTAGGTGGCACTGAACGCCCAGATGAACCGATTGAGGCCCATGAAAGCGGCGTTGCCGACGTGGAACGCGGCGCCCAGGCCGAGCAGCGCCCGCGCGACCGGTTTCGGCGCGACGAGGACGAGCGGGAACGCCAGCTCGCCGAGGATGACCCCCCAGCCGCCGGCCGTGGCCACGACCGGGTACTTCTTCATCAGCTCGCCGACCCACTTCGTTCCGTAGGTCTGGGTGCGGAAGATGCCGGCCATCGCGCTGCCGTCCCGCCAGAACGGCGACAGCAGCTTGGCGGCGCCGGCCGAGGCGTACGACAACACGCTCTGTCCGGCGATGAACCAGGCGCAGGCTTCGCGCGCGAGCTGGTCGTGGGGGAACAGCTTGCTGGCCGCCAGCGCCGCGTGGGTCAGCATGTTCATGTGGTCCGTGCCGTCGGTGCCGAACCCGTTGCGGACGTGCAGCGCCCAGTTGGTGCCGGCGAGGAAGGTGACCGCCGACGTGCGGGTGGCCCGGCTGGCCCGAGGGTTGAGCAACGCGGCCGACGCGAGCAGCCGCAACGCGATCAGCCCGTACACCCCCGGCGGGTTGAACAGCCGGTTCAGCGCGTCGACGTGCTTCTTCGTCGACCACCGGAAGCGCGTGCGCCCCACGGGCCAGCTCAACAGGCCGGTCTCGGCGAGTTGCTTGGGCCGCGCCAGGAACTCCAGCGACCCGATGGCCACTCCGATCGAGTTGATCAGCTCGGTACGGCGCAGCGCCCGGTCGACCGGCAGCGTGGCCAGTTCGGTCTGCTGCAGCGCCCGGTCCACCGGTACGGCGTGCGTGTCAGTCATGCCTCCCCCAACCTTCGCGCGGGTGGTGTGTCGATGCCGCAAGTGGTGCGTACCGGTGCCGGAGCCGCCGGCCCTTGGGTGGCGGAACCGCTGGCCCCGTGGGCGGCGGAACCGCTGGCCCCTTGGGTGGCGGAGCCGCCGCGGGCGAGGGCGCCGACACCGGTACGCAGGGGTTTGGATCCGGTCAGTCCAGAACGCTGTCGCGGCGGTTGGCGAGCAGGTCGCCGATGGACGCCGCGCTGGAGGGCTCGCGGAAGGCCGCGACGGTCTCGTTGGTCGGAGCGATACCGTGCCGCGCCGCGTCGATGTAGCCGACCGCCGCGCCGGCGGCGAGACCGGCGGCCACCACGAAGATGACCGGGGTGAGGATCGGGGCGGAGACGTCGTTCGTCCCCTGCAGCGGCTGGATGGCGCAGTCGGCACTGGTGTCGGGCACCCGGCGCATCGCTGCCTGCTCGATTCGGTTCATTTCCTGCTCCTATCTGGCCCTGGCCCTTATTGGCCGCCCGTGTGATTGGGCTGGATAAAAGGTAGGCGGTTCGAATTGTCATTCGCATCAATCAAATTATCGATTCGCCGGTACCTTTTTCGGGCCATTTAGAATTGAATTCGCGCAGCATTACGCGAAGGGCCGCAGCGGGCCTTCCACGTCTGTTCGACCAGCCTGAAGCGCCGATCACAGCTAGTATCGACACGGCCGGCCGCCGGCATAATCCCCGCTCGGCGTGGCGGCCCGGGCAGGCCCGACCATAGCCATTCGGGTACTCCGACCGGCTCTCTCGACAATCGTCGCGGGCGTGGCGATGTTCGAATTTCGCCGCCGTCGTCGGAAGGGTCGGTCATGCCATCGAATGTGGAACTGACGGCACTCTTTTTCCTGCAGCTCGCGGTCATACTTCTGGCCTGCCGGCTGGTCGGTGCCGTGCTGGTACGGGTCGGTCAGCCACAGGTTGTGGCGGATCTGCTGGCCGGGTTCGCGCTCGGGCCGTTACTGCTCGGGTCGGTCGCACCGCGGATCGAGTCCGCGCTCTTCCCGACCGGGCCGTCGATGTCGGTGCTGTACGTCGTGGGACAGCTCGGGCTGGCGCTGTACATGTTCCTGGTCGGGCTCTCGTTCGACACCGCGCTGCTGCGGGCGCACGTGCGGACCTCGGTTGTCACCGGTGCGGCGAGCCTGGTCGCTCCGCTGGTCGCGGGTGCCGCCCTCGGGCTGCTGCTGGTGCGCGGCGGTTGGTTCCCGTCGCGGGTCGCGGGCTGGCAGGCGATGCTGTTCGTCGGTACGGCGATCGCCGTCTCGGCGTTCCCGGTCCTCGCGCGGATCGTGCACGACCGGGGCCTGACCCGCACGCGGATCGGCACCATCGCGTTGGCCTGCGCCGCCACCGACGACGCGGTCGCCTGGATCCTGCTCGCCACGGTGCTGGCCACGGGCCGGGCGCAGCCCGGGATCGCGGTGGTGGCGTTGCTGGGCGGGACCGGGTACACCCTCGTGATGCTCGTCGGGGCCCGGCCGGCCCTGCATCGCTTCGCCCGCTGGGCCGGCACCGGCGCCGGGATACGTCCGGCGGCCCTGCCTTCCGTCGCCATCTTCGTGCTGCTCTGTGCCTGGTTCACGGAGGCGACGGGGGTGTACGCCGTGTTCGGCGCGTTCGTGGCCGGCGCCGTGATGCCCCGTGGCCGGTTCGCCGACCAGCTCTACGAGCGGCTCGCCCCGGTGACCGTCTCGGTTCTGCTTCCGGTCTTCTTCGTGCTCGCGGGACTGCGGGCCCTGCCGGCGAGCCAGCTCACGCCGGCCGTCCTGGCCATGACCGTCGCGGTGACCCTGGTGGCGGTGCTCAGCAAGGGCGGGGCGTGCACGCTGGCCAGCCGGTACACCGGCACGCCGTGGCGCGAGGCGGTGTCGGTTGGCGCCCTGATGAACGCCCGGGGCCTCATGGAGCTGGTCCTGCTCGACGCCGGCATCACGGCCGGCATCATCACCCCCGCGCTGTACACCGTGTTCGCGGTGATGACGATCGTCACGACCCTGTTGGCCGTTCCGGTCCACGGGCTGGCGGTGCGCGGGGCGCGGTCACGCGCCGGCGCCGATCGTCAGCGCCCGCAGGTCCACCTTCCCGTTGTCCGTCCGGGGGAGCGCGGGGAGCTGCCGCAGGACGGGCACCAGGTGCGCCGGTAGCCGCGCGGCGAGGTACGCGCGCAACTCCTCCGGCGTCACGCCGGCGCCCGGCCGGACCGCGTAGTGCGCGACCAGTTGCAGGTCGCCGAGCTGGTTGCGCACCGCGGTCACCGCGCACTGGGCCACGTCCGGGTGCGCAACCACCGCCGCCTCCGGCTCACCGAGCTCGATCCGGAAGCCACGCACCTGTACCTGGCGGTCGCGGCGCCCGATGTAGTACAGCTCGCCGGTGGGCGCGCGGACCGCCCAGTCGCCGCTGCGGTACGCCCGGCACCCGTCGACCTCGACGAACCGCGCGGCGGTCAGCGCCGGGCGGTCGAAGTAGCCGTAAGCCACCCCGGCGCCGCTGACCACGATCTCGCCGGGGGTACCGGGCGGCACCGGTCGCAGGTTCTCGTCGGTGAGGTGCACCCGCAGGTGCGGCAGCGGGGTGCCGATCGGGGTGGCACCGGGCAGCGGGGGCGGCCCATGGTCCGTCCCGAGTGGACAGTGCGTGACATGCACGGTGGTCTCGGTGATGCCGTACATGTTGACCAGTTCGGCGCCGGGGGCGACGCCGAGTTCGCGCCACCGCCGTACCGCGGCGAGGTTCACCGCCTCCCCGCCGAACACCACGTACCGCAGCGCCGGCAGCCGGCACGGGCGCTGCTCGAGCTCCCGGACCAGGTGACCGAAGGCCGTGGGTACCTGGCTCAGGACGGTGACCTCCTCCGCCGCCAGCAGGCGGGCGAACGCCTCGGCGTCGGCCGCCGTCTCGGGCGGCACGAGGACCGCCTGGCCGCCGTGCAGCAGGGCGCCCCACAACTCCCACACGCTGAAGTCGAAGCTGTGCGAGTGGAACAGCGTCCAGACGTCCACATCGGACAGCACGTACCGCTCGGCGCAGGCGTCCATCAGCGCCAGCACGTGTTCGTGTCCGACCAGGACACCCTTCGGGGCACCGGTCGACCCGGAGGTGTAGATGACGTACGCGGTGCCGGGCGGCAGCTCCGCCGGGGGTTCGGCGCCGGCGCGCCATCGGATCACCGGCGCACCGGTCGCGCCGTCGGCCTCGACCAGTGCCCGCAACCGGAGGTCGTCGGCGATGAACCGCTGGCGCTGCGCGGGATACCGGGTGTCGATGGGTACGTACGCGCAGCCGTGCCCGAGGATGCCCAGGATCGCGCCCACGACCTCACCCCGGCGGGGCATCCGCAGGCCGACCGCGCTGCCGGCCGGGACCCCGGCGGCGGCCAGGTCGTCGCGCACGCGGCGGGCCGCTTCCGCGAGGTCACGGTAGCGCCACTCCCGATCGCCGTCGACCAGCGCTACCGCGTCCGGGGTCCGGCGCGCCTGCTCGGCGAAGCGTTCGTCCAGCCGGTTCATGCCGCCACCGCCGGTTCGCGAACCGCGACCGGTGCGGCGCCGTTCACGAGCGGCCACGACGCGCCGGGCGCGACCCGGTAA
>Ga0070664_100001184_pt1 | contig 20758 bp, 26 predicted proteins | sample KBSC73metaG_FD_65863 | JGI IMG/M metagenome (GOLD analysis project Ga0070664, IMG submission 65863) | Corn rhizosphere microbial communities from Kellogg Biological Station, Michigan, USA - KBS C7-3 metaG | ecosystem: Host-associated > Plants > Roots > Rhizosphere > Soil ... | reverse complement strand
CCGGCATTGTCGGTGACCGGGCCATAAGCGTCGAGCGCGACGACCATGCCCGCCAGAGCAAGCATCGCCGAGGCGGCAAAGGCCACGCCGAGGAAGCCCGCCAGCTGGAAGCTGGAGATCAGTCCGACGATGATGACGATGGTCGGAAGTGCGGTCGATTCAAGGCTGATCGCCAGGCCCTGGATGATGTTCGTGCCGTGGCCCGTCTGCGATGCACGGGCGATTGATTGCACCGGTCGATAGTTGGTGCCGGTGTAATATTCAGTGATCCAGACGATCAGGGCCGTGACCGCAAGTCCGATGAAGCTGGACCAGATCAGGCTCGTGGCCGGAAAGCTCAGGCCGCCCGTGGTCGTGATGGTCTGCTGGAGGTCGCCCCCAAGCGCATACCAGAAAGCCCCGCCAATGGCCGGGACGGCAAGCAGGGTCGCGGTCCAGAAGCCCTTGTAGAGCGCGCCCATGATCGATCCCTTGGCGCCTAGGCGGACTGCATAGGTTCCGATGACCGAGGTGATGATGCAGACGCCGCCGATCAGCAGCGGCAACGCCATCATGGCGGGAAGGATCGCGGAACCCTTCAGCGCCAGCGCGATCGACACCATGGTGATGCCGACGGTGACGACGTAGGTCTCGAACAAGTCGGCTGCCATGCCCGCGCAATCGCCGACGTTATCGCCGACGTTGTCCGCGATCACGGCCGGGTTGCGGGGATCGTCTTCGGGGATGCCAGCCTCGACCTTGCCGACCAGGTCGGCCCCGACGTCGGCGGCCTTGGTGAAAATACCGCCGCCAAGGCGCGCGAAGATCGACACGAGCGATGCGCCAAGCGCGAGGGCGGTAAGCGCCGTCACAACCTGTCGGTCGTCCGGAGCATAGCCGCCGGGTCCCGTCAGATACCAAAACAGCACGCTGATCGCGAGCAGCGCCAGACCGGCGACGAGCATGCCAGTGATTGCGCCGGCCCGGAACGCCGTCGTGAGACCGCTTTGCAGGCTGTTGCGCGCGGCTTCGGCGGTGCGGACGTTGGCGCGCACTGAGATGTTCATGCCGATGAAGCCCGTCGCCCCCGACAGGACCGCACCGATCACGAAAGCGACGGCGCTGAGGCCGCCGAGGAAGAAGAAGATGATTGCAGCGACAACGACACCGACGATGGCGATCGTCGTATACTGCCGCTTGAGATATGCAGCGGCGCCTTCCTGGATCGCAGCCGAGACTTCGATCATGCGCTGGTTGCCGGCCGACATGCCGAGCACTTGGCGGCTGGTGACGATGCCGTAGAGCACCGCGATCACGCCGCAGATAATGGCGATATACAGCAGGTTCATGAGTTCAAGCTTCCCCGTTTCTTGAAGCGGATGCGCGGCCGGACGAACGGCGGCCGCCGTGAAACGGGGGTGGTTTAGGGAGCGATTTCGCGGCTGGCAACCGCCCCAGATCAAGCGGTCAGCGGACCAGTAGGGCGAACGCCATGCCGGACGCGAGGCCGCTAAGGCCGATCAGCCATTGGCGGAGCGGAAAACCCGCGATGGTCGTCCCCAGCGTGCTCAAAACCAAGCCTTTCCGGCAAAGCCACAGGCTCGCCGCCGTAGGTGAGGGAAAGGGATACCTTACCGGCGGTCAGCGAGCCGATGCGGGTGATCCTCGTCCTACTTGGTAAAGAAAGTGTTAAAGGGTCGAGGTCGGGCGCGAGGGCGGCGAGCAGCGCATAATCGTCGCCGCCGGTAGCTGCGAAAAGGCGCGCAGAGAGGTCCTGGCCCCGCTCCGCTACGAAGTCGCTCGACAGCGGCAATTGATCAAGCTCGATGGCGATGGCGCAGCAGCTTGCCCGAGCAATGCGGCTGGCGTCGAGCAGCAATCCGTCCGAAATGTCCATCGCCGCGTGGGCATGGGGCGCCAGGGCCTGACCGGCACCCAGTTGGGGTACCGGGCGACGATAGATATCGACCAGCGCGCCAGTGGCCTCCTTGTCCTCGCGCAGCAGTGCGAGGCCCGCAGCCGCATCGCCGATCGTTCCGACCAGCCACAAGGCGTCGCCCGGCTGACCGCCCGCTCGTTCGGGCACGTTGGTGTCCGCCCGCCCGATGGCGGTAAGGCCGAGCACCCGCGGCGCGCCCGTCGGCAAAGCGATCGTGTCACCGCCAAGCAAGGGCAAGGCATAGCTTTCGCACGCCGCTTCGACGCCGCCCAGGAATGACTGTTCCCAATCCCCTGGCCCGGCGATGGTCAGCGAAAGAAGCGCGCCGGCTGGTGTCGCCCCCTTTGCGGCAAGATCCGACAGGTTCACGGCAACAAGCTTCCAGCCGACACTTGCCGGCGGATCATTCGGCAGGAAATGAACGCCCTCGGCGATCGTATCGTGGGTGAAGACGAAGCCATCGAGCACGGCGACGTCGTCGAGCAGTCCACGCGCCTCGGGGGCCGTGGCGATCCGGCGCAGTCGCTGGATGACCTCGGCTTCGCGCATGGCTCAGGCCCGTGCCGGCCGGGCCTCTTTCGCGATTGCGTCGAGCAGGCCGTTCACAAAGCCGCTCTCGCGCTTGTCGTAAAAGGCGTGGGCGACGTCGACATATTCGGAGATGACCGAAGCGACGGGCACGTCGGACCGCGCGATGAGCTCATAGGCGCCCGAGCGAAGGATCGCCCGCATGGGCCTGTCGAGCCGTTCGAGGGTCCAGCCTTCCGCCAGACGAGCTGCGATCAGGGCATCGAGTTCGTCACGGCGGGCATCCGCCCCCGTTACGAGGTCGTCGAAGAAATCGATCTCGGCATCATGATAGGTCGCGTCCTCGATCGTCGCGCCGAGCCTGTGGTCGTGGAATTCCTTGAGCAGCCTCGGCAGGGGAGTACCCTCCATCTCGTGCTGATAGAGTGCCTGCACGGCGGCAAGCCGCGCGGCGGAGCGCGAGCGGGAACGGGCAGTCGTGGACATGGATCGACCCATAGCGGGCTAATCGCAGCCGAGGAAAGGGATTAGCCGAGCGGTCCGAGGGGCTTGGCGTCCGCAATGTCGTAAATTTCTATCTCGGAGCCTTTCCGGATCATGCGTTTCCCGAGTTTCGGGAAATCGGAGACCTCGAAGTCGCGCCTCTCTCCTCCCATCAGATAGATCAGGGTCTCGCTGCCGCTGTTGCGGAGATGGTGGGCGACCGACGGCGTGGGAAAGCCCATGAAGTCCCCGGCTCCGACCCGATGCTCCTTCCCGTCGATTTCGGCCGTACCGCTACCACTCAGGATGTAGAGCCATTCCTCCTCGCGTTCGTGGCTGTGATAGACGAAGGATTCCTTGCCGGGCTGAATGTGCACCAGGCTGACGCCGGTGCGCTTGAGGCCGGCCATTTGGCCGAGCTGGACACCGGAGAACTCCGACTTGTCGTTCCACGGATGAGAATGAGTCGCGAAGGCCGCCTTGGCCTCGGCGCTACGGATCAGCGGGGGGTGGGGATCGGTCATCTCTTCTCTCCGAGGAATTCCGCGAGCGCCGCGGCAACCGCATCGCCGGCCTCCCAGGGCGCGAAATGGCCGGCATCAGGCAAACGCACGATTCTGAGGTCGTCGACAAGTGCCTCGAGCCCATCGAGCTGGAGCGGGAGCAGCGCCTTGTCCTGCATCCCCCAGATGACCAGGGTCGGGACCTCCACGGACGGGAAGACTCGTGACAGCCAGTCCGGCAGCGGAACCGCGATGGTTGGCGGCGGCACGACGATCCGCGATCCGCGATACCAGTTGAGCATGGCGTTGAACGCGCCGGGCTGCGACCAATCGGCTATATATTGTCGCCTCTCGGCTTCGGAGATCTTTGAGACATCGACATGCCGCGCGAAGGTGGTGTCGAAGAACCAGTCGAACCCTTTCGCCTCGACGATTTTCTCGAATCCCGGTGCGCGGAAGGCGCTTATGTACTGGGACGCGGCGCGCTGCTCCGGGCTTTCGATCAGGCTTTTCTGGAAGATGACAGGGTGGGGCGCGTTGACGATTGCAAGCCTGCTGAGCCGCGGATCCCGTCGCAAGGCCGCACCCCAGGCAATCGCGCCGCCCCAGTCGTGACCGACCAGCGCAAACTCTTCCAGGTGGAGCGCGCCGGCCAATGCGAAGATGTCGTCGATGAGCGTGTCTGTCTTGTAGTCCTTCACCTCCTGCGGGAGGTCCGACCCGGCGAAACCGCGCTGATCGGGAATGACCAGGAAGAAAAGATCCTGCAGCCGCGGCGCGATCTCTCGCCAGGTGCGATGCGATTCAGGAAAGCCATGGAGCAGGATGATGGCGGGATTTGCAGGGTCGCCGACGAGCGCGACGTTCAGAGAGACGCCGGTGTCGAGCCCGATCCGCCGGAACTCGGTCACGGATAGCTGACCGTCTTCGGAACCTCGGGGATAGGGATGAACTCCTGATCGTCGCCGGGAATGAGAGGGAAGCGGAGCGCTTTCCAATCCTCTTTGGCCTGGTTGATCCGGTCGCGCGAGGAGGACACGAAATTCCAGAAGACGTGGCGGCTCGTCGCGAACGCCTCGCCGCCCAGCAGCATCAGTTTTCCGCCACTCCCGCTCGTCAGCCGTGCTTCGTGACCCGGCCGCAAGAGGTACAGCGCGTAAGGGTCTATAGCATCGCCGTCGAGCTCGGCCTCGCCGCCGACGAGCATCACAGCGCGTTCGTCGGCTCCGGCTTCGACAGGGATCGATCCGCCCGCGCCGAGCAGAATATCCGCGTAGATCGTTGGAGAGTGGCAGGGAGTCGCCGCGGTAACGCCCCACAAGGTCCCCATCAGCACGCGTGCGCTGGCGTTGCCGTCCTCGATCAGCGGGAGGCCATCCGCCGCGACGTGGTCGAACGCCGGGTCGATCTCCTCGCGCCCGTCGGGAAGTGCGAGCCATGTCTGCATGCCGAAAAGGCTCGGCCCTTCGGCTCGGAGCGATTGCGGCGAGCGCTCAGAATGAACGATGCCTTTCCCGGCGGTCATCAGATTGATCGCACCCGGCTCTATCACCTGATGGGAGCCGATGCTGTCGCGATGCTCGATCGCCCCTTCGAACAGATAAGTGACGGTGGCGAGGTTGATGTGCGGGTGGGGCCGGACGTCCATGCCCTGGCCGGCGGGAAGCCGCGCGGGCCCGAACTCGTCGACGAAGATGAAGGGCCCGACCATCGTCCGTTCGCGCGCCGGCAAGGTGCGGTTGACCTTGAACGCGCCGAGATCGTGCGTGATAGGCGCGATCGTCTGGACGACTGGGCTTTCGATGGTAGCCATCAGGCTTCTCCCGGGGCGGTGGCACGGATCGACAAGGCGTGGACGCGCTCCTGCATCAGGTCGCCGAGCGCAGCATAGATCATCCGCTGGCGTTCGACACGGCTCCTGCCGGCAAAGGCAGGGCTTTCGATGCGCAGGCTGAAATGGCTTTCTCCGGCCGGGTTGTATCCGCCGTGACCTCGATGCTGCTCGCTGTCGTCGATGAGAGCGATGCTCGTCGGCGAAAGCGCCGAATTGAGGCGGCTGAGCAATTCAGTTGCGACCGGCCCGGTTTTTTGAGCGTTCATTGCCTCTATATAGTCGGGTTCAATGGCGACGAAGCAATCCAGATTGCACGGGCGGGTCGAGGGCGCGAGGGCGCGGTGCGCCGTGCCCGGTTGCGGGGAGCCCGGCGAGTTCAAGGCGCCGTTCCAGGCGGCCAACTTCGACGGTCCAGGAAGCTGGCGCTTCCTCTGCCTGGATCACGTGCGCGAGCACAATGCGAAGTATAATTATTTCAACGGCATGAGCCCCGAGGAGATTCAGGACGCGCAGGGGCCGCTGGCCGGTTGGGAGCGGCCCAGCCGGAGGTTCGCGCATGTCGGGGCTGACGCGCCGCCTAAATGGAGCGACTTCTCCGATCCGCTGGACGCCATCTCGACGCGCTTCGGATATTTGCGGAAGGACGCCCCGCCCGCGAAGTTCACGAAAGCGGAACGGCGGGCGCTGAGCGCTCTCGGCCTTGGCGAGGATTCGGACCGGCACGCGCTGCGCCAGCGCTATTCGCGCTTGGTCCGCCGCTACCATCCGGACAAAAACGGCGGCGACCGGAGCCATGAGGGCCGCCTTCGCGAGGTGATCGAGGCCTATCAATTACTGCGGAAGGCGACCGCTTTCGCTTAGTCGCGGTCGGGTGCTCCGAGCGGGAAAAGCGGGCGATAAGGGCGGGCTTCGTCAACCACACGAGCGACCGAGGGTCGCGCGAGCGCCCGGGCGCGATAGGTTTTCAGCGACGTCAGTGCCTCCGGGATCGGCTGCACCCAATCCCCGTAGAACAATGACGGCGCGCCCGCGCAGTCGGCGAGCGTAAAATCATCCCCGGCCGCCCAACTTCGTCCGGCCAGGCGCGCGTCGAGCCAGGGATAGACCACGTCCAGCGCCGCGCGCGCACGTGCGATCCGCGCCTCGTCGGGCCTGGGCGTAATGAACGGCAGATGCTCGGCGACGATGGCCTGCGTCGGCGTCATCACATGATTGTCGAAAATCCGATCGAGCATCCGCACCTCCCTTGCGAGTTCGGGCTCCTTCGGAATGAAGCCGGGTGCGACGTGCTCGATGATCACGCTTGATTCCATGATGGGAACGCCATCTTCGACGAGCAGCGGAAATTTCCCGACCGGCCAGTGCGCACGGAAAGCCGCCTCGTTGTCGGGGAACTCATCGCCCGCGATGTTGCGGAACTCGAACGGCGTATCCGTCTCGTAAAGTGCGATCAGAGCCTTCCAGGTGTAGGACGAAAATGGGTGGCCGAAGAGCTCGAGCGTCATTGGCTCACCGTCGCCCCAGACGCAGCTTCGAAGACTGCGTGTTGAGCGTCGAACGCCCGCCTGAATGCCGGGCGCGCCTCACCGCGGGTGACGTAGCGGCCAAGGTTCGGATATTCGTCCAGCATCGACAGCGCGGTTGGCCGCCGAAGCACGTTGATCATCAGCAAGTCGCCTGCGCTGAACCGGGCGTCGAGCCATTCGCCTTCGCCCAGCCGGTCCGAGAGCTGGCCTAGCCGGACCCGGATTCGATCCTTGAGCATGGGTTGGCGTTCCTCGAACCAGCTCTTTTCTCGCTCGATGAGGAAGGCGGCCTCCGCCTCCACGATCACCGGCTCAACGGTGCTCTTGGCCGCGAACATCCACGCGATGGCTCGCGCGCGTCCGTTGGCGTCGTCAGGCAACAGGCCGGAATGTGTTTCGGCAATGTGGAGAACGATTGCAGCAGATTCGAAAAGGACAAGCTCGCCCTCCTCGTAACTCGGAATCTGTCCGAACGGCTGTCGCGCGAGATGGGGTGGCTCCTTCATTTCGCGGAAGGAGACGAGCCGAACATCGTAGGGCTGCCCGACTTCTTCGAAAGCCCACCGAACCGCCATGTCGCGGGCGAGGCCGCGCCCCCTGTCCGGCGAGCTTTCGAACGCCGTTATGGTCGGGGTCACCATTGACCCTCCCCGATCTTCTGCCGGAGCTCGAGTTCCTCCTCGCTCGGGGGCTTGGTCGCGAAGGTGCCCGTCGGTACTTCGCCCGCCGGCTCGTACGAGAGGAATGCGACGCCCTTGTCGGAAATCGCGTGCTCCGTCAGCCTCAGCGCCCCGGATGCCTGCGATCCGTCGAAGATCCGTTTCCCTTCGCCCAGCACCACCGGGAAGACCATGATGACCAGCCGGTCGATCAGCCCCGCGGCGAGGAGAGGCGCGTACAGCGTGCTGCTCCCCTGGATGAGAAGGTCGCGGCCTTCGGTCCGTTTCAGCTCGGCTACCGCTTCGGCGGTATCGCCGGAGAGCTTCTCGCTGTGCTCCCAGCTCAGCGGTTCATCCGAGTGAGTCAGCACATATTTGTTGATGCGCTGGAATTTCGCTCCGATCTCCGTCTCCTGGTTGTTCGGCCAGAACGCGGCAAAGATGTCGTACGTCCGCTTGCCCAGCAGCAGGTCGTAATCGGCCTCGATGACCTTGCCGAAGGGCTTCTCAAGGCTTTCATCCCAGTAGTGGAAGGACCATCCCCCGAAGCGGAAGCCGCTGGTGGGGTCCTCGTCCGGTCCGCCCGGCGCCTGCATGACCCCATCCAGCGACTGGAAAACGGCGCCGGTCAGCTTACGCATTGACGCTCTCGCCCTTCAGGGCCGTCTCGATCTTCGCAATGTCGATCTTCTTCATCGTCATCATCGCTTCGAACGCTCGCCTGGCTGCGGCCTTGTCCGGGTTGCTGTTAGCCTCGAGCAGGATGCGGGGCGTGATCTGCCAGGAGAAACCCCACCGGTCCTTGCACCAGCCGCACATGCTCTCCTCGCCACCGTTGCCGGTGATCGCGTTCCAGTAGCGGTCGGTTTCTTCCTGGTCCTCTGTGACGACCATGAAGCTGACAGCTTCGTTCGGCTTGAAGTTAGGGCCGCCATTCAGGCCGACGAAGTCGCGGCCCAGGACGGTGAAATCGACGGTCAGTTCGGTACCCCCCTCGCCGCCGGGGAAGTCGCCGGGAGCATTCATGGCCTTGCCCACCCGGCTGTCCGGGAAGGTAGACGCGTAGAACTCAGCGGCCTTGCGGGCTTCGCCACGGTCGAACCAGAGGCATGTGGTCAGCTTGTTGGACATGCTTGCACTCCCTTGCTTTGCTTATTCGCCACCGACGAGCGCGAACTCGGCGCCCTGCGGGTCGCTACCGATGATGATGTAGTCGCCCGTCGGGACCTGGTGCGGGCCCATATGGACAGCACCGCCGGCGGCTTCGGCGGCCTGCTTGGCCGCGCCGATCGAGGGTACGCGGAAATAGTAGCGCCACTTGGGTTGGCCGCCCGGCATGACGCCGCACAAGGCACCAATCCGCGTGCCGTTGTGGTCGAGGAAGCGATACTCGCCCATCTCGCCCATATCCATGAACTCGGCGCTCTCCCATCCGAACTGCTCGCCGTAGAAGCGGCGCGCGGCGATCGGATCGGACGTGTTGAGCTCGTTCCACCCGACGCGCTGCTGTTCCGTCGGGGAGAAAACGTCGCTCTTGGCGTCCGGATCGCCTGCGGGCGGAGTCGGCTTCATGATGTAGAAGGGTGCGCCCTGCGGATCGGTCACCATTGCGACGCGCCCTACGTTGGGAATGTCGAATGCGGGCATCAGTGCCTTCCCACCGGCCTGCTCGATGTCCTGGACCGAGCGGTCCACGTCCGGAACCAGGATGTAGCCGAGCCAGATCGGCCGGGCGCCATGCTCGCGCATCTCGTCCGTGAGCGGCAGAACGCCGCCGGCAAACTTGCCGTCGCTCCGGCCGATCATCCGATAGTCGTTCGGAAAATTCGACTGGGCGTCGACATTCCAGCCGACAACGGCATCGTAGAACGCCTTCGTGCCCGCCGGGTCCGGGGTTATCAGTTCGTACCAGATGAAGTCGCCGCGCGGCTCCACCGCGGTGGCGGTCGCCACCTCGTCGCGTACGTCGGTCATGGTTCGTCCCTCCTTGAACAGGTCTGCGCTCAGGCAGGCTCTGCGGTCTTTTCGAAGGTGTTGAGCAGCGGGTTGAACCCGCCCCAGAACATACGCTTGCCGTCGAACGGCATCGGCTGCGCGCCGGGCTGCATTTCGGGATCGGCCATCAGCTTCTCCCACGCTGCGTCGCGCACTTCCTTGTTCGGCCACATGATGAAGGAGAAGACGACATTCTCATTGTCGTCGGCCTTCACCGCCTTGAAGAAGTCGGTCGTATGGCCGTGCTCCAGGTTATCGCCGAGAGCCTCGACCGTGCCGAGCGCGCCCTGGGCGCTCGCCTTGTCGGCAAATTTCTTCGCTTGGGTCCGGTACTCCTCTTCCTTCCCCTTCGGCAGTGGGAGGATGAATCCGTCGACATAGCTCATGCTGCTGCTCCTTCCTTGCTTTGCTCAAACACAGCCAGTTGATCCGCGAGCGCGCGCTGAAACGCCGGGCGGGCTTCTGCCCGCTCCATGAGCGCGGCGACGTTCGGATATTTGCCGATGATGTCCTTGCCGCGAAGCTGGCGAAGAACGGCGACCATCATCAGGTCGCCAATCGTGAAGCGGCCTTCGAGCCACTCCTTCTCCCCGAGGGCATCGGAAAGGCATTTGAGCCTCCCCTCGAGGCGCTCGGCGAATTTCGGACGCGCTTCAGCCGTCCACGCCTCGCCGCGATTGAAAGTGTCGGTCATGAGCAACGGGAAGATAGCCGGCTCTACGCTGTTCAGCGCTGCGACCACCCAGGCGATGCCGCGCATTTGGGAAGCCTTGTCAGCCGGCAGGAGCCGCTCGTCCTCAAGGCCCAGGTGGATCAATATCGCACCGCTTTCGAACAGCTGGACCTCATTGTCCTTGTAGACCGGGACTTGTCCCCAGGGCTGCTCGCAGAAATAATCGCTCGGGCGCGGCTTGGTGGCGTCGAGCAAGCGCACACGATAGGGCCGGCCGATCTCCTCCAGTGCCCAGCGCACACGCAGGTCGCGAACGAGCCCTTCCGCAAACGGCGGAACCCAGCGGAAAGCCGTAATTTCGGTTTCTGCATTCGGATCGAGCGGCATCTCCAGCTCCTCAGATCGCGGTTGCGGCGGCTTCGGCGACGGCTTCGGCGCCGCGCTCGGCAGCGGCCGGGTCCATCCACATGATTTCCCAGATGTGGCCATCCGGATCGGCAACGCTACGCCCGTACATCACCCCATAGTCCTGTTTGGGCGACGGATCAGCAGTACCGCCGGCCGCTACAGCGCGTTCAAGGGTCAGGTCGACGCTTTCCCGGCTTTCGGCCGACAGGCAGAGCAGCACTTCCGAGCTGGCTGTCGCATCGGCGATCGGCCGGGGTGTAAACTGGCTAAACTTCTCCCGCGTCAGGATCATGACGAAGATGTTGTCGCTGAGCTTCATGCAAGCAGCGGTGTCGTCGGTGAACCGCGGTTCGTTCACCGCGCCCAAGGCTTCGACGAAAGCGCGTGATTTCTGCAGGTCGCCCACCGGCAGGTTCACGAAGATCATGCGTTCCATTCTTGTCTCCCTCGCGACTCGATTCGCTTGCCTTTTGGACTCCGAAGTCCTAAATTACAACCAAGGAGTTAGTAAAAATAACTAAGTTGCGGCAAAATGAGGAGAAACGGCGCTACGACGACGCCTGCGGCCTCGCGCATGCGATGGAGCTGCTGGGTGAGCGCTGGGCAATGCTCGTGCTCCGCGAGCTCGCCTATGGGCCGCGGCGATTCTCCGAGCTGAAGACGGATCTGCAGGGGATCAGCGCCAACGTTCTCACCCAACGTTTGACCGAACTTGAGGCGCGCGGGCTGGTGCGGAGGATCAAGCTTCCGCCGCCGGCATCGGTTCACGTCTATGAGGCCACGGACTGGGGCCTCGAGGCCGTACCGGTCATCGCCTCGCTGGGACGGTGGGCTGCACGGAGCCCCTGGCACGATCCGACTTTGCCGATGAGTCACGTGTCCGTAATCATGTCCTTGCAGACGCTCATCTCGCCGGCGCTCGCGAAGGGGATTGATGCCAGGATCGGCTTCCGGCTCGACGACGTCAGCTATGTGACGACCGTCCGTGAAGGCAGGCTCGACGTAGAACGCACCGAGATCCGCGATTGCGCCGTCCAATTCACCGGATCGCCGAGCGAAGTCGCGGGCGTGATCCACGGCGGCGCACCCTTCGGGACGATCAAAGTCGAGGGAGACATGGGACTCGCGCACCGTTTCGCCGCCCTCTTTCCTCTGCCGCCAAAAATTGGCTGAGCGTTGAGGCGCGCGCGCCCATCCCTTAAGGCGTTCCCATGACCGATATTTCCAACGTCCAGCCAGAAAGCCGCGCCGAGACCCTGATGGCGTCCCCCGACAAGATCGCGAAGGTGCGCGATCTGTTCGGAGTCGATTCGGACATGGAGGTGCCTGCCTTCAGCGAAGCTGACGAGCGCGTACCCGACCTCGACCCGACCTACGTCTTCGATCCGAATACCACGCTCGCGATCTGCGCCGGCTTCTCGAAGAACCGCCGAGTGATGGTCCAGGGCTATCACGGGACGGGCAAGTCGACTCACATCGAGCAGGTAGCGGCAAGGCTCAACTGGCCCCTCATCCGCATCAATCTCGACGCGCACATCAGCCGAATCGACCTCGTCGGCCGCGATGCGATCGTGCTGCGCGACGGCCAGCAGGTCACCGAATTCAGAGAAGGACTGCTGCCGTGGGCGCTGCAACATCCGGTCGCGCTCGTGTTCGACGAATATGACGCCGGCCGTCCGGACGTGATGTTCGTGATCCAGCGTGTTCTGGAGGCCGAGGGCAAGCTCACGCTTCTCGACCAGAATCGCGTGATTCGCCCGAACCCCTGGTTCCGCCTGTTCGCGACCACGAATACGGTCGGCCTTGGCGACACGACCGGCCTCTATCACGGCACCCAGGCGATCAATCAGGGTCAGATGGACCGCTGGAACATCGTCACCACGCTTAATTACCTGCCGGCCGCGGTCGAAGCGCAGATCGTGCTCGCCAAGACCGGGGAGTATGATGAGCCAGGCGGCAAGGAGACCGTCGACCGGATGATCAAGGTCGCGGAACTGTCGCGGCAGGGCTTCATCAACGGCGACATCTCGACCGTCATGAGCCCGCGTACGGTCATCAGCTGGGCACAGAACGCCCACATCTTCAACGACATCGGCTATGCGTTCCGGGTGAGCTTCCTCAACAAGTGCGACGAATCCGAACGGCCGCTGATCGCGGAATATTATCAGCGGGTATTTGGCGAGGACCTGCCGGAAAGCGTGGTCGGCAAGGCCGGCTGAGTGGCCGAGAAGATCGACCTTTTCCGCCGCGCGCTCGCGGGCGCATCCAGGGCTATCGCCAAGGATCCGGACGTCGAGGTCGTCTTCGCCTCCGACAATGCGCCGGCGACCGGCAAGACCGCCCGCGTCGCCTCGCCGGGCCCCACGCTTGAGCCGCGACTGGTGGCAGAGGCGCGCGGGGCCGCGGATTCGGCCGCGCTCCGGCTGCGCCACCACGATCCGGCGCTGCACGCCCGGGTCGCGCCGATGGACGTGGAGGCTCGCGCCGTTTTCGACGCGCTGGAAATGGCGCGGGTCGAGGCGCTCGGCGCTCGCGCTATGGGCGGCGTTCGAGATAATCTCGCGCAGCTGACGGAGGCGCGTGTTCGCGGTGACGCGATCGTCCGCGCCCGGAACGCGGAGGAGGTGCCGCTTTCGACGGCCGTTGGCCTGATCGCCCGCGAACGATTGACCGGTGCGACCTCTCCCCGCGCCGCGGCTGCGGGCCTCAAGCTGGTTGCGCCCTGGATCGAGGAGAAGGCCGCCGCCGAGCTCGACGCGCTGGCGCTCACCCTCGACGATCAGGCCGCGTTCGCCAAGCTGTCGCGCCGGCTGCTCGAAGATCTTGAGCTGGCCTCAGCCGAAGAGCCGGTCGACGATGATCCTGACGACGCCGGAGACGATGCCGAAGGCGAGGAGGGCGGCAATGAGGACGCCAACGAGGAAGGCGACGAAGGCACGCCCGGCGGCGGCGACGTCGAGATGCGCGGCGAAGAGGTAGAAGACGAGAACGCCGAAGGAGAATCGAGCGACGAGATGGAGGTCGGCGATGAGGAGTCGAGCGCCGGCGACGATCTCGGAGAGAATGTCTTCGCATCGGCGGGCCGGCGTAACTGGGACCTTGCCCCGCCGACCGATTACAAGCCCTTCACCACCCGCTTTGACGAGATCGTGGAATCTGCTGAGTTGTGTGACGAAGAGGAGCTGGGGCGCCTCAGGGCCTATCTCGATCAGCAGATGGCGGGCCTGCAGAATGTCGTCACCCGGCTGGCAAACCGGCTGCAGCGCCGGTTGATGGCGCAGCAGGCGAGGAGCTGGGATTTCGATCAGGAGGAGGGGCTGCTCGATGCGGCACGGCTGGCGCGGGTCGTCGTCAGCCCCGGGCATTCCCTGTCCTACAAGATCGAACGCGACACCGACTTCAAGGACACGGTCGTCTCGATCCTGATCGACAATTCGGGTTCGATGCGGGGCCGCCCGATCGCGATCGCGGCGATCTGTGCCGACATCCTGGCGAGGACCCTGGAACGCTGCGGCGTCATGACGGAAATCCTGGGCTTCACGACACGCGGTTGGAAGGGAGGCCAGAGTCGCGAGGCCTGGCTATCCGCCGGCCGACCGCCGAGCCCCGGGCGCCTCAATGATCTCAGGCACATCGTATATAAGCGTGGCGACGAGCCCTACCGGCATGGTCGCCGCAACCTCGGCCTGATGATGAGGGAAGGTCTCCTCAAGGAGAATATCGACGGCGAGGCGCTGCTCTGGGCACATAATCGCCTCATCGCCCGTCCCGAGGAGCGGCGCATCCTGATGGTGATCTCCGATGGCGCACCGGTCGACGATTCGACCGCGTCGGCCAACGGCGGGAGCTATCTTGAACGGCACCTTCGGCAGGTCATCGACTGGATCGAGAAACGGTCGACCGTCGAGCTGATCGCCATCGGCATCGGTCACGATGTGACCCGTTATTACACGCGCGCGGTGACAATCATGGATGCCGACCAGCTGGCCGGAGCGATGATGGAGCAGCTTGCCCAATTGTTCGACATGCGGTGATAAAAAAATGGCCCCAGCGCGATTACGCACGCTGGGGCCCCCTCGTTACGCGACGCGAGGGAAAACGCCTGTCGCCAGGCCTGACGGGGAAAAAGGGGGAAACCCCGCCGATGACGGGGCTTATGACCGATTCGCGGCCAATGAAGGCTGAACGCGACGTGCAGCTTTCATTCATGAAAAACGCAAGAAAGTCAGTCGGTTAGCCGACTTATGCAGCAGGCTGTTCAGCGACCTTCTTGCTGATCTCACGCTTCAGCTTGCGGACCTTCTGGCTGAGCTTGTCGTCGCTAGTCTTGAGCAGCCAATTGTCTAGGCCGCCGACATGCTCGACAGAGCGCAGGCCGTGGGTCGACACGCGCAGTTTCACGCTCTGGCCGAGCGCGTCCGAGATGAGCGTGACGTTCTGCAGGTTCGGAAGGAACGTGCGCTTCGTCTTGTTGTTGGCGTGGGAAACATTGTGTCCCACCTGCCGGCCCTTGCCGGTCAGCTCGCAAACCCGCGACATGGTATCATCCTGATTTTCGTGTGCGGACCCTATAGGCCCGAAGAGCGCCGCCCGTTAGCCGCTTGAGGCTCGCCCGTCAACGTCGCCCTGGCTGAGCAGGGGCAACCCAATAACAACAATTGCGTTATGCAAGGGTCGGTCCGCTGGCCTTGTTTGGACTAAGTGACAAACCACTACGGGATCAAGACCATGCGAGCCGTGCTATTCATCGTCATTGTCGCCGTCATCATCGTCATCGCGGCGATTGCAAGCGGCTTCGTCAACATCAACCAGATTCGCGGCGCTGAGGCGCCCCAACTCGCGGCGTCCCGCAACGGCGTAAGCGCCCAGGGCGGCCATCCGCCCGCGTTCGACGTCGAGACGGGCTCGGTGAAGGTGGGCGCCAAGGATACGACGGTGAAAGTCCCGGCGCTGGTCGTTGAACGGCCGGGACGGAAATCTGAGGCGGCGACCACCAACAACGCCATGTGACTTGGCTTCCGCCGTGCGCTAGCGCCCGGCGATGAGCTTCCCTTTGCCGCCTCCCATGCGTGTCGCGCTCGACCTCGCGGCCGAAGCGGCGGCGGACGGAGAGGTGCCCGTCGGCGCCGTTGTTACGATCGGCGACGAGATCGTCGCGAAAACGCGTAATCGGATGCGGGGATCGATTGACCCCACCGCGCATGCTGAGATCGAGGCCATTCGAGCCGCCGCAGCCAGGCTGGGAACGCCGCGCCTTGATGAATGCACCTTGTGGGTGAGTCTGGAGCCCTGTGCGATGTGCGCGGCCGCGATCGCGGCCGCGCGGATCAAGGAGCTTCGATTCGCGGCTGAGGACCCCAAGGGCGGGGGCGTGATCCACGGCCCACGCATCTTCACACAGCCGACTTGCCACCATCGTCCCGATGTCCTCGGGGGCATCGGAGAGGAAGAGGCTGGCGAGATGCTGCGCCGCTTTTTCGCAGAGCGCCGCTAGGCGCGGTACGGCACCAGCCTGATCTCGATTCGCCGATTCCCCGCCTTCTGCGTTTCGGTCGTATCCGGATTGTACAGCGGCACGCTTTCGCCGAGGCCATGCGAAGCGATTCGCGCCCGGGACACGCCGTGGTTGGCCAGATAGGTAGCCACCGCCGCGGCGCGCTTGTCGGAAAGCGCCTGGTTCACCTGCGGCGTCCCGGACGTGTCGGTGTGGGCAAGCACGTCAACGAATGTACGATTTCGGGTTTTGACAGTGCGGGCAATCTCCAGCAAAGTCGCGTCGGTTGTAGCTTTCACGGCCGCGCTTCCTGCGTCGAACGTGAACGTCGCCGGAATTCGGACGACGATGCTGCCCCCGACCTGCAGAATATCAAGGCCAATACCGGCCGTTTGCCGGCTGAGTTCCGAATTGAGCTCGGCCATGTAGGTGCCGACCTCATAGGGACTCAGGGGCCGTATCTTGGCAGCCTTCATCTTGGCAGAACGCGCCTTGAGGCCACCGATCACATCCCCCATCAGATAGGGAGCCGACACTCCCAATGGCGTGAACGAGGCGGGCACCACGACCGGCGGAGGAGGAGGAGCGCTTTGACAGCCGGCCAATGCTGCTACGCCGCACCCGAGAATGAGCGCCTTGACGCTGCGGTTGCTGATCATTCCCTTGAGCTCCCCAGTGAATCGCGGATGAAACAGGTGCGGCCCGGACTAGGTTCCGCAGCCGCAATAGAGCCGAAGCTTGTGATTGGCCGCAAGAGGAGGCTAAACTCGGGCCGCCGCTTATGAGCGACCATATAGCCCCCATACCCTGGCTCGACGTCCTGCTGATCCTCGCTTTGGTCGCGCTCAACGGCGTGCTGGCGATGAGCGAGCTTGCGATCGTGTCCTCTCGCGAAGCCAGGCTGAAGGCGATGGCCAAGAGCGGAAGCGGCGGCGCGCAATGCGCTCTCGACCTCTCAGCTGACCCAGGCCGCTTCCTGTCGACCGTCCAGAGCGGCATCACCTTGATCGCCATCTTCGCAGGCGCCTTTTCGGGCGAGAAGCTGGGCGAGCCGACGGCGGAGCGCATCCAACTGCTCGGCCTCGACCCCAACACGGCGCACACGGTCGGGTTCGGCATCGTCATCTTCCTGACGACCTACGTGTCGCTGGTCATCGGCGAGATCGTGCCGAAGCAGATCGCGCTCCGTTCGCCGGAGCCGATCGCCATCGTGATGTCGCGGCCCATGCGATGGCTGTCGGTGATCACGGCGCCATTCGTCTGGGCGCTGGAGCGGTCGAGCGCGCTGATTCTACACCTGTTCGGATTCGATCGGGGCTCGAAGAACCAGGTCACCGCCGAGGAGCTTCACTTGGTGGTCGCCGAAGCGCAGACGGCGGGCGTGCTCGAAGAGGATGAGCGGGCGATGATCTCGGGCATCGTCCGGCTTGCCGACCGCCCGGTCCGCGAGGTGATGACGCCCCGCACCGACATCGACTGGATCGATATCGGCTCGACCCCGGAAGAGATCCGACAGGCGCTGCTTGAAAGCTCTCATAACCGTCTGCCCGTCGCCGACGGCGCAGTCGAGAATATCGTCGGCGTCATCCAGACCCGCGACGTGCTTTCCGACATCCTGGAAGGGCGCGAAATCGAGCTCCGCAGGCTTTGTCGCAAGGCACCCGTGATACCGGACCTGATGGACGCCATGGACGCCCTCGCGGTGCTTCGCGCGGCGGACGTTCCGCTTGCATTGGTCCACGACGAATATGGCCATCTCGACGGAATCGTGACGCCAGGAAGCATCCTCGCGGCGCTCGCCGGCACATTTGCGCACGACGTCGAACAAGGGGAGGAACCGCCCCTCGTGGAGCGCGACGACGGAAGCTGGCTCGTATCGGGCGCGGCGAGCGCGGATCTCCTCGGAGACCGTCTCGGCGTCCGCCTTCCCGACGATCGCGATTATTCGACCGTCGCCGGCTTTGCCTTGTCCGTTCTGAAGCACCTGCCGGAAACGGGGGAGCGCTTCCGCCACGACGGTTGGTCATTCGAGATCGTCGATATGGACGGCAGAAAGATCGACAAGCTGATCGCGTCCCGACCGCGCAAACGCCCAGCGGAATCGGAGGCCGAAGCGGTCGGCTAGAGCTTTCCGAACTTCTGTTCGAAGCCGTCGATATCTTTGCGCGCGAGGTAATCCGCTTGCTCGACAACCTTGTCGCGCGCGATCCTGCCGCGAAATGCGCCGAGCTGGCCGTCGAGCCGCTCGATCTCGGTGGGCGTCAGATGCGCGATTTGCTCGAAGTGTTGGAAGCCGAGGCCCTGAAGAGCCTCCGCAAACTTGGGGCCCACGCCCTTGATCTGGCAAAGATCGTCGTACTGCTCCGTCCCCCCGTCGAGCGTCTTGTGGACGGGAGCGCGCAGGATTTCGCCCGTGACGTCGCTGGCCGCCGCCGCATGCTCTCCCGCGAGGCCTCGGCCCTCCTGGGGCTGCGTGCGCTGCGCCATGTGCGGTCGAACCGGCGCGCTGTCGGTCAACGTGACGCGCTGTTTGGGACGAAGGAGAATGAACGCCAGAACCAGCGCCACCAGTACGACAATCAGCCACCAATATTCGCGGATCAGATCCATGATCGTGTCACCATTTCCATTGAGCGTTGTATCGACGCCGGAGTTCGAGGAGATAGGCGAGCGCCAGCCCTGAAAGGAAGCCCAGAACAGAGACGGCTACGCCTTCGAGAACGAGCGGCATGCCCGCGGGCGATGAACTCCACTGTGCATCGCTGACCCCCGGCAGCTGGCTGAACAGGCGGACCAGCTCCCCCTGCTGCCAGTCGTCCGCCGGACCCTCGAGCACGAGTCGCCGGGTCAGCGGTCCGCGGTGGATGTGCGCGGTCACTTTGGGCATTTCGTAATAGTCGAGCGCCTCGCGCGCCTGGCGCTCGATCGTCGCCGCAAAGCGGTCGCCACTGCCGAGAGGACCGCTCCAGATGGGCGCTGCGACGAGCGCGGCCGTGAAGCCCAAGCCGAGACTGATGAGCCGCTTCCGGCGATAATGGGACGGCGCCGGCGGCGGCGGAACGAGACTGTCGTTCGAGACCGGCTGGATTGCCCGGAAGCCCACCGCTCCCGCGACAACTCCTGAGATGAGTCCCATTACGACAAGCGGCCAGAGGTAGCTCCAGAGCGCGCTCATGCGTTCTCCCGCGCCAGTTCTCGCCATCCGATGTCGCGCCGGTGGAAACCGTCGGCAAAGTCGATCTGGTCGACGGCGCGATAGGCCCGCGCCCTCGCATTGGCGAAGGTTTCCGCGATGGCCGTGACGGCGAGGACCCGGCCGCTTTTGGCCATGAGGCCTTGGTCTCCAACTGCCGTGCCGGCGTGGAACACGGTTACGCCCTCAATTTGCTCGGCGGCCTCGATCTCGCGGATCAGTCCGCCAGTTGCCGGAGTGCCCGGATAGCCGCTCGCCGCGATGATCACGGTCATCGCGTGCTTGCCGCTAAGCTGCGGTGGGTCGATCTCGGACAGGCGGCCCGTCGCGACCGCGTTCAGCAGCCCCGCGAAATCGCCCTCGATCAACGGCAGGATCGCTTCGCACTCGGGGTCCCCGAAGCGGACATTATATTCGATCAGCTTCGGTCCCTCGTCGGTAAGCATCAGGCCGGCATAAAGCACTCCGCTGAAAGGTGTTCCCTCCCGCACCATCGCTTCGGCGGTCGGCCGGACGATCTGGTCCATTGCCAGGCACAGGCGGTCTTCCGTCAGCACGGGAGCGGGCGCATAGGCGCCCATGCCGCCGGTGTTCGGACCGGTATCGCCTTCGCCGACCCTTTTGTGATCCTGTGCGGATGCGAGGAACACCGCGGTTTCGCCGTCGACCAAAGCGAACAGGCTGGCTTCCTCGCCGTGCAGGAACTCCTCGATGACCATCGGACCATCGCCCGCAGCCTCGATCGCCGCCTCCGCTTCGGCTCGGCTCGTGGCCACCGTGACGCCTTTCCCGGCCGCGAGGCCGTCCGCCTTGATCACAACCGGAATCCCGAAATTCTGTAGAGCTGCACGTGCATCGCTGGCACGTTCGACCCGCTCATAAGCCGCCGTCGGAATGCCGTTCGCCCGGCACAAATCCTTGGTAAAGCCCTTCGAACCTTCGAGCTGCGCCGCGGCGGCATTCGGCCCAAAGACGGCAATTCGCTCCGCCCGCAAGGCATCGCCCACGCCCGCTACGAGCGGTGCCTCCGGGCCGATCACCACCAGGCCGATGTCCTCGCGCTTCGCCGCCTGGACGACCGCCTGAGGATCGCAGGGGTCGATCGCGACGCAATCGGCCCAGCGCGCGATCCCGGGATTTCCCGGTGCCGCGATGAGCTTGCCGCAGCTCGGCGATTGCCTAAGCTTCCATGCGAGCGCATCTTCTCGGCCGCCCGACCCTAACAGCAGAATATTCATGGATCTCCCTGACGACACGCGCGGATCGCTGTTAGCCAACGTCGCCCCCGGCGACAATTCGCCTGCACTGAGCGTCAGCGAGCTGTCCGGAGCGCTAAAGCACACCATCGAGAATGCGTTCGGCCAGGTCCGCGTGCGCGGCGAGATCAGCGGGTTCAAGCGCCACGCTTCTGGTCACTGCTATTTCACCTTGAAGGACGAGAACGCCTGCATCGACGCGGTGATCTGGCGAAGCAGCGCGCAGGCGCTGGCATTCCGCCCCGAGGACGGCGCCGAAATCATCGCAACCGGGAAGCTCACGACCTA
>Ga0070664_100001183_pt1 | contig 20762 bp, 20 predicted proteins | sample KBSC73metaG_FD_65863 | JGI IMG/M metagenome (GOLD analysis project Ga0070664, IMG submission 65863) | Corn rhizosphere microbial communities from Kellogg Biological Station, Michigan, USA - KBS C7-3 metaG | ecosystem: Host-associated > Plants > Roots > Rhizosphere > Soil ... | reverse complement strand
CGTCCCGGGCGATGATGCGGCTGCCTGGGGCGAGAGAGCTAGTCATGGATGGGCGAGGACATGTCGCCAAGACGATAGCAGGGATGGCCTACTCTCTGCGGGGCCCGCAGCACGTTCGATCGCCGTATGCGTAGCGAGGGGATCAAAGGTCGATGGATGCTGGTGCCTGAGCTCGTGGAGACCGTATCGTCTCTGAGTTTCTCGCGGAGGTGAGGAGGTCGTGATGGCGTCCATACGCGAGATTGAAGGACATGCAGGGCGGCACGGTGATGGCTAACTGCAACGGAGTTCCGCCGCGCTTTGCGCCGTGAATCCAGGGTCTCGCCCGTTTCGCACACCATTCGCACAAACGCAACAAGACGCCCCTTCGGGCGCCTCGGCTGAGCCATCGAATTTCGATGTAACTGACTGAATCTAAGGTTGGTGCGGAAGAAAGGACTCGAACCTTCACGCCCTTGCGGGCGCCAGCCCCTCAAGCTGGTGCGTCTGCCAATTCCGCCACTTCCGCGTGGTCGTGCCGGCGAGCGTTGCACTCGCCGTGTTACCGGCGGGTCTAAGACCCGCAACTACGAAACCCAGGGCGGCCTGACGACCGCCCTCGACATCACTTCTTCGCCGGTGGTGGTGGCGTCGGCGCCGGAGCGCTGCCCGTCGGCGCCGGGTTGGCCGGCTTCGGAGCCGCTGCCGGTGGCGGCGTCGTACCGGGAAGCGTCGCGCCGGCAGGCGGCGGCGTTCCCGCCGGCCCACCGCGGCCCGACAGCACGGAGCCAGGACCCTTCTGGCCAAGGATGCCGAGCGTGATGGCGCCGACCACGAAGATGATGGCGCCGATGGTGGTGGCGCGCGACAACACGGTGGCGCCGCTGCGGGCACCGAACGCAGCCTGGCTGGCGCCGCCGCCGAAGGCGTTGGCGATGTCGCCGCCCTTGCCCTGCTGGAGCAGGATCACGAGCACGAGCACCAGGCAGGTGATGACGTAAAGCGTGACGACCAGGTAATACAGCATTCGATTCGTCCGTACCGGGCGGGCCTGAAGGCCCGCAGCCACGTGGCGGAAACCGTAATTATACCGTTGCCGGCCGGGTTTTCGAGATGATGTCGAAAAACGCCCGGATATCCAGGCTGGCCCCACCCACGAGCGCCCCGTCCACGTCGGCCTGGCCCACCAGATCCCTGGCGTTTTCGGGCTTCACGCTGCCGCCGTAGATGACGTGGCATGCCTCGGCGGCCTCGGCCCCGAACCACTGGCGCAGTCGCCCCCGGATGTGGGTGTGGGCCTCGCCGGCCTGCGCCGGCGTGGCGGTGCGGCCGGTGCCGATGGCCCACACCGGCTCGTAGGCGATCACGAGCTGCGCGAGCTGCGCGCCGGTGAGCCCCTCGAGCCCCTTGGTGATCTGGCGGTCGAGCACGGCCAGCGTCTCGTTGCGGTCGCGCTGATCGAGCGTTTCGCCGATGCAGACGATTGGCGTCAGCCCGGCGGCGAAAGCGGCCACCGTCTTCTGGTTCACCGTGGTATCGGTCTCGCCAAACAGGGTGCGTCGCTCGGAGTGGCCGATGATCACGTAGTCCGCGCCCGCCTCGCGCACCATCTGCGCGCTCACCTCGCCGGTAAAGGCGCCCTCGCGCTCCCAGTAGAGATCCTGCGCCGCGATGATCACGTTGCTGTTGCGCGCCGCTTCGGCGGCGGCGTAGACGGCGGGAAACGGAGGCGCCAGGACGATCTCCACGTCCGAGATGTCCTTCACCATCACGCGGAACTCTTTGACGTACTTCACGGTGTCGGCCACCGTCTTGTACATCTTCCAGTTGCCGGCGATGATCGGGATGCGCATGGGACCGTCCTCGATTCCGGCAGGCCTGAAGGCCTGCAACTACGACACGGCAGGCCTGAAGGCCTGCAGCTACGACACGTCTGGCAGCACGGCCACGCCCGGCAGCGTGCGGCCGCCGAGCCACTCGAGCGAGGCGCCGCCGCCGGTGGAAATGTGAGTGATCTTGTCGGTCACGCCCGCTTTCTTCACCGCCGCGATCGAGTCGCCGCCGCCGATGATCGTCGTCCCGCGCACGTTGGCCACGGCGTGCGCCACGGCAATCGTGCCGCGGGCGAACTGATCGATCTCGAACACGCCCATCGGCCCGTTCCACACCACCGTGTGCGCGCCCTTCAAGGCGTCGGCGTAGGCGTGCATGGTCTTGGGCCCGATGTCGAGGCCCATCCGATCGCCGATGGCGGAGTCGTCCACGAGCAGGATTTCCGACGGCGCGCCCGGCTCGATGGCCGCCGCCACCGCGTGATCCACCGGGAGCAGCAGCGTGAGATTACGGGCCTGCGCCGCGGTCATGATCGCGCGCGCCTCGTCGAGCTTGTCGTCCTCGACCAGCGACTTGCCGACGGGCAGGTTCATCGCCTTGAAAAACGTGTAGGCCATGGCGCCACCGATGATGAGCGTGTCGACCCGCGGGATCAGGTTCTGGATCACTTCGATCTTGTCGGACACCTTGGCGCCGCCAAGGATGGCAACGAAGGGGCGTGCCGGCGACTCGAGGGCCTCGCCGAGATACTTCAGCTCCTTCTCCATCAGCAGGCCGGCGCCCGCTTCCGGGACGAGCTTCACCAGCGCTTCGACCGACGCGTGCGCCCGGTGCGCGGCGCCGAAGGCATCGTTCACGTAAACGTCGCACAGCGCGGCGAGCCGCCCGGCAAATCCCGGGTCGTTTTTCTCTTCCTCGGGGTGAAAGCGCAGGTTCTCGAGCAGCACGATGCCGCCCTCGGGCGCGCCGTTCACGACGTTTTCGGCCTCGGGCCCGACGCAATCGCTGGCGAATGCGACCGGCTTGTGCAGCAGATCGCTGAGGCGAGCGGCCACTGGGGCCAGGCTCATGTCGGGGTTCGGCTTGCCCTTCGGCCGGCCGAGGTGCGACGCCAGAATCACCCGGGACGCTCCGGCGTGCAGCGCGTGCTTGATGGTCGGCAGCGACTCGCGGATGCGGGTGTCGTCGCCGATCACGCCGCCTTTGAGCGGCACGTTGAAGTCCACGCGGATGAAGACGCGGCGCCCCTTGAGCGCCAGGTCGCGAATTGTTCGCTTGGCCATTTATCTGGCAAACCGGCTTGACGCCGGTTCGCGATCAAAGCCCCTTTTTCACCAGGAGGTGCAGCAGATCCACGCAGCGATTTGAGTAGCCCCACTCGTTGTCGTACCACGAGACGACCTTCACGAAGTCGCCGTCCATCACCTTGGTGTAGGCGGTGTCCACGATCGACGAGTTGCTGTTGCCCTTGAAGTCGATCGATACGAGCGGCTCATCCGACATGGCCAGGATGCCCTTGAGCGGCCCGTTGGCGGCGGCGCGCAGCGCCGCGTTCACCTCGTCGCCGGTGGTGGTTTTTTCCAGGATGGCGCTCAGATCCACCACCGATACGTTCGGCGTCGGGACTCGCATGGAGAAGCCGTCGAGCCGCCCCTTGAGCGCCGGCATCACTTCGCCCATGGCGGACGCCGCGCCCGTGGTGGTGGGGATCATCGACAGCGCTGCGGCGCGTGCGCGCCGCAGGTCCTTGTGCGGCAGGTCCAGCAGCTGCTGATCGTTGGTGTAGGAGTGGACGGTCGTCATCCAGCCCTTCTTGATTCCGAACGACTCGTGGAGCACCTTGGCCAGCGGCGCCAGGCAGTTGGTGGTGCACGACGCGTTCGAAATGATCTGGTGCTTCGCCGGGTCGTAGGTGCCCTCGTTCACGCCGAGCACGACGGTGACGTCCGGCTTCTTGGCCGGGGCGGTGATGATCACCTTTTTCGCGCCGGCGGCAATGTGCTTGGCCGCGCTGTCGCGATCCGTGAAGAGGCCGGTGGACTCGAACACCACGTCCACGCCCAGGTCCTTCCAGGGCAGCTGTGCCGGGTCCTTGATGGCCAGCACCTTGAATTCGTCGCCGTTGACCGAAATGCCCTCGCCGCTCGCCTTGACGTCGGCGTCGAGGTTGCCGATGACGGAGTCGTATTTCAGCAGGTGGGCCAGCGTGGCGGCGTTCGTGAGGTCGTTCACGGCCACGAAGTCGATGTCCTTGTGCTTCATCGCCGCGCGCATGATGTTGCGGCCGATGCGCCCGAACCCGTTGATCCCCACCTTCACTGCCATTGGCCTCTCTCCCCCCGACACGAGCGCTTCTGTGAAGAACCGCGTGAATCAGCCCAAAACCCGATTGTAGAATAGCCCTGTAGTTCTAGCAGTGTATTTCCTGTATAGCGTCCTCACGCTGCTCGTGCTGGTGGCCTGCACGCCGTACTTCTTGTACCAGGCGCTCCGGCGCAACAAGTACGTCGGGAGCCTGCGCCAGCGGCTGGGATACCTGCCGGTGTCGTTCAATCTCGACGGCGAGGACTCCATCTGGGTGCACGCGGTGTCGGTGGGCGAAGTGCTGGCGGCCCGCCCGGTGCTTGCAGAACTGCGTAAGCGCTATCCGCGGCTGCGGCTCTTTCTCTCCACCACCACCCTCTCGGGGCAGCAACTCGCGCGCCAGAGCGTGCCCGACGTGGACGGCACCTTCTATCTCCCGTTCGACTGGGCGTTCACGGTGCGGCGGACGCTGCGCGTGGTGCGCCCGCGGCTGTTCCTGATGGTCGAGACCGAGATCTGGCCGAACCTGCTGCGCGAGTGCCGCAAGCGGGGGGTGGCCACGATGGTGATCAACGGGCGCATCTCGCCGCGCTCCTTCGGACGCTACCGGGTGGTGGCGCCCTGGTTCCGGCACGTGCTCGCCGACGTCAGCCGGTTCTGCGTGCAGGGCGATGAGGCGGCGCGGCGGCTGACCGCCCTCGGCGTAGACCCCGCGAAGATCGTCATCACCGGCAGCCTGAAGTTCGACGCGCTGCAGAGCGCGCCGATTCCGAAGCGCGGCCCCGAACGGGTGCTGCGCTTCTTCCGCGTGGCGCTCAATCGCCCGGTGCTGGTGGCCGGCAGCACGATGCGCGGGGAAGAAGAGCCGGTGATTCGCGCCTTCAACCGGTTGCGCTCGCTGCCGGGGGGGCAGGGAGCGCTGCTGATCATCGCCGCCCGCCATCCGGATCGCTTCGCGGAAGTGGAGCGGCTGTGCCGCCACGAAGGGCTGGCGACCGTGCGGCGCACCGAGCTGCCGATCGACGCCGAACCGAAGGCGGATGCCGTCGTGCTCGATACCATCGGCGAGCTGGCGCAGCTCTATCAGATCGCGACGGCGGCGTTCGTCGGCGGCAGCCTCGTGGCGGCCGGCGGCCACAACATCCTGGAGCCGGCGGCGCACGGCAAGGCCATCATGTTCGGCCCCTACATGCACAACTTCCAGGAGATCGCCGACACGTTCCTGGCCAATGGTGCGGCGATCAAAGTGCAGAACGAGCGCGAACTCGAGGACACGGTGCTCAGCCTGATGGCCGACCCGGTACGGCGCGCGCGCCTGGGCGCCGCGGCCCGCGCGCTGGTGCTCGCCAACCGCGGCGCCAAGGACAAGACGATGACCGCGATTGCCAACGTGCTGCCGCCGGACTCGCCACGGTCGGCCGTCGTGCGGCCGTTCCGCATAGTGCATTGAATCTGCTCAGCGCGGCCTACGGTCAGATCGCCCAGGCCCGCCGCGCCTGGTTTGCCCGGCGCCCGCACACTCGCCGGCGCCTGGGCGTGCCCGTCGTCAGCGTCGGCAACCTGTCGGTCGGGGGCAGCGGCAAGACGCCGACGGTGGCCGCGCTGGCCAAGCTGCTCCTCGCCGCCGGCGCCCGTCCGGTGATTCTCAGCCGAGGCTACGCGCGCCGCGAACCGGTGGACGGCGTGCTGGTGGTGAGCGACGGGCGCCTGGTGTTCGAGCCGGTCGCGCGCTCGGGCGACGAGCCGCAGCTGCTGGCGCGCACGCTGCCTGGCGTGCCGGTGCTGGTGTGCCCGGATCGTTACCTGGCCGGGATGCTGGCCGCGCGGCGCTTCGGCGCCTCGGTAGTCCTGCTCGACGACGGCTTTCAGCACCTGGAGCTGGCGCGCGACATCGACCTGCTGCTGGTGCGGCCCGAGGACCTTCGGGAGGAGCTGCTGCCGGCCGGCCGGCTTCGCGAGCCGCTCAGCGCCGCCGGCGCCGCCGACGCCATCATCGTGCCGGGCTCGTTCGGCGAGGCCGCGTCGGTGGCCGCGATGCTCCCCACGGGCCCGGTGTTCACCCTCGAGCATGAGTTCGCTACCCCTCGCTTGGTGCGCCCGTTCGGCGATGCCGTGCCGGAGGGGGCGTATGGCACCAGCCGGCGGCTGGTCGCGGTGGCCGGCATCGCGCGCCCCGAACGGTTCTTCAAGACCGTCGAGGGGCTCGGCTGGGAGATTGCCCAGCCGATGATCTATCGAGATCACCACTGGTTCACGCGCAAGGACGTGGGCGCCATTCACGACGCCGTGCAGACGCTGGGGGCCGGCGGGGTGATTACCACCGAGAAGGACGCGGTGCGCTTGACCTCGCTGGCGCTGCCGCACGACATCGCATGGACCTACGTGCCGATGCGGGCGGCCATCGAGCCGGCGGGCGAGTTCAAGGACTGGTTCATGGCGCGCCTCGCCGAGGCGCGGACGGCACTCGCGCGCGAGGCCGGCGCGCCCTGATGGCCTCGCCACGGCTCGATGCCGCGCGGTTTCCGGTGGAGGCGGCGCTGGTGCGCGCGGTCACGGCGTGTGTGTCGCTGCTGCCGATGTCGGCCGTGCGCGCCTGCGGACACGGGTTCGGGCGCGCCATGTTCTGGGTGGACGGCTTTCACCGCCGCATCGCGCTCGAGAACCTGGCGCATGCCTTTCCCTCGCGCTCCGCCGCCGAGCGCCGCGCGCTGGCCAAGGCGATGTTCGCGCACTTCGGCGCCCTGGTGTTCGAGCTGCTGAAGTTCGGCACGCTGTCGCGCGAGCAGATGTCGGGGCTGATGGACGTCGAAGGACTGGAGCGCATCCACGCGGCTCACGCCAAAGGGAAGGGCGTCTTCTTCGTCACCGGCCACTTCGGCTATTGGGAGATGCAGGCCATCACGCACCCGTTCCACTCGCCGACGATTGCCGTGATGGCGCGGCCGCTCGACAACCCGCGGCTGCACGCGCTGCTCGAACGGATGCGCACGAAGACCGGCAACCGCGTGCTCTATCGGCAGGGCGTGCTGCGCCGCGTGCTGCGCGAGCTGACGTCGAACAACGGCGTCGCCATGCTGATCGACCAGCACCTGCACACGCCGGAGGCGGTGTACGTGGACTACTTCGGCCGTCCCGCGGCCACCACCTCGGCGCTTGCGGCGCTGGCGCTGCGCACCGGCGCCGTGGTGATCCCGGTGTTCGCGCTGCCGCTGCCCGGCGGCCGCTATCGCTTCATCTACGAGCACCCGGTGGAGCCGCCGGCCGTCGATGCGGCGGACCCGGTACGGGAGTTCACGCAGCGCTGCACCGACGTGCTCGAGATGTACGTGCGCCGGCATCCGGAGCTGTGGCTGTGGATGCACCGCCGCTGGCGCGAGCGTGAGCCTGGCCTCGCCGACGACGTGGAAGGCGAGGCCAGTCTCGCCGAAGCGGAGCGAAGGCGGACCGCCAGCGACGACGCGATCGATGGCTGATCCCTCGCGGATCGTGGTGCTCGCACCCAACTGGCTCGGCGACGCGGTGATGGCGCTGCCCGCCATTGCCGATCTGCGGCGGCGGTTTCCTGTGGCCCATCTGGCCGTGGCCGCGCGCGCCAGCGTGACCCCGATGTTCGAGCTGGCGCCGGGACTGGATGCCAGCCTGACGCTGCGATGGAAGGGGCGCGTGCTCGATCGCGCCGGGTTGCGCGCCGATACCGCGGCGCTGCGTGACGCCGTCTTCGATGCCGCCGTGCTGCTGCCGAATTCCATGGCGTCGGCGTGGCTCGTGCGCGGCGCCGGCGTGCCGGAACGGTGGGGATACGCCGCCGACTGGCGCTCGCCGCTGCTCACGCGTGCGGTGCCGAAGCCGCGCGGCAGCCGCCATCAGGCGCAGTACTACCAGCACCTGACGCAGGCGCTCGGTGCCCCGGCGGGCCCGCTCGAGCCGCTGCTGACCGCGGCCGCGGCCGACGTGGCCGCCGGACGGGCGCTGCTGACCGCACGCGGGTGGAACGGGCGGCGCCCGTTGATCGCGTTGGCCCCGGGCGCCGCCTACGGCCACGCCAAGCGCTGGCCGCCCGAGCGCTACGCCGCCCTGGTCTCCACCCTCGTGTCCGCCCACGGGGCCACGTGTGTGCTGGTGGGCGCGACGGTAGACGCGAACGCCACGGCGCTGGTGCAGGGGTTGGCCGCTCCCGACGCCCGGCCCCACGTGCTCGACGTCGCCGGCGCGACGACGCTGCGCACCCTGGCCGGCGTGCTGACGCTGGCCGGCGCCTGCGTGTCGAACGACTCCGGCGCGATGCACCTGGCGGCGGCGCTCGGGGTCCGTGTGGTGGCGCTGTTCGGCCCGACGCGAGAGAAAGAAACGGCGCCGCTGGCCCGCGCTGCGCGCCCCGCCACCCTCCTCATCCACGATGTGTTCTGCCGTCCCTGTATGCTTCGGGAGTGTCCTATCGATCATCGGTGCATGACCGGCCTCGACGCCGCGCGCGTGGAGGCGGCCGTGGCTGAGGCCATGAGGCCTACGGCGTGAGCGGCCGTCCGGCCGTCTTCCTCGACCGCGACGGGACCCTGAGCGAGGAGCGCGGTTTCATCGACCGCCTCGAGCTGATCGAAATCTTCCCGTGGACCTCCGACGCCATCCGTCTGCTCAATCGCGCCGGGTTCGCGGTGGTGGTCGTCACCAACCAGTCCGCGATCGGGCGCGGGATCATCGACCTGCCGTTCCTGCAGACCGTGCACGACGCCTTCGATCGGCATCTGGCGCGATCCTCGGCGCGGGTGGATCGCTACTACTACTGTCCGCATCATCCCGATGCGCGGCTGCCCGAGTACCGCACGGTGTGCCGGTGCCGCAAGCCGGGTCCGGGAATGATCGAGCAGGCCACCACCGATCTCGGGCTCGATCCCTCGCGATCGTTCATGGTCGGCGACCGGCTGATCGACGTCGCCTGCGGCCACGCGGCCGGCGTGCGCTCGCTGCTCGTGCGCTCGGGACACAGCGCGCATCGCGGCGAGGCCCCGCCCGGGCTGTCGGAGCCGGATGCTATTCTCAACAACCTGATGGAGGCCGTTGGGTGGATTCTGCGCAGCTCCTCGCCCTTGTCGGCGCGCTGAGGGGCCGGTGCGTCGCCGTCATCGGCGACGTCGTAGCGGACGAATTCGTGTACGGACGCGTCGCGCGGGTGTCGCGCGAGGCGCCGGTGCTCATCCTCGAATACGACTCCACCGAAATCGTGCCGGGTGGGGCGGGCAACGCCGCCAACAACGTGGCGTCGCTCGGCGGCACCGCCGCGCTCGCCGCCGTGGTCGGGCGTGACGAGCCGGGGAAGCGGCTGCTGCGCGCTCTCCACACCCGCGTCGATTCGCGCCGCGTGGTGCGCGCCGCCGCGCGTCCCACCCCGGTGAAGACCCGCATTCTCGCCGGCGGCATCCACTCGGCAAAGCAGCAGGTGGTCCGCATCGATCGCGGCGTGGGCAACGCGTTCGACGATCGCGCGCGCGGCGCGTTCGAGCGTCAGGCGGTGGCCGCATGCCGCGGCGCCGACGCCGTGCTGGTATCCGATTACGGCTCCGGCCTGGTGACGCCGGCGCTGGTCCGCCGCCTCCGCGCTGCCGTGAATGCCGAGTCGCCGTCGGTTCCGATTCTGCTCGACACGCGGCACCGGCTGCTCGATTACCGCGGGCTCACCGCGTGTACACCCAACGAATCCGAGGTGGAGCAGGCGCTCGGCATCCGGATCAACGACAACCTGAAGGTGCTCGAGAAGGCCGGGCGCGAGCTGCTGGACCGCACGCGGATGCGTGCCGTGCTCATCACCCGCGGCAGCCGCGGCATGGCGCTGTTCGTGAAGGGCGCGCCGACGCTGCACATCCCGATCTACGGCTCCGACGAGATTGCCGACGTGACCGGCGCCGGCGACACCGTGATGGCCACGATGGCGCTGGCGCTCGCCGCGGGCGCCACATTCGAGCTGGCGGCCAGGCTGGCCAACTACGCCGGCGGCCTGGTGGTGATGAAGCGCGGTACCGCCACCATCAGCGCGGCCGAGCTCCTGGCGGCGGTGCGTCGTGGGTGAGGTGCTCTCGCGCGCCGATCTCGTGACGCGCGTCGCCGAAGACCGCGCCGCCGGGCGCACCATCGCGTTTGCCAACGGCGCCTTCGACCTGCTGCACGTCGGACACGTGCGGTATCTCGAAGGCGCGGCGCAGGAAGGCGACGTGCTGGTGGTGGCCGTCAACGACGACGCCTCCGTGCGTGCGCTCAAGGGCAACGGCCGGCCGGTGCTGGCCGCCGAGGCGCGCGCCGAGCTCGTGGCCGCGCTCCGCTGCGTGGACTACGTCGTGATCTTTTCCGAGCTCACCGTTGGTCCGCTGCTCGAGGCGCTGCGCCCCGACGTGCACTGCAAGGGCACCGACTACACCGTGGAGAGCGTGCCCGAGCGGGAGATCGTCAAGGCCTACGGCGGGCGCACCGCCATCGTGGGCGATCCCAAGGACCATTCCACGCGCGACCTGCTCGCGCGCGTCACGGGCGCACGGCCGTGAGCGACGCGCCGGCCGGCGCGAGCGGCTCCCGCAAGCCCGCCCGCTTTCTCATCGTCCGCCTCGGGTCGCTCGGCGACATCATCCACGCGATCCCCGCGGCGGCGGCGTTACGCGCGGCATTGCCGAGCGCGCAGATCGACTGGGCCGTGGATCCGCGCTACGTCGACCTGATCAAGATGGTCACCGCGGTGAATCATCCGGTGCCGCTCGATCCGCGGGCGGGCGTCGTCCGCCTGTTTGCGATCATGGGCGAGCTGCGCCGCCGGAAGTACAAGGTGGCGATCGACTTCCAGGGGCTCGTCAAGTCGGCCACCATCGCGCGCTTCGCCGGCGCCGAGCGCGTGGTGGGGTTTCCGCAGGCGCATCTGCGCGAGTCGGCGGCGCGTGCCTTCTATACCGACGCGCCAGAGACCATCCGCGCGGCGCACGTCGTCTACAAGAACCTCGAGCTCGTGTCGGCGCTGGGGATCGAGACGGGGGAGCCTGAGTTTCCGTTGAACGTGCCACGCACGGCGGCCGTGGAGGAGATCGAGGCGCGCTTCGGCGGCGCACCGTTCGCGCTGATCAATCCGGGCGCCGCCTGGCCCAACAAGCGCTGGCCACCCGATCGCTACGGTCGCGTGGCGGCCGCGATTCGCGAGCGCTTCGGCTGGCCGTCGCTCGTGCTGTGGGGGCCGAAAGAGCAGGCGCTGGCGGCCATCGTGGTGGAGGCGTCGAATGGCGCCGCCGTGCCGGCGCCGCACACGTCGATCGTGGATCTCTTCGGGATCGCCAAGGCGGCGCGCATTGCGATCTCCGGCGACACCGGCCCGCTTCACATCGCCGCCGCGGTGGGCACGCCCGTGGTGGCGCTCTTTGGTCCAACCAAGGCCGATCGCAACGGGCCGTGGAGCGCCGCTGATGTGGTGGTGGCGCGGACGGAGCGCTGCGAATGCCTCTATGAACGCGCGTGCCGCCGCGCGTCGCCGTGCATCGACGACATCCCGATCGACGAGGCCGTGAGCGCTGTCGTCCGCCGCCTCGAAGTGCATGGCTGACGCGGTGGAGTTCCTGGCGCGACGGCGCGTCGCGCTCGGCGGCGTGACGGCGATTGCCGCGCTCGTCCTGGCCCGCCCGACGTGGAGCTCGTGGTCGGCCGGGCTCGCGGTCGCCGTCGTCGGCGAGGGTATCCGCGTGTGGGCCGCCGGTCATCTCGAGAAGAGCAGGGAAGTGACCACGTCGGGGCCGTACCGGTGGATGCGGCATCCGCTCTACGTGGGGTCGACCATTCTCGCGCTCGGCATCGTGATCGCGGCACGGAGCTACGTCCTGGGAGCGCTGGCGGTGCTCTACGTCGGCACGACGATTCCGGCGGCGATTCGCTCGGAGGAGGCGTTCCTGCGCCGGACGTTTGGCGACGCCTACGAGCGCTACGCGCGCGCAGAACACGCCGGCGTTGTGAGACGTTTCAGCCTGGAGCGGGCGCGGCGAAACAAGGAATATCGGGCCGTTCTGGGCACCGCTGCGGGGTTTGCGCTCCTTGCCTTGCGGCTTCTGCTCCACCTATAATCGTGGTTTGCGTGGTCGCGCTGCGGCGCGGCCGGCGATGCCGGGCGGTTAGCTCAGTTGGTAGAGCTCCGGCTTTACACGCCGGCTGTCACAGGTTCGAGTCCTGTACCGCTCACCACCACGCAAGGCCTACCCGTTGGGGTGGTAGTTCAGTTGGTTAGAACGCCGGCCTGTCACGCCGGAGGCCGCGGGTTCGAGTCCCGTCCACCCCGCCAATCCCTCGCTTCGCTCGGTCTTGCCGGGGTGTCCGGTCTCTAGTTCAAACCGCGCGAAGCCTTCGGCTCTGCGCGAGCATGTGCGAGTCCCGTCCACCCCGCCACAAACTTCACTTCGTAGAACTTGACCAGCAACAGCCTCCTGAAGTTCGTCGGTCGCCGACAAAAGGGCACTCGCTCGACGACAAGCGAGAGATTGACGCTCGGGTCGTGGGCTGCTTGCGAACGTATCGCAGCGCTGCAGCGACACGCTATAGCGAGAAGGGCTCCTCAGAAAGCCTCGCTGCAGTGTGACGGAAGGTTTCACCCGCCGCGACTTTCAGGCGTCCATCACGTCCCCACGGGTGGGTATGGCGCTTGCTCTGCGAAGAAGAGCAGGAGGCGGGCACAGGATGCGGCTCGAAGAGAAAGACGTGCCCGCTCGTATGATCGTCGTCCTGGCGCTCGCGATAACTGCCACCGCCTGCGAGAGAGTCTGGCCGTCCCAGCCGTCGGTCGCGGACCCCGCGAATGGCCAGCTGTCCGCCGTCGAATCTTCGGTCGGGCGCGAATTCAATAAGGCGACCGCCGCGGTGATGCGCACGCTCGGCTTGGCTCCCGCGGCCATCAGTGCGGCGAATGCCGGACACGCCACTACCGAAGCGGCTACACCTCGCACAACAAGACCGGCACGACCTAAGACTCGCCCGGCGCCGGCAGCGCCCCCCGCACCGGAGCGCCTCCGACCCATGCTGCTGATCGCCGAGGCCCTGCCAGTCGAGACCACGCAACCCACCGAGGTACCGGCTATCGAGCCAGTTCTTGCGGACGAATCGATTTACACGGCGGCGGACGTTGATGTGAGCCGTCCCAACTTCCATCCGTCCCAAATTCCGTGGCAGTGGCCTCGCGGTGCGTCCCGCACCGAAATGTTGGAGCTCGTGATTTCGCAGCGCGGGGAAGTCGAACGGATCAAGCTGCTCTCCCCGTCGCGGCGGATGGTCGACGTTATGGCCCTGAGCGCCGCGAAAATGTGGACGTTCGATCCAGCTCTGAAGGACGGTGCTCCGGTGCGCTATCGGTTCGTACTCACTCCCGGCGCCACGGCTTTCCGGCCCTGACACTTCGCAATCTCGCCATCGGCTCGCGAAGCCGGGTGGCTTCTACGGCTAGGCCGTCTGAGACTCGGCTACTCGCTCGGCACTAAACTACGGCCGTTATGCGCCATGCCACGTGTGCTCTCGTTGTGACAGCCGCTTTGCTCGCACCAGCGCAGCTGACCGCGCAATGGGTGAACTACCCCTCTCCGGGAGTGCCGCGGCGCGCCGATGGCCAGGTCAACATGACGGCGCCTGCACCCCGGATGGCTGATGGCAAGCCGGATCTGTCCGGCCTGTGGATGACCGCGGCGCCGAATCGGGGCGCCGGCCGCGGGGCTCCGCCTCCTGTCAACGTGCCCGACGAGGCTGGCGACCAGAGAAACGTCACGGCTTCGCGGCAGATGCGGGATATGGGTGTCGATCTTCCAGGAGGGTTGCCGTATCAGCCGTGGCTGATCCCCATCGTCAAGGAGCGCACGGCCAACGAGGCGATAGACGATCCGCACATCAGGTGCCTGCCCGACAACTTCCTTCGGGCCTATGGACTGCCGCACCTGTTGAAGTTCGTCCACTCGCCACAGCTGCTCGTAGTCCTCAACGAGATGAACGCCGGGTACCGGCAGGTGTTCACTGACGGCAGACCATTGCCGAAGGATCCGAACCCATCATGGCAGGGATATTCGTCGGCGACGTGGTCGGGCGATACCCTCGTGATCGACACCATTGGCCTCCGCGACGACACGTGGATCGACTGGAACGGCAGCGTGCTGACGGAAGCAGCGAAGGTTCGGGAGGAGATCCGGCGGCCGGATTTCGGTCATCTGGAAATCAAGGTGACGGTTGACGACTCCAAGGCCTATACGAAGCCCTGGTCGGTCCTGCTGAAGCAGCGAATCGTGGTCGATACCGACTTGATCGACGAAGTTTGTCTCGAAAACGAGAAGTTCGAGACATTCGTCGATCGCACCAGAAAGCGGCCCTGACGAAGCTCAGGCTGCCGTCACCAACCAGTTGCGAAACTCGTCCCGTACGGCCCGCCAATCCCTCGCTTCGCTCGGTCTTGCCGGGGTGTCCGGTCTCTCGTTCAAGCCGCGCGAAGCCTTCGGCTCCGCAATCTCGCAATGCGGCGTCGAAGCCGGAACGGCCAAGGTCCATTCAAGGAGAAGCTGCGGAGGCGTTAGAAGGCCTCGAGGACACTGACATAGAGCGCCGAGGTGCCCTTGCCCCACGCATAGTCGGCGCGGAGATTGACGTGGTTGCGCTTGGCCACCGTGAACCGGAGACCGACGCCGCCACCCGGCAGCGCGTCATTCCAGTTGAGGGCTCCGAAGTCCGGCACCACTTCGCCGGCGCCGGCGAACACCGTTCCTCCAAAGCGCCACCACAACTCGGAGCGCCACTCCGCCTGCGCGGCAATCATCGCGCGATCGCGGTACTGCCCCACGGTATAGCCACGGAGATCCTGACTCTTGCCCAGCATGCACAGGTCGTAGAACGGTACCGATCCGTCGACGCCGCACGTGGCGGCGTGCCAGGCGAACACATGACGCGTGCCGACGGCGTTAAAGCGGTTGATCCAGCCTTGATACGCCTGGTAGGTGCGATGGCCTCCCACGGTGTCGTCGTAGAAACTCGCGATGCCTTGCACCTGCATCCCGTGCCGGGGATAGAACGGGTTGTCTCGCGAGTCGTAGTGCACGCGCGGGCCCAGGGCCGCCGTCCTGAGGTTGGCGTCCTGCGCCGATAGTGCTGGTCCGTCTGCAATCGCGATGGCCTCGGTTGTGACCGTCATGCGCAGCATCTGATAGCGCGCGCCGATGTACCACTTCGGAGCGACGCGGATCAGCCCTTCGATTGCACCCGCTGGGCCGGCCTGATTGAGTTCGATGGACGTGCCGCTGGCGCCAGCAGACTCACCGATGCCGAAGAACTTGTAATTGACGTCGGCGTAGGCCGCCACACCAAGCAGGCGGAACCTGTCGTGCCAGAGGTGAAGGCTCTGCAGCACGCCGGCGCCCCAGCTGCCGTTGCTGGTCTTGAAGCCGGCGACCGCGCTGGCCGAGGGTGCAGTGACGGCATCGTGCGGGTCGATGCGATAGAGATAGCCGGTCACGAACGCCAGGCCGTTCTCGAGCGTCGGATTCACCATCGGCAGCGGCGCCACGACGAACTCGCCGCGCTTGAGCGTGGCCGCCGGATCGATCGCCGCCGGGATGGCCTGGTCCGCAGCCGCAAGGCCTTCGACGCCGCTCGTATCCCCGGTCACCAAGCCGTACGGGGAGATGCCGGTGCCCGAGGCGGACGCCTGGGCAGCCGCGCTGGCCGCGAGTGCGACCGTCAGCACCAAGGCGATCGCCAGCGCACCCACCGTCACGAGTCTCGTTACCCTCGCCATCGTCCGCTCCTGGGGCCAAAGGCAAGGAGCAGGCCATACACACGCGAGTGGTGTTCTGCGAAAATCCACAGTAAATCCAGGTCTTGAGTCTCGACGGGATGGGGCCTCGCCCACGACTCCCCCGTCTGCCGTGAGTGACGTTCACGAAAACGCAGCTCAGCCAGTCGAGAAACTCGTCCCGTCCACCCCGCGAGCGATCTCAGCGCAGATATTTGATGAAGATCACTTCGTTCTGTTTCTGGTTGTAGACGAGCTCATCGACGCTCGCCCGAACCGTCAGAACGCCAAAGCCGCCGGGACGCAAGCCTTTGGCATCGCGGACCGCGAGATGATCGATGGGGTTGTCGTGGGCGATCGCGGCGTGATCGAGATTGTCGAACGTAAAGCCTGGTCCGGGATCGGCGATTCGATACATCAGCATCCGCTCGGTGCGCACGCATGTAATTCGTACTTTGCGCGACGGATCGAGCCCGCCGCCCCATTCGATCGCGTTCATCACCAGCTCACGAAACGCGAAGGCCACCGAGTCCAGTACGTCTTCCGGAATGCCGGCGCCCAGCCGCTCCACCACCGGCTGAATCCCTTCGGCGGCCTCGCGCGTGCACGGCACGATCAGCTCCACCCAGGCAGGCACGGCCGACACGACCTCGATAGTCTGCCGCTCGTCTGAGCCTTGCAGCGCGCTCTGGATCACGTTCAGCAGGTCGCGCACCTCCAGTTCGCTGACCAGTTTCGCGAGGCGGGAGGCGTTTGCGGCTTCCGCTTCGCGCGAGGCTTTGAGGTCGCGCGAGTAGCGTGCAATCGTCTCCTTCGCCTGTTTCCGCTCGGTGATGTCGCGCGCCGCGCAATACACCATCTGTTCGCTTGGGAGCGGCACGGCGTTCCACTGCAGCCATCGAAGCGTCCCGTCCTTCGCGATGTACCGGTTCTCGAACGTGAGCACGGTGCCACCGTCACGCGCTTTGCTCGCTTCCGTCGTCGTCGGGGTCCGGTCATCCGGATGCACGAAGTCCAGGTACGGACGTGCGAGCAACTCTTCCGTCGTGTAACCAAGGAGCCGCTCCCACGCGGGATTCAGCCGCTTGAAATAGCCATCGAATCCGGCCAGACACAGGAGGTCGAGCGACAGCGTGAAGAACCGCTCGAGTTCCTCCTCCGCGCGCTTTCGTTCCATGAACTGACCGATGTGGGTGCCGACTTGCGTGAGCATCCGGAGTAGATCGTCGTCCGGCTCACGGATCTCCCGGCTGAAGAACTCCATCACGCCCACGACCCGGCGATTCGTCAGAATCGGCAGCGCGAACGCGCCGTGCAGCCCCTCTCTCCCGGCGATTGCCGCGCGTGGAAAGTTGGGATCGTCGAGGACGTCAGGTATCCACGCGGGCTCGCCGCTGGCCCAGACGCGCCCCGGCAGGCCGACACCGCGCGCCAGGATCGTCTGACGGCTGACATTTTCGAATTCCGGGAGAGAGACGGCCGGCAGGTGCCAGATGTGGACGCATCGGATGACGTTGGACGCGGTGTCGACGCTCCACAAGGCGCCGTGCTCCCAGTCGAAGGCTTCGCACATCGCCTGGAGCACGCGCGGCGCCGCGTCCGCGAGGCTGGCGGATTCTGCCAGCGCGCGAGCGGCGACGTATTCGGCTGTCAGGCGCCGATTGGCTGGTCCTGCCGGGTGAGTGTCTGGCGACACGGTTTGTGACGAGTCGCTGGCTCGTGAAGAATCGAGCGGATTATACGCGCCTCGACTGGTGTACACGTAGAATACGCGCCACGCTCAGCTGCGTCGAAGCCGAGGCGGCGGCGCACATCTGTATCTCATGATTCTCGCGACTGATACCGCAGCAGACCGTCGCGCGCAATGGTACGCCGTCGGCGCCAGCTTCTTCGGCTGGACCTTCGACGCGTTCGACTTCTTCGTCCTCACGTTCATGCTGACGGACGTCGCGAAGGCGTTCGGCGAGACACGCCCCACTCTCACGTGGACGCTGACCGCCACGCTGGCGATGCGTCCGGTCGGAGCGTTCGTGTTCGGCATCATGGCCGATCGGGTCGGCCGCCGGCTTTCCATGACCGTCAACATCATCTTCTACGCGGTCATGTCGGCGCTGTCCGGGCTCGCACCCTCTTTCGGCTGGTTTCTCGTCCTGCGTGCCCTTTTCGGGATCGGCATGGGCGGTCAGTGGGGCATCGGGGCCTCGCTCGTGCTCGAGACGGTGCCCGCGCGCTGGCGTGGTGTGCTCTCGGGGCTGTTGCACCAGGGCTATTCGCTCGGCAATCTGCTCGCCGCGCTGGCCTTCCTGCTGCTGTATCCCACGCTGCTGCGCATCGACGCGGTGAATGCGTGGCGCTACATGTTCTTCCTGGGCGGCCTTCCCGCACTGATGTCGGTTGTCGTCCTGACCAAGGTCAAGGAGTCGGAGGTCTGGCAGGAGCATCGAACAGACTGGCAGACCTACGTTCGGTCGATGCCAGCCGTCTGGAAGCGATTCGTCTATCTCGTCGTGCTGCTGACCGCGATGGGATTCATCTCACACGGCACGCAGGATCTGTATCCAACGTTCCTGCAGCAGCAGCGGCAGTTCACATCCAGTCAGGTCGCCTTAACGACGATGCTCTCGATGGCCGGGGCGATCATCGGAGGCCTGGTGATCGGCCGCGCCTCGGACTTGTTCGGACGCCGTCGCGCGATGATCGGCGGCGCGATCGGCGCGCTGGTCGTCATCCCGTTGTGGGTGCTGGCGCCGACCTCGGCGCTGATCGTGCTCGGTGGTTTTCTGATGCAGTTCTTCGTGCAGGGCGCATGGGGCGTCATACCGGCACACATGAACGAGCTCTCACCCGCGCACATGCGCGGGTTTTTCCCCGGCTTCGCCTATCAGCTCGGCATGCTGTGCGCCGGCGTCGTCCCGCCGCTCGAGGCGCTGATTGGCGAGCACTTTTCCTACGCCACCTCGATGGGCGCGTTTGCCGCCGTCTCACTGATCATCGGATGCTTCGTGATCGGTTTCGGGCCCGAGGCACACGGCGTGAGTTTTCGGAAACAGACGCAGAATCCCTACGTCGCCTCCACGGCGTAGTCGAGACACACCTATGACACGTGCATTCGCTACGACACTCGGCGTGTTTGCGCTCGTATGCTTGTCGCTGGCGCAGGCCGGCGGCGGGCGGTTACAGATTGCCTGGATCGATGTCGAGGGCGGCGCCTCCACGCTCTTCGTCGCGCCTGGCGGTCAATCGCTGCTGTTCGATACCGGCTTCCCTGGCAACGACGACCGCGACGCCAAGCGCATCGCCGCCGCAGCGAAGGCGATGGGCCTGACGCGCATCGACCACGTCGTGATCAGTCATTGGCACGGCGATCACGTGGGTGGACTGCCGGCGCTCGCGAAACTGCTGCCGCTCGGCTCGTTCTACGACCACGGGGACGGCGTCGAGCCATCCGATCGCCCGTTGTACGAGGGTTACAAGGCTATCGCTGGAACGCATCGTCACATCGTCACGCCAGGCGAGACGATCGCTCTCGGCGACGTGCGCGTCCGCGTGCTCGTTGCCGAGGGGCCCGTCATCGCCGCCGCCGTCAACGGCGGCACGACCAACCCGTTGTGCAGCAACGCCGTCCGGCAAGAACCGGCCGCACCGGAGAACATCCGGATGGTCGGGTTGGCGATCAACTACGGTCCATTCAAGATGGCGACGTTGGGGGACGCGGACTGGTCGCGCGAGTTGGAGCTGGCATGCCCGGTGAACAAGCTCGGGCGCGTCAACCTGTACACGATCAATCGACATGGAAGTCTCGACAACTCTGGCGCCCCCGCGCTCTTGGCCGCCATTCAGCCGCAGGTCATCGTGGTGAACAACGGACCGCGCAAGGGTCTGGGGCAGAAAGTCGAGGTCAAGTACGTCACCCGGCCGGGCGAGACGCCTGCCCCCTACGAGCTGAACTCCTATCTCCGGCTCGCCAAGCTGCCCGGCATCGAGGGCATCTGGCAAGGGCACCGGTCACTGCTCGACGCAGCCGCCGACCACAACACCTCGCCTGACATGATCGCCAACCTGGAGGAGGGAGCCGCCGACCAGGGATACGCGATCACCGCAGCCGTGTCTGCCGACGGCACCTTCACGATGACGAACTCGCGAAACGGTTACGCCAAAACCTATCGAGCCCGCTGAGCCGCTCGCGCCCCGGCCATGTCGCGGTCATGATGATGAATCGTCTTCTTCTCGCGGCATGCCTCGCCGCGACACCGATGACGGCGCAGGACGTGCCTCCGATCTCGCCCGCGATGTCGTTCTTCGTCACGAGTACGGGCCGGGGCTTCGGTGGAAACCTGGGCGGCCTCGCCGGGGCGGACTCGATCTGTCTCCAGCGTGCCGCGGCCGTCGGACGCGGCGATCGACGCTGGCGTGCGTATCTCAGCGCCCCACCGTCAGGTGATGCGCCGGCCGTCCACGCTCGCGATCGGATCGGTCACGGTCCGTGGATCAACGCGGAGGGAATCCAGATCGCGGCAAGCGTCGAGGAGCTTCACGGCGACGGCGTCAACCTCACGAGAGACACGGCGCTCACCGAGGCGGGCGCGCAAGTGGGGCCGACCCGGCACGACATCCTCACCGGCAGCAATGCCGACGGCACGCTGTTCACGAAGGGTGATGCGACGTGCGGTGGATGGACGAGCCATGCCGACGGTCGCGCGATGGTGGGGCATCACAACCGCAGCGGCGGCGGCCAGGGCGATTCCTGGAACGCCGCTCATCTGTCACGCGGCTGCTCGCAGGCCGCGCTCCGCGCCTCGCTGGGCGACGGGCTCTTCTACTGTTTCGCCGCGGACTAGCGCCCTACTTGCAGACGAAGTTCTCGGCGTCGTTCGTGCTGCCG
>Ga0070664_100001182_pt1 | contig 20767 bp, 15 predicted proteins | sample KBSC73metaG_FD_65863 | JGI IMG/M metagenome (GOLD analysis project Ga0070664, IMG submission 65863) | Corn rhizosphere microbial communities from Kellogg Biological Station, Michigan, USA - KBS C7-3 metaG | ecosystem: Host-associated > Plants > Roots > Rhizosphere > Soil ... | reverse complement strand
GCACGCTTCCTCACCGAGGTCGTCACGCCGCGCTTTCCTTCCGGGCTCACGGTCGTCCACGCCGACGGACAGTGGCCGACGCGCACAGTCGATCAGCGAACCATCACGTGTGGTTGAAATCGTCGCCCGCATGGCACTGATCGGTCTTCCGCAGGGAGAGGCCGATCACGTGAAGAGCTCGTGCAACGTGAAGTGAGATCGGTCAACGCTTGTGCTGCTCCGGCGTGTGCTCCTCGATCTCTCCGGGCTCAGCGGCGCTCTTCACCCACTCAGCCTGCACTTCCGGCGGCAGCTTGTCGCTGTGCTTGATGAACGAGACGATCATCCAGATCTCTTCATCCGACATGATCGTGTCCCACGCCGGCATTCCCGTCATGCGAACGCCATGCTTCGTCACCCAGAACAGCCAGGCATCGTCATCGTGAGGGATCCGGTTGATGAGCTGTGGCACTGGGGGGCTGAACCGGTTCTGCATCGGGCTGATCTTCGCCTTCACGCCGCCGTGGCAGAACGCGCAGTGCTCTTCGTACTCCTTGGCGCCGGTCGTCAGGTTTGCCGCCGTGGGCTGCATGGGATTGGGCCCTTCAGGCTTGTGCTTGGCCGCGTAGACGTCCATAGCCCGACCGGCGAGCGCGTGCTCGATCGAGCCCGGCGGATTGTCGGCACCGATCGGATAGAGACCGAGATGCGAAACGGCTGCGGCACCCCCGGCGAATACAAGCAGCGTGAAAACGATACCGAAGATGAAACCTCTCATCCTTCACCTCTGGCGATAGCCCGTGGATGTCCAAAACTTGTGCCGAGTAACTCCCACCTCATCGGCGCGGTAACGATCAGGGCTGAGTCAGCGCATGCTGAAGGGTGGGTAACGGTCGGTAACGAGCAAGACCGCATATGCCTCCACCCGAAGCGCCCATCGGGCGACACCCACGACATAGTCGAACAGCCCTCTCGGATACCTGCCGGTGACAAGGATCGCGAACCAGGCGACGATGATGGCAAAGACGGCGATGATGCTCAGTACCATCAACACGATGACGTGCGGGATCGCGAGAAGCCATTTCACGAGCGGCAGCCAACGATTGAGATCCCGTTCCACGTCAGGGTAATCGATTTCGAGGTGCACTGACTGCTCTTCAACTGTCGATGGGTATGTGTCCGTGAGCAGCATGAGGTAGGCTGCGACCCGGGTCCCAAAGCGCACCAGTTCGCGCTCGAAATCGAACCACCATCGCGGGTATCGCTGGCGAAAGACAATCATCAATGCCGTCGCGATCGCGAGGCCACCCATGATCCCGCCTCCGGACCGGCGAACGGTCTCTCCAGTCTCGGTGACGACCCGGGTTCCGCCTGACGCCGTGAGCAGACCCAGAATGACGGCAATCGGAATGGCCCAGAGAACTCGCAAGAAGGTAGTGACGCGGTCCAGCCGTTCCGGATAGTCGATCTGCAAACGCGCCGCGTAGGCTTCAGGTTCTGCGGTCATCGAATCCTCCCGCCTTCAGCTCTGGTGCGAGGCGGCGATTGTAGCCTGAGTTCGACGATTACCTCGAACAGCGACATAATCGCTACCGCTCGTGACATGCCGTTCAGCGACGGCTGTTCGTTCTGGGAGCAGCTCATGCGAAGACTCCGTCTGATAGCGCTCTTGGTAGTGGCCGGTGCGGTCACTGTTTTTACGGCTCAACAGCCCGCGGACCGTTCGTGGACGCCTGGTGTTCAAAAGGCGCCCGACGCCTCACCGATCCTGTCGCCCGACGATGAAATGAAGCAGTTCTACTTACCGCCGGGATTTCACGCTGAACTCGTGGCGGCGGAGCCGCTGATTCAGGATCCGATTGCGATCGACTGGGATGCCGATGGCCGCATGTGGGTGGTCGAGTACCCGGAGTACGTCCCCGACCTTCAAACGCCGGAACCGAACCTCGATCCGATCGGACGCATCGCCGTGCTCGAAGACACGGACAACGACGGAAAAATGGACAAGCGCACCGTGTTCGCGGACGGCCTCGTACAGGCGCGGGCGGTCAAGGCGCTCGAGCACGGAATCCTCGTGCTCGAGCCTCCAAACGTCTGGCTGATGCACGACAACAACGGCGACTTGAAGATGGACACCAAGGAGCTCGTCGGCACCGACTATGGCCGCCGCGAGGGAGGCGTCGAGGGCAACGCCAACAGCTTCGAGTGGGGCCTCGACAACTACCTGCACTCTGCCGGGGACAACGTCACCTACTCACTCCGCATGAAGGACGGCGTGTTCGATCGACGGCCGACGCTGTCGCGCGGTGAATGGGGCGTCGGTCAGGACGACTTCGGTCGCATCTTCCGGAACGACAGCGAGTCGACGATCCGGGTCGACCTCGTTCCGACGCCGTACTACGCGCGCAATCCCGCGCTGGTTCGTACGCGGGGCAGCGAAGAAGTGCTGACGAACGACACCAACAACATCAACGAGGTCTGGCCGGTCCGACCCAATCCCGGCACCAATCGATCGTACCAGTTCGGAGTGACGCGACCGTCCGACGGCACACTGGTGCAGGTGACAGCCGCCTGCACACCCATGGTTTATCGGGGCGACAGATTGCCCTCTGAGCTGTACGGCAATGTGTTCGTCGCCGAGCCTGCCGGCAATTTCGTCAGGCGCATCGTCCTCGAAGACGACGGTTCGACATTGCGGGCACGCAACGCGTACGACAAGGCGGAGTTCTTCAGCTCGACCGACGAACGGTTCCGTCCTGTGTTCATCTCGAACGCTCCGGACGGCACGTTGATGGTCGTGGACTTCTACCGCGGCGTCCTTCAGGACCGCGCGTCGACGACCCTGTACTTGAAGGACTACATCCAGAAGCGAAAGATGGACGCGCCGACAGGCGTGGGCAGGGGCCGCGTCTTCCGCATCGTGCATGACACGCTGCAACGGGACACGACCAGGCCGCAGCTCTCCCGCGCGACGCCGGCGCAGCTGGTCGAGACGCTCTCCCACGCCAACGGCTGGTGGCGCGATACGGCACAACGACTGCTCGTCGAACGCAGCGGCGTCAAGGTCGCTCCGGAACTCAAGGCGCTCGCGGCCAGCACGGCGCCGGCTCGCACTCGCGTGAAGGCACTCTGGGTTCTTGACGGCACGGACAACATCGACGTCGCCACGGTGACCAAAGCGCTCACAGATGCGTCGCGCGACGTCCGCACGTCCGCGGTGCGGCTTGCCGAGCGGTGGCTCGGCGACGCTGGCAGCCCGATGCAGGATGCTGTTCTCAAGCTGATCGACGATCCGGACTGGCAGGTTCGCGAGCAGGTCGCAGCGTCTCTGGGGGCGATGCCCACAGGACAAAAGGAGACGGCGATCGCTTCGCTGCTGCAGAAGCATGCCGATGATCCGGTCGCAGCCGACGCCGCATTGAGCGGCGCGCGCGGCAGCGAGCCGGCCGTTCTGGAAAAGCTTCTGCAGATGGACGCACCACAAACGGCTGCACACGAAGCCGCGATCGTGATGGTCAGCGCGACGATTGTTCGCGGCGGCCAGGACGCGTCAATCCAGACGGCGCTCGCGATGGTTGCCGATGCGGCGCGCCCCGCATGGCAGCGATCGGCGGTGCTCCGCGGCGCGGAGGTGGCGCTGGTCCCGAACACGCCGACGCCTGGAATCGTGCGGCGTGGTGTTGCACCGTCGATTACAGCGACGGCTGTGGCCACACCGGGTGCGCCGTGCCCGACCTGCCCGGGTGGTCGTGCCGGTCCGGGAGGCGCGTACGCCTTCGACGATATGCGGCCGCAGGCAGCACCGACGACGGCTGGAGGCGGTCGCGGAGCGGGACCCGGCGGCCGTGGTGGTGGCGGCGGTCGCGGTGGACCAAGGCTGCAGATCGGGCGCGAGCCTGCGACATTTGTGGTGCTGGCCGGAGGGTCCGACACTCTGGCGCCCCGCGCGGCCAACCTGCTGACGAGGATCGAATGGCCGGGGAAGCCGGGCGCGGCGGATCCGGTGACACCGTTGACCGCAGCCGAACAGCAGCGCTTCGAGGCGGGTCGCGAGATCTACCGCAACATCTGTCAGGCGTGCCACCAGCCGGATGGTCGCGGACTGACGCGCGTCGCGCCCCCTCTCGTCGGTTCGACGCTGGCGTTGGCGCCGGCGGAAATCACCGCGCGAATTGTCCTCAACGGCAAGGAAGGCTCCGTTGGCTTGATGCCGCCGATCGGCACAACGCTCACCAACGATCAAATCGCCAGCGTGTTGACCTACGTGCGGCGCGAATGGGGACAGAGGGGCGATCCCGTCGATCCGGCGGCGGTCGAGAGCGTACGAGCCCAGACGGCCACCCGCACGCGACCCTGGACGGACGACGAGCTGCTGAAGATGATGTCGGGGGCCAGGGGCGGACGGTGATGGGCACCTCTACGGTTTTCTCGATGCCGTATACGCGAGGATGTTGACGATATCTTCGTTCAATCCGAGGGGCTTGCCCCTCGGACTCCCCTACACGCGCCCTCGCTCGCCGCTTCGACGGCTCGCTCCGGCCGCGTGGGCTCACTCGCGCGCTCGTTCGCCAACTGTCGAACGGGATCGTCAAATCACCTCTATGGTTTTCTCGATGCCGTATACGCGAGGATGTTGACGATATCTTCGTTCGTCAGCTTCTCGACAACGGGCTTCATCAGCGCGGCCATTGCACCGTTGCGTGCGCCGGTCTTGAAATCCCACAGCTGTCGGCCAAGATAACTTGGGGAACGATTCGCGAGACCGGGTATCGTTGCGACTCCGCGCAGGTCGGGACCATGACAGACCGCGCACGGGGTCGTCTTGCCGCCGCCGGTGGTGACCAACTCTTCTCCTTTCTTTATTGCCCCCGTCGGCACGTAGGCCACAAACCCTGACCGTGGCGCGCGGAGCGCTTCGAGGGACTCATCCTCAGGTGCCTCTACGATCCGAACGCCGATTGGCTCGGTCGTGTCGTCGTCGACAAGGTGATACATCTGTCCGGCGACACGCGTCTTCTTCACCGTGTCCGTTTCAACGACCCGAATCCATTGGGTCCACGCCATCGATGAAAAGTACGCCGCTGCGTCGTCGATGTCCTTGTCGGTCATGAACGGAGCGAGGTTGCCCATGTCATTTGGTTTCCGCAGTTCGGCAGTCTTGCGCGCGCCGGTCTTGAAATCGAGAAGCTGCTGAACGATGTAGCCCTTCGGCAAGCCGGCGACGGGCGCGTTCTCCGGTCGGCCCTTTCCGTTGGGCATGTGGCAAAACCCGCACGCCCGGACGTCAGGCTGATGGCCGTGCGCGACAATATCCGGCATCGACGGGTGATCCTCCGGAAACCAGTCGGCCGGCGCAAACCCATTGCGGACCTCCGCGGTCGTGAACGTGAACTTCGATCCCGGCATTGAGCGGGGCGTTGGATCGGGCGTGCCGCGCCCTTGCCGGCCGCCGGGCTGGCCAGCCGGAGGAGTGCCGCCGGCTCCGCGATTGCCACGCGGTGCGCCGGCAATCCCGGCGCCTGGCGCCACAGCGTAAGCCCACGTCGGTTTGTCGGGCGGGTCAACGATCGGAGGCGCGGCGTCTGCCGCCGGCGGCTGCGCCTGTGGCTGCTGCGCGATAACTGTCAAGACCGAGAGGCCAAACACGCCCGAAAGAACCACTAACGCCGTACGGTTCACACGCCCTCCTGGGTTGCTCGTACTAGAACTGGCTTCAAACGTGCCTTCCGCCTTTGCTCGGAAGTTCCTGCGGGTTCGGACTTCCGGCTAAAGCCGGAAGCCACAATTATGGGCGCGACGTCCACGTCACACCGTCGGGATTCGGGCCGACATCGATACGGCCAACGACCTCGAGCGTTTTCAAATCGATGACGACTACTCCCGTGCGCGACGAACCGAATGCGCGTGCGCCATCTGGCTGCATTGCCATGCCGCCTACTCCGCCGCCCGCGTCGATGCGCTTGAGTTCCGCGCGACTCGCCGCGTCGAACACGATGATATTACCCGCGCCGGCAGCGGACCCGGACAGCTTCGACACCAGGACGCGCTTGCCGTCGGGTGTGAACTTCACGCGATTCGCGCCGGCGACAACCGGCAGATCAAGTGACCGCGTCAACCTGTTGTTTGCGATATCGACAATCGCGATCTTCCCGCGCGGACTCGCGGTCCACAGCTCTCGACCGTCTGGCGAAACGTCAAATCCCTCGAAGTCGTCGCTCGGCTCACCGACCTTCACCGATGTAATCGTCCAGTCATCGTCTGCGGCCGGCGCAAAGCGGCCGGCGCGTCCCACTGCGCGCTCGATGATGCTCGCCGTCGCGGACTGGACGTTGACCGTGAACAGGCGCCTGAGATCCGGCGCGACCACCACCATATGGGAAATATCCTGGCCGGTACCGATCGCCCAATCGACTTTGTTCGTGGTTGGATCGACGCGGCCAATCGACTTCGCCACTTCCGCCGTAAAGTAAATCTTCCCGCCAGCTTCGAACATTCCGTGCGGGCCACGAAGCGGGCCGAGATCGATCGCTGGTTTGGCCGTGAAGCTGACGAGATCCACGACGGTCAGCGTGTTGTAACCGCCGCGACCCGCGCCGTAATTCGAGATGTAGGCAGTCCGGCCGTCAGCAGTCGCCGCCACTTCATGCGGGTCCGGTCCGGACGGCGCTTTCCCGACCACACGCAACGTCGCCGGATCGATGACCGACAGTGTGAGCGCGCCTTTCGACAAGACGAGCAGTCTACCCGCTGCCGCCGCCTGCGCGCCGGTCGGCACTCGAGATCCCAGTAGAAGGATCGCTGTCGCGACCGCTACGGAGACCGTGGTGCGTTTCATTGAGTTCGTCTCCATTCAGCGACGAATGCCCATCTTGTTCAAGATCGCCACGACGCGCGGCTCGGAGCGGAGCAAAGATGGGATCCCGACCGACCGACACCATCCATCACGTGGAACCGGGGGTTAGCGTCAAAGGGGGCAACTGGACGGATTCTATCCACCTTCGCGGCTTGGCCGCTACGGATGGTCATTTGCCGCTCAGGACGCCTTCCGCGAAGGTCTGCGCTACACTTGCTCGGCACCGCAACAGCATTTTGGTGAAATCATGCGTTTACGAAGAGTTCTCCTGGCCCTGCTCACCGTCGCCATCGCCGGAGCCTCCGTGTTCCTCCATGCCCAGGCGATTCCACTTGGGGACTTCGACAGCCACGCCGACGTCGGCTCGCCGAAGATCCCGGGCTCGGCGGCATTCAACCCCGTGTCGCAGGAGTACACGATCACGGCCGCGGGCACGAACATGTGGGCGCAGCGCGACGAATTTCACGCCGTCTGGAAGCGCCTCAGGGGCGATTTCATCCTGCAGACGCGTGTGCAGCTCATTGGCAAAGGTGTGGAAGCGCATCGCAAGGCCGGCCTGATCGTTCGCTCGAGTCAGGACTTTGATGCGGCCTACGCTGACGGAGTCGTTCACGGCGAGGGGTTGACGTCGCTGCAGTTCCGCCGCAGTAAAGGCGCCATCACCGAAGAAAAGCAGGCCGCCATCAAAGGGGCGGACGTCCTGCAGCTGGAGCGCCGCGGATCAACGTTCATTTTTTCGGCGGCGAAATTTGGCGAACCGTTCGTCGATACCGAAGTCTCGAACATCGACCTGGGAGACGAAGTCCTCGTCGGCCTCGCCCTCTGCTCTCACAACCCCGACGTCGTCGAGCGGGCGGTGTTCAGCAACGTTCGCATCATCCGCCCGGCAAAGGCGGATTTCGTTCCGTATCGCGACTACATCGGCAGCGTGCTGGAGCTGCTGAACGTGCAGACCGGCCATCGCATGGCGATCCATCGATCGCAGCAGCCGTTCGAGGCGCCGAACTGGACGACCGATGGCAGCGCCCTGATTTATAACGGCAGCGGCCGCGGCGAGACCCGCGGCCGGCTGTTCCGCTTCGATCTCGCGACGCGGCAGCCAACGCCGATGGAGACTGGCACGGTAACTCGCGCTAACAACGATCACGTGATCTCGTTCGACGGCAAGATGCTGGGGATCAGCGACGGCAGCGGCAACGCGTCGACGATCTACACCGTGGCGGTAGGCGGCGGGACGCCGAAGCGTATTACGCCTCTGACGCCGTCATACCTTCACAGCTGGTCGCCGGATGGCAAGTGGCTCGTCTACACCGGCGGTCGGAACAAGGAATTCGACATCTACAGGATTGCGTCGGACGGCAGCGGCACCGAGGAAAATCTGACGAACACGCCAGGCCTGGACGACGGGCCCGAGTACACCCCGGATGGAAAGTACATCTACTTCAACTCGCTCCGGGGCGGCGCGACGATGCAGATTTGGCGGATGACGGCGGACGGCAAGAACCCTGAACAGATCACCAATGACGAACTGAACAACTGGTTCCCGCACATCTCACCCGACGGACAGTCGATCGTGTTCATCAGCTTTCCAAAGCTACCCGACCCTTCCGACCATCCGTACTACAAACGCGTGTACTTACGCGTGATGCCGATCGATGGCGGCACGCCGAAGGTCATCGCGTACGTCTATGGCGGCCAGGGAACAATCAACGTGCCGTCGTGGTCGCCGGACGGCAAGATGCTCGCCTTCGTGAGCAATAGCGGAGAGTGACCGGACGTCGTGAGTAATCAGTTCCGCAACAGCCAGACTTCTGCGATCTGATTGCCGCGGCCGGAACCGCCGAGTCCCTGCGTGCCGCTGAAGGTCAACGTCAGCTCGCCGCCGCGGGTTGCCTCTACAGGCACGTCGAACTCCATTGGCTTGATGGGCAACTCTTTCTTGATGAATGGATGGATCTGGTAGGTTTCGTTCGCGACGAGCCGTATCAGGCTGTTACTGCTGAACACATCGCCGGCATAAACGATGCGCACACGATAGCGCGCCGTTCGATCGAGTCCGGAGTAGCGCATCTTCAACGGCGTATCCCACAGCGATTCGGCGTGCGTCATCCACGACAGCCGCCAGTCGGGAGCGTAGCCAAAACCCGTTAGCGGTGACTCGAACCGTTGCGGATCCTCCGCGAACGACAACCCGCTGACGAGATGCGGCTGCTGCGCCGGGTTGCCGAGATCGTCGTAGAAACCGCCTTCGCCAGGATCGGTCCAGTGGACGATGCGTTTGATGGCGGCGAGCCTTTCCGCCTCGCTGGCGAGCGCTGCCGCTTCGGTGAAACGTGCGGTGAGCCATCCCCTGTTGTTCAGGGGCGTCTCGAAGCTGTCGAGCGTCGCGCCGCGGCCAACCGCGATCGCACCATATCGCTCGACGCTTAGCTGTTGCCGGATGCTCTGAAACAGCGCCTCCGCGAGCATGTAGACCCGCTGGCGCCACTCGGGAGAAGGCCGCACCTGCGCTTCGTCGAGAATCCGCGCGGCGTCCGCGAGCGCCTCGCGCGATTCGCCGTCTTTCGCCACGCGCAGCCGTTCGAGCGCCCGCTCCTCAATCGCCGTCTCGTGCAGCAGCCTGCTGCGGACGTGCGCGTCGTAGTAGGCGCGGTAGAGCGCCTGTTGAAAGCGCCAGTTACGCAAGTCCGCCGGCGATGCGGCGCGCTCCATTGCCTGGAACTGTTCCAGCGTCGCATAGACAGATGCATTCGCCGCCAGCGGGCCCCTCCAGTTGCGTTCGAGCGCGAGCACGCCTTGTGCAAACGAGTCGGTGTAGCGGGGCCCGAGAAAGTAGCGGCTGTACTCGCGCAGAACCTGGAGCACGTCGCTCTGCGGGTCCCACCCGAGCGCACTCCACACCACCTTGTTCACATCGTCATTGCATCCCTCCGAGTAGGTGATGAAGCCGCTCGTATAGGGCTGCGCGTGGCGGAAGATCACCGCTTCATCGATCGGGCGTGGATTGATCTGCTCGCGTTGTGAGGTGAGCGCGTGCGCGACGTCCCAGTCTTGAACCGGGTACTGAGCGCGAAGGCTGTGCGTAATGTCCGGATAGTGCCGGATACGATATCGTGTCGGCACCCTTCCGCGTAACACGGTCAAGCGATCACGGACTTGAGGTCCGAAGACGACGCCGGTGAGCCACGTGGGTTCCGTCTGCAGAATCTGGTAAAACTGATCCATCCACTCCTTCGTAAAACCTTGCGGCGACATCCACATCTGAAGCTTCGGATGGTATCTGCGCAGATTCGCGGTCTGCTTCTCGAGCAGCGCCATCAGATGCCGCGGTTCCGTGTGACCGGGATCCCCGCCCGGCACGAAGACCGCGTCCACGCGAGGCAGTTTTGATAGAACGTCCGTCCACTCCTTGATTGCGAAGTCGACCTGCTTCGGATCTGCGTAGTCCTTGTCGAGCGCGGGGTACCAGACCCAGACGTCCAGACCGTATTCGTCCGCGATGCGCGACATTTCAACCATCATCTGCATCTGCGGAAGAGGGAAGTGCGGGCTGTCTGCCGCGTCGTCCGACCGCGGAGGGATCAGCTCAATCGCGTTGGTGCCGAAGATGGCGAGGTCGCGGATGTACTGCTCCCACATCGGCACGTCCCATGCGTCGTACGAGTTCGTTTTGGGCCGGTAGCCGAGCTGATGCCCTCGAAGCGCAACCTGTGGTGTGGAAACGATTGAGAGAGTGCCCGGCACTTGCACCGTGCCGCGGGTCATCTGCAATTCGCGCAGCAACCGTCCAGCACCGAACAGGACTCCTCGCGGATCGGCTCCCAGAACGAGCACGGTTGGCGCAGCACGTCTGGTCGTGTCGACGATGATTCGATATCCCTCGGCGCCGGGCCTGCCAGGTGGGGCGTCGCGCAGTCCGGCCCTCGCCCAACCTGAAGCCGTTGCGAGTGGCCCGATCCCGATAACGGGTACCGTCCCGGCCGGCCATTCTGACGCCACCAGCAATCGGACCGTGGTGCGCTTTTCGATTTCTTCAACCAGTACTCGCACGGCTGTCCGTTCCGGAACGGCCAGCGTAGATGGCGTAACGATCGTCGCGCCTGTGAGATCGACAGGCCCGACTTCGCCAAGGCTACGCTGGGCAAGCGAGTTCGGCCGTTGCGCTCGCGCAGTCGAAGAGGCGAGGGCGATGACCGCGGCAAGAAACAGGAGGTTGTATCTTCGCAAGTTCATGAGAGTCAGAGCGCATATCATGAACCTGCTGTCCGCATTCAGCCAAGGGTTTCGATTTGTCGGCCGGCACGTTGATTCTTTGTGGAGACGCCATGTCCAGTCTGACCGTCGAACAGCTCGAGATTCTCCGCCTTATCGACAGCCCCACGGTTTCAAATGCGATCGAACAATTCAGCGTACGTTCACTGGTCGAAGGCTACGCCGGGTGGGAACTGCGCTGCGCCTTTCCCGACATCGGCACGACGATTGGGTACGCGGTTACGTGCACAGCAGATACGACGACGGCGTCGCGGACGGGCGACCGCGGTCTGATGCGATTGTGGGAGGCCCTCGAAGCAGCGCCGAAGCCTGCGGTGATTGTCATCAAGGACATCGGTAGCGATCGCAGCCGCTCGTGCCACATGGGCGAAGTGATGGCAACGACGGCGAAGGGATTGGGAGCGGTCGGCTGCGTCTCTGACGGCGGTCTCCGCGACATCGCAGAGGTCAAAGCACTCGGTGGCTTTCAGTATTTCTGTCCCGGCTTCGTCGTGTCGCACGGTTACCCGCTGATCTGCGACGTCAACCTACCGGTGACAGTGGCAGGGCTCAGCGTGAATACCGGCGATCTCCTGCATGGAGACGTCAATGGCCTGTTGACGATTCCATCGGAGATCGCGCCACAGGTCGCCGAGGAAGCGGAGCGCATCCGACGCGCCGAGCGCGAGGTGCTCGAATTCGTTCGACAACCGGGCCTGACGGTCGAACGGTTGCGCGCGTTTCAGGCGCGGTTCCGACATTAGTTCTTAACCGAGGGGCTTCGCCCCTCGGACCGTCCTTCTAGCTATTCCTGTCGCAGGGCAATCATCGGATCGACGCGCGAGGCACGGCGCGCCGGGAGGAAACACGCCAGAGCTGAGACGGTCGCAAGAATCAGCGACACAGCAGCGACAGTCGCGATGTAGTCGGGACGAAAGCCGTACAGCAATGTCGTCAGCAGGCGCGAGGCAATCTCCGCCAACACCAGGCCGATCGCGAGGCCGCAGAGCACCAAACCCAGGCCCCGTCTCCCAAACGAAAGCAGGATCTCGCCGGGCGTCGCTCCCAACGCCAGGCGTACACCGATCTCGTTCGTCCGCTGTGTCACCGCGTAGGACAGCACACCGTAGATGCCAATCGACGCTAACAACAACGCCAACACGGCAAATGCGCCCAACAGCGCGGTGCTCTCGGTCGGAGTCGAGAGTTGCCGGTCAACAATCTCTTCCATCGTCCTCATGCGGGCGAGTGGCTGATTCTTGTCAACCGACCAGATCGCCTGACGAACGGCGGAAATGATGGATGCAGGCTCGACGGCCGTGCGAACCACGATGCCGCTCGGCACATCGTTGGTTTGATCCGCTTGCTCGTGCACTCGATAGATTGCGGGCCTCGACGCTTCAGCGACGCCACGCTCACGGATCTCTTTCACGACTCCGACGATCGTGTACCAGTAGCCTTTCTCGTTGAGGCGCTCGAATTTGAGCTTCTCTCCGAGCGGCGAGCGCCCCGGATAGTGTCGATTCGCAAAGGATTCGTTGACAACGACCGCGGGGGATTCGGATTTCTGATCGGACGCTTCGAAGAACCGGCCTTCTCGCAGCCGCGCCTGGACCGTCGCAAAGTAACCGCGGCTCACCACGCGTGTCAGCGCTATCTGATCAGAGATACGGTCGCGTGACTGGCCAGCGAGAAGATAAAACCGCGAATTGTCGGTCACCGTCAGCGGAATCCGGGAGATCGCTCCCGCGTGTGTTACGCCGGGGATCGCGCGCACCTGCTCCAGCTCCGCGTTGACGAACGCCACGCGTCTGTCGAAATCCTTGTAGCGAAGTAGCGGCGTCTCGAACGTCAGCAACTTCTCGGTGCGGATTCCCAGATCCGTGTTCCACAGGTGTTGGAACGTCTGCAGGAGCAGACCGCCGCATATCAACAGTGCAACCGCGAGGGCCGTCTCGACAACAATGAGCAAATGTTGGAACCAATGGCTGCGCGCGCCGACCGTGCCTCGTCCTCCATCGCGCAGTTCGTCCAACGGACTGAGGTGCGAACCACGCCACGCAGGCGCAAGCCCGAAGACGAATGCGGCGGTAGCGGCAACGACAGTGGCGAACGCAAGCACGCGCCAATCGAGCGTGAGATGCTGAGCGCCCATCGCCTCGGGCACGAGCCGTTCAAGAAACCGCATCGCGGGAACTGCGAGCGCGAGTCCCGCAGCGACGCCAAGTCCGGCAAGGACCAGGCTTTCCGTCAGGAACTGTGCGATCAGTCTTCCCCGTCCAGCGCCCAGAGCCGCGCGCACTGCGACCTCCCGTCCGCGCGCTGCAGCTCGCGACAACAAGAGGTTTGCCAGGTTCACACAGGCAATGAGCAGCAATGCCGCCGACGCCCATAGCAGAACAATCAAAGCTGTTCCGGTCTTGCCCGCGATTTGTTCCCGCAGAGGGATCACGGTCACCGAGTGCGGCCCGCGGAAATCCTTTGCGGTTACTTGCAAACTCAGCGCGGCCATGGACTGCCTCGCCTGTTGCAGCGTGACGCCAGGTTTGAGGCGCCCCACGATCTGAGCATCGTGCCAGGTGAAGTTCCCTCGTAAACCGGGAGGAAACGACGCCGGCATCCACATGTCGATGTCACGCGAGGGCATGAAGTAGAAGTTGCGCGGCATGACGCCGATGACTTCATACGCCTCGTCGTTGACGGAGATCTTGCGGCCGACGATGTCAGATGCGCCGCCGAAGCGACGCTGCCACACGCCGTTACTTATGACGACGACGCGCGCGCCCTTGTCGTCCTCGTCTTCGGTGAAGACACGCCCAAGAGCCGGCTGTACACCCAGAACGCTCCACAGATTCCACGTCACTTTCCGCGCCCGGACTTCTTCCGGCTCCCCGTCGCCCGACAGAATGGCGGTGCCTGGTTGGCTGCACGCGAGATCGGTGAATACCGTGTTGAGACGGCGCCACTCGGTCCATTCGGCGGGAGTTGAAAAAAACGTCGGGTCGCCTTCGGACTTGCTCATGTCGTCCCAGACCATCAGGAGCTGGTCCGCATCGGCATAGGGCAGCGGGCGAACCAGAATGGTGTCAACGGCGCTGAAAATCGCGGTGATCCCCCCGATGCTGAGGGCAAGGGTGACGATCGCCACAGCAGAGAACGCCGGATTGCGTCGGAGCTGGCGCAATCCATAACGAATGTCTCGTCCGGCCACATCGAGCATAGTGGCCACAAGTCGATGCAGGAGTATCATGCCCCCTCCAAAACACTTGTGACGGAAAACTCGACCCGAACGTTTATACCGCTCAGGAATAAATGCGATCCGCGCTATCGCATCGCGTTACACGCCGCCTCAAAGTCTTCGTAGCTCGCCCAGCGGAGCGTGACGACCGCGTGGTGGATGAACAACCCGGAGTTGAACGGAATGCTCTGTTGATTCGTACGATCCATCACCAGCTCTTCCCCATGCCACATCCCGGCGAGGTCGAAAAAGCCACGGTTCGGCGGATTGATGGAGAACGGCCGCCTCCGTTCGAGCAGCCGAAAATCCAGCAGGCTCTCCGAATCGCTGGTATATCCGCCATACATCGTGCCGATCAGTTCCATCGGCACGGCAGTACGTGGCGCAATGCACAGCCAGCCCCTGCCCTGCAGCCGTGCGCTGACGATCTTGCCCTCTCTCTGCCCGCTGCGACCAAGCCTCCGCGGCCGGCCCGGCCAGAACGACAGGTACAGCGGAAATTCCTTTCCGCCTTCGGCCCGCACGATTCCAGTCCCGTGCCAATAGAGCAGCGGCGTCGAGTGCCCGCCGATGTGAAGCGCCCACGGGTGTAGCGCGACGACCAGCCCCCACACCGCAAGGACTGCCACCATCGCCCACACCAGGAGCTTCGTCAGGCAGCCGCTCAGGCATCCCCTCATCCGGCCCATTTGCGGAGTATACGGTGAGGCGAAGTCGGTGAATCGGTGAATCGGTGAATTGGTGAATTGGTGAATCTACCCTCCGGCGGCGATGATGTCGACAATCGGCACTATCGAGTCTGGGTGTCGACTGTCAACACCAAGGCGTACGGGGATGAGGCGTCTCTGGTCGCGAGCTTGTTCCACAGCGCCAGATCAGGAGTGCGAACTTCCTGAAGCCCGCGCCGCGATCGCGCTCGTCTGAACCTCGCGACGCCCGCAACCTCCTCACGCGCGAGGCTTGCGCAACACCTCAGAGAGCTCGGCAACGTCGGTGAACAGCGCATCGCCTCCGTAACGGAGGCTGGCCATCGCCCGATCGGCCGCCTCGGCATGACCGCCGCCACACGCATCGGTCACCACAATTGGGATGTATCCGAGATCGGCGCCGTGGCGGACGGTCGGTTCAATGCCGACCTCCGTCGCGACGCCGACGATGAGGAAGGCGTTGATCCCGCAGTCGCGCAGCGCGATGTCCAGGAGCGTCCCCTCGAACGCGGACATCGTAATGCGATCGAACACAGCTTCGGACGCCAGAGGCGTGAGTTCGGGAAGCAGTTGGGAGCCCGGCGAGTCTCGCAGAAATCTGGGCTGCACTTCCTCGACGGTGCTGACTCTCTGCCACGCCATCGCCATGCGCAGCTGAAACACACCCATGAGCTCCTTCGGTAGTGACATATAGCGGGAGAAGAAGACCCGGACGCCGGCCGCACGAGCGGCCTGGAGCACGGCCCCAACCTTCGCGGTCACCGCCGCACCCTCGCGAATTTGGCCGATGATTCCGACCTGCATGTCGTAGACGATAAGCGCCAGGCGGCGAGGGTCGCAGACCTCCTCCAGGCTTTGAGGCACCTCCAATCCGTATGCTCGCTGCATCACATCACCTCGTTGATCAGAACTGTCCTGTCCGCAATGTCGATCCCGATGTGGTTGCGTCGTGTTATCAATGAATCTCTTTAACCTTTACTACGGCCTCAACCTCGAAAGATACGTCGGCCGAATCGAACGAGCCAGGCGATGCTAGTCTCGTCCCGATCGAACTCACTCGAACTGTTGAGAGTTTCGGACAACGGCTGGAGGTCTGCCATGCGGGATCAGAGCGTCGTGCTCATCACGGGAGCATCGTCGGGCATCGGCCAGTCTACGGCGAGATTGCTTGCCCAGAGCGGCTGCAAAGTGTTTGGGACAAGCCGGAATCCGTCAAGTGCCACGAGTATCCACGGAGTGGAGATCGTGGCTCTCGATGTGCGTGCTGATGACTAAGATGAGTCCGGGGCCAGACCTGATGGCCAGCGCTCAAGTCAGCCGCGCGTCGCAATGAGCGTACACGGAGTACGCCAGCCAACTCGGGTCGCTCGCGACCTGAATCGCCATCCGTGCGTCGTGTGCCGCAGCGCCCACGGACTTTCCGGAGATCAGATGATCGTAGAACTCTGCGGCGAACGTGGCGGCGCTCGCATCGGCCACTTTCCAGAACGGTCCGATGAACGCACCGGCACCGACGGAAAGGAATCCACGCGGCCAGCCACCCGGTCGGGTGAGGCCCATGCCGGCGCGCCCAATCTCACAGGCGTTCAAGAAGACGATCGGCGTCCGCTTGCCGAGATTGGCGACGACGCCGGTCAGATCTTCCGGCCGCAGGCGGCTGCCAGCCTCCAGCCTGATCTCACTCCGATCGGCGCTGGCCGAGCCGGCGACGCCGTGTCCGGTGAAATGAATGACGTCGAGCCCACCGCCGGCGAGCGCCTTGCGCAGCGCCACTTCTTCCGGCTCAATCGCGGTGACCTGCCGCGCCTGTGAGGCAAGAGTCATCATCTGATCCCGCTCAGGCATAGCGGCGGGCAACCCGGAATCCGGAGGAGTGACCACGCCGACGTTCGTCATCGTCAGGTCGTGGTGGTAACCGAGTCCCGGCACCCAACGCGTGACTTCGTAGTCCTCGCACAGGAAGCCCGCTTCGGCGACATTGCCGGTGCCGTCGTCTCCGGACGGCTTCAGAAGCTCCCACGGGACCCAGGGCTCCTGACTTTGAATGTGCACAGAGTGGATTCGCGAACGCACGGCCCACAACGCGGTTCGCGCCTGGGGCGACAACAGTTGCTCGAATAGATAGGTCCCCTTGGTGCCGAGTCGTTGGATCTTCTGTTGTGGCGTGGCACCCGACGTGAGAATGGACTCGATATCCGCGTAAAACGTATCGAAGAATGTCCGCGGGTCCTGCTGTAATGAGAAGCTGAACGAAGAAAAGTTCAGCTGCAGGCTTGGATCCGCCGCGGTGAGATACATCGTGTACGTGCCCGCGACAGGCTCGATCACAAGCAGCTGAAGATCGGGTTGCGCGACGGATGCCGGCTGAAGCACTGCCGTACCGCTCGTGGAGTCGGCAGCGGCAACTGCCGCGACCGTGCGGATCGCTACGTCAACGCTCCCGATACTCTCGCCGTGCTGAAATACCATCACCGACACTTCCCCGGGGCCAATCGCCTTGCCCTCGATCTTGAAGAGCAGCATCGACGTTTCACTTGCGCTGACCTTCAACGTACCGTCGTTCCTGCCCCGAACCCTCAGTCCTCCGGACGTCTGAACGACGACGTCGAGGGATTCGCCTACCGCAGCCTGGACTGGAATGACCGGAATGTTGGCGCCTTGCGAGGTCCGCAGCACGAGCTTGACGACCAGCGACACGGTGTCGTTGAGCGTGACTTCAGTGGGTGCCGTCGCTTCGATTGCACGCTCGACTGTCAATGGGGCCTTCGGGATCGCGGCCTCTTCGAGATCGAAGCTCCTCGTCGGCTCTTCTGCGGGGACGATGCCGCGCACCTGCCCCCGAGTCACCACGACAACCGGCTTATCGCCGGCGGGCACTTCACTGGCTGCCGTCGGTCCGGCGTCGGGTTCGTGCAGATCGAAAGCCTGGTGGACGGACATATCCGCCGGCGCCGATAGCATCAAACTCGCCTCGGCGTAAGTGAAGGTGTAGTAGAGATCTCCACCGCTGTCGACGCGGTGAATCACGATCCATTGCGGCGCGAGCGCCTCGGCGAGATGTCGTGCGCGTGCGACTGGCCAGTCGGCTTCGACGAGGAGAAACGACGTCTCGAGTGCCATCACGCCACCAGCTTCCAGTATTCCCGGACGAACGTCGCCCAGCGCTCCTGGTTGACGAACTCTACGGGAAAGTGAGTATTGCCCGCGTCGTACCCTTCGCGATCAGGATCACTGTTATGGGCGGCAGCCGAGCTCGGATAGTAGATGCCGAGGCCCGTCGATCCGAACGCCCCCTGACGCTTCGTCGATGCGTAGTTCTCCAGGATCAGATCGCTCAACCGCGCGCGCACATCGGCCGTCCGCTGCTTGAGTGACGGCGATGTCGTGTTTGCTTCGATTTGACTCATGTAGTGGCCCAGGTCGATCGAATGAAGGCCGTATCCGGGCGCGTAGTTCTTGCACGCGCTGCGCGCGGCGCGGAACGAGGGAAGTTCTGACGTGAGGAGAGGGACAGCGGTATCGGAGAAACTGGACACCGCAGTCGCGAGTGCTGACACTTTGTTCAGGTCCGTCGCCGACAGCGTCGTCGCGTCGGTGTCGCCGTATTCGTCCTTCATCCCGCGGACCAGCAAGCGACCCAAGTCGGTCGCCTCGACGTTTCCCTTGGCATCGACGAGCGGCTGCAGCCAGCGCGTGTAGTTCCAGCCGTTGCCGGGTTCCAGTTCCTCACTGCCGACCATCACGCCGCCGATGTTCCTAAGCGCATAAGCGGTCTCGACCATCGCCATCAGGCAGGCGTCGAACGCGATGACATCGAGGCGCGTGCCGCCGAGCAACGCCGTCAGCGCGTCCTGAATGGCGCGGTTATACAACTTGTCGCCGGTATCGTCGTCATTGGACACGTACCGATGGCCGGCATGCGGAACAGCGGGCTCCGTGACGGCGATGCCCTCCTCCGCGGGCGCGCGCCACCCCTGGCCGTGATTCCATATCACCAGCATCGTCCGCTTCGCTGGATACTGTTCGCGACCCCACCTGACGAAATCGACGAGCGTCTGCGCATCTCCCATGTTGGCGGACCCGAGATCCTGGACGGCCTCGGCTTCGTTTGGAAGCGTGCCTTTATCCACCAGAAAGCGAAGCGTCTTCGACCACGCGCCGTACTGGTTGCTGTAGTGCTTCTTCGGTCGGCCCATTTCGACGACCAGCTTCACCTCCGGGGTGCTGCCGATCGACGACATCTGTTGAAAATTGGGAAATGCGAACGGTTCGAGATTGTTCTTCGCATTCAGGAACACGAGAACCGTCCACTCTGCCTGTCCGGACATGCAGTCCTCCTATCTCGATTCGTCTCGGTTCGCGCGCCGATCCGTGATGCGCTGATATTTCGTTGCGAGCGTACTTGATCGGCACGGCATTTTCGCTTTATCTTCGCCATGAGCGCTTTCGATGGAATCCGCCGCCACCATCCTTCACGCTGACCTCGATGCCTTTTATGCCTCGGTCGAGCAGCTGCTTGATCCTCGACTGCGCGGCAGGCCGATAGCGGTCGGCGGCGGAGTCGTGCTCGCAGCTTCCTACGAAGCGCGCGCTTTCGGCGTGCGAAGCGCCATGCCGGGACGACGCGCGCGGCAACTCTGTCCCGACCTGGTTTTTGTCCCCGGACACTTCGATGAATACCAGCGGCTCGGCGACGCCGCCATCGGCGTGCTGAGCGATTTCACGCCTGCGATCGAGCGCATCTCCATCGATGAGGCCTTCGCCGACGTCGCCGGATGCACGCATCTCTTCGGTTCGCCTGCGACGATTGCGGAGAGAGTTCGGGCCCGCGTGCGCGCCGAACTTGGCTTGCCGATGTCGATCGGCGTGGCACGTACTAAACACCTGGCCAAGATCGCGTCCCAGGTGGCCAAGCCGGATGGACTGGTGGTCGTCGATCCCGGAACCGAACTCGATTTCCTTCACGAGCTGCCAGTCGAACTGATGTGGGGTGTCGGTCCCGCGACGAAGGCGCGGCTCGCCTCGATCGGCGTCGCCACCATCGGCCAATTGGCTCAGAGCTCTCCCAAGTCCGTGGAGCGATTGCTCGGGCACGCGGTGGGAAAGAAGTTGACCGCGCTGGCGTGGAACCGCGATGCACGGCAAATCCAGACGCGCCGGCGTGCGCACTCCGCCGGCGCGCAATCGGCGCTGGGGCGACAGCCTGCGATCGCGTGCGTCATCAAGCCGACGCTCCATCATCTCGCCGACCGCATCGGCGCCCGGCTGCGCGCCAAGTCCCGTTTCGTGAGGACGGTCACCGTCCGCGTGCGCTTCGCGGACTTGCGCGCGGTCACGCGGTCGCTCACGCTGTCAGCCCCGATTTCAGCAACCAGACCGCTCGCTGAGATCGCCGAGAGCCTGGTGCGCGGCGTCCTTGCCGACCATCCTCGCGAGAAGACGATCTCGCTGCTGGCGATTTCCGTCTCGAATTTCGATGAGCATTCGATCGTGCAGCTCGAACTGCCGCTCGGGCTCGCCGACCAGGGACGTCGTCCTGGCAGCAACCAAGGGCTGGCGCGATCGCGCGCCGACCGCGCCGTCGACGCGATCCGCAAACGCTTCGGAGCCGGCGCGATTGACTACGCGTCCGCCGGAACAAGCGTCACGCGTTCCGTGCCTGATGAATTCCGACGTCTTGCGGAAAAAGACCTGTGATGCGGCGCGGCGAGTCGTCTGCAGTCATCCCAATGAGGGCCT
>Ga0070664_100001180_pt1 | contig 20792 bp, 18 predicted proteins | sample KBSC73metaG_FD_65863 | JGI IMG/M metagenome (GOLD analysis project Ga0070664, IMG submission 65863) | Corn rhizosphere microbial communities from Kellogg Biological Station, Michigan, USA - KBS C7-3 metaG | ecosystem: Host-associated > Plants > Roots > Rhizosphere > Soil ... | reverse complement strand
AGCAACGCGTTCCGCCCGTCGTCTGGATTGCGTCCCGCATGGGCGGAGCGCCCGCGGATCAGGCAAGCGAAATTGCCGCTGCCCGGACGGGCACCGGCAAGCGTTCCATCGGGAAGTGCCGACGGTTCATAGGTCAGAGCCGCTTTCTTGCCGCGGGCCGCCTCGGCGATCAGCGCCGCAGAGCCGAGCGAGCCGACTTCCTCGTCGCTGTTGATCACAACGTCGTAGCCGACCATCCTGCCAAGATCCTCTGTCTCGATAGCTTTCAGCGCGGCGAGCATCACGGCGACGCCGCCCTTCATGTCGGCGGTGCCGGGACCGTTGATCACCTCATCGTCTAGCCAGCGCGTTTCCTGGAACGGGTGGTCGACGGCGAAGACGGTGTCCATGTGGCCGGTAAAGAGTAGCTGAACCGGCGCTTCGGGACGAACGGTCAAGCGAAGGTTACGGCCGTGCGGAAGCTCGATCGTCTTGCCAGCCGCATCGACTGCCTCCACCCTCGCCGGATCGAGCAGTTCGATCTGACCCGGGAGGTCTGCGAACGCGTCGCCGAGCAGCCCGGCCATAGCGGCCAGTCCCGACAAATTGCGCGACCCGCTATTGACCGCGGACCAGGCAAGGACCTGATCCAGCATCGGCTCAGCCTGAGCTCGCTCGACTGCGACGTGTTCGGTGGATGACAATCCCCCCATGGGAGCCCTCTAGCGAGGGGCAATGCGGAAGGCCACACCGACCGATCCGCTAGAGCTCGGCGGATACCCCGGGCTTCATGTTGAGGGACTCCGCAAGCCGCTGAAGTCTTCGTTTGACAGCGTCGCCCGCGAGCGACTCCTCGGCATGCGGGACGTTGAGCTGCAAGGTTTCGCTGTTTCGCGAAAGGCTTGTGCGCTCGAGCACCGAGGCGACGCCTCCGCTGAGACGCTGGCCAAGGCGCATTGCGAGGCCCCAGCAATGGGCGCGCTGCAAATATTCCGGCTTCACCAGTTGCTGCAACCGCATGTCGGGCAATCCGTCCCGGCCGAAATTCGACGTCAGCGCCTGGGCCATGATCACGCGTCCCGGCGCGTCCACTGCGGTCCAGTCACCGTGGAGCGCCATTTCAACGCCTCGATCGGCGCGGAACATCGGTGCGGCCTGCCACGCAACGTCGGCGAGGAGGCAGGCAGCGAGCCGAAGCCGCTCCAGGCCCGGCCTGTCGTCGAACAATGGCGCGATCCACCGATGGAGCAGATCGCCATGCTGTCCGAAGCGATGCTCGCCGCCTCCGGCGTCGCGAGCAGCCTCGATCAACGGATCCTTCCGTCGTGTGGTTGGTCGAAGCGCTGAGTAAAGCAGCCCTTCGCGAAGACCGAAGGCCGAAACGATCAGCTCGCTTGGATCAAGCTCGTCGGTGACATGCTGCAGGAGCATTGCTGCCACCGGAGCAGTCGCCTGACGTGCTGCGGCGACCGCCTTCACCCATTCACCCGGAATGTCGGCGAGACGCTTCAGTTCGGCGGCCTGGCTCGGTTTCATCCGATAGTGGTGAGTGGCCGGCAGCGGAAAATCTGTAACCGCCATGTGTATCTGCGCTAGCGCGCGCCACGATCCGCCGACCATATAGAAGGGTTTTCCGCGGCCCTTTTTTCCCAGGCCGCTCTTCTTTAGGCCGGCCTTGAGTATATCAAGCGCTGCCTTCGATCCTGCCTTGCCGCGTTCAACGCGCAGCACGCCAAGGGGAAGCGAAATCCCGCCGACGGCCTCACCATTGGACACTTCGATGAGCTCCAGGCTGCCACCACCGAGGTCGCCTACGATCCCGTCAGCGCGAGGGAATGCCGAAACGACGCCGAGGCCTGAGAAATAGGCTTCATCGGCGGCGCTGATCACTTGGCAAGGCAGGCCGATCTTCTCGACTTCACGAACGAATTGCGCGCCGTTGCGCGCGTCGCGCACGGCTGCGGTTGCAACGACCTGCACTTGTCGCACGCGCATGTGCTTCAGTAGCAGGCGATAGCGTTCGAGTGCCGCCAGAGCCCGCTTTTGGCTGGAGTCGTTCAGCCTCCCGGTCTCGCGAAGTGCGGTGCCGAGGCCAGCCATGACCTTTTCGTTGAAGATGGGAGAGGGTGCTCGGTGCCGACCCGAATAAATGACGAGGCGGACCGAGTTAGAGCCGATATCGATGATGCCGACGGGCTGGCGTTGCGGCACTCGCTGCGGCCCCTAGCGACCGCGCTGGAAGCGCAGCTTGGGTACTCGGCGACCCTTCTTCAGTGACTGACCGCGTCCTGAAAGGGACGGATTGCTCATGAAATATTCGTGCAGGTTGAACGCATCGTTGGCCTTCGCCTGAAGCCGCTCGTAGGTTCCATCCGGCAGCAAGCGCCAGCTCTGCTCGTTGTCGATAAGGTTGGCGACCATCACCTGATCGAGAAGCTGGGCGTGTACGGTCGGGTTCTCGATCGGCAGCATATATTCAATTCGCCTGTCCAGGTTGCGAGGCATCCAGTCGGCAGAGCTGATGTACACGCGGGCATCCGGATGCGGCAGCTCATGCCCGTTGGCAAAGCACCACATGCGCGTATGTTCCAGAAAGCGCCCGACGATCGACTTGACGAAAATCTTTTCCGACAGTCCGGGAACGCCGGGCCTGAGGCAGCAGATGCCACGGATAACCAGGTCGATTGGCACGCCTGCCTGGCTCGCTTCGTAGAGCTTGTCGATGAGGATCGGGTCGACGAGCGAGTTGAGCTTGGCCCAGAGGCCGCATGGCTTCCCGGCCTTGGCCGCGGCAATCTCTACGTCGATCAACCGGATGAGCTCGGGCCGCATTCCGGCAGGCGAAATGACCAGCTGCCGGAGGTTCTTCGGCTCGAGGTAGCCGGTGATGTAGTTGAACAGCTTGGCCGCATCGCGCCCCAGACGAGGCTCGGCGGTGAAGTAGCTGACGTCCGTGTAGATGCGGGCGGTGACCGGATGATAATTGCCGGTCCCGAAGTGGCAGTAGGTGCGGTAGCCCTTGGTCTCGCGGCGCACGACCATCGACACCTTGGCGTGCGTCTTCCAGTCGACGAAGCCGTAGACGACCTGCACCCCGGCACGTTCAAGGGCGTTTGCCCAGAGGATGTTCTGCTCCTCGTCGAAGCGTGCCTTCAATTCGACGACGGCGGTAACGGACTTGCCAGCGTCCGCGGCGTCAATCAGCGCCTTGATGATCGCCGACTGCTTGCCCGCGCGATAGAGCGTCTGCTTGATCGCGACGACGTCGGGGTCCGCCGCCGCTTGCCGCAGGAACTCCACGACAACCTCGAAACTCTCGTAGGGATGGTGGACGAGCATGTCCTTCTCGCGGATCGCGGCGAAGCAGTCGCCGCCGTGCTCGCGGATGCGCTCGGGGAAGCGCGGATCGAAGGGGCGGAACTTGAGGTCCGGCCTGTCCTCTTCGACGATGGTCGAAAGGTCGTTCAGCCCGAGCAGCGAGAATTCGTCGGAGATGATCGCATTGTCTGCATCCAGGCCCTGCTTGATCCCCCGCACGAGCGAGTCCGGCATTTCCGGCTCGATCTCCAGACGAACGACCCGGCCCCGCCGGCGTCGCTTGATGGCGGTTCGGAAGTAACGAACCAGATCCTCGGCTTCTTCCTCGACCTCGATATCGCTGTCCCGGATGACCCTGAAAGCGCCGCCGCGAAGCACGGTATATTTGGGGAAGAGATAGTCGGTCTTCCGTCGGATGAGCGTTTCCAGCGAGATGTACCGCCCCTTCTTTCCCGGGATGCGGATGAAGCGCGGAACCGCCGTCGGCAGCATGATCAACTCGCGGATCGGGGCGTCGCGTCCCCGGCGAAGCTCGAAAATCAGCGTGAACCCCGTGTTTGGGATGAACGGAAAGGGGTGCGCCGGATCGATCGCCTGGGGAGTCAGAAGCGGGAAGATCTGTTCGCGGAAATGCTTGTCGAGCCAGGCTTCTGCTTCGTTGTCCAGGCTTTCGAAGGCAATCGTGCTGACTCCGACCTGTGTGAGCGCCTCTTGCAGCTGGGAGAGTACCGCCAGCTGGCTGCCGACCAGCCTGTCGGTTTCCTGATCGATCGCTTCGAGCTGTTGCGCCGTCGTCAGCCCGTCCGCCGAAGGTTCCTCGATGCCGAGCGCCTGATGAGCCTTCAGTCCCGCGACCCGGACCATGAAGAATTCATCGAGGTTGTTGGCCGAGATGGACAGGAAGCGAAGCCGCTCGAGCAAGGGGTGCTCGGGGTTCGATGCCTCTTCGAGAACACGCCTGTTGAACGCCAGCCAGCTAAGCTCCCGGTTGAAGTACCTTTGTTCCGGCGGCGCTGGTTCGGCGACAGGCTCGACCGTTTCCGTTTGAACTTGAGTAGCCATTCGCCTCGAGCGTGAAGTCGCCATGGACTGCCAATTAGCAGCCTGCGTGATTAATGTCGTCGAACTGAAACAGAGCGACATTACAGCCGCATGACGGTACGATGAAATCAGGTGAAACACGGGAGAATCGCGTGGCGAAGGACACAACGAAAAAGCCGAAATCCGCCCGGCCTGCCTCGCCTCGAAAGGCGGCGGCGGGAGCAACCAAAATCAAGAAGGCCGTTGAGTCCGTGAAAGTACAGAAAGTCGTCAAGGGCGCGAAAAAGATCGCCCAGCACCCCATGGCCACCGAAGTGGTCGCCGCCACATTGGTTGCGGCCGCGGCTGCTCTCCGCAATCCGAAGAAGGCTCAAGCCCTGGCCCTCGAAGCTGCCGACGATCTCAAGAAGGCCGCCAAGTCCGGCGTCGACGGCGGCGCGCTCTGGCAGCTTGCTCTCGATGTTGCCCGCAAGAGCATCGACGAGATCGGCAAGGAAGGCGGCGGCGGGAAGAGAGCCAAGAAGGCTAAATCCAAGAAGAAATAGCGCGCGGCGTCTCGGTCAAGTCATCCAGCGTCGCGGTCATTCCATGACCCGCCGCGGCGCCCTAGGTCGACGTCATGCTCAAACCGCTTATGCAGAAACTCTATCTGGAAGATCTTCACGTCGGCCGAAGCTGGGTCAGCGCGCCGCATTTGATCGACGCCGAGCAGATTGTAAATTTCGCGCAAGAGTTCGATCCGCAGCATTTCCATTTAAGCGAGGAGGGTGCCGCCGGGACCCTGTTCGGCTCGCTCGCTGCGAGCGGCTGGCACACTGCGGCGATTACCATGCGCTTGCTGGTTGAGAGCGTTCCCCTCGCGGACGGCCTGGTGGGAGCCGAGCTGGAGCTTGCCTGGCCCAAGCCTACGCGGCCAGGCATGACGCTTCAGGTCTTCAGCGAGATCGTGGATATCAGGCCGTCACGATCCAAGCCGAACATGGCGATCGTCACGATGCGCAACGAAACTCGCAACCAGGACGGCGACGTGCTGCAGGTCTTCACGGTGAAGATGCCGGTATTCAGGCTTGGGAGCGTCTAGTCGGCGAAATCATAAACTAGGTTGCAGGCCAAAATAGCGTTAGATTGCCCGAACCGCTGACTGCGATCCACCGATGGGTATCAGTAGAAGGGGCTGGGAAATCGTCGCGCGCGATCGATTGGGGCTGTTCGATACGCCGCCTGACCGGAAGGATATCCGACTCGGTCTCGCGATTGTCGCCCTGCTGTTCGGGATGCTCCTGATCATTTTGCCGCTGCGTGACGTTCGATTGCCTGAGGTCCCGGCGTTCATTCCTGTGATCGACGCAATCATGTTCGTCGGTGAGCTCATCACTGCCACGCTTCTCTACGCCCAGGCCTCAGTGTTCAGGTCGAAAGCGTTGATCGTCCTTGCTACGGGCTTTGTGGCGGCGGCGTTGCTGCTTATCCCCCACGCGCTCACATTCCCCGGAGCTTTTGCCCCCGACGGATTGCTCGACAGCGGGGTCAACTCGACAGCATGGATAGCGAGCCTGCGGAGAGGAGCCTTTCCGCTTTCCATCATTCTTTATGTTCTGTTCCAGCAGGCAGACGCCGTAAGGCGAGTTGGAATTGAGCGTGGGCCGCCGAACATCGTAGGCGGTCTTCTGGTAGCCTTTGTCTTGGCAGGGGCGGTCACGTTGCTCGCGACTAAAGGCCACGAGTTCCTTCCGCCGTATTTTATCGACCGGTCGCACCTGATTTATTCCCATGCCCTGGGGTATCAGTTCATACTCCTGCTGCTCTTCGTCAGCGCGACGGCGATGCTCTTTCGAGCACGCAGATCGGTGCTTGATATGTGGCTGCTCGTCGCACTCGCCGGCTGGCTGACGGAAACGCTTTTGGTCCTGACACTCGACAGCCGGTTCACAGCGGGCTGGTACGGCCTCTTCATCCTCACCTTGTTCTCACACCTGGTCGTGATGCTTGCGCTAATTATCGAGTCCAATCGGCTGTACGCGCGGCTCGCGATATCGACGGCAGCGCGGAAGCGGGAACGGGACGAGCGGCTTATGTCGATGGACGCTGTGACGGCCGCGATTGCACACGAGGTCGGCCAGCCGCTGACCGCCGTCGGCCTCAATGCATCTGCCGCTTTGAATTGGCTCACCGGCGCGAAGCCAGACGTCAACAAGGCGATCGCAGCCCTACAAGCCGTCAGCGATGGCGGACAGCGCACCTTCGCCATCATCAGAAGTATCCGGGCGACATTTGCCAAGGAGCCGGGTCGAGCGTCCGAGTTCGGCCTCAATGACCTGGTGCTCGACACCGTGTCCCTGCTCGAGAGGGAGCTGGCCGCGAGCAAGGTTGTCCTGGATCTGGCCCTGGACGAGGCGCTCCCGCCGATCCGGGCCGACCGAGTCCAGATGCAGCGGGTGCTCGTCAATCTCCTCACGAATGCGATTGAATCGCTGCGTGCGATATCGGACCGGCCCCGGCGCGTTGCGATACGCTCGACGCTGGTCGGCGGCAAAGACGTGCTGCTCCAGGTCAGCGACAATGGCGCGGGTATCGCATCAGAGGACATGGAGCATATTTTCGATGTCTTCTTCACGACCAAGGCGACTGGTACCGGATTAGGCCTGGCGTTGTGCCGCACCATGGTTGAGGAACACGGGGGTCGTCTCTGGGCGTCCCAGGGGAACCCGCATGGTGCGAGCTTCAACCTGCAACTTCCGCCTAGTGGCTCTTTGGAGATCGAACGGGAGGCGACACATGTGCTCCTTTCCAACCTCGAGAGTTCACTAAGCTTCCTTCGCCAAACCGAGACTGAAGGACTATCCGAGGTGGTCACCGAATTGGAGCATGTCATTGACCAGGTGCGTGTCTCGCTACCACCATCAACCCATTAGCCCGGGTCAGTGAATGACCGGACGGGTCGAAAGCCGGCATAAAGCCTACTGCCTGCATCCGCCAGATCGCCTCTATGGACTCGCATGTGTGTTATCACTATAATACACTATGAAGGAGCCAGGCGATGCTTGAGAATCCAGTCCACAAGCGAGCGGCCATCGGAGCGGCTATCGGTGCCGTCGTGGCCATCCCGCTTCCATTCGTCGGACCGATCCTCGGTGCGATCGTCGGCGGCGGCATCGGCTATTTCACTGCGCAGCAGCAGCGGGGCTGACTCAGAAATCAACGATGCGGACATCCCGGCCAGCAACACGGCCGGCGCTTTCCTTCGTTGAGGCTCTCGCGTCCCCACAAAATGCGCTTTTGCCGGGTTTCGACTTTCTTCGCGGACTCGATCCAGCAGATCCATTCGTTGCGGGCGAGAGGCGTGATGTCCTCCCAAGTGGCCCGCGCTTGGGGATCGGCGGCCAGCGCATCCCTGAGGTCCTCCGGAAGTCCATGAACCACACCTCCTGCAATCGTCTTTGCCTCTGTCAATTCAGATACTCCGCAAATTCGTCCAACAGGCGCCGGTACATGTCGCGCTTGAACGGCACGATCAGGTCGGGGAGCTGTTCCGGCTCGACCCATTTCCACTCGCGGAATTCGGGATGCTTCGTGGCGATGTTGACGTCCCTGTCCTCGCCCAGGAAGCGCGCGACGTACCAGTCCTGGAGCTGACCTCTCCACTTGCCGCCCCATAGTCGTTGCCGCGCACCTTCCGGCAAGTCGTAGCGGAGCCTCTCCGGACATTTCGCGATGCGCTCCACGAGGTGCGGGGGAATGCCCGTTTCCTCCTCCAGCTCGCGCTGTGCCGTCGCCCATGGCTCCTCGCCCTTGTCGATGCCGCCCTGAGGCATCTGCCATGCCTCGTCGGTATTATCGATGCGCGCGCCGACGAAGACCTTACCCTCGCGGTTGAGCAGCATCACACCGACACTTCGGCGGTAGAGATCGTCGTCAGTCATGTATTCCTCGCGATTTCGCCGCAGCTTTTCGTTGAACGCACGCAGGAAGGAAAGTGGCGAAGTCGAGGTTCTTCCGAACATACTTCATCGCCGATTTCCGTTGCGGCATCTGCCATCAATACAGACGCAGGCAACCAAGTCGGTTACCCCCGGCAAGTTCAATTCGGCCAAGGTCACGAAAGCCGTCGGAAAGCTCATGAAGAGCTTCCCCGCCACTTCTGCAGCGGCACCGTCGGCCCAATAGTCCGCCTTCTCCTAGGTCGTGTAAAAAGTGATCAGGAAGATGACGAAGCGGTAGCCGACGAACAGGAATGCCATCACAAACGTCATCACGATCGCCGAGGCCCAATTCAGCCACCCGCTTGCGGAATAGACCTTCGGAATGGCGAAATAGATGTAGGCTCCGCACGCGAGCAGGTTGAGGATCGACAGGACATTGTCGACCGCTCCGGAGCTCAGCCCCTGTCCACCGAGCAGGATATCGGCCTCGGCGAGCAGCACGGAGACGCTGAGGACGAGGAGCACGAACGCGTAGAGATGCAGCGCGAACACGATGTGCGCACCGGCTGGCAGGTGCCGCCCGCGAAAGATGACTGCGGGCAATGGCGCGAAGGCGAGGGCCATGAGAATGATCAGTGCCTTGGCATTGAAAAGGGCCATCCGGTCGAACACGGGTGCATAGGCCTCCAGCGTCAGGTTCCGCTCGACGAGGCGCTGGCCAATCAGGGATTGGGCGAACGCGCTCCAATCCTGGGAATGCAGATGCGACGACAGCGGCGATGACAGCACGTTGACGCCGGTCACGGATTGCATCGCGACGAACACGGCGTTGGCAAGGAAGAAGAGAGTCACGGGATTCATTGTCCAGCGCCGTTCACCGCCGATGTGCGCAGCCGTTAGTCGGCCCGGCCGAGTCAGCAGGGTGCGCCAGCTGCGCACGAGCTTGCCGTCGATGCTGCTCGTGTTTTTGAGGAACTGAGCGAGGAGGTCACGCAGGCTAAGGTCGTCGGGGCGAAGGCGCTCCTCGCCGCATTGCGGGCAGAACCGCATGCGTCGGCCCTTCGCGCAGGTCGGGCAGGTCCACACCTTCGGCATTCGTGCCCCCGGGGCAACCATTACTCTTAGGGCTGTGGCGGGCAATCGCGGCGACAATGAGGTGGCGATTCCGGCCTCAGAGGCTTAAAGACACCACCGACTTAACTTTTTGCGTTTGTAAGGACTCGTACGTGGCGACTGCCACCCATCTCATCACCGAGGACGAAGCCGCCTCACATTCGAGTGCCGAAGCTGTCGTCGTCCGTTTCGCGGGCGATAGCGGCGACGGCATGCAGCTGACAGGCGGGCAGTTCACTCTCTCCACCGCCCTTGCTGGAAATGACCTCGCGACCTTCCCGGACTTTCCGGCGGAGATCCGCGCTCCGCAAGGCACGACTTTCGGGGTCAGCGCCTTCCAGATCAACTTCGGTTCGACCGCCATCGAGACGGCAGGCGACCAGCCCGACGTGTTGATCGCGATGAATCCGGCTGCGCTCAAGGTGAACGTCGACCAGCTTCGCGAAGGCGGCCTGATCATCGCCGACGAGGGCGAGTTCACTGCGCGCAACCTTGCCAAGGCCGGATATGAGAAGAGCCCCCTGGAGGATGACAGCCTCGCCAAGTGGCAGCTCGTCCATTTCAACATCTCGCAGCTGACCCTCGATGCCGTGAAGCCGTTCGGCCTCGGCAACAAGGAAGCGCTCCGCTGCAAGAACATGTGGACGCTGGGGCTCGCGCTCTGGATGTTCGACCGCGACCGCCAGCCGATCGTCGACTGGCTGAAGCAGAAATTCGCCAAGGCCCCGGAGCTTGCCGAGGCCAATATTGCCGCTCTCAACGCAGGCCATGCCTATGGCGAGACGGTCGAAATGGGCGCGCCGTTCAAGCAGCATCACATCGCGGCGGCACCGGCCGAGCCGGGCCTCTACCGAACGGTCACCGGCGCGGAATCGCTGGCGCTCGGTCTCGTTGCGGGCGCGAAGCTTGCGGGCCTGCAGATGTTCTTCGGCGGATATCCGATCACGCCTGCGTCGGCGCTTCTGCATCATTTGTCGCGCCTGAAGGAATTTGGGATCACGACCTTCCAGGCGGAGGACGAGATCGCGGCCATCTGCTCCGCGATCGGCGCGAGCTACGCCGGCCAGCTTGGGATCACGTCCTCGTCGGGTCCGGGCATTGCGCTCAAGACAGAGGCGCTGGGCCTCGCGATCATGACCGAGCTTCCGCTCATCGTCGTCAACTCGCAGCGCGGCGGGCCGTCGACCGGTCTTCCGACGAAGACGGAGCAATCCGATCTCTATCAGGCCGTGTATGGCCGCAACGCCGACGCTCCGCTTCCGGTGATCGCGGCACGCTCGCCCGCCGACGCCTTCGAATGCGCGATCGAAGCGGTGCGGATCGCAACGCGCTACATGACTCCAGTCATGCTCCTCACCGACGGCTACATCGCCAATGCGGCGGAGCCGTGGAAGGTGCCGGACATGAGCGGCTACGAACCCTTCCCGGTCAACTTCTTCGAGCAACGTCCGGCGGAAGGCGAGGGGGTCATGCCCTACGCCCGCAACGACGATCTCGCGCGCCCGTGGATCAAGCCCGGCACCGAAGGCCTCGAGCATCGCATCGGCGGCATCGAGAAGGCGCCGGGCAGCGGCAATATCGACTACTCACCCGCCGCTCACCAGGAAATGACCGACACGCGCGCCGCCAAGGTCAACAAAGTCGCAGAAAGCATTCCCGATCAGGACGTCTGCATCGGGCGCGAGGGGGCGAAGCTGGCGGTGGTCGGCTGGGGCTCGACCTTCGGCCCGATCCATCAGGCGGTTCGGCGTTCGATCGATCGCGGGCTCGACGTGGCTCACGTCCACATCCGCCACATCTGGCCGATGCCGTCGAACATGAGTGCGCTGCTTAAGGGCTTCGACCGCATCATCGTTCCGGAGATGAACACGGGCCAGCTCAAGACCGTCCTCCGCGACCAATTCCTTGTTGATGCCAAGCCGCTCAACAAGGTCAGCGGGCATCCCTTCCGCATCGCCGAGATCGAGGCCGCGATCGAGCAGGCGCTGGGATGAAACCGATCAATCCGTGGCCGATGATCGCGATGCTGATCCTCGTCTGCCTTATGATCTACTGGGTACTGTACCGATGAATGAGATGACCAAAGTCACCACCGCCAAGGACTGGGCGAGCGACCAAGAGGTCCGCTGGTGCCCGGGCTGTGGCGACTATGCTGTGCTAAAGGCTGTTCAGCGGACGATGCCGGACCTCGGCGTCGCGCGCGAGAAGACGGTGTTCGTGAGCGGCATCGGCTGCTCCAGCCGCTTTCCCTATTACATGGCAAGCTACGGTTTCCACACGATCCACGGCCGGGCGCCGGCCTTTGCGACGGGCATCAAGCTCGCCAATCCCGAGCTCGACGTGTGGATCATCACCGGTGACGGCGATGCTTTGTCGATCGGCGGCAACCACACGATGCACGTGCTTCGCCGCAATCTCGACTGCCAGATCCTGCTGTTCAACAATGAGATATATGGCCTCACCAAGGGGCAATATTCGCCGACCAGCCGCGTCGGCACCCGCTCCCCGTCGACGCCTTTCGGATCGGTCGATCGGCCGGTCACGCCCTGCTCCTTCGCTCTTGGTTCAGGCGCTCGTTTCGTGGCGCGCGGGATCGACGTCCACAAGAATTTGCCCGACGTGCTCAAGGCCGCTCATGCCCACAAGGGCGCGAGCTTTGTCGAGATCTACCAGAATTGCGTAGTCTACAATGACGACGTCTTCGCCAGCTTCACCGAGCGCAGCGTCGCTGCGGAAAAGCAGCTCTGGCTCAAGGCGGGCGAGAAAATGCTCTTCGCGAACGGTGAGAAGGGCCTTGCGCTCGACGTCGACCGTCTTTGCCTGAAGGTCGTCGCGGGCGACGATGCGTCGGTTATCGTCCACGATCCGAAGAACAAAGGCATTGCGGCGATGCTGATCGAGATGCCGCAAGGTTTCCCAGTTGCGCTGGGCGTCATCTACGAAGATCCCGCTCCGACCTTCGAGAGCGCCGTGATCGAGCAAAATGCCGCCGCCGCTTCGGGGAAGAAGGCGGACCTCCAGGCGCTCGTATCGAAGGGCCAGACCTGGCAGGTCGAGAAAGAGCCGCACAAGCTCTAATCAGCTGATTGGACAATCTCACTCACTCGATGGCCGGCTGGGCGCTGGGCCAGGCCGGTCTGAAGACGACGACGCGCAAAGGTTTCGCCGCGCTGATCCTCGCGGCGAACATGCCGGACATCGACGTATTCTTCGGCAATGCGCCGTGGGATCCGCTGGCGATCCACCGCGGATTCACGCACGGGCTCGTCGGCGGCGTTCTTGTCATGCCGCCGGTGCTGGCGGGCCTGCTGTGGCAGCTTGACCGATGGCAGGCGAGCCGCGGTGCCGAATTCAAGAGTAAGCTGCCGATGCGCTTCGGCTGGCTCGTCGCACTCTGCTACTTGGGCGCGATCACGCACCCGTTCCTCGATCTGCTGACGACCTATTCGGTCCAGCTGCTTTCGCCTTTCTCGAACCGCTGGTTCCATGCCGACGGGCTGTTCATCATCGATATCTGGCTGTGGCTGCTGCTCGCCCTCGCCATCGGCATCTCGAAGCGGCGCGAGCAAAGAGGGCGGGAGTGGAGACGCCTGCCGCAGGCCGCGATCGCGATCGCGCTGGTCTACATCGGCGCAAACCTGTTCATTACCCAGCGTGCTCAAGCAACCGTTCGTGACTGGGCGGACGAGAGATCAGTGCAAGCGCTATTTTCTTCTCCGCCGCCAGTGCTCTTCTGGCGGCGCGCCCTCGTATGGCGTGAAGGCGATTGCTACCGCCGCAGCGAATACGATCCCTTCCGTGGTATGACTCCGGTCAGAGACTGCCGGCCGACCAACATGGATCTGCCGGAAGTCCGCCAGGCCATCCGGCGCGACCCGCGGCTCAAAAAATTCCTCAAATGGTCGATCCTGCCGCAGGCGGAAGTAGTGCGGAACAGGTGCAGCACCGCGATCTACATCGGCGACGCACGCTACGGTGAGGGCCGGCGCTCGAGGCTCGCGCGCGAGTCCGTCATCCCGACGCACGCAGCCGGCTGTTAACTTGCGGTGCCTCGACAACCGTTCCCGGAATACATAACTCCGCGCGCATGAACTCGCGCGGCGCGCATCTGGTACAGGGGGATCGCGGCTTCACGACCGGCGGCGGACTGATCGCACGTCTTGTTGCGCCGGCCATCGCTGGTGTCCTCGACCGGATCGACCGTCGGCTGGAAAGTGGCGGGATCGACGTGACGCTTCCCGACCGCACACGGCGCCGCCTTGGCTTCCGGGCGTCGGGGCCGACGGCCATAGTGCAGCTCAAGACCTGGATGTCGCTCGTCAGGCTGGCGGTCTCCGGCTCCGTCGGCTGGTATAAAGCGTGGGAGCTCGGCGAATGGGCTTCCCCCGATCCGGTCCCCTTATTCGAGCTGTTCAGCGCCAACGCCGTCTCCCTCGGAGATCTCGGGCGGGCGAAGGGGCCCGCGCGCTGGGTAAATGCGCTGGGTCACCGCCTCCGCGACAATGCTCCTAGGCAGGCGAAAGTGAACATCGCCGCCCATTACGATCTCGGCAACGACTTCTATTCGGCGTGGCTCGACGAGACGATGACGTATAGCTCGGCGCGGTTTGCGGCCGCGCAGGACACGCTCGAGGACGGCCAGCTGCGGAAAATTCATCTGCTGCTCGACCGGCTCGACCTCGGGTCAGGGAAACGCCTGCTCGAGATCGGCTGCGGCTGGGGAACGCTCGCGATCGAGGCAGCAAGACGGGGAGCCGACGTCGTTGGCCTTACGTTGTCGGAAGAGCAAAAGGCGTGGGCCGATCAACGCATCCGCGAAGCAGGCTTCAGCGACAGGATTGAAATTCGTCTGCAGGATTATCGCAACGTTGCCGACCAGTTCGATGCAATTGCTTCCGTCGAGATGGTCGAAGCCGTCGGCCAGCGATGGTGGGAGGCTTATCTTGGCGCGATCGCGCGCAACCTGGAGCCGGGTGGCCGGGCGGCGCTGCAATTCATCAGCATGGATCATCGCCTGTTCGGCAGCTACTCGCGCAACGCCGATTTCATCCAGACCTACATCTTCCCCGGCGGACAGTTGCTCGACGAGCCGGTATTCGCCGAATTGGCGAAGGGCTGCGGTTTGTCGTGGGAGCAGCGCGAGGGCTTCGGCTTGGACTATGCCGAGACGCTGAAGCGCTGGCGGACGCATTACGACGATGCGGTAGCGGCAGGCATGCTCAAGGGTTTCGACGAGCGCTTTCACCGTCTCTGGCGCTACTACCTCATGTATTGCGAAGGCGGCTTTCGCGGCGGCGCGATCGATGTCGTGCAGGTAACGATGGTCAAGCCCGGCTGAGCGTCCTCGCCACAGCTCGTTGCCACCCCCTGAGAAGCCTTTCGCGAAGCTCGCCATCCATCTTCGGTCTGAAGGTGTCGGCGGCTGACCAAGTTCGGGCCAGATCGTCCAGTCCCGACCATACGCCCGTCGCCAGCCCGCCATGGAAAGCAGCGCCCAATGCGGTCGTCTCGAGGTTCGCAGGCCGTTCGACCGGTGCCTCGACGATGTCGGAAAGGAACTGACAGAGCCAGCCGTTCGCCGTCATTCCTCCATCGACGCGGATCGCGGCAGGCTGCTCACAACCGTCGCCGACCATCGCTTGGATCAGGTCGCGCGTCTGATAAGCGACGGCTTCGAGCGCTGCGCGCGCCAGATGGGCGCCCGTGGCGTCAAGCGTAAGTCCGAAGATGGCGCCGCGCGCATCCGGGTCCCAATGCGGCGCGCCGAGCCCCACAAATGCCGGGACCATGTAGACCCCGTGACTGTCGGGGACGCGGGTCGCCATGCCATCCGTGTCCGATGCATGCGCGATGACTCCAAGTCCGTCTCGCAGCCATTTCACCGCCGCTCCGGCGACGAAGATAGAGCCTTCAAGCGCATAGGTCATCTTGCCGTCCAGCCGGTAGGCGGGCGTAGTCAGCAGCCGATGCTCGGACGCGATCGCCTCGCCGCCGGTGTTGACCAGCATGAAGCAGCCAGTGCCGTAGGTCGACTTGACCATGCCGGGTTCGAAACAGGCCTGGCCGAATAGGGCTGCCTGCTGGTCTCCCGCCATTCCGCCGATCGGGATCTGCGCGTCGAACAGCCCCGGAGCCGTCAGGCCGAACAGGTGACTGTTGTCGTGGACAGTCGGGAGAAGGGGCTCCGGTATCCGGAAGAGGCGGCATAGCTCCCGATCCCAGCGCTGTTCACGAATGTCGTAAAGTAAAGTGCGGCCGGCGTTGGTGATGTCGGTTGCGTGGACTGCGCCGCCAGTCAGCCTCCACAGCAGGAAGCTGTCGATGGTGCCGAAGGCTAGATCGCCCCTCTCGGCACGTTCACGAGCTCCCGCGACATTGTCGAGTATCCAGGCGATCTTCGTCGCCGAGAAGTAGGGATCGAGCAGCAGACCTGTCTTTGCCTGGACTTCAGGCTCAGCGCCATCGGCCTTCAGCTGCGCGCATAGGTCTGCGGTCCGGCGGTCCTGCCAGACGATAGCGCGGTGGATCGGCTCGCCCGTCGAGCGGTCCCACACGACTGCTGTCTCGCGCTGGTTCGTGATCCCGATGCCTGCAACGCGACCGCTATCGATCCCACCCAGCACCTCGCGCGCGACCGCCAGCGTGTCGCGCCAGATGTCCTCGGCATCATGCTCGACCCAGCCAAGCGCCGGATAATGCTGTGGAAGCTCCCGCTGCGCCGTCGCAACCGGCCGAGCCCCGGAATCGAATAAGATCGCCCGTGTTGACGTAGTGCCTTGGTCAATGGCGAGGACGTGGTCGGCTTTCATCGCCGCCCCAGCCTAATGGAAAGCTGCGGAAGCTCCAGCCGTTCAGCCGGCCTTCGCCCACTCCTTCGATTTCTCAACGATGTTCAGCTCGCGAAGGAGCGCGTCCACACTCTCTGTGAGCTCGGGAAGGAAGCTGATCTGGTGCCGCGCGCCGCGATAGGATTCAACCATGAGCAGCGCATCGACCAAGATGGGAAAGACGACGCTTTCGGGATCGTCCACTTCCACGAGCTGACGCAGTTTCTCTGCGGCCTTGCGCCGCGCTTCTTCCGGATTGGACAGCGCTGCCGTCCGTCCGATCATCCAAGCCATTGAATACCCTCCACTTGCGTAAAGGATACGCTCTTGCCGGCGGCAAGGAAGTTCGGGTGGGCTTGCTGAAACAGCGTCTCGGCGCAGGTTCAGGTCGTGCAGAGTCCGAGGGTTCTCGCGAGACGCTCGCGAAGAAGAAGCATCAACGCTGTTCCACCGAAGGCAATGGTGGCGTCGACAGTCCAGAACGTCGCGTTGCTCATCTCATCGTAAAAGCTGCCGACCCAGCCCATGAGGACGGTCCCGAAGAAAAGGCACAGGAACGCCGCTCCCATTAGCGTCGAGTTGACCTTTGCCGGCGCCGCCTTGGAAATGGTCGCGAGGGTGACGGGCCAGTACCACATGAAACCGACGCCCATCCCGAAGTAACCAAGGAGAGCCCACAGCACCGACACCTTGCCGTTGTCTACCGCAAGCAGGCCGCCGGCAACGAAAAGCAAAGCGGACAGGCCGGTGATTGCAAATCCTATCGCCAGCTTGGTGAGGCCGCCCGGCTCGGAATCACGCCGCGCCTGCCACGCCCAGAGACCCACGAGGACGGGCGCGATGACGACGCTTGCGAAGCTGTCGACCGAGTTGAACCAGGTTGCGGGCACGGGTCCGAGACTTACCTTTTCGTCGATCCAGACGAGGCCGATGTTCCAGATCATGGTGTAGGAAAGGGCCGCGGGGATATTCAGCGCGATCAGAAGCAGGATCGCCCAGACCCGCCGGCGTTCCTCGCCGGTCAGGGCCGGCAGCGCCGCTTGCTCAGCGCGCTTCGGTCTCTGGTCCGGAAGGTGACGCTGACCGCTTAGATATATTGCGAGCGCCACGAGCATCAGGACTGCAGCAAGGGCGAAGCCAGCATGCCAGCCATAGATTGCCGCAGCCGTGCCCGTTCCAAGCGGGCCCAGAACTGCTCCAATGTTGATGCCCGTCGAAAAGATGGCGAAGCCCCGCTCGCGCAGGGACTCAGACGTCGGCGGGTACAATAAGCCGACTTGCGCCGAGATGTTGCCTTTGAGGAAACCCGATCCGCAGATGAGCATCACCAAGGCAATTAGGAAGGTTGCGTCGAAGGACATGGCCAGATGGCCGCCTGCCATCAGCAGGGCTCCGATCGTGACCGCGGCCTTCTTGCCGATCCAGCGGTCGGCGATCAGGCCTCCGACGATCGGCGTGAAATAGACGAGGCCGCCGTACCAGCCGTAGATCAGCGAAGCGAAGGCCTGGTCCGACATCGGGCCTCGGAACTCGAACAGCTGGCGCATTGCGGCCAGCCCAATGACGTGCTCCGCGTGACCCGGAAGAAGCAGCTGCCTGACCATGTACAGCGCCAGCAGCGCCGTCATGCCGTAATAGGAAAAACGCTCTGCAAGCTCGGTTGCGGCGAGGATGGTCAGACCGACGGGATGGCGTCGGGCGGTGGGCGCTAGACCGCCAGGCTCTGCAATGGTTGCCACGGCGGCAGCCTCGCGGTTGCCGTGCCTGTTGGCAAGCCTCCGGTCAGGCGGGGACGCGCACCAGCTCTCCGGTCTTCACGTCGGACGACAGCCGCTCGAGAATGAAGTCCGCGACGGTCTCCGGGGGCTTTACGCTCTCCGGCTCTTCGCCTGGGAAGGCGAGCTGGCGCATGCGTGTACGCGTTGCGCCCGGGTCGACGATATGCACGCGCAGGCGGCCAGTGTGCTCTGTCTCCTCGGCGTAGGCGCCAAGCAGACTCTCGAATGCAGCCTTGGACGAGGCATAGCCGCCCCAGAAGGCGCGAGGCTTATGTCCCACCGATGAGGTCATGCCGATCACGTCGGCACGCTCCGCCTTGCGAAGCATCCGATCGAAGGCGGCGATGAGCGCCTGCGGAGCGAGCAGGTTCGTCGCCAGGACGCGGCCATATTCCTTCACGTCGAGATGCTCGACGGGAGTCAGCGATCCGAGCATGCCGGCGTTGAGAACGAGGATGTCGAGCGCTTCCCAACGCTGCCGGACTGCCTCGGCAAGCTTGGGGATTGAAGTGCCGTCGATCAGGTCGAGCGGCGCGATGGTCGCATTTCCCCCGGCGGCATGAATCCGGTCCTCGACCTCCTCGAGGGCGCTACCGGTTCGAGCCACAAGGATCACGTGGGCGCCCGCACTGGCGAGCGCCTCTGCAGTGGCCGCGCCGATGCCCCGGCTTGCACCGGTGACGAGCGCGAGCTTGCCCGCGAGGGGTTTCGAATCAGTCATGCGGCGGGCGTGTAGCGGCTAGCGCGCGGCGACCAAAGCGAGCGATGCGTCCGGATCGGCTTCCGTAAGATCCGTCAACTGCGTCGGATAGTCGCCGGTGAAGCAGGCATCGCACCGCTGCGGCTGGTTTCCGTCGCGCTCCTGCCCGAGCGCACGATACAGGCCGTCGATCGAGATGAAGGCGAGACTGTCCGCATTGATATAGTCGCGCATGGCCTCGACGTTCATCTGGGCCGCGAGAAGCTTGGCGCGCTCAGGAGTGTCGACCCCGTAGAAGCAGCTGAACTTGGTCGGCGGCGAGGCGATGCGCATGTGCACCTCGCGGGCGCCGGCGTCGCGCATCATCTGCACGATCTTCACGCTGGTCGTTCCGCGAACGATGGAATCGTCGATGAGAACGATCCGCTTGCCGCGGATGAGCGCGCTATTGGCATTGTGCTTCAGCTTGACGCCGAGGTGACGCACTTCCTGGCTCGGCTGGATGAAGGTTCGGCCGACATAGTGTGAGCGGATGATTCCCAGCTCGAATGGAATCCCGCTTTCCTGGCTGTAGCCGAGAGCCGCGGGAACGCCGCTGTCAGGTACAGGAACGACGAGATCCGCTTCGACGGGCGCCTCGCGGGCAAGCCATGCGCCGATGTTCTTGCGGACTTCGTAGACGGAGGTGCCGTCGACGACCGAGTCCGGCCGCGAGAAATAGACGTGCTCGAAGATGCAGGGGCGGGGCGCAGCCTTTTCGAAGGGCCGGAAGGACCGAAGGCCCGAGCCGTTCACGATCACCAGCTCGCCCGGATCGATGTCGCGGATGAAGCTTGCGCCGATGACGTCGAGAGCCACCGTCTCCGATGCAAAGATGGTCGCTTCGCCGAGCTTGCCCATGACCAGCGGGCGGATGCCGAGCGGGTCGCGGCAGGCGATAAGCCCCTGCTCGGTCAGGACGACGAGGGAATAGGCGCCTTCGACCTGCTTCAGAGCGTCGATGAGCCGATCCGTCGGGCTCGACGCTTGGGACGTCGCGACGAGGTGGATAATCACCTCCGTATCGCTGGTCGACTGGAAGATGGAGCCGCGGCGGTTGAGCGTCCGGCGCAGCCGCATCGCATTCGACAGATTGCCGTTGTGCGCGACTGCGAAACCGCCGTCATTCAGCTCGGCGAACAGCGGCTGGACGTTGCGAAGCGCCGTCTCTCCAGTGGTTGAATAGCGAACGTGTCCGATCGCTCCGCGGCCGGGCAGCTTGCGCATGATATCGTCGCGATCGAAATTTCCGGCGACATGGCCCATCGCCCGATGCGAGTGGAAATGAGCACCGTCGTAGCTCGTGATGCCCGCGGCTTCCTGGCCGCGATGCTGCAAAGCGTGGAGCCCGAGCGCAACGAAGCCCGCCGCATTGTCGGCACCCCAGATTCCGAAGATGCCGCACTCTTCGCGAAGCTTGTCGTCGTCGAATGGATTGGTGGTCAGCATTGTCCCCAGCCAGCGCTGCTAGGCGCGTCATATAGGTGTCGCATTCGCATTTGTCGCCCCCCGCCTGAACAGAGGTTGAAATCCTCACGTCGGTTGACGTTTCCGTAAACGTAAAGCATAGCGCCGGCGATGGACGCGGAACGGCGCTTCTATTCTATCGGGGAAATGTGCGACGCCTTCGGCGTCACTGCCCGCGCGCTTCGTTTTTACGAGGATGAACAGCTCATTTTTCCCGAGCGCCGCGGAACGACGCGGCTTTACACTGACCGGGACCGTGCGCGGCTGACCTGGATCCTGCGTGGCAAGCGCGTCGGCTTCTCGCTCTCCGAAATCCGCGAGATGATCGATCTCTACGACGTCGACGACGGCCGCGTCGCCCAGCGCCGGCTCACCCTCGAAAAATGCCGGGCGCGGGTCGACCAGCTCGCCAAGCAGAAGGTCGACATCGACGCCACGATCGACGAGCTCGAGCGCTTCATCGCCATGGTCGAAGCGTCCGACCTCGGCATCGCCCGCTAACACCCGACCAGCCCAGCAAGGACCGCCCGATGCCCAGCTACACCGCCCCCGTCGCCGAAACGCGCTACGTGCTCGAGGACGTGCTCGGCATCGACCGTTATTCCAATCT
>Ga0070664_100001178_pt1 | contig 20808 bp, 18 predicted proteins | sample KBSC73metaG_FD_65863 | JGI IMG/M metagenome (GOLD analysis project Ga0070664, IMG submission 65863) | Corn rhizosphere microbial communities from Kellogg Biological Station, Michigan, USA - KBS C7-3 metaG | ecosystem: Host-associated > Plants > Roots > Rhizosphere > Soil ... | reverse complement strand
GCAACGTCGCTCGGCCGCCGTCCGGCGGAGGTGAACGCCGAGGCGGCCCGGTACCTGCGCGAGATGGGCGCCGAACACAGCGCGCGGGCGATGGCGGCCTGGTCGCGGTTCACCACCTGGATGTTGCGGGCCCACGACCTGCTCGTCGACGAGGAGGGCGCGCGCCGGCTGCGCGACCTCGACGGCAAGTACTCGCTGCTGTTCCTGTTCTCGCACCGGTCCTACCTCGACGGTGCGGCCGTGCCGGTGGCGCTGGACCGGCACGGCATCAGCCCGGCCTACACACTGGGCGGGGCGAATCTGAACTTCTTCCCGGTCGGGCACCTGGCCCGGCATTCCGGCATCGTCTACATCCGCCGCTCGACGCGGGAGCTGCCGGTGTACAAGCTCGCGCTGCGTGCCTACATCGGGCAGCTGATCCGCAACCGGGCGAACCTCAGCTGGTCGATCGAGGGCGGGCGGACCCGCACCGGCAAGCTGCGCCCGCCGACGTACGGCATCGTGCGCTACGTCGTCGACGCGATCGAGGCGACGCCGGACACCGAAGCCCTGATCGTTCCGGTGTCCATCGTGTACGAGCAGCTGCACGAGGTGGGCCTGATGACCGCGGAGGCGCGCGGCGGTCGCAAGCGGCCCGAGGACGTGCGCTGGCTGGTCAACTTCGCACGGCTGCAGGCGAACCGGCTGGGCCGCGCCTACCTGGACTTCGGCGAGCCGATGCCGATCCGGGAGCGGCTGGCGGAGCTGCGGGGCGAGACCCGTGAGGGCCAGCACGTCGTCGAGCGGCTCGCCCTCGACACGTCGCACCGGATCAACCGGGCGACCCCGGTCACCGTCACCGGCGTGGTGTGCCTCGCGATGCTGGCCGCCGACCGCGCGCTGACCCTCGACGGCGTGCTGGCCACCGTCGCCCCGATGGCCGGCTACATCGCGACCCGGCGCTGGCCGGTGGCCGGCGCGGCCAACCTCACCGACCGGGCGACCGTCCTCCGCACGTTGCGGGAGCTCGTGTCCTCGGGCGTGCTGACCAGCTACGACGGCGGCACCGAGACGGTGTGGAGCATCTCCGCCGGCAAGCACCTGGTGGCCGCGTTCTACCGCAACACGGCGATCCACATGCTCGTCGACCGGGCGATCGGCGAGCTGTCGCTGGTCGCGGCGGCCGAGGGCGACGAGAACGGCTTGGCCACGGCGACGGAGGAGGCGCTGCGGCTGCGGGATCTGCTCAAGTTCGACTTCTTCTTCGCCCGCCGCCGCGACTTCGCCGCGGAGATGGCCACGGAGCTGGCCATCATCGACCCGACCGCCGCCTCCGAAGGCCTGCACGAGTTCACCCCGGCCCAGGCGCGCGCCTGGCTGGAGGTCGGGAACCCGTTGGTCGCACCGCTCGTGCTGCGCCCCTTCCTGGACGCGTACCACCTGGTCGCCGACCGGCTCGCCGCCTGGGAGACCGAGGACGTCGACGAGTCCCGGTTCCTCGACGAGTGCCTGCGCGTCGGCCGGCAATGGGCGATGCAGGGGCGCCTCGCCAGTGAGGAGTCCGTGTCGCTGGAGCTGTTCAAGCCGGCTCTGCGCCTGGCCCGGCACCGCGGCCTGCTCGACCCGGGTTCGGAGCGGCTGGCCGAGCGCCGTGCCGCCTTCCGCGACGAGCTGCGCGAGACGGTCCGGCGGGTGACCGTCGTCGCCGGCCTCGCTCGCCGCGCGGACGCGCCGGCCTGACCCGGATCGGCTACCGCACTACCCGGTAGTGGGTGGTGAGCCGGCGGTCGTCGTCGAGGATGTGGAACGCGATCAAGGTCGGCTGGTCGTAGTCGAGAAGGGTGTCGCCCTCGAACGGCAGCATCAGCGTCGACGCCACGCCCGGGGCGACGAGCAGCGGCCGGCCGGCGAACGTGCTCGCCGCCGGCGTGTGCGCGTGGCCGCAGAGCAGCGCGACGACGTTCGGGTGCCGGCCGACCACGTCGCTCAGCCGCTCGGCGCCGGACTGCCTGATCCGATCGATGAAGGGCTGGCCCAGCACCACCGGCGGGTGGTGGAAGCAGACGAAGGCCGGCAGGTCGGCGGCCGAGGTCAGCTCCGCGTCCAGCCAGTCGAGCGTCTCGTCGGCAAGGTAGCCGTCGTCGGCGCCCGGGACGCTGGAGTCGCACATGGCGAAGAACGCACCCGCGACCCGGTGGGCCCGGTTGATCGGCGCGTCGCTCGCCGGTTCACCGAGCAGGACCTTGCGGAACGGCTCGCGCACGTCGTGATTGCCGGGGCAGACCAGCACCGGGACGGGGATGTCGAGCACGTCCCGGACCCCTTCGTACTCCGCGGCGGCGCCGTGGTCGGCGAGATCGCCGGTGGCGAGCACGACGTCGACCGGCACCGGCAGGCCGGCGAGGTAGCGGGTGACCCGGCGGGCCCGCTGCATGCTGCGCTCGCTGCCGTCGATGTGGATGTCGCTGAGGTGGCCGATGACGATCACATTTCCCAGTGTCCCCTTGCCCGGTTGATACCTAGCGGTACTATGCATCGAACTTCTAGGGTACGGAGGTCCCGTGCGGGTCGCGAAGGATCTTGTCGCCGCGTCGGCGACCCCGATGGTGCTCGGCATCCTGGCCGACGGGGAGAGCTACGGCTACGCCATCCTCCGTCGCATCAATGAACTGTCCGGCGGCGAGCTCGACTGGACGGAGGGGCTGCTGTACCCGCTGCTGCACCGGCTCGAACGGCTCGGCTACGTGGAGTCGAGCTGGCGGTCGGTCACCGGTGAGCGGCGGCGCAAGTACTACCGCATCACCGGCACCGGCCTCACCGAGCTGGCCGAGCAGCGCCGCCAGTGGGACACCGTGGTCGACGCGCTCAAAGAGATCTGGCGCGACCGGCGGCCGCTGACGGCCGTGCCGTTGGGATGCCGGGCATGACCGCCGAGTACGCGGCCGACGACGCGGCTCAGGACATCGACGCCGCCGAGCGCACCGGCCCGCCGGACGAGCTGGCCGCGCAGTTCGCGCAGTGGCGCGAGTACGTGCGCAGCCGCCGGGAGCTTCAACCGGCCGACGTCGACGAGCTCGAAGACCACCTGCGCGGCTCCGTCGACGAACTCGTCGCGGTCGGGCTGACCGCCGACGAGGCGTTCCTCGTCGCGGTCAAGCGGATGGGCAGCCTCGACGAGCTGTCCCGCGAGTTCGCGCGGGAGCACTCGGAGCGCCTGTGGAAGCAGCTGGTGCTGGCCGGCGGCGCCGGTGATCCCGTCGCCGACGCGGGTCCGCGGAGGGACCTCTGGGTGATGGTCGGCTGCGCGGCGGGCGCGGCCGTCTCGGTGAAGGTGCCGGCGCTGTTCGGGTTGACCTTCGACGACGACGCCGAGTTCTACGGTCGGAACCTCGCCCTGTTCGCCCTGCCGTGGCTCGCCGGCTTCCTCGGCTGGCGCCGCGGGCTGCGCCGCCCGCTGATCGCGGTCATCGTCGCGCTGTTCGCGCTCGGTGCCGTCGGGGCCAACATCTACCCGCTCGACGAGGAGTCGCAGTCGATCGTGGTGAGCAGCCTGCACCTGCCGATCGCGCTGTGGCTCGTGGTGGGGCTCGCCTACGTGGCCGACGAGTGGCGCTCGTCGCGGCGCCGGATGGACTTCATCCGCTTCACCGGCGAATGGTTCGTCTACTACGTGCTCATCGCCCTCGGTGGCGGCGTGCTCACCGCGTTCACGGCGGGCACGTTCAACGCCATCGGGAACGACCCGGAGGACTTCATCACGCAGTGGCTGCTGCCGTGCGGAGCCTCGGCCACCGTCGTGGTGGCCGGCTGGCTCGTCGAGGTCAAGCAGGGCGTGGTCGAGAACATCGCTCCGGTGCTCACCCGGCTGTTCACCCCGCTGTTCACCGCCGTCCTGCTCGCCTTCCTGCTGGCCACCGGGCGCGCCGGCGGCGGCATCAACGTCGAGCGTGAGGCGCTGATCCTGTTCGACCTGCTGCTGGTCGTGGTCCTGGGGCTGCTGCTGTACTCGCTGTCGGCCCGCGATCCGCTGGCCCCACCCGGCCTGTTCGACAAGCTGCAACTCGCCCTCGTGCTCAGCGCGCTGGCCATCGACGTGCTGGTGCTGCTGGAGATCACCGGGCGGATCACCGAGTTCGGCACGACGCCCAACAAGGCGGCGGCGCTCGGCGAGAACGTGATCCTGCTGGCGAACCTCGCCTGGTCGGCGTGGCTGCTGGTGCGGTTCCTGCGCCGGCAGTCGCCGTTCGCGGCGCTGGAGCGCTGGCAGACCGCCTACCTGCCGGTGTACGCCGCGTGGGCCTGGATCGTGGTGTTCGTCTTCCCGCCGCTGTTCAACTTCGACTGACCGCGTCACGCCCCGTCGCCGGCGGGAGCGTGACGGGTTCTGCAGCGCGCGACGATGGGCCACGCGATCGGCGTGGCCGGCCGGGCAGCGGCGTTCCACGTCGCATTCTGGTGGTCGATAGCGTTCACTGTGGTCGCGATCGCGCTTACCCGCTGGCTGCCGTCCCGAACGACGGCTTGACGCAACCATCGGGTTGCTATAGCTTAGATGGCAACTGACCGGTTGCCACTGAGGAGATCGACATGGCATTCCCTGACCGGATCGAGCGCACGCTGGAGCTGGCCCACCCGCCGGAGCGGGTCTGGGCGGCCCTGACGACCGCGGAGGGCCTCGGCACGTGGTTCGGCAACCGCGCCGAGGTCGACCTTCGCGTCGGCGGCCAGGCGACGCTCGCCTGGGACAGCGGCGACACCGCGACCCTCACCATCGAGCGCCTCGAACCGCCGCACGTGTTCGGCTACACGTGGCCGGTCTACGGCCTTCCGGACAGCGATCCACGCCGCACCTACGTCGAGTTCACGCTCGAACCCAGCGGCACCGGCACCACGCTGACCATGGTCGAGTCCGGGTTCGCACAACTGCCGGACGCCGAGCACAAGGCGGCCTTCTCCGGCAACACCGGCGGCTGGACCAACGAACTGGGCGAACTCGTCGCCTACCTCGATGGACAAGCCTGACCTGGAGGCGGTGGCGCAGGAGGTCTTCGCCGCCCTGGCCGACCCGAGCCGGCGAGGCATCCTCGCCGCGCTCGCGGCCGGCGGCCCGGCCACCGCGACCGACCTGGCCGCCCGGCTGCCGATCACCCGCCAGGCCATCGCCAAGCACCTGGCCCTGCTGGCCGAGGCCGGCCTGGTGGTGGCCGAGCCGGGCGAGCGGCGCCGGATCCGGTACCGGCTGGACTCCGCCCCGATGAAGGTGGCGCAGCAGTTCCTCGCCGCCCTCGCCCGCGACTGGGACGGCCCGCTGGCAGCCCTGCGGGAGCACCTGACGTGACACACGGCGACCTCGCGCGCTGACCGATCCTCGGCCCATCGCGGCCCGATCGCCACGGCGGCCTGCGAACATCGTGCGGAAGGGTCGTTCGCGGCCGGGGTCGTCGGAAGGTGCAGCCATGACGGGATCGCTCGCCCTGGGGATCGACGTGGGCGGGACCGGGATCAAGGGTGCGCTCGTCGACGTCTCGACCGGTGCCGTGGTGAGCGACCGGTACCGCCTGGACACCCCGCACCCGGCGACCCCGAGCGACGTGACGGAGACGATCGTCGTGGTCGCGAAGCACTTCGACGTCGACGCGCCCGTCGGCGTCGCCTTCCCCGGCGTCGTCCTCGACGGCGTCGTACACACCGCAGCCAACCTGCACCCCGACTGGGTCGGCGTCTCGCTCGCCGACCTCGTCGCCCCCCGCCTGTGCGGACCCGCCACGTTCCTCAACGATGCCGACGCCGCCGGGCTGGCCGAGGCACACTTCGGCGCGGCGCGGGGCCAGGACGGCGTCGTCCTGGTCGTCACGTTCGGCACCGGCATCGGCGTTGCCATGATCAACAACGGTGAGCTGGTCGCCAACTGCGAACTCGGTCACCTTGAGATCGACAACGCCGACGCGGAACTGATCGCGGCGGCGTCCGCGCGCAAGCGCAACAACCTGTCCTGGGCGCAGTGGGGCGCGAACGCGGACCGGTACCTGCGGACGCTGGAACAGCTCGTCTGGCCCACGCTGTTCGTGCTCAGCGGCGGCATCACCCGCAATCCCGAGAAGTGGCTCCACTACCTGCATCCCCGCACCCCGGTCCGGCTCGCCCGGTCGATCAACAACGCCGGCATCATCGGTGCCGCCGACGCCGCCCGGACGCGACGGAACGGTGGGCCTACCCGGCCCGGTCCAGCCGGCGGTCCAGGCTGATCGCCGCGTCGATCAGGGCGAGGTGGGTGAATGCCTGCGGGAAGTTGCCGATCTGCTCGCCGGTGAGCGCGACCTCCTCCGAGTACAGACCCAGGTGGTTCGCGTAGGTCAGCATCTTCTCGAACGTCACCCGCGCCTTCTCGAGCTGGCCGGCCCGCGCGAGCGAGTCGACGTAGGCGAAGGTGCACAACGAGAACGTCCCCTCCGAGCCGCGCAGGCCGTCCGGTGACGCCTCGGGGTCGTAACGGTAGACCAGGCTGTCGGTCACCAGTTCCTCGTCCATCGCCGTCAACGTGGACGTCCACATCGGATCGGTCGGTGTGATGAAGCCGACCGACGACATCCGCAGCAGCGACGAGTCCAGGACATCGGTGTCGTAGTGCTGCCGGAAGGCCTGCCGGGTGGTGCTCCACCCGCGGTCCATGATCTGGTCGTAGATCGCGTCCCGTTCCCGGTGCCAGCGCTCCAGCGGCGCGGGCCTGCCGTGCGTCGTCGCGAGCCGGATGCCGCGGTCCAGGGCGACCCAGCACATGAGCCGGCCGTACGTGAAGTTCTGCCGGCCGCCGCGGGTCTCCCAGATGCCCTCCTCCGGCTGGTCCCAGTTGTCGCTGACCCAGTCGACCAGGTCACGGATGCGCAGCCAGCCGTGGTGGCCGGCCGAGATCCCGTGCACGTCGGCGGCGTAGATGCTGTCGAGCGCCTCGCCGTAGATGTCCAGTTGCAACTGGTCGGCTGCCCCGTTGCCGATGTGCACCGGCGCGGAGCCCCGGTATCCCTCCCAGTGCTCCAGGACCTCCTCGCGGAGGTCGGTCGAGCCGTCGACGCGGTACATGATGTTCAACGGGCCGCTGCCGTTCGGCTTGTCGGCCTGTTCGTCGACCCGGTCCCGCAGCCACCGCCCGAGCGCCGCCGCCTCGTCGGTGAAACCCATGCCGAGCAGCGAGTACACGGAGAAGGAGGCGTCGCGGACCCAGGTGTAGCGGTAGTCCCAGTTGCGTTCGCCGCCGATCTGCTCGGGCAGCGCGGCCGTCGGCGCGGCCACCAACCCTCCCGACGGCGCGTACGTCATGAGCTTCAACGTGATCGCCGAGCGGTTCAGCATCTCGCGCCAGCGGCCGGAGTACGTCGACCGGGACAGCCAGGTCCGCCAGAACGCCACCGTCTCCTCGAAGAGCCGCCACGCCTCGGCCACCCGGACCTCGCGTATCGGCCCGGCGGATCCGGTCTCGAGCATCAGCCCGCGCATCTGTCCGGCCGCCAGGCTGACCTCGGCGTGGATGTCGCCGTCGTCGACCTGGTACCGGGCCAACCGCTCGTCGTCCGGCTCCCGGATCAGGTGGACCGTCATCGCCGAGTCACCGGCCTGGAAGACCGCGCCGTTCTCGGTCACGTGCGTTTCGTGCGGCGCGCGGCCGTAGTCGAAGCGGGGGGCGATGTCGATCGCGAACGTCATCCGGCCCCGGACGCAGCGCACCATGCGCACGATGCGGTGCGTGGCCGCGGCGGTCGTACCGCCGGTCACCGGCATGAAGTCGACGACCTCACCGACGCCGGCCTCGGTCATGTACCGGGTGACGAGCACCGCGGTGTCCGGGAAGTACAACTGCTTGCTGTTGAAGACGTCCACGGCGGGCCGCACCCGGCAGCGGCCGCCGCGGCCGTGATCCAGGAGCGCCCCGAACACGCTCGGTGAGTCGAACCGAGGGGCGCAGAACCAGTCGATCGATCCGTCCGTGGCGACCAGCGCGGCGGTCTGGAGGTCACCGATGAGGCCGTGGTCCGCGATGAGCGGGTAGTCCGACATGACGCCAGCATCCGGCTTGACCGATCTCGGCGCCTCATGCGGAGCGGGTGATGTCCCGTCGCGGGATCGAGGGGACGCTGCTCCGGTCGGACCCCGAGCGGAAGCAGGTGCGCATGGCTCCGGACACGTCGGCCCAGTCGCCGGGCACCCTCCGGCGGGCGCTCGTCCCGCTCGCCCTCGCCCAGTTCATCTGCAGCTTCGCCGGCTCCAACATGAACGTCATGATCAACGACATCAGCCAGGACCTGGACACGACCGTGCAGGGCGTGCAGCTGGCGATCACGATCTTCCTGCTGGTCATGGCCGCACTCATGATTCCGGGTGGGAAGCTGACCGACCGGTACGGCCGCAAGCGGCTGTTCATCGTCGGCCTCGCGGTCTACGGCGTCGGGGCCCTGTTGAGCGCGGTCTCCCCGGGCCTCGGCGTGCTGATCCTCGGCAACTCGATCCTCGAGGGCGTCGGCACGGCGTTGCTGATCCCGCCCGTCTATATCCTGACGACCCTGCTGTTCACGGGTGTGGCCGCGCGGGCCCGCGCCTTCGGCGCGATCAGCGCGATGGGCGGCATCGGCGCGGCCGCCGGGCCGCTGATCGGCGGGTTCATCACCTCGGCGATCAGTTGGCGCGCCGCCTTCATCTTCCAGGCACTGATCGTCGCCCTGATCGCCCTCCTGGCCCGTCGCGTCCCCGATCCACTGCCCGCCGACCCGACGCGCCCGTTCGACACGGTCGGCGCGGTCCTGTCGGCGCTCGGGCTGTTGCTCCTGGTCACCGGCATCCTGGCCGCCGACGACAACCTCTGGCTGATGGTCGCCCTGATCCTCGCCGGCGCGCTCGTGCTGGCCGGGTTCTTCCGCTGGGTCCGGAGCAGGGAGCGGGCGGGCAAGGAGGCGCTGCTCTCCACGCAGCTGTTCCGCAACCGCACCTCGAACCTCGGCCTGATCACGCAGAACACCCAGTGGCTGCTGCTGATGGGCGTGTCGTTCGTGGTCTCGGCCTACCTGCAGGTCGTGCGCGGCTACAACGCGATCGAGACCGGCGTGATCTTCACGGCCACGACGGCGGGTCTGCTGTTGTCCTCGCTCCTCGCCGAGCGCTTCGCGAAGCGGCGCGAGCAGCGGACGCTCATCATGGCCGGCTTCGGCATCAGCATCGCCGGTGTCGCGCTTCTCCTCTGGTTGGTGAGCAGTTCCGACAGCGAGTGGGCGTTCGTGCCGGGGCTGTTCCTGATCGGCTTCGGGCTCGGCGGGATGCTGACCCCGTCGGTCAACGTGGTGCAGTCGAGCTTCCCGGAGGAGCTCCAGGGCGAGATCTCCGGCCTGTCCCGCAGCGTCTCCAACCTCGGCTCGTCCCTCGGCGCCGCGATCGCCGGCACGATCCTGGTCGCCGGAATCACCAAAACACCCGAGCGGGCGTACGCGCTGGCGATGGTGGTCCTCGGCGTGATCAGCCTCGTGGGCCTGCTGGCCGCCGCGGGGATTCGCACGGCCGGCCCGCGGGTCGAGGCGGTCAGCCCGGAGCGACAGTGAACACGTGCGCGCCCCACGGCGGCAGTGCGACGTAGAGGCCCGGGTCCACGAGTTCGTCGCCTTCGCGCTCGTACCCGGCGCCGTCGAGGAGGTCGGTGAGCCGCCACCGGCCGCCGCGCGGCGACGGCAGCGGGATCCGGGCCTGGCACGGATGGCCGGACAGGTTCACCACGACGACGTGGTGCGGCACGTCGCCGTGCTCCGGCCCGGTCCACGCCCACGCCAGCAGGTCGTGGTGCGTGGGGTTGTCCGGCCACCCGTGGCAGTCGAGGACCGTCCAGTCGCCGTGCCGTACCGCGGCGGACCCGTCGACCAGGCGGTGGTAGAACCCGCGCAGGTCCGCGTCGACCGGCTCGTCGGGGCGCCGGCCGAGAAACACCGGCAGCTTCACGCGCCGTCCCTCGAACTGGCCGTCGTGCCACAGCGTCGCGCCGGGCAGCGTGCCGATGGCCACGGCGGCCGCGCGGTCCCGCCCGCCGGCGAACACGGCTCCGGCGCGCGGTTCGTCGTGGTTCTCGATGAACCGGAGCAGCCGGCGCTGGTAGTCCAGACCGGCGGCGAGGTGCTTGCGCACGGCGCCGGCGTCCTCGTGGACCAGCCGGTCGTAGAGCCGCTTGTCATAGCAGAAGTCGAAGCCCTGCTGCTGGAGCGTCCACTCCATGTCCCAGTACGCCTCGGCGATGAGCACGGCGTCCGGATGCCGCTCGCGGACCCGGGAGATCACCAGGGGCCAGAACTCCTCCGCCGGTGCCGGCCCCGCGTACCGGCCCCACGTCCGGGCGAACACCTCGTTGGTCAGCAGCATCGCCATGTCGCAGCGCACCCCGTCGCACTGGTCGAGGATCGCGCCCAGGGCGTCGGCGCTCGCCTGCCGCAGGCCGGGTGCGAACGCGTTGAGCTGCGCCACGTCCGGCCATGGCGGGAAGTAGGGGTCGCGGCCGCGGGCCACCACGCGCCCGTCGACCTCGAACCACGCCTCCGGCGCGGCCGCCAGGTCCTCCGCCGCGCCGGTGACGAACCAGTCCGGATGCGTGGTCAGCGCCGGGTGATCGGGTGCGACGTGGTTCGGCACGTAGTCAAGAATCAGGCGCAGGCCGCGTCGGGCGAGTTCGGCGCGGGCCGCCGCGAGGCCCGCCGGCCCGCCGAGCCGTTCGTCGACGACGTACCGACGCACGCAGTACGGCGATCCGACCACGTCTTCGGTCGAGAGGTCCGGCAGCGTGGCGTGGAAGGCCTGCCGCAGCCCGTCGTTCTCCCACGCGACCGCGAGCCCGGCCGGGCTGCGCTCCCACCCGCCCATCAGCCACACCGCGTCCGTTCCGGGCGGCGCGAGGTCATCCCACACCTGCGCCGCCAGGTCGCCGAGCGTCGCGGCCGGAGCGCCGAGACGTGTGCGCACGTCGGTGAGCCACGGCCACGTGTCGACCTCGTACACGACCGGCGCGGACGGCCAGCTCATCCTTGACCGCTGCCCTGCGTGGCGCGGTAGACACCGGCGAGTCCGTGCTCGAGCAGGTCCTCGCCGGTGGTCCGGGCGAACAGGTTGGGGAACACCGCGACGAGCCCCGTCCAGCCGGTCTGGTGGCTGGCGCCGAGCCCGGCGCCGTTGTCACCGTGGAAGTACTCGGAGAATGTCACGAGGTCCCGCCAGTGCTCGTCGGCAGCGAAGATCAGTTGCCCACCGTAGCAAGGGCGGTGCCCGTCAGCGGCCGGAAGGAAGATCCGCATGAGGCGGTCGGAGATCTCCCGGGCGACCTCGTAGAGGCTCATGTGCCGGCCCGAGCCGGTCGGGCACTCGACGGTGAACTCGTCGCCGTAGCAGACGTAGAGGTTGAGCAGTGCCCGGATGATGAGGGCGTTCATCGGGAACCAGATCGGACCGCGCCAGTTCGAGTTGCCACCGAACATGCCCGTGTCCGACTCGGCGGGCAGATACGACACGTCGTACCGCCGACCGTCGACCTCCAGATCGAACGGGTGCCCGGCATGGTGGCGCGACAACGAGCGCACGCCGTACGGGCTGAGGAACTCGTTCTCGTCCAGCATGTGGGCGAGGATCCGGCGCAGCCTCGGCTGGTCGAACAGGGCCAGCGCGCGGTGCCCGCGCGTACCGAGGAACCGCCCCTCCGAAAGCACCGAGGTCACGCTCGGATGGCGGCCGATGAACTCCAGCGCGTCGCGGAGCAGGTCGGGATGTGCCTCGACCACATCCGGCCCGAGCACCGTCACGGCCGCCAGTGGAAGCAGGCCGACCATCGACCGCACCCGCATCCGCGTCGCGGTGCCGTCGGGCAGCCGCAGCAGGTCGTAGAAGAACCCGTCCTCCTCGTCCCACATGCCCTCGGCCTTGCCGGAGGGCCGGTTGACGGCGACCGCGATCCACGCGAAATGCTCGAGGTAGGCCTGTGCCTGCTCGACGTACACCGGGTTCTCCCCGGCCAGTTCCACTGCGATCTGCACCATGTTCTGGCAGAACAGCGCCATCCAGGCGGTGCCGTCGGCCTGGTCGAGGTGACCGCCGGTCGGCAGCGGGGCGCTGCGGTCGAACACGCCGATGTTGTCCAGCCCCAGAAACCCGCCCTGGAAGACGTTGCGACCGTCGGCGTCCTTGCGGTTCACCCACCAGGTGAAGTTCTTCGCCAGCTTGTGGAACGCGTTCTCCAGCCAGGCGCGGTCGCCCTGGCCGGATCTCGTCTTCTCGAGCTCGTAGAGCAGGTACACGGCCCACGCGTGCACCGGCGGGTTCACGTCGCTGAAGTTCCATTCGTACGCCGGAAGCTGCCCGTTCGGGTGCAGGTACCGCCGGCTCAGCAGCAGGTCGAGCTGGCCCTTCGCGAACGTCAGGTCGACCATGCCGAGCGTCAGCGCCTGGAAGGCCAGGTCCCAGGCGGCGAACCACGGGTACTCCCAGGTGTCCGGCATCGAGATCACGTCGTGGCTGGCGAGGTGGAACCACTCGCCATTGCGGATGCCGCCGGCATCCAGAGGGTCCAGGCCGTGTTCGGTGAGCCAACGCTCGACGTCGTACTCGAAGTACTGCTTGCTCCACAGCATCCCGGCCATCGCCTGCCGGACCACCAGGCGCTCCTCGTGGCCGAGCGTGGGTGCGATGCGCTCGTCGTAGAACTCGTCGGCCTCGGCGCGCCGCCGCTCGACGAGTTCGTCGAATACGGGCACCGACGACCGGGCGTCCGCGGCGCCGGGCGCAACCGGCTCGTCCGTCAACCGCAGCCGGACCGTGGCGGACTCACCCGGTCCCAACGACAGCGGAACGTCGACGGCGACCTTGGTGCCGATGCCCGCCGGGTTCACCGTCCACGTCTCGCCGTGCACGACGAAGCGGTCGATCCCGTCCTTGACGTACGGCGAGGGGTTCGGCCGGCCGAACAGGCGCTCGGTGTTGGTCTCGTTGTCGGTGAACCGCAGCGGGTGCTCACCCAGGCACACCAGCCAGCGGTCGCCCAGCCCGCCGTTCCGCGCGGCCACGACCGTCAGACCCGGCGCGTCGTCCACCTCGTGCAGCACGGGCTGAGGTGCCGACGGCCCCGCGGACCAGATGTTCCGGAACCACAGCGTCGGCAGCAGGCGCAGGTCCGCCCGGTCCGGGCCCCTGTTGTGCACGGTGATCCGCAGCAGCACGTCCTCGGGGGTGGCCTTGGCGTACTCGACCACCACGTCGAAGTACCGGCCGTCGGCGAAGACCCCCGTATCGAGCAGTTCGTACTCGAAGTCGCCGCGGTTGCGGGACCGGTTGGTGGCGACCAGGTCGCTGTACGGGAACTCCCGCTGCGGGTACTTGTACAGCATGCGCATGTAGGAGTGCGTCGGGGTGTTGTCGACGTAGAAGTAGTACTCCTTGACGTCCTCGCCGTGGTTGCCTTCCGAGTTGGTCAGGCCGAACAGGCGCTCCTTGAGGATGGGGTCCCGGCCGTTCCACATCGCGACCGCGAGGCACAGGCGTTGCTCGTCGTCGCTGATCCCGGCGATGCCGTCCTCACCCCAGCGGTAGGCCCGTGAACGCGCCTGGTCGTGGCTGAAATAGTCCCAGGCGTCGCCGCCGGCGCTGTAGTCCTCGCGTACCGTGCCCCACTGCCGCTCGCTGAGATAGGGTCCCCACCGGCGCCACGCGACGCCCTTCGAATCCGCCTCCCGCAGGCGACGTTGCTCGGCACCCGGGCCGGCTGCGCTGGTCATGGGCTCATCGTCGCCCGCCCCGCGGCGCCCCTGGGTCGTCCCGCACGGATGAGAGCATCGGTCAACCGTCCAGGCCGGTGGTCCGGGACCGGCTCGACGCCTTCCCCGACTCCGAGGCGCCGGATCGCGATCTGCGCGAGCGGGCCGATGAGCAGTGCGAAGGCGACGGTGCCAATGCCGACGGATCCGCCCAGCAGCCAGCCCACGGCCAGCACCGACAGTTCGATGAGGGTCCGGACCAGCCGGATCGAGTGACCCCGGGCGGCGAGGCCGGTCATCAGCCCGTCGCGCGGCCCCGGGCCGAGGCCGGCACCGACGTACAGGCCGGTTCCGACCGCGTTCACGACGATCGCGGCGGCGAGCAACGGGATCCGGACCGCAAGCGGCTGCACGGCCGGGACCACCTCGATCGTCGCGTCGGCGACGAGGCCAACCGCGACGAGGTTGGCGACGGTGCCGACGCCCGGGCGCTGGCGTAGCGGCCACCACAAGGCGAGGACGGCCGCCCCGACCAGGTTGATGGTCCAGCCCAGCGGCAGGCCGGTCTGCCGGGCGAGGCCCTGGTGCAGGACGTCCCATGACGCGAGGCCCAGGCTCGCCCGGACCATCAGCCCGACGCTGACGCCGAACAGGACGAGCCCGGTGAACAGGTTGCGCAGGCGGACGGGAAGCAACGCGGCCCGGTTGGTTGACATGTCACCAACCTAGGCCAAGTTTGGTGACACGTCAACTAAACGGCTCTGCGGGCGCCGCGCGCCCGGTTGCGGTTCTCCCTCCTACCGGCCGGTGCCGAGATGCGCCGCTACGCGGTGCGGTGAGTCATCCGTCGTCGGAGGTGGGCGACCGGGGCGTGCGGCGTGGCGCGCGGCCGGCGTCCCGCAGCGCCAACCGCAGGGCGTACTCGATCTGGGCGTTGACGCTGCGCAGGTCGTCGGCCGCCCACCGGGCGATCGCGTCGTAGACCGCCGGGTCGAGCCGGAGCAGGAGCTTCTTACGCTCGGCCATTCACCCGTACAACGTTCCGGTGTTGACGACGGGCTGAACGGCGCGGTCGCCGCACAGCACGACCAGCAGGTTGGACACCATCTGCGCCTTGCGCTCCTCGTCGAGTTCGACGACGTTCTCGGCCCGCAACCGGTCCAGGGCGTTGGACACCATGCCCACCGCGCCCTCCACGATCTTGAACCGGGCGGCGACGATCGCGTTCGCCTGCTGGCGGGCGAGCATCGCCTGGGCGATCTCGGGCGCGTACGCGAGGTGGGTGATCCGCGACTCCAGCACCTCCACGCCGGCGAGGTCGACGCGCTCGCGCAACTCGGTGGTCAACTCCTCGCTGATCACCGTGCCCTCGCGCAGGCTGGCCCGGCCGCTGTCGTGCGCCTCGTACGGATAGCTGGTCGCGAGGTGCCGCACCGCCGCCTCCGACTGCACCGAGACGTACTCCGCGTAGTCGTCGACGCCGAACGCCGCCCGGTAGGTGTCGGCGACCCGCCACACCACGACGGCGGCGATCTCCACCGGGTTGCCGTCGGCGTCGGCGACCTTGAGCCGCGCGGTCTCGAAGTTGCTCACCCGCTGGGAGAGGCGCCGTTTGGTGGTCAGCGGGATGACCCAGTGGAAGCCCGCCGTCGCGACGGTGCCCACGTAGCGGCCGAAGAACTGGATGACGCGGGCCTCGTTGGGCCCGACGACGGTGAACCCGCTGACGACCAGGGCGAAGACGACGGCGGCCAGCACCACGGTCACCCCGGCGACGGCCTCGCTCGCGCTGGCGGCCACCGCCCAGACGACGCCGACCAGCACCAACAGCCCGAGCACGACGGCAAAGCCGGAGACCCGGAAGGCCCTTCGTTCCATGGACTGCTCCTAGCTATCGAAGTGATATCACTACGATAGCCCGTCCGCGCAAGGTGCTAGAAGCCGATGGCCTCGCGGAGCAGCAGGACGGTGACGCGCCCCGGGCGCGGCTCCGCGTTGAGAACGAGCAGCCGGTTGACGGCGCTCGGCTGGCCGTAGACCGCCTGGGCGCGCGCGGATTCCAGCGGCAGGGCGTGCTCCTCGACCCGGCGCAGTGCGGTCGCCAGATCGGGCACCACCTTCTGCGCCCCCACGATCCAGATCGCCCGGCCGGCACCGCCGGCGTAGGCGGGCAGCTGGCTGCCGGTGGCCGAGGCGACGACGACCGAGCCGGTCTCGGTGAGCGCGGCCACGCTGCCCACGACCACGTCCGGGGCGGCGAGCAGTCGCCGGATTTCGTCGGCACCGGTGGCCCGATCGAGGGCGAGCACCTGCGGCTTGATCGCCCGGTACCGCCCGCTGGCGTTGATGTCCGCGTCGATGCCGGACAGCCGCAACGTCTCGCTGGCCGACGTGAACACGCTGGCGCCGTCGGGCACCAACTCTTCGACGCGCGTGCGGGCGGCAGCGGCGTCGTCGAGAATTTCGACGGCGAAGCCGTGGTCCCACAGCGCGGCGGCCGCCCGCTCCAGGCGGTGTGCGGGTGCCGGCGCGGCGAACGTCGTTTCCTGGATCATGGTCGCTCCTCTCGTCTGCCTCGTCTCCGGGTCCGACGACGCGGGGTCGCGGAATGTCAGGCCTCACAATTCGGCGGGGCATGTCGTCGACATGGTGAAGGCGGGAGGAGTAGGGAACGATGACAGACCTGGACGCGATCATGAGCGAGCGGCGGCAGCTCACGAATCTCGCCTACCGCCTGCTCGGATCGCTGGCGGAGGCCGAAGACGCCGTCCAGGAGACGTATGCCCGCTGGTACGCGATGACGCCGGAGCAGCGGGCCGCCGTCGAGGTGCCGGCCGCCTGGCTGACGACCGTCGCGAGCCGCATCTGCCTGGACCTGCTCGGCTCGGCGCGGGCGCGGCGGGAACGATACGTCGGCGCATGGTTGCCGGAGCCGCTGCCGGAGCCGAGCGCTCCCGATCCGGCCGACCGGGTCACCCTCGACGAGTCGGTCAACATGGCCCTGCTCGTGGTGCTCGAATCGATGACGCCGGCCGAGCGCGTCGCGTTCGTGCTGCACGACGTCTTTCGCTACTCGTTCGCGGAGATCGCCCGGATCACCGGCCGCTCACCGGCGGCCTGCCGCCAGTTGGCCTCCTCGGCACGCCGCCGGATCCGCGCCGCACGGGCTCCCGCTCCGCCGACGGCCGAGCAGGCCGGCATCGTCAGGGATTTCAAGCGGGCCTGGGAGGCCGCGGACATCGAGGCCCTCGTCGGCCTGCTCACCCCGGACGCCACGGTGATCGCCGACGGTGGCGGTCTCGTGCCCGCCGCGCTGCACCCCATCGAGGGCCGCGAACAGATCGCGCGCGCCTACGTCGAGGTCAGCCGCCTCGTGCCCGGATTGACCATCCTGGAGCGTACGGTCAACGGCGAGCCCGGCCTGGTCAGCCAGCAGGACGGCGTCACGGTGACCGTGTTCGCGTTCCAGTTCGCCGGCGACCGGATCGCGCGCATCTGGGCCGTGCGCAACCCGGAGAAACTCCGTCCCTGGACGGCCACCTCCCGCTAACGGCCCCATGATCGCCCGGTGGTCGGGTACCTCACCGTCCGGTCAGAACGAGCCGCGAAGTCGTGCCAGCACCAGCGCGACGATCAGCGCCGCGACGCCCTGCGCGACCCGGCGGTACCGCTGGTACAGCGCGTGCGCGTGGATCCAGCCGATCACCGCCTCGGTCGCGGCGGACACCGACAGGGTCGGAAAGCCCCACAGCGCCGCTGTCCGCACCGCGATGCTCGTGGACGGCCGGGGCCGCGACGGCGGCTTCGGCGCCGGCGGTGCCGGGTCCGGCCACGGGGGCGGCTCGGGCGAGCCCTCGCCCCACACCTGGATCGACACCTCGTCGGGGTCGGGTTGCAACCGGGCGACCCGGCGGACGACCGCCCCGCCCAGGTACCCGCCGGCCGGATCCGGACGGGCGAACCAGGACCGGAGCAGCTCGAACCACCACCACCGCAGGGCAATGTCGGTCAGCACGTCCGAGCAGACTGCCGTCGCGTCCGGCCCGTCACCGACGAGGCGGCGAGCGTCCTGGCGCAAGCAGTCCAGGTGGTCCTCGACGAACCGGACGTACCCCGCCGGCGGCTCGAGATCGATGCGCGGCAACAGCCCGGCCACGCCCCGATCGTCTCAGCTGACCGTCCGCTTGACCAGTTCGGCGGCGGCCAGGATCGCCTCGGCGCTCTCCCCCACCGTCCGGTCCGAGGTGTCGACGACGAAGTCTGCCGGCGGGCCGGCGGCGAACCGGGCGTCCTCGCCGATCGCCCGCTCGAGCACGGTTCGCGCGGCGCCGGGCGACAGGCCGATGAGGTCGTCACCGGCGAGGTGGACCGCCCGGCCGGCGATCCTGTCGGCCAGGCGGGCCGCGAGCGCCGCCGGCGACGCCCGCAGCACGCCGACCGGCAGCTCGACGCCGGACAGCGCGGCCCGCAGCGCGTCGACTCCGCCGACCGGTTCCGGGCGACCGACGACGACGAGGAACCGTGCGCCGTGCCGGCGGTACGTCGTCGCGACCGCGGCGACCGCGGCGCACCGCACGGCCGCGGCGTCGGCCGGCTCGGGCCGCAGGAAACCGAACTGCTGCAGGTCGATGAACGCGGCCGGCGCGGTGGCAGAGCGGCGCAGCATCGCCTCGAACCCGGCCGTCGAGGCGCCCGCCGCCCGCGCGCCCAGCAGCCACACACCGGGAATCGCAACCGAAGAAGGGTCGTGCGGCTGGGCCACGGGCGCCACCGGCTCGGGCCGCCAGGACTCCTCCAGCGCACGCAGCCGGTGCGCGACCTCGTCGCGGCCGAGTGTGGTGGTGTCCAGCACGTCCTCGCCGAACCCGCCGCGGTCGTGGTGCCGTGCCTCCTCCCGCACGCGCGGCACGTCGTCGCGGAGATGCGGGTTGCGGCCCAGCCAGCGGTCCGTGAGCACCCGGAGGTCGGCCCGCAGCCGCACGAACCGCACCGCCCCGGGCGCGATCGCGGCGAAGTCGGCGGCGTGCTCCGGCCGGACGATGCCGGACACGACGACACGTTCGACGCCCGCCGACGACAGGGCGCCGACGAGGGCCGCCAACCCGTCGTGCTTGAGCCGGTGCGCGTCGGGGTCGGCGGGCGGCCACGGCATCCGCAGCCCCAACTGATCGATGTCGACGTAGGCGGTGCGCATCGACCGGGCACCGGTGAACACCCGCCACCCCGCCGACGACTTGCCGACGCCGGGCGGCCCGCAGACCCAGAAGACGGACAGCATCAGATCGTCAGGACGTAAGCATCGCCGTCGCGGCGGAAGCCCAACCGGTCGTAGTACGGGGCGACCATGCCGGGCCGGGTGGTCACCCGCCGGACGCCGAGATCGGCCAGCAGGCCGCTGCTGCGGTAGACGAATTCGCCCGGGGTCAGGTCGCGATAACGCATGGTGACGTAGTCGAGCTCGACGTTCGCGGTGCCGTCGCCCAGCAGGTGGATCAGGATCACGCCGACGACCTCGTCGTCGCGGGCGACGAGGAACGCGGCCCGGTCGGGCGCGGCGGGGTCCCAGCGGAACCCGGGGTTGAACCTGGCGATGTCGGCGCCGTGCACCCGCAACGTGTGGGCGAGGAACTCGTCGTCGGTGCGGACCCGCACCACCTGGTAGGCGCTCTGGTCGTGCCGGGTGGTGAGCAGCTTGTAGAGGTAAACGATGTTGATCACGGCGAGCACCACGTTGAGGCCGACCATCGGCCAGACCCCCACGGCGGTGTTGTAGCCGATGAGGATCACGCAGCCGACCAGGTTCAGCGCCCGCAGCCGCACGATCCTGGTCTGCAGCAGCGACCACACCAGCAGCGCCGACCCGGCCCAGCCCACCAGTTCCAGCACCCAGTCCATGCCGGGAGGCTAGGCCATCGCGCGCGTCCTAGCGGGCCAGGCTGGCCATCAGCGCGGCGAACTGGGCGTGGTCGAGGCTCTGGTCGGCGTCGGACAGCGCCGTGTCGGGCTGCGGATGAACCTCGATCAGCAGACCGTGGCTGCCCACCGATCGGGCCGCGCGCGACATCGGGGCGACGTAGCGCCGGTTACCGGTGCCGTGACTGGGATCCACGATCACCGGCAGGTGGGTCCGCTCGTGCAGCACCGGAACCGCCGACAGGTCGAGCGTGTTGCGGGTCGCGGACTCGAACGTGCGGATGCCCCGCTCGCACAGGATCACCTGCTGGTTGCCGGCCGACAGCACGTACTCCGCGGCGGCCAGCCACTCGTCGATCGTGCTGGACAGGCCGCGCTTGAGCAGGATCGGCCGGTCCACCTTGCCCAGGGCGCGGAGCAGGTCGAAGTTCTGCATGTTCCGCGCGCCTACCTGCAGCAGGTCGGCGGTTCGCGCCATCCGGGCCACCTGCTCGACGGCCATCACCTCGGTGACGATGGGCAGGCCGACCTCCCGGCCGGCGGCGGCCAGCAGTTCGAGCCCGTCCCAACCCAGGCCCTGGAACGCATACGGCGAGGTGCGCGGCTTGAACACGCCGCCGCGCAGCATGTGCGCACCGGCGTCGCGCACCGCCCGGGCGGTGGCCCGCACCTGCTCGGCCGACTCCACCGAGCACGGGCCCGCCATCACCACGAACCCGGTTCCGCCGACGAGGAGGTCGCCGACCCGCACGACGGTGTCCTCGGCCCGCGCGTCGCGGTCCACGAGCCGCTTCGGGCGACGCCCGGCCGGCGCGGGCGGCGCGACGACGACTGCCTCCAGCGCCTCGGTGGCCGACGCCTGCGGCACCTCGCCGGGCTGCGGATCGCTGCGGGTCACCTTCGCCGGATAGCTGCCGAGCACCTTGACGTACAGGGCCGCGCTGCGCAGTTCGTCGAGCATCAACTGGGTGCGCGGGTCGGCGACGTTGCCCTCGAAGTCGATGAAGAACAGGTACTCGAACGGCCGGCCGGCCCGCGGCCGCGACTCGAGCTTGGTCAGTGAGTGCCCGCTGCCGGCGAGGATCTCCAGGCAGCGCAGCAACGCGCCCTCCTCGTGCCGGGTGGTCAGCACGAGACTGGTCTTGCTCGGCACCCGCGCGTCGAC
>Ga0070664_100001175_pt1 | contig 20823 bp, 17 predicted proteins | sample KBSC73metaG_FD_65863 | JGI IMG/M metagenome (GOLD analysis project Ga0070664, IMG submission 65863) | Corn rhizosphere microbial communities from Kellogg Biological Station, Michigan, USA - KBS C7-3 metaG | ecosystem: Host-associated > Plants > Roots > Rhizosphere > Soil ... | reverse complement strand
GGCGAAAATTCCGGTGCTGCCGTCGCCGACCCGGGTCGCTCACGCCGCTGCGGTCACCGCGGCCTACGTAGAGACGCGCGCGATGGTTGCGGCGCGCGGTCCAGTCGCGAGTGTCCATCGCAGCAGTAATGCGACGTCCCATGTATTGAATGAAGTTGCGAGTACCGGCTTGCTCGCTGAAAACAGCATCCCGGTATTGCACCAGACGATGATCGATATCAAATCTCTCGACGTTCCATGCGACTTCAAGTTTCCGGTCGTTGCGAAGGTCGTGTCTGGCGACCTGCCGCACAAGTCCGATATCGGCGGTGTGCAACTCAGCATTCGCAATGCGTCCGAGCTGCAGGACGCCGTCCGGACAATTCTAACGAACGTGAAAACCGCCGCGCCCGGCGCGCACATCGAAGGCATTATCGTGTCCGAGATGGTGCGCGACGCACTGGAAATAATCGTCGGCGTTATCAACGATGATGTGTTCGGTCCCACGGTATTGCTTGGCTTCGGCGGCACGCTGGCCGAGGTGCTGCGCGACCGCAGCTACCGCGTAGCGCCATTCGACGATGCAACGGCGCGTTCGATGATTGCGGAGCTGCGCGGCGCCGCTTTGTTCAGCGCAATCCGAGGGCGGGCAGCGCGCGACGTGAATGCGCTAGCTGAGACTGTTACGCGCATTTCCGAGATCGCATGGGAACTGCGCGGCGAGCTGCTCGAGCTCGACATCAATCCCTTGTTCGTCCGCGCCGCCGGTAAAGGTGTTGTCGTCGGAGACGCGCTGGCGGTCATGATTAATTAACGATTGAGCAGCTCGATGAATTCTCGTCCATGGTCAGTGCTTCCAGAGCGTTGCATGTGCGGCGATTAGTAGTTGCGGTAATGGCCTTATCCGCCATGTCACATGTGGCGGCGCAAACCTATCCGTCGCGCGCGGTTCGCATGGTGGTACCCTTTCCAGCCGGCGGCCCCGCCGATGCTGCGGCGCGCCTTGCTGCCTTGCAGTTATCGGATGCATGGCATCAGCAGATCGTCGTCGACAATCGCGCCGGCGCGAGCGGCATCATCGGCACAGAGCTCGTGGCCCGCGCCGCGAGCGACGGCTATACGCTCATTTGCATTTCGAGCTCCTTCACCATCAATGCATCGCTATTCCAGAAGCTGCCCTACGACAGTTTCAAAGATTTCACCGCTATTGCGCCCCTTGCATACGGCCCGGGCATACTGGTCGTGCACCCGTCGCTGCCCGTGCGCACTCTGCAGGAATTTATCGCACTCGCGAAAGCCAAGCCCGCCGCATTGAGTTATGCCTCTTCGGGCGCCGGCTCACCCGGTCATCTCACGTTCGAGCTCATCAAACGCATGACCGGAATTCAGATCGCGCATATTCCATACAAAGGAATGGCGCCCGGACTCGTTGATTTGCTTGCGGGGCAAGTGCAGGCAGCGATTCCGACCATTTCAGCGGCATTGCCCCATGTGAAAAGCAACCGACTACGTGGAATTGCCGTAACCTCGGCTCAACGCTGGCGCACAGTGCCGGAGTTGCCGACGGTAGCAGAAGCCGCATTGCCCGAATTTGAGTCAGTGCTGTGGTACGGAATTCTCGGCCCGGCCGGCATGTCGCCCGCGCTCGTCACAAAAATTAACGCAGACGCTTCAAACGTAATGCAGCGCGTCGATGTACGCGAGCGTCTTGATGCGGCCGGGATGGATGCAATGCAAATGCCGCCGCGCGAGTTTGCGGCACATATCAAATCCGAAATTCATAAGTGGGCGAAGGTCGTTAAAAAATCGGGAGCAAAGCCTGAGTAATGATTTCACGCTTGGATAAACGTAACACGCGTCTATTTCACCCCGCCTCACAACGCGGCTAATGAGCAGCGACGCCAGCCTCCTTGATGACACGTGACCACTTCGCAAGCTCGCTCACGATGAACTCACGATAAGCGTCAGGTGAATTTGCGACGACGTCGGCGCCGATCGCAGCAAACTTTTCGCGCGACTCGCGGGTGGTGATGCCGGCAACCATCGCGGTGTTGAGCCGCTCGACGATCGCGCGCGGTGTTCCGGAGGGTGCGCATATGCCGGACCATGTGAGTACTTCGTAGCCCGGCACGCCCGCTTCGCTGATGGTCGGCATGTCGGGTAACAGTGCCGTACGACGCGCCGAAGAGATGCCGAGTGCGCGCAGTCGGCCGCTACGAACGAAGGGTAGCGAAGAGGGCGGCGCATCGAACAGCAGCTGCAGTTGTCCGCCGACGAGATCGGTCGCCGCCAGGGCACTGCCTTTGTACGGCACGTGCGTCACACGGATGTTCGCCATCGAGCGGAACAGCTCCATTGCAAGATGCGATGTGGTGCCAGTGCCGGCAGAGCCGTAGTTCAATTCGCCCGGCTTGGCACGCGCTAGTGCGATGACTTCTCTTACCGACTGCGCACTGAAATTCGGATTGACGAGCAACAGATATGGAATCGTCACGACGAGCGTGATCGGTGTTAAGTCGCGCAGCGGATCATAGGGCATCCTGGCGATAAGGCCCGGATTAATTGCCATGGCGCCTGTGCTGCAAAGGAGCAGCGTATAACCGTCGGCACCACTCTTCGCCGCGAGATCTGCGCCCACTACGCCGCCGGCGCCTGGCCGATTGTCGACGACGACCGGCTGGCCAAACGATTCGCTCAGTTTTTGGCCGACGGTGCGCGCGACGATATCAGTCGGTCCGCCCGGCGCAAACGGGACAATGATGCGCACCGGCCGCGCTGGATAAGACTGCGCTGCTGCACCTGCAATGAGCGCTAACGAAATGCAGCCGGCGCAAAAGGCCGACGATACTTTGCTCACTGGGCCATATGTTACTTGCCTACTCAAGCTCAATTTTCGTTTTCTCGCGCACACGCGTCCATTGCGCTAGATCGGCGCTTAAGCGACGCGAAAATTCTTCCGGCGTGCTTTGGATCACCTCGGCACCGAGTCGCGCGAAGCTGTCGCGGGTGGACGTCAATGCCAGCGTCTTCAACAGCGCGTCGTATACGCGCGCCACAATTTCTTTGGGTACGGCGGCCTGCAGAACAATGCCCGTGTAGGTCGACGCTTCGAGCCCCGCAATGCCGGCCTCCTGCATCGTGGGCACTTGTGGAATGGTTGACGAACGTCGCGACATCGCAATCGCCAACGGACGCAACTTGCCGCCTTTGATCAGTGTGCCGGAACTGCTGAGTTGATCGAATATGAGATCGACCTGGCCGCCGACTACATCGACGAGCGCCTGGCCGCTGCCTTTATACGGGATGTGCGTAAACTTGACGCCGGTCACGAGTTGAAACAGCTCACCTGTTAGATGGGTGGTACTGCCGAGTCCGGCCGACGCCATGGTCAGTTCGCCGCCGCGGGTGCGCGCGAGAGTGATCAGCTCTTTGACGGTCTTCACAGGAAGCGACGGGTGCACGCTCAACACGAGCGGCACAATCGATACCAATGATGTCGGCGCGAAATCTTTGAGCGGGTCATAGCCGACGCGATAGAACGCAGGTGACATCGTCAGCGCGCCGCTCGAGCCTAGCAATAGCGTATAGCCATCGGGCGTCGCCTTCGCAGCCGTTTCGGTGCCGACCTTGCCGCCGGCGCCGCCGCGGTTATCGACTACAACCGGCTGTCCGAGAAATTCGGAAAGTCCCGGCGCGACCGTGCGTGCGGTGATATCGATGTTGCCGCCCGGCGCGAATGGAACAATGATGCGCACGGGCTTATCCGGGTACGCAGCACCAGCATATTCAGCATGGAATGTCACCGCTGACATCGCCGCGCTGAGGGCGATGTAATGCGACGCAATCTGTTGACTGGGCGATGGTGACCGCATGAAATATTCGTCGGGATCAGATACAGTCGCACATTCTACCGAGTTATCCGCGAGCGCCACTCTTCGAGTTGCCGCTGGATGGCGATCACAAGAAAACGGCAATCGAATGGATTTCGCGCTTACTGACGAGCAGTGCATGTTCAGGGATTCGGTCGCCGCGTTCGCGCGCAAGGAATTGTCCGAAGGCGCGCTCGCTCGTGCGCATAGCGCCGAATTTCCACATGAGATCGCGCAAAAAATGGCGCAGGCCGGCCTGCTCGGCATCACGCTGCCCGAAGAAGATGGCGGTGCGGGCGGGACGCTCATGGATGCAGTGCTTGCGATCGAGCAGGTCGCGGTATTCTGCCCGCGTAGCGCCGATGTGATTCAGGAAGGGAACTTCGGCGCGATACGCGTACTGGCGCGGTTTGCGAATGCGGACCAGAAAAAAAGATTTCTCGATCCCTTGCTCAAGGGCGATGAAGTCATCGCGGTCGCAATGACGGAGCCTGATGCAGGGTCGGCGACCACCGATCTCACCACGACCGCAGTGCCTGATGGCCAAGGATTCCGCGTCACGGGCACAAAGGTCTTCCCGAATCCGCACGCTGACCAATATCTCGTTTACGTTCGTTACGGTCCGGGCGTTGGCGGCATCGGCTCTGTGATGATAAGACGCGGAGCTCAGGGGTTTACAGTGGCCAAACCCTCGAAGTTCATGTCGGATAACGAATGGGCGCCGCTTTATTTCGACAATGTGTACGTGCCGCCCGAGGACGTGCTGCTGCCGGCAGGTGGGTTCAAAAAGCAGATCAGCGGATTCAACGCAGAGCGCATCGGCAACGCTACCCGCTCGCTTGCTTACGGACGCTATTGCTACAACTTGGCGCGCGAATATGCGATAACCCGCAAACAGTTTGGACGGCCGCTGTGTGAATTTCAGGGACTGCAATGGAAGTTTGCGGAAATGAAGATCCAGCTCGACGCCGCACAACTGCTGCTCTACCGGGCGGCTGCCAACGGCGACCGCGGCTTCCCTGCGGCGGATGAGACAACGATTGCGAAGCTCTTCTGCAATAAGGCAGGCTTCGATATCTGTAACGAAGCGATGCAATGCATGGGCGGGCTGGGATATACGCGCGACACCTTGGTCGAGTACTGCTTCAGACGCTCGCGCGGCTGGATGATTGCCGGCGGGTCGCTCGAGATGCTGAAAAACCGGCTCGCCGAAATAATTTTCGAGCGGCGCTTTTCCCAGCGTCCGCCGCGAATCCAATCTACGGACAGTGCGACCACCTAGCAGCGAAGTTATGCGATTGAGAAACATGACATCGCATCAGCGAGTGAGTCGACTCGTGCTCCCCGCCATCGCGCTTGTTCTCGCATCACCGGTCAGCGCGCAAAATTATCCCAACCATCCGCTCAAATTGATTCTGCCTTTCCCCGCCGGCGGGCCTACTGATATCGTGGCACGCGCATTAGGCCAGGGACTCGGCGAAGCGATGGGGCAGAACGTAATCATCGATAACCGGCCGGGCGGAGGCGGCGTAATTGGCGCGGTAATGGCATCAAAGGCGCCCGCCGACGGTTACACATTACTGCTTGGTGGCATCACGACCTTTGGTGTAGCGCCGTCGTTGCGCAAGGATCCTCCGTACGATGCGCTGCGCGATTTTGCGCCCGTTACCCAGGCGACGCGTCAGCCTATCATGCTGATGACGCATCCTTCGCTGCCGACGAAGACGTTAAAGGATTTCATCGCATTGGCGCTTGCGAAGCCGGGGCAGATCAACTATGCATCGTCGGGTCCTGGCGGCTCCGGTCACATGGCAGGCGAGCTGTTCAGAATGCTAACGAGCACTCAACTCGTGCACGTCCCGTACAAGGGCGCGCCGCCGGCGCTCAATGATTTGATAGCGGGACAAGTGCAGGTGATGTTCGGAACGATTCTCGCATCGGCGCCGCATATTCGATCGGGCCGCGTGCGCGCCCTGGCGATCACCGGACCGCAGCGCACGAACGCTTTGCCGGAAGTGGTTACGTTCGCAGAGGCCGGGCTGCCTGCGTACGATGCGAGTTCATGGAATGGAGTACTCGTTCCTGCAGCGACGCCGCGCACGATCGTCGACCGTTTAAACATGGAGCTCGTGCGCATCCTCAAATCGCCGTCGGTGCAGGAGCGATTCACCCAGGATGGCGCAGTGGCGGTACCAACGACGCCCGACGAGTTCGGCGCGTTCATACGGGCCGAGATCGCCAAGTGGGCGAAGGTCGTCAAGGCGGCAAACATCCACATTGACTGACGTGCGAACCAAAGAGGCTGCACTATTCCAGGCCGTGTTCTCCCCGCGCTCTATCGCGCTGGTAGGTGCATCTGCCGATATGGCCAAGAACAACGCGCGCCCGCAGCGCTTTCTCCGCGCGCATGGCTACACCGGTCGTGTTCTGCCGATTAATCCGGGTCGCGCCGATGTGCTTGGCGAGCGTGCGTATCCGGACCTGCGCTCTGCACCAGGACCCATCGATCACGCGTTCATCATGGTGCCTGCGCCGGCCGTTGCATCGATCATCGATCAGTGCTGTGAACGCAAGGTGCCGGTCGCGACCATATTCAGCGCAGGTTTTGCGGAGATAGGGCCAGCGGGACAGGAGATGCAGCGCTCGATAGTTGCGAATGCGCGGGCAGCGGGCCTGCGGCTCATCGGACCTAATTGCATGGGCCTCATTAATGTGCCCGGTAAAACCCCGCTCACTGTGAATGCGGTGCTCAATAACGAGCAATTGCAGGCCGGTCCGATCAGTGTCATTTCGCAAAGCGGCAGCATGCTGGGCACTTTGATCACGCGCGGCCAGGCGCGCGGGTTGGGTTTTTCTAAACTCGTCTCTGTTGGCAACGAGTGTGATCTCGGCGTCGGCGAGATCGCTGACTTGCTCGTCGATGATCCGGAGACGGGCGTTATTTTGCTGTTCCTCGAAACGTTTCGCGACGCTACAGTCCTCGCGCGCGCCGCGCGCCGCGCTTATGCCGCCGGCAAACCGGTGATTGCGTACAAGCTGGGTCGTTCCGAGACCGGGCGACGGGCCGCCGCGTCGCATACGGGGGCGATGGTCGGCACGGACGATACGGCGAAAGCGTTTTTCCGGGCGCATGGCATCATGCGCGTCGATATGCTCGAAACGCTTTTCGAGTTGCCCGAGCTGGTGCGCGGTCATTGTCCGCCCGCTGGGCGACGCGTAGCGGTCGTAACCGGTACTGGCGGCGCCGCGGCAATGGTTGCCGATAGACTCGGCGTGCTGGGGGCGGACGTCGTGCCGCCGTCTACAACGGTCATCGACAATTTGCGCAAGCAGTCGATCACCGTTACCGATGCGGTGATTACCGACATTCCGATGGGCGGCAGCGACCGTGGCGCTTATACGTCTATCCTTTCTGCGCTACTCGCATCGGATCACTGCGATGCCGTCGTTTCGGTGATCGGGTCAAGCTCGATGACGAATCCGAACGTAATTGCGGATCGTGTGCTCAAAGCCGAGCCGAAGTCGAAGCCGCTCGCGGTCTATCTTGCGCCGCGCGCTGATCATGGCCTGCTGCTGCTTCAGCAGCATGGAGTGGCTGGTTTCCGTACGCCGGAATCGTGTGCCGACGCCGTTAATACGTATCTGAACTGGCGCCCGCCATTGCCGCTGGACAGCGCCGGCGTGGATGAGATAGCCGCTGCCAATGCACTTCTTTCTGCCACGACTGAACGCAGCCTCAACGAGCAGCAGTCACTCACACTGTTCACGACACTCGGCATCGAGTGCGCGAAGAGCATGGTCGTTACAGATTCGAGCGGACCTATCGATATCGAGTGTCCGGCCGCCGTGAAGCTGCTGGCAGCGGATCTGCAGCATAAAACCGATGCCGGCATGGTCCGCCTAAACGTTAAGAAGGAAGAGCTGGCGTCGACAATTAACGAATTGCGCAGTGATGCTAAGCGCCGGTTTGCGACTGCGAAAATTGATGGCGTGCTCGTACAGCGGATGGAACGCGGGCTGGCTGAAGTCATTGTGGGCTATCGCGACGATCCCGAGGTAGGACCAACGGTGTTGCTGGGTATCGGCGGCATCATGGCTGAGCTCAAAAAAAGCTTCAGCGTTCGGCTCGCACCGGTAAGCGTGGAAACGGCGCTGGAGATGATTGAAGAAGTCGCGGAGCTTGCTATCCTCCGCGGCTATCGCAATTTGCCGCGCGGTGACTGTGCTGCGCTCGCTCGTGCGGTGCGTGCAGTTTCGTTGCTGGCTGGCGTAAGCGCCCGCCCGGTGATAGAAGCTGAGATCAATCCATTGCTGGTGCGCGGAGAGGGCAGGGGCGTTGTCGCTGTTGACGGCCTTGTAGTGCTCGATTCGATTGAAAAACGGTGAGGCCTTTCTAACCAGGAACATTGCGCATGGATACTGCTGTAGAGGATTTAAGCGTCGGTGTCAGCCGCACGTTGGCCGGACACGTCGCAGCTTTGAAGTATGAAGCGTTGCCGCCTGAGACTATCCATGCGTTTAGGCGAACATTTCTCGACTTCCTCACGTGCGCCATTGCCGGTGCGGCCATGCCGGTATCAAAAGCGCTGCTCTCTTATTTTCAGGATAACGATGCGACGCGCGCCGCAACGGTCATCGGAAATGGCGCCATGTTGTCCGTACCGAACGCAGCGCTCGTGACCGGCGCGAATGTGCATGGCCTCGACTTCGACGACGGCCATACGAATGGTTCGGCGCATCCGGCCGGCGTTATCTTCCCCGCCGTATTAGCGGCCGCACAACAGCGCGGCAGCAGTGCGCACGAGATCATCTGCGCAGTGGTTGCCGGGTACGATGTGATGTGCCGGATCGCCGCGGCGATGCATCCCGAGTCAGCGCGGCGCGGTTATCACAACACGGCGCTGGCCGGTGTATTCGGCGCCGCAGCGGGTGTATCGAATTTGCTGCGACTGGATGCCACGCAGACATTGAATGCATTGGGCCTGGCGGGCAGTTTTTCGGCAGGCATCCGCGAGTACCTCGATGAAGGCGCGGAAATCAAGCGTATACATCCTGGAAAAGCGGCGCGCGATGGCGTGATCTGCGCCGAGTTTGCCAAGCGCGGAATCACCGGGCCAAGCAAAGTGCTCGAGGGGCGCTACGGATTTTTCGCTACACATGCGTCGCCGCACGTGAAATGGAAGCGGCTGATGCAGGACCTCGGTGAGCGTTTCGAGATCGAGAGCATCTATCACAAGCCCTATCCGTGCTGCCGGCACTACCACGCGGTAATTGACGCTCTCAAAGAGCTGCAGCGCGAGCGCAAGTTTGGCGCAGCCGGCGTCGCCTCAATGCAAATAGGCATGTACGCAGTCGGCGTGAATGGCCATGACTATAAGCATTGCGACACGCTGCTGGATGCACAGATGAGCGCGCCGGTCGCCGCGGCGCTCGCTGTCGTACTCGGGGATGTGACTGCACCCATGTTTGTGCCCGACGTGCTGGACAGACACGATGTGCGCGCGCTGATCGAGCGCATTGACACCCGCATCGATGAGGAATGCGAGCGCATTTATCCTGGGATTCGATCGGGTGTCGCCGAAATCAAATTGCGCGATGGCACGACGCTCGCAAAGCGCGTCGTCGAACCGAAGGGAGAGATCAAGAATCCGATGACCGACAGCGACCTCGAAGAAAAATTCACCGCGAACTGTGAGCCGATCATCGGACGTGCGCGCTGCGATCAGATGATTTCAGCTGTCTGGAGCTTCGACAAGCTGGCCGACATCGGAGAGTTTTATCGGTGGGGTTAGCCGGCCGCTGCATCACGCAATTCATCTGCGCCGGGCTGGGCGTATCAAGCGTTCAATCGTATGCGCAAACGTATCCCGTGCGTCCAGTCCGGCTCGTGGTTCCGCTGGCGCCCGCTGGGGCAGGCGACATCGTCGCTCGCACAGTTGCGGCGAAGCTGAGCGAACTGTGGGGCCAGCAGATCGTCATCGACAACCGGCCGGGCGCCAACACGATAATTGGAACCGATCTCGTCGCTAAGGCGAGACCCGACGGCTACACGTGGCTGCTTGGCGTGCAGGGTAGTCTGGCGATCAATCCGGCTTCGTATGCAAGTTGCCGTACGACGCCGTGAAAGATTTCGATCCGGTCACCCAGTTGACGACTTACGGCTATGTGCTCGTCGTCCATCCGGCGCTGCCGGTCAAGACTGTCGCCGATTTCATTGCACTTGCGCGCGAGAAGCCCGGGCAGCTTGCTTACGGCACGTCAGGCAACGGCGGCTCCAATCATCTTGCCGGCGAATCGTTTCGTCTCGCCACGCGGATCAAGCTCACCGCAATTCCTTACAAGGGCAGCGCGCCGGCGTTAACCGCGCTCTTATCCGGCGATGTGCCGGTTATGTTCGATACGCTGATCACATCCATCCCGTTATTGAAAGCGGGGCGCCTGCGCGCGCTCGGCGTCACGCTGCCGCGTCGCTCGCAATCATTGCCGGACGTGCCCACCATCGCTGAGGCCGGCGTGCCTGGCTATGAATTCACCGCATGGCAGTCCATCGTCGTGCCGGCGGGGACCGATAGGAGCGTGATCGCAAGGGTGCACGCGGACGTGGTGAAGGTTGTTCTAGCCTTGCCTGACGTGCGTCACAAGCTCGTCGACGAAGGCGCAAATGAGCTCGTAGGTTCCACGTCCGAAGCGCTTGGACGCCTCATCCGCAACGACATTTCCAGATACCGCAAACTGATAGCGGATGCCGGAATCAGGATGGAATAAAGCTACGGAATCTCGATATCCATCAGCGGTGCGTATTGCTGGCCGCCATGACCGTCACTGTCGAGCAGATCGCCCTGCACGGAAGGCCGGGGTATCGAGGCCTTGATTGCGCACGCGTTGTCGCAATAAAAAAACTTGACGTCCTCGGCAGGCAGACCATAGCGCGAGGCCACCGCTTCGCGACTCACCGCGCCTGATCGTTTCACGCGTTCGTAGGTAGCGGCGTCCTCAAACATGATGTCGAACGTCAATTCGAACGGTCCCGCGTTTTTACTGCGGATAAGTCGCGCGAGTTCAGCAAGCGCAGTCATGCTGCCGCACGGGCGAACTGCGAGCCGTTTACTTCCAGGAATTCCATCCGAAACATCTCATAGGGATCGTCAGGTTCCACGACGTGATTCACGTTGAAGCGGTATACCGGCCCGCGATCGAGGTGCGCGGGATTGTACGGACATGCGAGTGCTGTGATGAGGCCGCTCCATTCGGGAATCGGCAGATGGAGTCCCTGATGGCGAATGATGCCGGCAATCGAGCTGGCGATGTCCTGGCTCGGCGCAGTGACTTCGATCAGCAGGCACAACTCATGCGAGCGGATTTCCTTGACCGGCTCGAGCGGCCCCATAGTGCCGTTTTTGCCGTAGATGCGAATGTTGAGCAAGTACTGATCTGATGGCAGGCGCTCGCCATAGACCTGCTTGACGCGCGCGTGAATGCGCGCGGTCAGGCGCTCAGTCCAGTCGTCGATCTGGCGAATGATGAATGGATCGCGCACCGAACCGATGACGATGCTCTGATACCCGGCTTTTTCGGCGCCTTCGAGTTTAACGGTGTAACGCTCGGCCGGAATGAAGGTGCTGCCCGAAACCTTGACCGATCGTTCGTCCAGCGCTTCATAGCGGCTGTTGGTGAGATCCAGTGTGCCGGAACATTCGATGAGTTTGAATGGATCGGCATTCTCGTACAGGCTATGTGAAGCGATGCTTTGGGGTGTGCAGCGCAGCGCAGGATCGGGCGCCTGTATCACGAAGTGGTCTTTACGTATCCAGGCGAACATGCAGTCGGGCGTTTTGCGATTGACGACCGCAGCAGCGCCGCATTCCAGAATCTTTGCCGCGTGCCACGCCATCCCCGACGGAAAGCCGCGCATTTCCGGCATCGCGGCAAAAATCGCGGTGTCGCTCGAGCGGCCCGCGAGAATCACGTCCGCATTCGCTTCGAGAGCGCGCTTCCATGGCTCCGCGCCCATCATGCCGACGATGCACTCACTGCGATCGATGACTGCCGCATTGAATTCAGGCGCCGGATGCAACGGCTTGATGCGTCCTTCGCCGAAACGCTTCTTGAGGTAAGCCTTGTCCTGCTCCGCGTGGATAAGGGCGAGCTTGAATCGTAGATTCTCCGTGACGGCGATTTCCTTGAGGATGTCGTAACACCATGCAAGATGCACATCACCGCCTGCAGTCCCGCACGAGCCGACGAGCAGCGGCACGCCGACACGCCGTGCGCCGATGAGCATCAGACGCAGGTCGCGTTTGACCGCGTCGCGGGGAAAAGCAGCGTGTCCCGTTCCCAGATGACTTGGTCCCGGATCCGTCGATCCGGAATCACAACCAATGAAATGCGGCTTCTGCGCGAGTCCGCGCTCAAACGATTCTTCCAGAAAACCGGATCCACACACGCCTGTCGGGGCGAGGATGCGGATTTCGTCAATTGCTTCGGTCATGAGTTTCAGTGTGCACCAGAGACAGGACCCTGCAGTCTACGAGATCAATGCCTCACTCGGCAAATCGGCTGCATTTACTCATGCCGTCTTGACATATCGATGTGTGATCGATACGTTCGCAAGCTTCGAGTAAGAGGCATTCATGCATTCGATAAAGGCGTGTAGCGCACGGCGTCAACTGCGGATCGCCCGCAAGGCGTTGCTGCTGGCGCTCACCGTGACCAACAGTGCGTGGTGCGCCGATCTCTATCCGCAACGTGCGATACGCATGATCATCCCTTATCCGCCGGGCGGTGCGGGCGATATCGTCGGCCGGCTCGTGAGTGCGCCGCTCGGGCAAAATCTCAGCCAGCAGATCGTCATCGACAATCGCGGCGGCGGCGCGCAGCTAATCGCGACCGAACTCGCGGCGAAAGCGCCGGCTGACGGCTACACCGTTTTTCTTGCGAGCGCCACGCACGGCATCAATCCCGGTCTGCAGAAAAAACTGCCTTACGACACGATTAAAGATTTTGCATCCATTACGATGGTTGCGAATTCGCCGCTCGTGTTCGTCGCCAATCCGTCGCTCGGCGCCTCCAGCATCAAAGAACTCGTGGCGGCGGCGAAAGCTCAGCCCGGCCGCATTGCTTATGCGTCATCCGGTCCGGGGACAGGTGGTCATCTTGCGGTAGAGCTTTTGAGTTGGATGGCGGGCATCAAATTCACGCATGTGCCTTACAAAGGCGCCGCGCCCGCGCTGATCGACGTGATCGGCGGACAGGTTCAGTTCATGTGCACGAGCCCGCTGCCTGCCATGCCGCATGTGAAGTCGGGCAAGCTGCGCGCGCTCGCGATGACAAGCGCCGAACGGTCGCCGTCGGCACCTGATATTCCGACGGTTGCCGAGGCGGGCTTCAAGGGTTACGAGACCGGCCTCTGGTACGCGCTGCTCGCGCCGGCCGGCACGCCGCGTCCGATCATTTCGAAATTGCACGACGAGATGGTGAAAGTCGTCAAATCGCCGAACGTGACCGAGCAACTGCTCGCGCAGGGCGCGGAACCCGTCGGCAACAGTCCGCAGGAACTCGATGCGTATATCAAAACGGAGATCGAGCGCTGGACGAAGGTCATTGCGCAGGCGAACATCCGACCGGATTGAGATCGTGGAGGCAAAAATGGCTGGAACCGTATTACTGTACGACCCGAGCGCGCCGAGATCGGAGCGGCCGCAGCAGAGCGATCGAATACTCACCGCGCTGGCCGGCAAAGTGGTCGGCTTCATTGACAACGCCAAGCCTAATTTCAACTACCTTGTCGACGATCTCGGCGACCTGCTGATGAAAAAACACGGCGTCAAGCAGGTGCTCAAGCGGCAGAAGCGCTCCGCGTCGGTGCCGGCGCCGGATGAGGTGATCAAGGAGTTTGCGGAGCAGTGCGATCTCGTCATCACCGGATCGGGTGATTGAGGGTCCTGCACGTCGTGGAGTATCCACGACAGTGTAGAAATCGCGAAACGCGGCCGCGCCGCACTGACGGTTTGTTCGACCGCGTTCATCACGCTTGGCCGCGCGCAGGCCACGGCGCTCGGATACTCGAAATTGCCGATCGCAGTCATTCAACATCCATTCGGCATTCGCACGCGCGATGAAGTGCGCGCGATGGCCGAGCAATGCGTGTCCGAAGTCGCCAGGCTAATGCAGGAAGATCAAGCCAAATGATCGGCGACACTCAACGTGCGGCGGTAATCGAGTGTGTCGACGATCTGGATGCGATCAACAAGCTTTATCGCGAGAGGCGATGGAGCGATGGACTACCGATTGTGCCGCCGACGGCGCAGCGCGTCGAGCGTATGCTGCGCCACGCGCGGCGGCCGGCAGAGGACGTCGTTGCACACGTGGCACCGGGTTTCGGCGCAGCAACGGTAGAGCGGATTGCAATCAATGCGGTGATGGCAGGCTGCGATCCTGAATACATGCCGGCACTTATCGCGGCGGTCGAAGCGGTTGCTGACCGCGAGTTCAATCTGCAGGGGATACAGGCGACGACGAATCCCGTCGCGATCTGGGTAATCGTCAATGGGCCGCTTGCGACCGAACTTGGCGTCAATGCGACGTTCAATTGCCTGGGTGAGGGCACATGGGCGAACGCAACGCTCGGGCGCGCGCTGCGGCTCGTGCTGAGAAACGTCGGCGGCGCGCTGCCGGGCGAAATGGATCGCGCAACGCAAGGGCAGCCGGGTAAGTACACGTTTTGCTGCGCGGAGAACGAAGCGGAGAGCCCGTGGGAGCCTCTGCATGTCGAGCGCGGATTCAAGCCCCATCAAAGCACTGTAACGGTCGTCGGGGCAGAAGGCACACTGAACCTGAATACTCACGCCAAGGACCACGTCGATCTCATGCGGGTTATTGCTGAGAGCATGGTTCACCCTGCCAGCAACGAGTACTGTCATGGCGGCGAGCCGTGGGTGATGATAGCGCCCGAGCACGCGGAGATATTCAAACGGGGGGGCTTGAGCAAGGCGGACGTCAAGGCGCGTCTCTGGGAACTGACGAAGATGCCCGCGCGGCACATGGCCGCCAAGGACTTGTTGCGGGTCAAAAGCTCTCGCACGGAAGAATTGGGTGAGATCGGCCCCGATACGATACTTACGATCGCCCACAAGGCGGAAGACATCTGTTTGATGGTCGCCGGCGGTCCGGGCACGCATTCGGTGTACGTGCCGTGTTTCGGGAATTCGCGGGCAATCACCCGCGCCGTAAATACCGCCGGCTAGGCGTCCCGGCGGCGCAGCGCCAGCGTCGCGACGAATTCAGCGCCGACATCCACATTGTGCAGCGTCCAGTCTTTCACGCTTGATGTGGGAACGCTCACTAGTTGAGGCTGCTCATCTGAACCGATCGTGACTTCGATTGTCTCGAGCGGCATTCGCAGCCCTTGTCCCAGTGCTTTCGCCACAGCCTCTTTACGCGTCCAGCAAGTCAGAAACGCCGTGCCGCGTTCGACTTGCGGAATACGCTGCAATTCCGCCTGTTCGCGCGCGGAGAAGAATTGCAGTGCGAGGGCGTCACAGTCCACGTCGCGCGCCGGGTTTTCCAGGTCCACGCCAACTTCATATGTGCTCGAAATGGCGACGAGCGCGCAGTCATCGGCATGCGAGAGATTGAAGTCAACTGGTCGTGGTTGGTCGGGCAGTATCGGCTTTGCTAGCAGATCGGCCGTTATGTTCAATGCTCGCGGTGATACACCGACATACTTTCCGAGCAGTACGCGCAACATTCCACGACCGGCGGTGTAGCGGTTTTTGTCCCGCTCGAGTTTGAAATGCACAGCGCGACTGATTTCTTCAGCCGACAGCAGGAGCGCGCAGCGATTCAGATCACTCGCATTAAGGTTGAGCGGAAAACACCACAGTTGCGTATCTGCAAACGGCAGCGGAATACGCCTGGCAATCGATTCCAGCGCACCGATCTGCAGGTCATCGCACTTGCCGGATGCCGGTTGCTCACGTACGCTTGCGCACATTGCGAAGTTTCCAACACAAAGCGTTGCTGCGCTTTTTGAAGAATAAGAACCTGCCGGCATGTTTTTTCTGAAGCTCCTGTCGCATTTGCCGCTCGCTGTATTGTACGGCGTGACCGACGTGCTGTATTTTCTGATCTACCGGCTTGGAAGATTTCGCCAGGCGCTGTCGCTCGATAATCTGCGCCGTTCGTTTCCCGACAAGCCGGACGCGGAAATTGTGCGTATCGCGCGGCAGTCGTACCACAATGCGTTCGACATGATTGCGGAAGTTGTGAAGGGTGCGGACATGCCGCCCGCGGCGATCCGCGAACGGATGCACATTCGCAATCTCGAACTGCTCGCACCTTATTTGTCCGCTGATAAGCCCGTCGTTCTGCTCGCCTCGCATCACTGCAATTGGGAATGGCTTCTGCTCGTCGCATGTCTCGAACTCAAGGCGAGCGTTGACGCTGTGTACAAGCCGCTGCGCGTCGCTGCGATCGACCGGTTCATGCTCGAGACCCGGTCGCGGTTCGGCGGCAATCCGATTGCAGTCAAGGATTTCCTCGTCGAAGTGATGAAACGGCGGGCGAGCGGAAGAATTTTTGCGCTCGTCGCCGATCAGACGCCACCGCGCGAGGAGGAGAAGCACTGGACGCGGTTCATGAATCAGGACACCCCGTTCTTTGTCGGCGCCGATAAAATTGCGCGAATACTGCACGCGCCGGTTTTCTTCGTTGGCATCGCGCGGACGCGGCGCGGCTATTACGAGGCTACGCTGCAGCTGCTGGCTCAGCCGCCATACGGCGGTGAAGGAACCGACATCATTGAGCGCTATGCGCGCGCGGCGGAGGCACACATCACCCAGCATCCGGCCGACTGGCTCTGGATGTACCGCAAGTGGAAATACAAAAAACCGCTTTACGCTTGAGCGGTCAGGAGTGCCTAACACCATAAAACGCGTGATGCGCTGTCACGATCTTGGCTTAGAACGCGAAGCAAGACACGCAACTTAGTCATTCTAAGTAAGTGGCTTGCGACAAAGTTATGAGCCAAAACTCGTGCCAGCCCGAAGGGTTGGGGCCAGAATCGGCGATGGCTGCGTTGCTCGTCTTGGCAATAGAACGACTATTGCCTTCACCGGGCGCCTTGCCCTCACCAATTCTGGCTGCAACGCACACGTGTTTTATGGCGTTAGGCACTCCTAACTCGGCCTTCGAGGTATTTCGCGAGCTCAGCGATCGTCGGGTAATCGAAGAAATCGGTGACTTCGAGTTGGCCGGGGTAGATTGTTTCGATGCGCTGGTAAATCTGTGCCAGAGTAAGAGAGCTGGTGCCGAGCTCGAAAATATTGTCGTGCACGCCGATTGGCCGGTCGGTCAGGAACGAATCGCAAATTTCCTTGAGATTACGCTCGACCTCACTGTGTGCTTCGGGGATGGCATCAGCGGCTTGCGTCGTCAATTCGTGCAGTTCGGCGATTGCATCGGCGAATTCGTTTTTCTGATAAGCGTCGGCAAGCAAATAGCGCTGGATCTTGCCGCTTGTCGTCTTCGGCATTCTAGAAACCGGGATTACATGGCTGACGACGATGCCGATGTGCTCGTTGACGGCTTTGCGCACGGCCTTGACGGTCGGCAGGAATTGCGCAAGTTCGCCGCGATACAAAACGAAAGCGAGCACATCGTCGGTCGCGGCGTTTTGCGGGCGAACGCCGCATATGGCGACCTTGCCTAATTCGATGCCGGCATTTTTTTCTATCACCGCTTCGAGATCCTGCGGGTAATAATTCTGCCCGCTGACGAACAGGATCTCTTTCGCCCGTCCGGTAATCGCGAGTCCGCCCGGGGAAAGAAAGCCAAGGTCGCCGGTATCGAGCCATCCGTCAGCCGTTATCGTCGCGGCCGTTGTTGCGGCGTCCAAATAGTAGCCGCGCGTCACGTTGTCGCCGCGAATGAGCACATGCCCGACTGTCCCATCGGGCAATCTGTTGCGCGCGCCATCTGCAATCTGTAGTTCGCAGCCTGAGACTGGATTGCCGACCAGAACGAGCGTACTGGCATCAGGATCATCCGCGGTGCGTGGCTCCGTTTTTGTGCCAACTGCGAGTGCGTCGCGGCGTACCGAGATCGTCGAATAACCTTTCTCAGGTTCTGGAAACGTCGCGGCAAGGCTCGCTTCGGCAAGTCCGTATACCGGAAACATCGCTGAACGCGGCAAGCCATGTGGTGACAGCGCAATCAAGAATTCCTCGCAAAGCGCGACTGAGATCGGTTCCGCGCCATTGAAGAGAATGCGCACGCTTTTGAGATCGAGCGCGGCTGCCTTGTCCGACTTGAACGTCTTCAAAAAATGGCGATAGCCGAAATTCGGCGAGCAAAGAACGGTTGCTTTCTTTTCGCCCGCCGCTGAAAGCCACAATTGCGGACGCCGCACGAACAGGGCGGTCGGCATCAGATGATGTTCGACGTCCGTGACAAACGGCGTCAGGTGAAAGCCAATCAAGCCCATGTCATGCGTGAGCGGCATCCAGCTGAGACCGCTGTCAGCTTCGGTGAGCTTGATGCCCTGCGCGATCGCGGCGATGTTCGTGAGCAAATTGCCGTGGGTGAGGGCGACGCCTTTGGGCTCGCTGGTCGAACCCGACGAATACTGGACGAAGGCTATGTCGTCGGGCACGGCGGCATGAGCACGCCCCGGCTTGGATATGTCTTCGATGCGATCGATAAAAACGGTTTTTGATTTAAGGCCAGCGAGCGCCGCATCGTTCGGCGTGCCCATGGCGAAAGCGGCAAGGCGGCTGTGGATCTTTCCGTCGGTGCACAAGTGCGGCTGTTTCAATTTTCCGAGCACGCGGAAAAACTTTAGCTTGTGCTCGTCGGTCGTGCCGGCGGCGAGCGGCACTGCGATGATATTACCGAGCACGCACGCCCAAAAAGCGTCGACGAATTGCGCGTTGCTGTCCAGCAGCAGGATCATTTCGCTGCCGGGCGTCGCGCCAGCTGCCTGAAAATGATGCAACAACCCCAGTGCGCGCGAATGCAAATCGGCGAAGCGCACGCTGCGTCCGTTGTGTTCGCCTTCGATGTAATGAAGGCCGCGAACGCTTGACCGGCGTTCGATCAGCGCATCGTTGAGCGTTGCGAATTTCATTTGCGATGAATCTTCAGCGGAGTTCGGGCAGCATGTAGATGCCGTGCTTGCTGCGCAAATTGACCTGACATTCGAGTTCAAGTGGATGTTTTGGAAGATAACGCAGACGGATGCGCCGCGCCAGCATCGCGGCATGGATGATCATCTCTATCATCGCAAAGTGCTCGCCAATGCACGCGCGCGGTCCCAGCGCAAACGGCAGATAGCAGAAGCGGTTGCGGCCGGCCGCGTCGGCCGCAGAAAACCGGTCGGGATTGAAGTGCTCGGGGTCGCTCCAAAACTGTTGATTGCGGTGGATGAGGTAAGGTGAAATAAAAACGTCCGTGTTGGGCGCGACCTCGAATCCGCCGATGACATCCGCATCGATCGAGCGGCGCGTCAGCAGCCAGCCGGGCGGATAAAGCCGCAGCGATTCTTCGATAACTTGACGCGTGTAGCCGAGTTGCGCGGCATCTTCCATGGTCGATGGTTCTGCCTGTGCTGCGTCGATTTCCGCGTGCAATTTTGCTTCGACTTGCGGGTTTTGCGAAAGCAAGTACCACATCCAGTTGAGCGCGCTCGCAGTCGTCTCATGGCCTGCGACGATCAGCGTCATCGTTTCATCGAGCAGTTGCTTGTGCGGCATCGGCTCGCCCGACTTGCGATCACGCGCTGCCATTAGCATGCCGAGTAAATCATCGCGCGGCGCATCGCTCGCACGGCGCCGGTTCACGAGATCCATGATGAGCTTCGACAGGGCACGAAATCTGTACGCGAACGTGAGGTTGCGTTCGGTTTCCTCGGTCAGCAGGGAAAAGGGATTCGAGCCGTCGGGCGCCATCAGCGACCTGAGATCCGCGCCAAAAATCGAGCGCAGCACGATGTCGAGCGTTACATCAGACATGTCCTGCGTGACGTTTATTTCTGCGCCGCGCTGTGCGTTATCAATCCATCTGGCGAGCAACTCTTCGTTTGCGCCGGTGACGTGGCCGACCATGCGTGAGATTACGTCGCGATGAAAAGCGGGCTGAATCATGCGGCGCTGGCGGTGCCAGAATTCGCCTTCGCTCACCATCAATCCCTTGCCCAGGAGGATGCCGACGCGGTCGATGCCGATACCTTTGGTGTAATTCTGATGGTTGTCGACGAGCACGCGGCGCACATGGTCAGGATGGCTAAACACGAAGACGTCCTTCTTGATCGCCGGTGCGAAAACGCGGAATGCGTCGCCGTGGGCCCGATATGCGGTCACCAGTTGCGACAACGCGTCTTGATTGAACGAAATGTCGAGCTGTGCGCTCGTCGCCGGCGGCACGGAACCGGCGTTAGTGTTATGAGTCATAGAACGGGCTTGGCTTGCTGCATCGTGAACGAAATGTCGGGCTATACGCCCGTTGCGAGCGGCAGGGAACCGGCGTTAGAATTATCAGTCATACAGTGAGCTTGGCTTGCTGCATTGTGTTCACGCAGACTTGATGGTCGCAGGGCAACGGCGCTTTTGGTGCCGCCTAGTGTAAAAAAGATTGCCCGAAGTGTTGCAATGCCATAAAAGCTTCCTTATAATCTTCAGTCTTTCGGGTCCTGCCAAGTTACATTTGTGAGCGCAGACCCCTGCTCTTTAAAAATTTACAGCCGATAAGTGTGGGCGCTTGGTTCTGGAACAGCGCATCCATCCGTTCGCGGAGGGTTGCGCAACTTTCAAAACAGAAGTGCTCGCATGATTAAGTAAGACGTCAAGCGAGAGTATTAATATTGCAGAGATTAAACTGAAGAGTTTGATCCTGGCTCAGATTGAACGCTGGCGGCATGCCTTACACATGCAAGTCGAACGGCAGCGCGGGAGCAATCCTGGCGGCGAGTGGCGAACGGGTG
>Ga0070664_100001174_pt1 | contig 20828 bp, 17 predicted proteins | sample KBSC73metaG_FD_65863 | JGI IMG/M metagenome (GOLD analysis project Ga0070664, IMG submission 65863) | Corn rhizosphere microbial communities from Kellogg Biological Station, Michigan, USA - KBS C7-3 metaG | ecosystem: Host-associated > Plants > Roots > Rhizosphere > Soil ... | reverse complement strand
CCATGCTCCAAGAGCTCGTCGAGAATGCCGAGCTCCTCTGCGCCGCGACTTCGATGCGGAGGAGCTCGGCATTCTCGACGAGCTCTTGGAGCATGGCCGCGCGATCCGCGCGGAGCGGCGCCGCGCCGCAGCGAGCGGCGAGGCACCGAATTTCCAGCCGCTGATCGACCGCTGGGGCGGCGTCACTCTTTTCTATCGCAAGGGCATCGAGTCCTCGCCCGCTTATCGGCAGAACCACGAGGAAATCGCCAAAGCGCTGGAGGAGGGCATCGGCCTCGCGGAGGGCATGGACCCCGTCGCTGCCGTCGCCGACGAGCACGGGCACCTGCGCGCGATGCGCTTCCGCAAGCTCGCGACGTCGGCCGAGTCTCCCGCCGGCGCGAGTGTCGAAGTGGACGTGCCGCTCCGGAGCCTATTCGTCGCGGCCGGCACGTCGCCGAACACGATCTACGAGCAGGAGCATCCCGGCACGTTCACGACCGACGGCAAATTCTTTCAGCGGTATGAGCCGCGGTGGAAGGACGGCGCTGTCGATCTCGAGCCGATGCACGACGGAACTGCGCCGAAGATCGGCACGCCGGCGCCGCTCACTTCTTATCGCAAGGACGGCAAGTACGTGAGCTTCTACGGCGACAACCATCCGGTCTACGCCGGCAACGTCGTGAAGGCGATGGCGAGCGCGAAAGACGGCTACCCGCGCGTCGTGAAGCTGCACGCGCGCGCGATCGGCGAGGCCGATCCGGCGCAGCAAGAGAGCCGCGACGCGTCGCTGCAGGCGCTCTTCTCGAAGCTCGACGATCTGCTCATCGCGACCGTCGTCTTAGTGAAGCGCCTCACGCCGACGATCGTCGAAGTCGTCGCGCGCGCGCCGATGGCTGCGCAACGGTTCGAGCCCGGCCGTTTCTATCGCGCGCAGAGCTTCGAGAGCGGCGCGCCGCAGGTCGACGGCACCGTGCTCGCGACCGAGGGCATCGCGCTGACCGGGGCGTGGGTAGACAAGGACGTCGGGCTGATTTCACTGATCACGCTCGAGATGGGCACGTCGTCGCGCTTGTGCGCACAATGGAAACCGGGCGATCGGATCGTCGTGATGGGCGCGACGGGCTCGCCGACGGAAATCCCGCACGGTAAGACGGTGTTACTAGCGGGCGGCGGCCTCGGCAACGCCGTGCTGTTCTCGATCGGCAAGGCGATGCGCGCGGCGGGCAATCGAGTGATCTACTTCGCGGGCTACCGCAACGCCGTCGACCGCTTCAAGATCGAGGACGTCGAGGCGGCGTCCGACGTCGTCGTCTGGGCCGTCGATCGCGCGCCGGGAGCGAAGCCGGTCGGCACGTCACGGCCGCAGGATAGAAGCTGCGTCGGCAATATCCTCGACGCGATCGAGGCGTACGCGAAAGGCGAGCTCGGGCCGCAGACGATTCCGCTCAGCGAGGTCGATCATCTGATCGCGATCGGCTCCGACCGGATGATGGCCGCGATCAAGGATGCGCGACACGGGCGCCTCAAGCCGTACCTGAAGCGTGGGCACGCGGCGATCGGCTCGATCAACTCGCCGATGCAATGCATGATGAAAGGCGTCTGCGCTCAGTGCCTGTGCAGGCACGTGGATCCCGCAACCGGCAAGGAGTACTTCGTCTACTCCTGCTACAACCAGGACCAAGAGCTCGATCGCGTCGACTTCGAGAACTTGCGCGCGCGCCTGCGTCAGAACTCCGTGCAGGAAAAGATTTCCGACCGCTGGCTCGCGCGGCTGCTCGAGACACGCAAGGTCTGACTCGCCGGCCCCAGACCTTCGTCTCGGGCGCTCCGCGATTCCGCGGAAGCGCCACGCGCTCGCCGAAGATTGAGTCGGGAGGCGAAAGAATGGCCCTAACCGCCATTCGTTCCGCGATTCCGCGGAATCATCGCCGCCCGACGATCGGACGGCGCCGTTCGACGCACGAGCTCAGCTCTGGTTCCACTCCACCGGCGCCGCACTGGGGCTCGTGCGGTCGTAGAACCACTTGAGCCCGCTCGCCGCTTCCTTGCTCAAGATCGTCGTCTTGAAGCTGCGCCACGCCTGAATCTCGAAGTAGTCGAGGGTGCCGCCGTGCGCGCTGAGGCGGTGCGGTATGCCGGGCGGAAAATAAACCAGCGTGCCGGGCTCGATCTCCTGCGACGTCTCGCCGACGTCGACCTTGCCGCGGCCCTTGAACGTCATGTAGCAGTGCGCCGCGCCGTCGGGATTCGCGTCAGTCCCTTTGTGCAAGTGATACGGCGACCCGCCGCCTTCCTTGTAGTGCATCTCGCCGGCCTGGATTGCGTTCGTCGGCGTGAGCCGGCTGCCGTCGAGCAGTCGCACGCTCGACTCGGCGCAGAAGCGTCGCACGCGGCCGCCGCTCGCGTCGGAGAGCGGGCGCAACGTCTCTCTGTTGAAGAAATATCCTGGCCCGCCCGGCAGCCCGGCCTCTACGGCTGCCGGAGGCTTCGGCGTGACCATCTCCAAGACCTCGAGATCTGCGCCCTTCGCGTCGAGCTTCGCGGACTCGCCGGGCACGAGCAGCACGCCCGCGCCTTCCTCGGCCGCGTTCGACTTGCCGTTGAACTCGATCTGGCCCTTGGCGGAGCCCTGCATCACGTAGATCAGGTGATAGTCCTTGTCGCCGCCGGCGTCGAATTGCTTGCCCTTCACGATCGTGCGCCGATAAACGGTGAGGTTCTTCGAGCCACAAAGGCTCGGACTGCAAATCGTCCGCTCGAACCCGGACTTGACCGGTACGGCCTTCGCCTTGTTCGAGTCGATGATGGAAACGTCTTTGATCGTCGGCATGTGAATCACTCCTCACGAGGCGTCATTTTTTCTTCGAATTCTCGCTGCGCTTTTTTCCGTGCGTGCCCGCGACCGAGTACAGCACCTGGGTCTTGCGGGTCTTCTGGAAAGCCTCTAGCGACTCTCCACGCATCGCGGCATAGATCGCTTGGTTCGGCACGCCGACCGCCGCCGCGAGCTTCTCGAGAATGAAGAAGATCACGCCGTAGCGGATCAGCGCGCGCCAGTCGAGCGTGCGCAGCATCTCCTTCTCTTCTTCCGTGAGGCGGCCGCGCTCGTAGGATCCTTCACGATCGTACAAGAACCGGCCGCGGAGCTCGGGCTGGATGATGCCGTGCAGATATTTGTTGAGGCGGTACGCTCGGCTGCTGAGATCGAAGGTGAACGGATACGAGCCCTCGAGCTTCGCGAGGCCGTCGTACTCTCGACGCGCCTGCTCGTCGAAAGCGGCCACGCTCTGCGCCTCGTCCGTCTCGATCACATCCTCGTAGACGACGGTCGCGGTGGCGGTCATCGACTGCAGGCAGTACGACTGATGGAGCTTGCGCACCTTGGGCGTCAGCGCGCCGCGCATGACGAGCCACATGACGATCTCCGCGCCCTCGACGCCACCGCGCTGCGCGAAGTCGGTGATCGACAGCTCGGTCAGTTTCTCCGGATTCTTCTCGAGGAGATCCAGAAACTCCATGTCCCAAGCCGTGTTGTTGAAGCCTGCGCGTTCGCCACTGACCTGATGAGAGAGGCCGCCGGACCCGACCACCGCGACCTTGATGTCGTCGGGGAAGCTTTGGATCGCTTTTCGCAACGAGCGCCCGAGCGCGAAGCAACGCCGCGCGGTTGGGATCGGAAACTCGAGCACGCCGACTTGCAGCGGCACGAGCGCGGCGGGCCACCCGCCTTCGTGCGGCATCACCATCGACAGCGGCGAGAAGACGCCGTGGTCGAGGCCGCGCTTCTGAAAGTACGACAGATCGAAGCCGTCCGCGACGAGGCCGTTTGCGATGTGCTTCGCGAGGGCCGGATGGCCCCTGAGCGCGGGCAGCGGCCGGGGGCCGCCGCCTTCGTCGGCGACCGGGTGCGTGTCGCCGAAGCCGAGCGCGAAGTTCGAATAGTGGTCGAAGAAGAACGAGGTAACGTGATCGTTGTAGACGAAGAACAGCACATCGGGTTTTTTCTCGGCGAGCCACGTGCGCACGGGCGCGAAGCCTTCGAAGATCGGCTTCCACGCCGGGTCGTCGGCTTTCTGCGTGTCGACCGCGAACGCGATCGCAGGCGTGTGTGAGACCGCGATACCGCCGACTATCCTCGCCAAGACGAAAAACCCTCGTCGAAAAGGAATCCGATTATAGGGTATTCGGGGTTCCTTGGCCTTGCGCTGTGCCGGCTCGCGTGCGGGCTTCCCCGTCTATACTCGGCGCGTGACAAGCCACGACACGGCGATGCCGTGCAATAAGCCACGGCGATTGACGGTGAGAGATCGCAAGACAAAGGGAGTTTTCAAGATGCAGATATCGTCACGTAGGCGGCCGCGACTTCGGTCAGCGCTCGCCGTCGCCCTCGCGGCGCTCGGGCTCGCGGTTGCCTCGTATCCGGCCGGCGCGGGCAAGGCCGATCTCTCGGGAATGAAGTTCTCGCCTACGCCGCTGACCGGCAAGGTGATCTGGAACGACCTGATCACCGACGATCTCGATACCACGCGCGCGTTCTATGGCGCGCTGTTCGGGTGGACGTTCGAGCATTCGAGCGGCAAGGGCGGCCGCTACCTGCTCGCCCGCTTGGGCGACGTCTACGTCGCGGGCATCGTCGAGGTGAAGTCGAAGAACCGCGCGCAGAAACTCTCGCGCTGGTTGCCGTACGTGTCGGTTGGCAACGTGGACGGCGCCGTGTCGATCGCGTCGGCGGGCGGCGCGACGGTGGCCGCCGTCGCGCGCGACGTGACCTTCGGTCGCGTCGCCGCGATCATCGATCCGCAAGGCGCGGTCATCGGGCTCGCGCAGAGCCGCATCGGCGATCCCGACGACGCGACGACTGCGCCCGGGTTGGGCCGCGTCGTCTGGACGGAGTTGCTCGCTAACGATCCCGCCGCCGCCGCCCAGTTCTACCGCGACGTTGTCGGTTACGAGCCGAATACGATCTCGCGGCGCGGCGGCGAGTACACGATGCTCACGCAGAACGGCAAGAACCGTGCAGGTTTGCTCAAGAACCCGACTGACGCGAAGCCGGTTTGGCTCACGTACTTCGGCGTCGACGATCCAGTAGCCGCGATGGGCCGCCTCGAGGCGCTCGGCGGCGCGGTCATCGCGCCCGCGTCGCCGCGGCTTCGCGAAGGCACGATGGCTCTCGTGACCGATCCGACCGGGGCGCTATTCGTGCTCCAAAAGGTGCCGCAATGAGCCGGACAAACGTAATGCGCAAAACGATTCGAATCGCGGCCGTCTTCGCGCTGCTCGTCTCGATGTTGTCGCTCGCAGGCTGCTCGGGCAACGTCGGAGTCGGCGTGAGCGTCGGCGTGCCGGTCGGCAACTACGGCTACATGAGCATCGGCACGAGCCGCTGGTACTGATCCTAGGGCGTAGCGTCGGCGCGAACGGCGCCCTCAGTGCGGCGCGGGTTGCTCCATGAGCTCGCGAATCACGCCGACCGGCGCGTTGCCGTAGCTCAAGAACTGCTCGTGGAAGCGTTTGAGATCGAACGCGTCGCCGCGCTCGCGCTTGAAGCGCTCGCGTAAGTCGTAGATCGCGGCGTAGCCCGAGAAGTAGCTCGTGAGCTGCACGCTCGTGCGCTGGACGCGCTTCCATTTGTCGGCGGCTTCTTGCGGCGTCTGGAACGCTTGCCGCACTAGCAGGTCGCGCGCATCCGCCTCGCTCATGTCGAGCACGTGCACGCCATAGTCGAGGATCGTGTTGCAGACCGAGCGCAGATTCCACTTCGAGTAGATCAGCCAGAACTCGGCCTTGTCGTCGCCATAGCCGGACTCGAGCATCATGCGCTCGGTGTACACGGCCCAGCCTTCGATCATCGCGCCGTTGCCGAAGATGCTCTTGATCAGGCTCGGCGACCGGTTCGCATAGACGAGCTGAACGTAGTGGCCCGGCACGGCCTCGTGGATGTTCAAGATCGGCAGCATCCAGTCGTTGTACTCGCGCAGCCAGCTCTCGGCGCGCTCGGGCGATAGGTCGTCGAGCGGCGTCACGTTGTAATACGTCGGCGCGCCGGGGTCGTACGGGCCCGGCGAGTCGATGCTCGCGCCCGCGATCCCGCGCTTGTAGAGCGGCGTCTCGCGGACCGCGAGCGGCTTCGACGCGTCGAGATCGATCAGGTTATGGTCGCGCACCCACTGCTCGAGCTCGGGGATCTGCCGCTTCACTGCCGCGACGAGCTGCTCGGGCGGCACGTGGCGCTCGGAGAGTTTCATGATCAGCTTGCCGATGCGCTCGAAACGGTCGTCGGGCGGCGCGGCGTTCGGGAAGTACTTGGGCCAGAGCAGATCCGTGAGGAGCGCCATCCGTGTGAGCAGCCGCTCCTTCTCTTCGAGCGCGCGCGCGTAGAGCTGCTCGGCCGTCTCGCCCGACTGAATCTCGAGCTCGAACTTGCGGCCGTAGAGATCCCGGCCGAGGCGAAACGATCGCGCTTGCTCTTTGCCGCTCACGAAACGCGCATCGAGCTCCGCGAGCCAGTTCACGTAGTCGGTGATCGCCGCGCGCGCTGCGGCGAGCCGGCGCGAGAACGATTGACGTTCCGCGCTCGTCAAATTCGCCGTCGCGGCCTGGCGCTCGAGGTCGTTGCCGAACACGTCGAGCGCACCGCGGTTCTGCTCGATCGCGAGCTCGGTGTGCTCCCGCGTCGGGTTCGCAACCGCACGTTTCGCCGCGGCGTAGTACGCGGGCACGTTCTCGAGCCGCGCGAGAATCGTGCGCAGCCGTTGCTCGAGCGGCGCATATTCGAGAGATGCGAGCAGCGCGAACGGATCGGCGACGTTGTAGTTCGACGGGTTCCACTGCCACGATCGGAGCTCGGTCAGCGCCCAGCGATCGGTTTCGAACGCGTTCACGAGGATCGCCCAGTCGGCGCGCAGGTTCGGGCTCAGCTTCGTCGGGTCGATTCGGTGCAGCGACTTGAGCCAGCGCTCGTCCTGCTCGAGCTGCGCCGCGCGCGCCTTGTCGTCGGGCACGATCAGCCGGTCGGCGTACTTGTAGTAGCCGACCGCGATAGCCCAGTCGGGATTGAGCTGCCAGAGCCGATCGAAGAACGCGTCGCCGAACTCGCGGCGGAACGCCGCGTCGGCGGCGCTCTCGGCCGCCGCGGTCGTAGATTGCATACCGATCACTCCGAGGAAGAGGAAGGCGAAGACCGCCAGCCGTCGCCACGCGCATGCCCGCCGCACGTCGGGCGATGCGCGAGAGGTCCCTGGTTTCACTGACGACATCGGCGCCGCGCTCGAGATTGCCTTACGATTCCGCGAGCACTTTCGCGCGGCTGAGCGGTATGCACAGCAGCGCGCCGAGCAGCATCACGAGCGCGAGGAAGAGGAGACCCGCGGCGTAGCTGCCGGTGAGATCGGTCAGGTAGCCGACCACGTACGAGGCGACGAAGCCGCTGATCGACGCGAACAAGTTGATCAGCGCGATGCCGCCCGCAGCGGCTCGTCCGGTCAGGAACTTGCTGGGCAGTGCCCAGAACGGGCCGCGAGTGCTGATCACGCCGACCGCCGCAACGCTGAGCGCAATCATGCCCGGCACAGGCGAGGTGTAGAACGCGCTCACGACGAAGCCGATCGCGCCGACGACGGTAGGGATCGCTACATGCAGAAGTCGCTCGCCGCTGCGATCGGAGCTCGCGCCGAGCGCGACCATGCCGATCGCGGCAGCCACGTACGGAATCGCGGAGATCAGCCCGATCTCGAGGTTCGTGAACCCGGCCATGCCCTGGACGATCTGCGGCACCCAGAACTGCAAGCCGTAGCTGCCGAGCTGGCATGCGAACAAGATCAAGCAGAGCAACAGCACCGTCGGGTGCCGGAGCGCCTGTCCCAGGCTCAGCCCGTGCCGGCGCTCGGCCGCGGCCTGCTCGCCGCGAATGGTCGCCGCGAGCCAGTCGCGCTCCTCGGGCTCGAGCCAACGGGCGTGCGCCGGCTCGTCCGTGAGATAGAACAGCACGACGACGCCGAGAAACACGGCCGGCAAGCCTTCGATCAGGAACAACCACTGCCAGCCTTGGAGCCCGTGCCACCCATCGAGTCCTAAGATCAGCCCGCCGAACGGGCCGCCGATCACGGGCGCGAGCGGGATCGCGAGCATGAACCACGAGACGGCGCGCGCGCGCGACGTCGAGGGATACCAGTTGCCGAGGTAGTAGATGATCCCGGGAAGGAAGCCGGCTTCCGCGAGACCGAGCAGGAAGCGCAGCACGTAGTAGCTTGTCGGCCCTCTCACGAACAGCATCGCGATCGACAGCACGCCCCAGGTGATCATGATCCGCGCGATCCAGATGCGCGCGCCGACGCGGGCGAGGATCAGATTGCTTGGGAGCTCGAACAGCGCGTAGCTCACGAAGAACACGCCCGCGCCGAACCCATAGACCGTCTTGCTGAAGCCGAGGTCGGCGTTCATCTGCACGGCCGCGATGCTGATGTTCACGCGGTCGAGCCACGCGACGATGTACAGCAGCAGTAGGAACGGCAGCAGGCGCCAGCCGACTTTTGCCATCGTCCGGCCGGCGAGCGACGACTGCGGTTCGGCGCCCGCGACCTCGCGAGATGTCGTGATCAAGCCGCGCGTACTCCCCCTTACGATGGACGCGCCATTGTCGGGTCTCGCGAGCAAGCGCGACAATAGCCGCCGCCGCGGCGCCCGCCGCGCCCTCGAGGGAGATTCACGTTGGCCAGCATCGACGCTCGGGCTGCGCACCCGGCGCGCACCTATCGGTACTTCGACCTCGTGCTCGCGGGGTTCGTCGCCGTTCTGCTCTGCTCGAACCTGATCGGGCCCGGCAAGGCTTGCGAGCTCACGCTGCCGTTCGCGTTGCCGTTCGTCGGCGCGACGCTCGTGTTCGGAGCGGGCAACATCTTTTTCCCGATCAGCTACATCTTCGACGACGTGCTGACGGAGGTGTACGGCTACGCACGCGCACGGCGCGTGATCTGGGCGGGGTTCATCGCGATGCTGTTCGCGACGCTGATGTCCGTTGTCGTGATTGGCCTGCCGCCGACACCCACGGAGCCGTTCAACGCGACGCTTCAGCCCGCTCTACAAGTCGTCTTCGGCAACACGTGGCGGATCGTGCTCGCGTCGATCCTGGGCTTCTGGGTCGGCGACTTCGTCAACGCCTACGTGCTCGCGAAGATGAAGATTTGGACGAGCGGCCGTTGGCTCTGGACGCGGACGATCGGCTCGACGATCGTCGGCGAGGGCGTCGATAGCTTCATCTTCTATCCGATCGCGTTCGCCGGAATCTGGGAGGGCCAGACGGTGATTCGGACGATCGCGTTCAATTGGTGCTTCAAGGTGCTCGTCGAGGTCGTGCTCACGCCGGCCACGTATGCCGTCGTCGGCTGGCTCAAGCGGCACGAGCACGAGGACTACTACGACCGGGACACCAACTTCACGCCGTTCTCGCTCGAGGAGTGACGTGTCGGGCGCTGCGCTCCGCACGGGCGGCGCGAAGCCGGATCCGGTGCGCCGTTGCAGGACCGGCGCGCTTCGAGGATGATCGCGCCCCCTATGATCGACCCCGCCCCCCAAGAACCGCCCACGGGTTTCGATGGCCTCGGCCTCGCCGACGCCGTGCTCGCGGCGGTCCGCGAGGTTGGCTACGAGACGCCGTCGCCGATCCAGCTCGCCGCGATCCCGCCGCTGCTCGAGGGCAGGGACTTGCTCGGCCAGGCGCAGACCGGCACAGGCAAGACCGCGGCGTTTGCGTTGCCGCTCCTCTCGCGGCTCGACCTGAAGCTCGCGCAACCGCAGCTGCTCGTGCTCACGCCGACGCGCGAGCTCGCAATCCAAGTGGCGGAGGCGATGCAAACCTACGCGCGCCATCTCCACGGCTTTCACGTGCTGCCCGTGTACGGCGGCCAGGGCATGGCGTTTCAGCTGAAGCAGCTGCGCCGCGGTGTGCATGCTGTCGTCGGCACGCCGGGCAGGATTCAGGATCACCTGCGGCGCAAGACGTTGAAGCTCGGCGCGCTCAAGGCCGTGGTGCTCGACGAGGCAGATGAGATGCTGCGCATGGGTTTCATCGAAGACGTCGAGGACATCCTGAAGCAGATGCCGGAGGAGAAGCAGGTCGCGCTCTTCTCGGCGACGCTTCCGGACCGCATCCGCAAGATCGTCCAGCATCACTTGTCCGAGCCCGTCCAGGTGAAGATCAAGGCGAAGACCGCGACGGTCGCCTCGGTCGAGCAGCGCTACGTCGAGATCCGTCATTTCGACAAGCTGGACGCGCTTACCCGGATCCTCGAAGCCGAGGAATTCGACGCGATGCTGATCTTCGTGCGCACGCGTACCGCCACCACGGAGGTCGCCGAGAAGCTCGAGGCGCGCGGCTTTGCGAGCGCCCCGCTCTCGGGTGAGATGACGCAGGCGACTCGCGAGCGCACGGTCGAGCGGCTCAAGAACGGTGCGCTCGACATCGTCGTCGCCACCGACGTCGCAGCTCGCGGGCTCGACGTGGAGCGTGTGACGCACGTCGTCAATTTCGACGTCCCGAACGACATCGACGGTTACATCCACCGGATCGGCCGTACCGGCCGGGCAGGGCGTGCAGGACACGCGATCCTGTTCGTGACGCCGCGCGAGCGACATCTGCTTGCCGCGATCGAACGCGCGACGCGCCAGCCGATCGCGCCGATGCGCTTGCCGACGCGCGAAGACGTCGCGGACCGGCGCGCGTCGCAGTTCAAGCAGCGGATCACGGACGTGATTGGCGCGCAGGACCTCGTGTTCTTCGAGCGGCTCGTGGCGAGCTACGAGGAGGAGCACGGCACGGAGCCGCGCGCGATCGCTGCGGCGCTCGCGTACCTCGCGCAGAAAGATCGGCCGCTCCAGCCGCCGCTGGCCGTGCCGAAGACGCTGGCGGCCGGCGAGCGCTTCGCGAGCGACGAGCCGCGTCGGAAGCGCGGCGCCGCTCGCGAACGGCCGGCGCCAGCGGCGAAGCAGGGAGCGCCCGTCGAGCTGTACGCGAACGATGATCGCCAAGGCAACCGGCGCCGCGAACGCGATTCGGCGCCGCCGAGCGGCAGCGTACGTTACCGGCTCGCCGTTGGCCGCGAGCACGGCGTGCAGCCCGGCAACATCGTCGGCGCAATCGCGAACGAGGCGGCGATCGACTCCGTGCACATCGGCAGGATCCAGATCTTCGACAGCTACTCCACCGTTGATCTGCCTCCCGGGATGCCGGATGAGACTTACGAGCAGCTGCAGAAGACCTGGGTCTGCGGACAGAAGCTCGCGATCCGTGTAGATTCGCCGGGCGAAGAGCAGGCGCCTGCGCAGAGCGCACCGCGGAGCCGGAATAAATTCGCGCGCCCGGCGCCAAGGAAGGAGCATAGGAAAGGCCAGTCCCAACACCGCAAGTCGAGCGGCTCACGGGACCGATAGGGGCAAGAGGAAGCCATGAATGCACCGCTGAAGATCGGCGCTGACAGCGTCGTCACGTTCCACTACACGCTCAAAGACGGGGATGGTGCGGACATCGAGAGCTCGGTCGGCAAGGACCCCGTGATCTACATGCACGGCCACGCGAACATCGTTCCCGGGCTCGAGCAAGAGATGTTCGGACGGCAGCGCGGCGACACGTTCTCCGCCACCGTTGCGCCCGAGCAGGCCTACGGTCTGCACGACCCGAACGGCGTGCAACGCGTGCCGATCAAGCACCTCGCGACGCGCGGCAAGATCGTACCGGGGCAGATGGTGGCCGTGAACACGCGCCAAGGCATCCGGCACGCGCGCGCTGTCAAGGTCGGCCACTTCAACGTCGATCTAGATGTGAACCACCCGCTCGCCGGCAAGACGCTCGTGTTCGACATCGAGATCGTCGACGTGCGTGCCGCGACGAAGGAAGAGCTCGAGCACGGCCATGCGCACGGGCCGGGCGGCCATGGCCACGATCACGGCGAGCATGATCACGGCGATCACGAGCATGGAAATCACGAGCATGGCCATCACGACCATGCCGGTCACGAGCACGCTCACGACGAAGAGCACAAGCAGTAGAACGCGCCACGCCGCCTAGCGTCGAAGTCGTCCGCCAGGCGGGCGCCAGGATAGAGCCGGGCCCCCGCTCAATTTTTCGCCGACGTGCTCGTCGTGAGCGGACCGCCAGTGATCACGATCTCCACGCGTCGATTGCGCGCGCGTCCGTCCGCGGTCTCGTTGTCCGCGATCGGATGCGTGGAGCCTAACCCGTCGGCGTCGATGTTCGACGCCGCGACGTGCTGGCCGATCAGATAGTCGCGCACGGCAATTGCGCGGCGCAAAGAGAGCACGTTGTTGTTCTCCGACGAGCCGACGTTGTCGGAGTGCCCTTCGATCTTGAACTTCAGATCGGGGTACGACGCGACGATGCCGGAGAAGCGAGCGAGGTTCTCTCGCGCGGCCGAATTCAGCTCTGCGGTGCCGGTTGAGAACTGCACGCCGCCGATCTCGGACACCAGCCCGCGGTCGGTCTCCCGCGTGGGCAACGCCTGGTTGAGTCGCCTGAGCAGGTCCTGGGCGGCGGCGGCTCGCGCCTTGGCGGCCGCATCGGCCGTGGCCGCGATCGCCGCGGCATCGGCAGCCGCCTTCGCGGCGACGGCTTGCGCCGTGGCCGTCTCGGCCGCGGCTTTACCGGTCATCGCCTCGCGCCGCGCGTCCTCGCCCGCGATGACGGCCATGCGCGCCAGCGCCGGCGCCTGCTTGCGATCGGCGTTCTTGCTCGCCGACGCTGCGGTCTGCGCGGCCGTGAGCTTTTGCTGCGCCCCCGAGTAGAGGTTCGTGGCGTACTTGTCAGCACCAACCGCGGCCGCGATCGCAACCGAGTATTCGGCCGCGACGACTTCCGGCGGCTTCGTTTTCGAGACGGCGATCGGCGCTAGGCGCGAGTAGTCGGAGCGCTCGGTCAACGACGTGACCTTGGATTCAGTGGCTCTGACTTTGCTCGGCACGTTGTATAGCACGATCATGTTGCTCGGCGCCGTCACCGCGAAGTGCGGCTCGGCGGTCACGATCAGCGCGAACTGCGATACCGAGTACTGCGTGTCGAGCTTGGCCTTGCCGCCCTCGATGTCGCCGAGAACTCCCTGATTCGCGGCGCGTCCGTCGGGCGTCAATGCCCAGAGGACATACGTGGTGTAAGGCCCGAGCTTCGACGGAGGCGGCAGGTCCTTCACCGTGACCTCGATGCGAGCGTTGCCATCCTTGTAGTCCACGTCGACCTGGCCACCGCCCGTCGAGACGATCGGTGTCGGACGCAGCTCGAGGCTCGACTTCCCCTGGTAGTTGAACATGGAGATCTGGCTCAGCACGTCGGAGCTCGCGATCGCGGCACGCTGCTGCTGCGCGACGGCAGCGAGCGGAACGAGTCCGAGCGCGACCACAAAAGCGATGCGGATCGGTCTCATAAAGCCTCCTTATCGTTTCTTCTAGAGAGCTTAGAGAACGAGGGCAGGTCGTGGAACGGCGGCGGGCGAGTGGTGGTGCTCGCCGCAGTAGGTAGCGTAGCCATGCGCATGCATCGCGGCAACCATTGCTCGCGTGGCAACTATTTCATCATGGATCGGTGGGGCGGGCGCGCGACGCGCCGCGAGACGCTAACGCGGCGCGTCGGACGGTCGGCCGGCGCGAGCGCTTGTGCGCTCGTCGCCAGCGCGCCGTTCCAGTTCCGTCGACGACGAAGCTCGGAAACTCGTGCTATTGCGCCGCCGCGGTCATCGGGCCGCCCGTGATCACGATCTCGACGCGCCGATTACGCGCGCGGCCGTCATTGGTGGAGTTGTCCGCGATCGGGTGCGACGACGCGAGCCCTTCCGCATCGATGCTCGACGCCGGCACTTTCTGCCCGATCAGATAATCACGCACGGCAATTGCGCGCTTCGTCGATAGCTGCTGGTTGATCTCGTCCGAGCCGGTGCTGTCCGTGTGACCTTCGATTTTGAATTTCAGATCGGGATACGACGCGACGATGCCCGCGAAGCGCGCGAGGCTTTCACGCGCCGAGGCGCTCAGATTCGCGGTGCCCGTTGCGAACTGCACGCCGCCGATCTGGGAGACAAGCCCGCGATCGGTTTCTTCCGTCGGCAGAGCTTGGTTCAGCCGAGCCATGAGGTCTCGGCGCGCCGCCGCGTTCGCGCGCGAGGCTCCCTCCGCCGCCCCCGCCTGGGCGGCGTCCTGTGCCGCCGCCTGGGCGGCGAGCGCTCCTTCCCGTTCGACCTGCGCTCGTTCCGCCGCCGCCTGCTGCTCGATGCGCGCACGTTCCGCTGCCGCATCCGCCGCCACCTTTCCATTCATCGCCTCGCGGCGCGCGTCCTCGCCGGCGAGCACGGCTTCACGCGCGAGCGCCGGCGCTTGCCTGCGCGAAGCGCCTTTTCCCTGCACCGCGTTCTCGGCGGCGGAGAGCTTTTGCTGCGCGGTCGAATACTGCGACGTGGCATACTTGTCGGCGCCCGCCGCAGCGGCGATCGCAATCGAGTACTCGGCCGCGATCAGATCGGCCGAATGTGCCTTCGATTCTGTGATCGGCGCGAGTCTCGAGTAGTCCGCCCGCTCGGTGAGCTGCGTGACCTTCGTCTCCGTGCCTTTCAGCTTCTCCGCGACGTTGTAGAGCACGATCATGTCGCTCGGGGCGCTGACGGCGAAGTGCGGCTCGGCCGTGACGATCAGCGCGAATTGCGGCGCGGAGTGCTGTGTCTCGAGCCTGCCCTTCCCGCCGTCGATGTCCCCTAGGACGCCCTGGTTCGAAGCACGGCCGTCCGGTGTGAGCGCCCACAAAATGTAAGTGGTATAGGGTCCGAGCTTCGGCGGCGGCGGCAAATCCTCCACCCTGACGTCGATCCGCGCATTCCCGTTCTCGTACTCGACCTCCGCGTCGCCCTTCCCGTTCTTGACGAGCGGCGTCGGTCGAAACTCCAGCTTCGACTTCGGCCCTTCCTTGTAGCTGTACATTGAGATTTGGCTCAGGACGCTGGAGCTCGCGATGGGCTCACGCCGATCCGGCGCCTGCGCTAACGCGGTCGCGCATACGACCATTCCCAACAAAATCTGGAAAACCGAGCGGAGCGACGTCATAAGAGTCTCCTTGTCCCTAGACCAAAGTCCCCAAAACCAAGTAGTTGCCCCCCCTTGCCTGCACAGGTCGAGCCATACCGAATCGTCTTGGGCCAAAAGGACTAGTCCGGCAGGACGTCTCCACCGAGATCCGTGCCGGTTGGACTATTTGAGCGCAAAGGAAGGACGGCCACGCCGTCGCACGGGCGTGCGCCAGTCGCGATCGCGACCGGCTCTTCGTCGAGTACGGCGGGACTAAAGGGACAGGAGCACCCGCGTGGGGAAGACGCGCAGTTAGGAGAAGATCTCCTCGTCCGTCGGCACCTTCTTGCCCGTGATCACCTTGCCGATCCGCGACACGTTCATCAGGTGCTTGTAGTCCAAGTTCTCGGAGATCGAGTTGCCGCCCCACGAGCCGCAGCCGAGCGTCGTCGTCGGCGCGAAGCCGTTCGTGAGCGAGCCGCCCGCGGTCAGCGAGCTCGGCTGGTTCACGACGAGCCTGCTGATCGGCAGCTCGACACCGGCCTCGCGAATGTTCTTCTCGTCGTTCGAGTGCACCGCGGCGGAATGGCCCGCGCCCTCGACGAGCAGGTTCGCCTTCGCCTTCGCGACCGCATCGGTGAAGGTCTTGTACGGCAGGATCGCGACGACGGGGCAGAGCTTCTCTTTCGCGAGCACGTCGTCCTTACCGGCGCCCTTGGCGGGCAGCAGGATGATCCGCACGCTCGCGGGAATGTCGATGCCCGCCATCGCGCCGATTTCGCGCGCGGTGCGGCCGACGGCGTCCTTGTTCAGGTGGCCGTCCGGGAACACGACCTCGCGGAGCTTCTGAATCTGCTTCTCGTCGTCCGTGAACCACACCTTGCCGGTGTCCTTGAAGAGCTTCACCGTCTCGGCGTATTGCTCCTCGGGCGTGAGCACGAACTGCTCGTGCGAGCAGATGATGCCGTTGTCGAACGCGGCGCCCGTGACGATCTTGCCGACCGCCTCCTTGAAGTCGACGCCGCGGTCGATGATCACGGGCACGTTGCCGGCGCCGACGCCGTACGACGGCTTGCCGGACGAGTACGCGCTCTTCACCATCGCGCCGCCGCCGGTCGCGACGACGACGTCGACGGCCTTCATGAGCTCCTGCGTCTTCTCGATCGAGCCTTTCTTGATCGTTTGGATCAGGTTGTCGGGGCCGCCGTGCTTCTTGACGATCTTCATGAACTCCTTCGTCAAGTGGTCGGTGCACTTCTGGGCCTTCGGATGCGGCGCGAAAATCACCGCATTGCCGGCCTTGAGCGCGAACATGCCGTTGCACATCGGCGTCGCGATCGGATTCGTGACGGGGCAGATCGCGCCCACGACGCCCATCGGCTTCGCGACGAACACGAGGTTGTTCTCCTTGTCCTCGCCGATCACGCCGCGCGACTTCTTGCCCTTCAGGTTGTTCCAGATGACGCGCGCCTTGCCCTTCTTCTTGAGGACCTTATCCTCATAGTTGCCAATGCCCGTCTCCTCGACGGCCATCCGCGCGAGCGTCTCGGCGTTGTCGTACACGTACTTCGCCATGTCGCGCACGATCGCGTCGACTTGCTCTTGCGAGAACGCCTCGTAGATGGCCTGCGCGGCGCGCGCCTTCGCAATCAGCTCTTGGACTTCGTTGTCGGTTTGGGGAACGGCGGCGCGTTGTGGCGTGCTCATGGAATTCTCCTGGCGGGTGCCTTCGAGAGGGCACCAAACATTGCGGTAGGCCGACAATTATCCAAGGTTGACGCGCTTTCGAGCAACCCGCAGGATGCCGCAGGCGACAATAATTAGGACTCGCTCGGTGCAGAGCGGCTACTGGCAAGACCGCACGACCGCCGATTTCCGGCGCCTGGACCCCGAGACGACCGTCGCGCTGTTGCCGGTCGCGGCCGTCGAGCAGCACGGCCCGCATCTGCCACTATCGACGGACGCGTTGATCAGCGACGGGCTCGTCCGCGCGGCGCTCGCGCTCGTGTCCTCACCCACGACGCTGCTCGTGCTGCCGGCCTTGAGCGTGGGCTTGAGCCCCGAGCACACGAGCTTCCCCGGCACGCTCGCGATCGCGGACTCGACGCTCGCGGATGCGTGGAGCGACGTCGGCCGCAGCGTGGCACGTGCCGGCGTGCGCAAGCTCGTTATTTTGAACACGCACGGCGGGCAGAAGGCGCTCGTCGACCTCGTTGCGATGCGGCTGCGCGCGGAGCTCAAGATGCTCGTCGCGCGTGCGACATATTTCGCGTTCGGCGCGCCGCCAGGCCTCTTCGACTCGGCCGAGCGAGCGCACGACATCCACGGCGGCGAAGTCGAGACGTCGCTGATGCTGCACCTCGCGCCGCAGCTCGTGCGCAAGGACGCGCTCGCAGACTTCAAAGGGCTGCCGCACGAGCTTGCGGCCCGCAATCGCGTGCTCGGCGCCGAGAAGCCAGTCGGGATCGCGTGGAACGCCGAAGACCTCCATCCTTCGGGCGCCTGCGGCAACGCGACCCGCGCCGACGCGAGCAAGGGCGCGAAGCACCTCGCGCACCTCGCCGACCAGCTCGCGACGCTGGTCGCAGAGCTTGTCGCGACGCCGCTCGCGACGCTCAAGTGAGTTCGGTGCGGCCGGCGAGATGGCGCGGCATTCAAAGAGCGACAACGCAACGATCGAGCGGCAGCTCGCCGATCTAGACGACTTGCCGGCCGATCGCGCGGCGCGCTCGAAGCCGCTCGCCGATGCTCTCGCGCTGGGACACTACCGGGTCGCTGCGAAGGCGGCTCGGCTCACGGGCGACGCATTGCTTTACGACCTCGTTCCCGCGTTGCTCGCGGCCTATCGACGCTTTCTCGACAAGCCGATCAAGTCGGATCCGAATTGCTACGCCAAGAAGGCGATCGCGCGCGCGCTCGTCGCGCTCGACTGCGAGGAAGTGGAGTTTTTCCGCGCTGGCTTGCACCTGAAACAAATGGAGCCTGTCTGGGGCGGCACGGCCGACACGGCCGCCGACGTGCGCGGTACCTGCGCGCTCGGTCTAGTCGCCACGGGCTACCCACGCGCGCTCGTCGCGATCTCGGCGCTGCTCCACGACCCCGAGCCCGACGCGAGGCTCGGCGCAATCCGTGCGGCCGCGAACGGTAGCCCTCGCGAGGCGGAGCTCCTGCTGCGCTCGAAGGTGCTCGCGGGCGACGTCGAGCCCGCGATCATCGGCGAGTGCTTCAGCGCGCTGATGTCCATCGAGCCAGAGGATTCGCTCGAGTTCGTCGCGAGGTGGCTTGCGGACGCCAACGACGTGCTTCGCGAGCTCGCGGCGCTCGCGCTCGGCGAGTCGCGCGTGCCGGCGGCTCTCGACATTCTGAAGGGCGCCTGGGACGAGCCGGTCGTCGCGGACGAGCTTCGCTTCGCGCTGATTCGCGCCGCCGCGGCGCATCGCAGCGAGGCCGCTTTCGATTGGCTGTTGTCGATCGCCGCGCACGCGCGCGTGCCCGTCGCCGCGTGCGTGATCGAATCGCTCGAGCCATACAAGAACAACGCGCAACTCGCGGAGCGCCTCGCCGCCGTGCTCGACACGCGCGCCGACCGCGAGTTGTCGGGGGTATTCAAGAAGCGGTGGAGCGTTGTGCGGTGAGAACGCCCGTGGCGCGTCGCCGAGAGCGCCACGATTGCGCCATTCCGATGCGCTGCGTCCGAGTCGATCTTCCGGGTTCGCTGCATCCACCGTGGCCGAGATTGCATCTTCGTGATCAGCGGGAAGGTCGGCATGCCGATGTCGACGTCCCGCGACACACAAGGCATTTGGATGGGAGATGGGAATGGAGCTCGTAGCCTTTTGGATTGCAGTTGCGGGCGTGCTGATCGCGGGCGGTTGGTTCAAGACGCGCAGCGAGGCACAGAAGCACGCGACACTGCGGACAATCATCGAGAAGACCGGGAACGTCGACGAAGAGCAGCTCCGCTCGCTGCTCGGCTCGCCGACGCGCCCCTCGCGCCCCGGCGATCTTTTCGCGTTCCTCCGCATTGTCGGGACGATCGCAATGTGCGTCGCAGTCGGACTGATCGCGTTCTTCACCCCGTTGTGGCTGAAGGGGATAGAAAACGACGCGGAGGTCGGCGTCGCGTTCGGAGCCGTGTTGGGAGCGGCGGGCGTGGGGTTCTTCCTCGCCTCGCGCTACGTGGACCCGCGGCGGTTCATGCCGAACGGTCGCCCTCCGGGATAGATGCAGAGCCGGTTGTCGGCCGCCGAGCTACGCGAGGCGGCGGACGCTCTCGTGATCGCGCTCGCGTGCGCGGGCGACGACCAAGCGTTCACGGAGATCGTGAGGCGCAGGCACGCGCGTGTGCGCCGGTTCATGTATCGACTCTGCCGCCGTCCCGCGCTCGGCGACGACCTCGCGCAGCAAGTGTTTCTCAAGATGTGGCGCTCGCTGCCTGGGCTGCGCGCCGCGGCCGCGTTCGACGGCTGGCTCAAGCGAATCATGGTCACCACATGGCTCGAGGAGGTTCGCCGCGACAAGCTAGAGCTTGCGCGAGAGGCCGAGGATGCGGACTTCGGCAGTCGCCGCGATACGACCGGCGAGCGAATAGATCTCGATGCGGCGCTCGCGCAGCTCCCGGCCGAGCCGCGGCTCTGCGTGGTGCTCGCGTACGACGAAGGCCTCACGCATCCGGAGATTGCGGCGCTCACGGGCATGCCGATCGGCACGGTCAAGTCGCACATTTCGCGCGGCGCTGAACGCCTGCGCGAGTTGCTGGCAGAATACGAAGGAGTTTAGAGCCATGGATTGCAGACACATCCCGATGGACGACGAGAGACGTGATCACGACCTGCGTGCGCTGTTCGAGCGAGAGCAGATCCGTGTCACCGAGCAGCCGTTCGTGAACGACTTTGCGCAACTCGTAGGGACGGCGCGGCGCCGCCGTACGGTTGTGACGCGCGCCGCCCAAGCCATGGCGATTGGCGCGCTGATCGCTGTGTCGCCTTGGTTGGTCACCGGATCCGCGTTGCTGTCGGCGAAGCTCGAACAGCTCTTTGCGAATACGGCGAGCGCGCTCGATTCGCCGTATGGCTACGGCGCGGGATTGCTGTGCTTCGTCGCGGCGGCGTTCGTTTCCCGCCGGCGGCTATTCGGCTAGATAAGCCTAAGAGCGGCTCCACTCTTCGGCGAGATGCCCGGCGCGCTCGATCTTCGCTTTGAGATAGCGCTCGTTGTGCGTGTTGCTGCTCGTGACGAGCGGCAGACGGCCGACGATTTCGATGCCGTGATCGCGCAGCGCGCTGATCTTTTGCGGGTTGTTCGTGAGCAGAGTGATCCGCTCGATGCCGAGCTCCTCGAGCAACGCGGCGGCAACCTCGTAGGTGCGCTCGTCGGCGAGGAAGCCCAAATGTTGATCCGCGTCGACCGTGTCGAGCCCTTCGTCTTGCAGCACGTACGCGCGCAGCTTGTTCGGCAAGCCGATCCCTCGACCCTCTTGATCGAGATACAGCAACACGCCGCCGCCCAGCGCAGCGATCCGCGCGACGGCGGTGCGCAGCTGCTCGCCGCAATCGCAGCGCAAGCTACCGAGCAGATCGCCCGTGAGGCACGCGGAGTGCAAGCGCACCGGCACCGCGCTCTTCTGGTCGAATTTGCCGATGATCACGGCGACGTGCTCGGCGAGACCGTGCTCGTCGCGGAAGAGCGCGATCTCGCTGTCGACGGCGTCGGCGAGCGGCACGCGTGCGCGACTCACGAGCTGCACGCTGTGGCGACCGACGCGCACGTGCTGCTCGATGTCGCTCATGGCGATCGAC
>Ga0070664_100001172_pt1 | contig 20834 bp, 22 predicted proteins | sample KBSC73metaG_FD_65863 | JGI IMG/M metagenome (GOLD analysis project Ga0070664, IMG submission 65863) | Corn rhizosphere microbial communities from Kellogg Biological Station, Michigan, USA - KBS C7-3 metaG | ecosystem: Host-associated > Plants > Roots > Rhizosphere > Soil ... | reverse complement strand
CCGATGCAGGTGACGACGCCGAGTGCGACCTCGCCCCATTTCTTCACGAGCCGATCTCCGCCTCGAGCTGCCGGATGGCAGTGCGGAGCGAGTCGAGCGCGGCGGCGGCGTAGGCCGAGTCGGTCCGCGTCTGCGCGGCGCGGCCGATGGTAGTGGACGCCTGCTGGAATGCGTCGTCGGCCTTGTCGCGGAGCTGTGTGGCGTACGTGTAGGTGATCGCGCCGGCGCCGTGTCGCTCCTTCGCGAGCTGCATCGTCGCCGTCCACGACGCCAGGGTCTCGAGCTGCTTGTCGAGCGGGGGTGGCGAGCCGCATCCCCCGCCGGCGAGGAGCGCGAGCAGTGCGAGACGCGCGTGCGCGCGAGTGTGGGCCGGCCGGTTCATGCTGGCGTGCCGAGCAGGAAGCGTACCGATCAGTGCGTGCGACGCCGTGGTCTGTGTCTCGCTCGCTTCGCTCCTCCGCGTCCGATCGGCGTCCTCACTTCGTCGCCAGCTTCGATGCCGTCTGGTCGAGCGCGGCGCGGAGCCCTCGCGCCAGCGTCGTCGCGTCGGCGCGCGCCCAGAAGTGCATGAAGAACAACCGCGGCGACTCCTCGAGCAGGTGATTGTGGAGCGCCGTGGGCGTGATCCCGTTCGCCTGCATGGCGCGGATCACCCGGTTCACCTCGTCGGCGCGCATCACGAAATCGCCCGTCACGGCAGCGCGGCCTCCACCGATCGGCTGGAAGTTGATCGCCGTGGCGACGCCCATCGCCGGCGGGATCTCGTGCCCGCCTTCCATGATGCGCTCGCGACGCGGGACGCTCACCTGATACACGGCGCCGTTGAGCTTCCCGTGGACGCCGAGGATGCCGGCGATGGCGGCGGTGTCGAGGTCGGTCGCCGACGCGGCGGCTGGTGCGGCGGGCGTCCCCCCCGTAGGCGTCTTGCTCTGCGCGAGCGCCGTGCGGATCGTCTGCGCGATCTTCACCGGGTCGCCGTGCGCGCTGACGTGCATGTACATCACGCGCGGCGATTCGTGGAGCACGTGATTGTGCAGCGCGCTCTGCTCGACGCCGCCGGCCTGCAGCGCGCGCATCACCGGGCCGACTTCCTCCTCGGTGAGCACCAGATCGCCCATCGCCATCGCGGTACCGTTCGCGATCGGCAGGAAGGCGACCCACGAGCCGAGGGCGAACGCCGGCGCGAGCGTGACGCTGTCCGCGACGACGGTCAGGTCGCTACGCGGAAAGGAGAAGCGCATCACGCCACCCGGCTGCTCGGCGCCGCTTCGCCCGAGCGCGTCGGCGACGCCGGCGAGTGGCGCGCCCTGACTCCGTGCGGCCGGCGCGAGTGCACTCGTGCACGCGAGAGTGGTGAGCAGCGCGGCGAACGAACGAGCGATGCGGCGCATGACGATGTCCCGTCGGTGTGGTTGCGAGGCGTAACGCATAAATCGTCCCGGCAACCGAGCGCAGCCGAGGGTAGACGGTGCGAGGCGAGCTGGAACGAGCATTGCTTTCATCGCGATGCTCCGTATCGAACACGAGCTCGCCTCGGATCGGCGGAAGCGCACATGGCGCGGCGCGCGCCGCGCCCGTGCTGCCCCACACTTGAAGGAGGCTTCGATGGCGAGAAAGATCGAACCAAACGAGGATGGTGTCCGCATCGCGCCCCTCGGAGCGCTGAATGACTTCGAGGTCGCGCAGGGCTATCCGGATGTGCGTGGATGGAAGGTGATGTCCAGCGACGGTCAGGAGGTGGGGAAGGTGCACGAGCTCCTCATCGACGTCGACAACCTGCGCACGCGCTATCTCGACGTGCGTCTGACGAGCGAGCTCGCCGCGACGCCTGGCGATCGCGACGTGCTCGTGCCGATCGGCACGGCGAACGTCGTGGACGATCAGAAGCTCGTGCGCGTACCGCTCACCGCGGAACGCTTCGGCCTCCTGCCCCTCTACGATCACGGCCATCTGTCGCGGACCTATGAGGTCGAGGTGCGGCGCCATTTCTCGCTCGCCGAAGCAGCGGCGGCGGGCGCAACAGGCGCGGCGGTCGGCGCCGCGGAACGCGGATTCTACGACGACCAGGGCTACGACGATCGCAAGTTCTTCGGCGAGCGGCGTGCGCCGTACACCGAGGTGCCCGGTCAGTATCGCAGCGCCGATCGTTCGGCGGCCGAGCGACCGGTCACCGATCGCGAGCTGGCCGATCGCGAGATCGCCGCGCGTGAGGTGACCGATCGCGAGCTCGCGCGGGACCGGGAGCGGCAGTTCGCCCCGCCCGAGACGCGCGACACCGAGCGTGTCCTGGAGGACCGCGGCATCCGCGCGAGCGAGAACGAGGTCCGGGTGCCCGTCGAGCGCGACGAGAGCGTCGTGCTGCGGCGCAACGAAGCGGGGCGCGACGAGATCATCATCCGTCGCCCACTCACCGACCGCGACGATCGCGTGCGCTGACGTCGCACGCTCGCCATCGCTGAAGGATCGCGCGCTCCAGTCACTGGAGCGCGCGATCCTTTTTCGTCGCCTGGCTTCGCAGCGGCAGTGAAAGCGTCAGGGCATCCAGCGCGTGTACTCGGACGCGGGGGTCTTCCGCGGGCCGGCCGGCACCTCGGCCGGCTCGCCCACGTTGACGATCGCGATGATCCGCTCGTTCTCGGCCACCCCGGCCGCCGCGCGCGCCGCCGGATCGGCCATCACCGCACCGGTGCGGATCGCGGTACCGAGCCCGAGCTCCACCGCGGCGAGCGCGAGGTTCTCGATCGCCATCATCGTCGCGGCGTAATCCTCCTCGCGCGCTTCCGGGTTGTCGGTATTCACCACGGCGACGGCGATCATCACCGGCAGCGCGCGATGCTCGGCGGCGACGCGATCGCGCAGGGTGCGCGCCGCCTCCGCATCCTCGATCTTGCGCGCCTTCCGCTCACCGAGCGCCAGGCCGTAGCCGTAGCGTGCCTCGGGGCCGAGCACGGAGAAGCGCCACGGCTCGGTGAGTCGATGGTTCGGGACGAGCACGGCCGCAGCGAGCAGCGTCTCGATCTCGTCGCGCGTGACGGGTCGGTCGGTGAACCGCTTGATGGATCGGCGGCGGTGCAGGAGGTCGGAGAGAGGCATGGCGTGAAGATAGTGGACGGAAGGCTGACGGCTGAGTGCTCGCCGCTCGGCACGTGCGGATCCCTCGACGCCAGCGGATGACGATCCTTCGACTCGCTGCGCTCGCTCGGGATGACGATCGGCTCACGCTGCGCCAAGGGGTCAGAGCCCTCGGGCTTTGCCCTCGGGGTCTGACCCCAATCTCTGACCCCAGCATCCGCCCTCGGGGTCTGACCCCAACATCAAACCCTACTTCACGAGGCGTTCGATCACCGCGACGTACGCCGAGATCACGGTGACCAGTGCCGCCGCCGCCGCGATCCAGGCGCGTACCAGCCGTACGCGCTCGAACGCTGCCGCGTACTTCTCGCGTGTCGTCTCCCGCTCGTGCTCCCGCTCGTGCTTCCGCATCATCTCTTCTCCTCTGCGTTGATCCATGTCCGTCGCCGCCGCTGGCGATGCCTGGAGAAGAGCACCGGCGTGTGACGCCAGTCAGCGCTGCGCGTGCGGGCACCAGCGCAGCACGACGGTGCCCACCACGGTGCGCTCGTCGCGCGGCACGACGATCGGGGGAAAGGCATCGTTGAGCGATTGCAGCTCGAGCTCGGCCCGCGTCACGCGGCCGACGCGCTTCACGACGTAGCCGGCGTCGGGGACGCGGGCGAGCACCACGGTGTCGCGCGCCACCGCGGCGCCGACCTGCACGAGCACGGAGTCGCCCGTGTGCAGCAGCGGATCCATGCTCTCGCCGACGACGCGCAGCGACACGTAGCTCCCCGCCGGCGCGTCGTCGGGGATGCGCACCCATTGCTCGCACGGCTCGTCCCACAGGTCGCGTCCCACACCGGCCGCCGCGCCGAGCTCGAGCTGGGGCGCGCAATGCCGGGCGCGCGCCGCGTCGAGCACGTCGGCGATCATGCCGGCGACCGGTGCCCGTTCCACCGGTGGTGGACCGGCGAGCCGCACCTTGAGCCGTGCCGCCTCCACCTTGGCGCGCAGCCGCGCCGCGGCCGAGTGGATCCGGTCGCGCGACCAGCCCTCGCTCGCGCGATGCGGCGAGCCCACCTCGCGCGCGAGCCAGCCGACCACGCGCGGATCCGTGTAGTACGGCGAGTCGCGCCGCTCCATCTCGGCGCGCGCCGCCAGCTCGGCGAGCAGCTGCTGGCCGCGAATCGTCGCGAGACGCTCGTCGCGCGGATCATCGCGCGGCTCGTCGTGCCGGACGGCGTGGTCGGTCGATCGGGGATGTCTCATGGTCTGATCCTCGGATGGCGAGGGGACGGCTCCCCCTCTCGCGGGAGCGCGGTGGCGGGCGCGTCGCGCGCGACGCTGCCCGGTGCGCCGACGGCGATCATGCGGGCGCCGATGCGTGCACGGCAGCGGTGGAAGAAGCGCTGCAGCTCGCGCGCGTCGTCCGGCTCGAGCGCGTTCGCGTAGTGCATCGCAACGTCGGTGAGCCGCGCGCGCAGTCGCTCGAGCCGCTTCCGCGCCACGGCGTACGACACGCCAAGCCACTCGGCGATCTCGCGCTGCGGGATGTTCTCCGCCACGGCGACGAGCAACACGCGCTCGTCGGGGCGCAGCGCTTCGCTGAGCCGCTCCGCCAGCCGCTCGATCGCGCGTGGCAGTGGTGTGCTGTCCCATTCGGGGCCGCGGCTCGCACGCAGGAGATCCTCCGAGCATCCCGCCGCCGACTCGCGTGCGTTCGTCGGCGCATCGCCGTACGCCGCGCGCGCGGCCTCCGAGACGACGCGTTGGCGCCGCTCGCGGCTGCGCTTGCGATTGAGCAACCGATGCCGCAGTGCGCCGAGCAGGTACATGCGCGGGTTCTGCGGCAAGGGCGCCCTGCGTGTCATGAGCTGGATCGCCACGTCGTCGAGCAGCTCGCTCACCAGCTCGTCGCGCTCGGCGGCGGACACGCCGGCGCGCCGCGCGTAGTCGAGGAGGGTGGGATGGAACCGCTCGACGAACTGCACGAACGACGCGGACTCGCCGCGATGCATCGCCGCGACGATGTCGTAGTCTCTCGTTGATCCCACGGTCTGCTCCACGTTCGCACCAGCTCTCCCGCGATCATCGGCGTCGCTGATCGTCGGCCTCCGGTCGGTCTCGATTCACAGGCACCGGGGCGTGACATCGCGCCGCGCCGCTTTGGCTAGCGTACCGATTAGCCAAGGGATTGCTCCTCCCTGCGGCGCCGCGCGCCTCCGGTCGGAGTGCCCGCATTGCCAGCATCTACGCGGCGCTACGCGCCTTCGGTCGGAGCGCCGCGTGGCCATCATCTCGAATGCGGGCGGTGGCGGGCCATCCAGGCGCGGAGCCGCCGCTCCAGTCGGAGGAGCGTGTGCGGGCCGAGCTCGCGTCGTTGCACGGCCTCGCGCAACGCGGCCCCGCGCTGCTCGGAGAACCCGATCGCCTCGGCGCGCTCGACGAGGGTGAGCAGATCGTGCACGGCGTTGGCGCGCCGCTGCAGCGGATCCGCGTCGATGGAGAGGCGGGCGGTGCGCGGCTCCATCACCGCGGCGGGCCGATGCGCGAGCCGCGCACGCTGCCGCTCCGCTTTTTCCATCTCCTCGCGGCTCGGCCGACGACTCGAGGCGGTGAAGCCCAGGTTTGCCAGCGCACGGCCGACCGCCGAGGTCTCCGTGTTCTCCAGGCAGGCGACGCGATTGATCTCGCCGTCGCCCTCACGCTCCGACGCCCACCCCGTGGCGGCCGGCAGCACCTCTGCCGCGCTGCGGTAGACGAGCGCGCGGAAGGTGATCTCGCGATCCACGCGGGAGTGGAGCTCGGTCACGATCCGGCCGTCCGGATAGCGCTCGTAGAACAGCGTGATGCGGTCGGCCACGAGCGCGTAGTCCGAGAGATCGTCTCGCCCGAATTCGAGCTTGGTCATGGCAGCGTTGCCGGGTTCAGGGTGAACGGTTCACGGGAGCCTGCCGGGCAGGGCGACCGCGCGCCTCCGACCACTTGGGGGAGCAAACAGTAAGCCGAAGAAACACCGAAAGCAACGGCGAAGTTGCTGCCAGTCGTGAGGCGTTCTGTCCCGCAAGGTGGTCGTTGCTCGCAGAGCCTCCGAGACCTCCCTTCGGCCTCTAACGGACCGGGCCGCGCCAGTGCATTACTTGGGTCCGCGCCGCCGTTTCTCGCTTCCAGGTACTCGCTACTCGCTACCCGCTACCGGTTCTGGGTTTTTCGTCATGGCTACTCCTTCCACGCTCGTCCTCGTCGGCACCACCAAGGGCGCGTTCATCCTCTCCTCCGACGACGCGCGCGAGGAATGGACGGTCGACGGACCCCACTTCCCCGGCGAGGCCGTCTACGCGATGGCCTTCGACCAGCGTGCCGGCCGCTCGCGGCTCCTCGTCGGGGTGCACAGCAACCACTGGGGCGCCACCATCCGGTTCAGCGACGACCTCGGTCGGAGCTGGTCGGGGCCGGAGCGTCAGGCCATTCGCTTCCCCGAGTCGTCGGGGCTGTCGCTCGCGCAGGTGTGGCAGATCCTGCCCGGCCGCGCCGAGGAGCCCGACGTGGTGTGGGCGGGGGTCGAGCCGGCGGCGCTGTTCCGCTCCGAGGACGGCGGGGAGACGTGGGCGCCGGTGCAGGGGCTGCTCGAGCATCCCCATCGCCCGCGGTGGATGCCGGGAGGCGGCGGGCTCTGTCTGCACACCATCGTGCTCGATCCGGCGAACCTGGACCGGATGGCGATCGCCATCTCGACGGCCGGCTTCTACCGCACCGACGACGGCGGCGCGACCTGGCGGCCGCGCAACGCCGGCGTGCGCGCCGTGTTCCTCCCCGACAAGTACCCCGAGTTCGGGCAGTGCGTGCACAAGGTGACGCACCACCGGTCGCGCCCCGAGCGGCTCTTCCTCCAGAACCACTGGGGGCTGTACCGGAGCGACGACTGGGGCGACTCATGGCAGGACGTCGCCAACGGGGTCCCGTCGGACTTCGGCTTCGCCATCCAGGCACACCCGCACGATCCGGACACGGTCTACGTCATCCCGATCCAGTCGGACGAGTTCCGCGTCGTGCCGGGCGCGCAGCTCCGCGTCTATCGCACGCGCGACGCGGGGGCGACGTGGGGGGCGCTGGACGACGGCCTGCCACAGGAGCAGGCGTTCGAGAGCGTGCTGCGCGACGGGCTCGCGGTGGACACGCATGCGCGGGCCGGTGTGTACTTCGGCACGCGCAGCGGCAAGCTGTACGGCTCGAACGACGACGGCGAGTCGTGGACGACGCTCGCCGACGCGCTGCCGCCGATCTGCTGCGTGAAGACGGCCGTCCTCGCTCCGTCCTGATCGCGGCGCGTCGCATGGCCGTCTCCGTCGTGCTCCCGCGGGCGCTCACCCCCTATGCGTTCGGCCTGGGCGCCGTGCAGCTCGACGGCTCGTGCGCCACGGTGCGCGAGGCGCTCGGCCAGGTCGCCGAACGGTGGCCGGCGCTGATCGATCGCGTGCTCACGGAACAGGGCGAGCTCCGCCGCCACGTGAATATCTTTGTCGGCGACGAGAGCATCGCCTTCCTCGACGGCCTGAGCACCGCGGTCGACGACGGGGTGACCATCACCATCGTGCCCGCCGTGAGTGGCGGGTAGCCTGAAACTGGCGGGAGAATTGCCTCGCCACCGACCGATCCGACCTCGAGCATACACGTGATCCAGCAAGCGAGACCACTGATCGAATGGCCCGAGGTCGTCGTCGAGTACGTCGGCTTCGCGGCGCAGTTCGTCGCCACCGGCGCCGTCGGATTCCGCTACGCCGCGGTGCGCGACCGGCTTCGCGCGACGTTGAACGTCGGCGCCACGGGCGACGGACGCTTCTACGCGTACGCCTGCGCCCGCGCGGCGCGGATCGGGCTCCTCGGCGCGATCGTGTCGGCGGTCCTCTTCGCGCAGCACCTGCCCGACCTGGCGGCGCGCGCGCACACGACGGTCACCGATCTCGTGCTGCACGACCACATCGCCGGCGCGCAGACGCTGCTCACCCTCGTCGGCGTGCTCGGACTGCTCGTCGCGGCGGCGCGCGTGTCGTGGGGCTGGCCGCTCGCCGCGATCGGCGTCATCCTCGCCCCGCTCTCGGGGATCCTGTCGGGCCAGTGGTTGCGCCTCGTCAATCCCGTGCACCGCATCGTCGCGGGGCTGTGGATCGGCACGCTGTTCGTGCTCGTCGTCGCCGGCCTGGTGCCGCTGCTGCGCGGCACGACGTGGCGCGACCGTCGCGGCACGATCGCCGCCGACATGGTGAATGGCTTCTCGCCGCTCGCGCTCACCTGCGGCGGCTTCGTCGTGCTCTCGGGATTGATCACGGCGTATCGCCATCTCACCCCCCTCTCGTCGCTGTTCACGACGCCGTACGGCTGGGCGCTGCTCGTGAAGCTCGCGCTCGTCGCCCTCGTCTTCACGCTGGGCGCGTGGAACTGGCGCCGGCAGCGCCCCTCGCTCGGCGGCGAGGGCGCGGCGAACTCGATCCGCCGCTCGTCGGCGAAGGAGCTCGCCGTCGCGGCGCTCGTGCTCGCGGTGACGGCGGTCCTCGTCAGCTTGCCGTCACCGCGTGCGATGAAGGGCGGTGGCCCGCCGGGCGCGGGCGGACCACCGGGCGCCGGCGGTCCACCGCCTGGGGCGCCCGCCGGTCCCTGACGGTCAGCGTCGGCAGCAGTCGTCGGCGCAGAGCACGTCGCGCCGTATCCCCTCGAGGCCTTCTCGCGCGATGATCGGCACCATCGCCAGCGCCGCGACCGGATCGGCCCACCACCACCCGGCGAAGGCGTTGAGTGCCACGCCGGCGAGCGCGATGATCGAGAGGTAGGCGCAGAGCGACGTCTGCATGGCGTCGGCCTCGAGCGCGCCGCTCGCGAGTGCACGCGCCACGCGCCGCTTGGCGCGCGCGAGCACGGGCATCACGATGGCGGAGAGTGCCAGCAGGACGAGCCCGGTCACGCTTCGCTCGGGCTCGTCATGGCGACTGAGCGCGCTGGCGCTGTCGATCGCCACGTAGAGCGCCAGCGCGAGAAACGTCCAGCCGATGATGCGGGCCGTGTGTCGCTCGACACGTTCGCGACGGTGCGGATCGAGATCGCGGCGCAGCCGCCACTGTGCGGCCCCGCTGGCCGTGACCTCGACGACGCTGTCGAACCCGAATCCGACCAGCGCGACGCTTCCCGCGACGATTCCCGCCGCCACGGCCACCACCGCTTCCAGAACGTTGTAGCCGATTCCGAGATAGTTCAGCCAGAGACCGCGCCGCACGAGTGCGGCACGGATCGGATCGCTTGGGGTGGCACGCGCGGCGAGTGAGGACACGTGGATGTGGGACCAGGGATGCGAGCGGGACGCCTCATTGGAACATTGACACCGCCGACGGCGGATGCACATATTAGGTAACGTTTCTCTTACCTATCGCCGATGCCCCGTCCTGCCGCTCACGCCGATGCGTTCCTGGCCGTCGCCGATCCGACACGGCGGGCGATCCTCGATCGGCTGCGCACCGGGGACGCGCCCGTCGCGCAACTGGCGGCGCGCTTCGCCATGACGCGCCCCGCGGTGTCGCGACATCTGCGCGTCCTGCGCGACGCGCGGCTGGTGCGCGAGCGCCGCGGCGGGGACGACGGCCGGCAGCGGATCTATCAGCTGACGCCCGGCCCGCTGCGCGACGTGGCACGCTGGGCGCAGCAGTACGAGGCGTTCTGGCAGGATGGACTGACGCGACTCAAGCAGCACGTCGAAGACGGCGCCCGGCGCAGGCGCACACGGAGCGAATGATGACGCATCCCATCGGTGACCCCTTCGGGCGGGAGCGAGAGGCCAGGCCCACGAGATCGATTCAGGCGTCGATCGAGATCGCGGCGACCCCTGACGTCGTGTTCCGCGCGCTGGCTGATCCGCACGAGCTGGTCGCGTGGCTCAGCGACGCGCCGGTGAGCGATGCGTCGCACGCATCGCGGAGCGCGCCGTCGCACGATCCGGCCAGCGAGGAACGCGACGCGACCTCGCCGTCGGCGCCATTCGCGTATCCCCGCGACGGGGCGAGCTGGCTCGCGCACGTTCGTGCGCCCGACGGAACACCAGGCACCGTTTCGGGGGAGTTCCTGTACGTCGTTCCCTCGCGCTCCCTCACAACGACGTGGGCCGCGAGCTGGAATCGGTTCGTGCAGGACGAAGTGACGTTCGAGCTCGCGCCCGCCGACGTCGCCGGCGTGGCGGGGACACGCGTGACCGTGACGCATCGCCAACGTACCCACTGGCTCGTTCGCGAGGCGACGATCGCGTCGGCGCACACGCTGCCGGCCGCCGATGGGGATGCGTGGCCCGCGCTGCTGGCGCGGCTCGCGGCGTACGTCGCGACGACGAACGCGTTCTCGTACTGTGGGATTGCTTCCGAGGACGACTTCACGCAGGCGTTCGGCGCGTTGCACCGTCGCGTCGTCGCCATTCATCAGGGAGATCGCGCATGACCATCTACATGCCGTCCGTGATCGAGCGGACGAGCCGCGGCGAACGGCAGTACGACGTCTTCTCGCGGCTGCTCATGGACCGCATCATCTTCCTCGGCAGCGCCGTGGACGACGACGTGGCGAACGTCATCATCGCGCAGCTGCTCTTTCTCGAGGCGGACAACGCCGAGCGCGACATCCATCTCTACATCAACTCGCCCGGGGGCAGCATCTCGGCGGGGCTCGCGATCTACGACACGATGCAGTACCTCAACGCGCCGGTGAACACGATCTGCATGGGCCTCGCGGCGAGCATGGGCTGCTTCCTGCTCGCGGCGGGACGCAAGGGCAAGCGCAGCGCCCTGCCCCACGCGCGCATCATGCAGCACCAGCCCTCGCAGCGTGGCGGCGGCGGGACGGCGGCCGAGATCGAGATCCTCGCCAAGGAGATCCTGTACACGCGCTCACAGGTCAATCGCCTGCTCGCCAGGCACACCGGCCGCGCCGTGGAGCAGATCGAGCGCGACTTCGACCGCGACAACTACATGTCGGCCGAGGAGGCGAAGGCGTACGGGATCATCGACCACGTCATCGAGCGACGGGGAGAGCTGGTGGACGTTCCCTCGCCGGCGGCGCATGCGTTGGCGAGTGCGGAATCGTCGTGGTAGTGCGGGGATGAGGGGATACGGGGATACGGGGATGCGGACTGTCGGATCCGCGTGAATAGCTCGTATCTGGAATCCGTGCTGCTCGGCGCGAGTCCCGAGCTGCGCGAGTCGTGGCAGCAGTATCGGCGCACCTTCGCGGGAGGCGCACCCGACGATCAGATGCTGTTCGACGCGGTGCGGCGGTACGCGCTGGAGCAGCTCGCGGCGGGGCGTGTCGTCGAGTTCTCGCGCGTCGCGCGAACGATCGAGCGGTTGTTCGGAGAAGCGGATCCGGTGCTGCACGAGCTGCTGCTCGACGGCCTGCTGCTTCCCCTCGCGCGTGACGTGCGCGCGGCGGGGATCGCACCAGCGCTCGTCGTGCCGCATCTCGGCGCGCGCACGGCGTTGGCGTGGCCGCAGGAAGGTCGGTGAGTAGGGGCGCCAAGGGGTCAGACACCTCCGGTGTCTGACCCCGCCTGCAAACCGCCAGACGCCAAGGGGTCAGACACCTGCGGTGTCTGACCCCAGGTGTCTGACCCCGACATTTACTTCGGGGCGGGCTTCGCGGATCCCTGCTGTTCCGCCTGTTTCTCTCCCACCTTCGTGCCCTGCTTTGCCTTGTAGGCGTCGAGCTGCTGCGTGTACTGGCTCTCGACGCGCATGATGGAGATCGCGTCGACGAGGCGCGGGGTGAGGGCGGGATCCGCCCAGGCGGCGTCGAGCACCGGGGTGATCTGCTCGCGCATCGCGGGCGGCACGCGCGGGTTGCGGGCCACCTGCACCAGGACGCTGTACGCGAGCGTGCGCTGCGCGGGGTCGCTCGCCGACTTCGCGAGATTCACGAAGTAGTCGAGCTGCCCGTTGCGGAGCCGCTCGCCGACCCACCGGCGCCACGCGGCTTCCATGGGATCGTTGCTCGTCGGCGCGCCCGGCTTCGGGGTGAGCTGCGCGAACACCGCGGTCGCGGCGTCGCGGCCCGCGTCGCCCTGGAGCTGGCTGAACGCGGTGAGCACCCTGGCGCGCGTGGCGGCGGGGAGCGACGTGTCGAACACTGCGGCGCGCGCCATCGGGAGCGTCGCGGCGTCGAATGCGGTCTCGCCGGCGAGGAGCTCGGCGACCGCGGCGTGCAGCGCCGGCGACTTCGCGTCGAGCTGGGTGAGCATGGGCACCGCGGCCGCGGACAGCTGCGAGGTGCCGACCAGCGCGTCGGCGAGCGTCTGCCGCTGCGACGCGTCCACGGCGGCGAACAGTGCCTTGGCACCGGCAGGCAGGACGCGGTTGGCGACGTACGCGTCGAGGAGCTTGTTCGCGTCGTCACCGGTGGCGGCGAGCAGCGCCTGCTGGAGCACCGGCTTGATCCGCGCGCTCTCCTCCCACGTGACCGGCGTGAAGTACGGGCCGACGGTGGAGGGATGCGTGCCCCACCAGTCGCCCTGCCAGGGACCTTCGGTGTTGTAGAGACGCGCGAGGGTGAGCAGGATCTCGCGCTTCGTCGCGGGATCGCCGACGCTTCCATTCGCCGCGAGGAGCGCCGACACCGTTTCGGCGTCGTGCATCTGCTGCAGGACGAAGCGGGCACGCGTGCGGAGGTCGGGCGTCGACGCGGGGGCGGTCAGCGCGCGGAGCGCCACGTCGCGCGCGCCGAGTGCGACGAGCGATTGCACCGCGAGATGCGCCAGCGCCGAGTCGGGGCTGGTGAGGAGCGGCACGATCGCGTCGGCCTTGTCGCGTGCACCGAGGCGCACGAGCCCGTTCAGCGCCGCGGCGCGCACGGCGAGGCTCGAGTCGCCGAGCGCCGTGACGTAGAGCGTCACCGGCACGCCGGCGAGCTGACGCTTGTCGTCGGTGAGCGTGTGGAGGGCGAGCTCACGCATGGCCGGCTCGGCGGCGACACGCTGGATCGTCGGGTTGGCGCGAGCGCCGGCGAGCAGCTTGAGGGTGAACATCGCCGCGGCGCGCGCCTCGGCCGAACGCGTGCGGTTGAGCGCGATGCGCTGGAGCTTCGTCAGCGTGGCCGGCTTCGCACCGCGACGCACGAGCTCACGCTGCGACCAGAGGCGATGCATCGCGTTGTCCGAGACCAGCGCGTCGAGCAGCTGCGCGTCCGTGAGCTTGCCTGGCTCGAGCGCGGTCGCTGCTTTCTTGCCGGGATACCCGACACGCAGGATGGCGCCGACGGTGTCACCCGCGTAGTTGAACACGCCGCCGATCAGGCTGGCCACATAGAGATGCGACTGGTCGTCCATCGCCATGTCGATGATGCGCGGCACCGACATGAAGTCGTCCTGCCTGATCGACCAGCTCGCGCCGCGACGCTCGAGCGGATGATGGAAGATCTTGCTGATCGTCCAGTCGCCCGTGAAGAGCGCGTTGTTCCACTGATCGGGGAAGCCGGGATCCTGGATCCACAGTCCCGCCGTGCCCGAGCCCGCGCCGTAGTCGGCGATGGACGGCATGTGCTCGTCCCTGAAGTGCAGGAAGAGCGACGGGTAGCCCATGTTCGCGCCGGGGGCGAGCCAGTGGAAGCGCGTGTCCCAGCCGCCGCCGTCGTTCGTGTTGTCGCGCGTGAACGCGTGGCCGAACGGATCGAGGCCGATGTCGTAGATGTTGCGCGTGCCGACGGTGACGATCTCGAGCCCGGTGCCGTCGGGGCGCACGCGCACGAGTGAGCCGCCGTGGCGCGTGATCGTGTTCCCGTCGGTGCCTTTCGCGTTCAGATAGCCGTAGTCACCCACCGCGACGTAGATCCAGCCGTCGGGGCCGAGGGTGATGTTGTTCGTCGAGTGGTCGGAGCTGCGCACGTCGAGGCCGAAGCCGAGTCCCTTCACGATGTCGACTGCCGAGTCGGCGATGCCGTCGCCGTTGGTGTCGCGGTACGCCGTGAGGTTGGGCGGATGCATGACGTAGACGGTGTTGCCGTCCACGGCGATGCCGCGCGGGCTGTCGATGTCGGCGAAGATGGTGTACGTGTCGGCGCGGCCGTCGCCGTCGGTGTCGACGAGGCGCACGACGCGTCCGCGTCCCTTCACCGCGCCCTGCGCGAGGTTGAGATCGACGCCGACGTACACGGAGCCGTCGGGCGCTGGCGCCACGGCGGTCGGGTACATCGCGAACGGCGGGCCCGCGAAGTTGACGAGGGTGAATCCATCGGGCGTCTTGATCTGCGCGAGCACCTTGCGCTCGTACGCCGTATCGCGCGGGATGCTTCCACTCTTCGGGAGTGAGGGGCCGAGTCCCATGTTGGGCTGGCCCTGGGCGGCGGCGGGCGCCGTGAGCGCCGTAGCGGCGAGCACACCGACGGCAAGCGACGTCAGCGTGCGGGGAAAACGACTCGGGGTCATGACGGTTGTGGGTGAGGCGGGAGGACGTGCCGGGGCAGCACACTCAAGATACGGGGACTGCAGTTGGCCCGCTGAGAGTGTTGGGTAGCAAACTGAGGGAATGGGGGAATGAGGGGATGAGGGATGAGGAACGACCTCGGGACGCGGCTGCCGCCCGAGGCCGTTCGCACTTCCTCATTCCCTCATTCCCCCATCCCCTCATTCCCTCCTTCGTACCGTTCCGTACACGCGCGTCGGGCTCGCTACGATCTCGTGCGTTCGCCATTATGGGAATTGCGCACGACTCTTGAGGCGACGAGCCTGCGCCGGCTGTCGCCCACCCACGGCCTTCCCATGACCGACGATCGCCAGACCCGCGACCGCGAGCTCGCCGAGTTGCTGCAGTACCTGCACGAGACGCGCGGGCTGGATCTGAGCGGCTACAAGCGGGTCGGGCTGATCCGGCGGTTGACCAAGCGGATGCGCACCGTCGGCGTCGAGGGATTCGGCGCGTACCAATCCTTCATCGAGGCGCACCCGGGCGAGTACGCGGGGCTGCTCGACACGCTGCTCATCAACGTGACCGCATTCTTTCGGGACGATCTCCCGTGGGAGTATCTCCGCAGCGAGATCATCCCCCGCCTCCTCGAGCAGAAGGGCCCCCCGGAAGTGATCCGCGTCTGGTGCGCGGGCTGTGCGACCGGCGAAGAAGCGTACTCGCTGGCCATCGTGCTCGCCGAAGCGCTGGGTGTCGAGAAGTTCATGGAGCGGGTGAAGCTCTACGCCACGGACATCGACAACGAAGCGCTCGCGAAGGCGCGGCTCGGCGCCTACGGTGAGCGCGACCTGGCCGAGGTGCCGCCGCCGATCGTGGAGAAGTACTTCGATCACCGCGACCAGACGTTCTACTTCCGGAAGAACATGCGCCGCTGCGTGATCTTCGGCCGCAACGATCTGGTGAAGGACGCGCCGATCTCGCGCGTCGACCTGCTCGCCTGCCGCAACACGCTGATGTACTTCGATGGGCCGACGCAGGCGCGGATCCTCGCGCGCTTCCACTTCGCGCTCAACGAAGGCGGGTTTCTCTTCCTCGGCCGCGCCGAGACGATCCTGACGCACGCGACGATGTTCACGCCGATGGATCTGCGCCGGCGCGTGTTCACCAAATCCCGCAGGCCGCTCAGTGAGCGCGCCCCCCTCACGCCGCGCCCGATCCCGCCGCGCGGCGCCGCGCCGCTGGCGGGCAGCGATTCTCACGACACGTCGCTGCGGCTGCGCAGCTTCGACGTCGGCACGGTGCCGCAGTTCGTCATCGACGAGCACGGGCGGCTCTTCCTCCTCAACGCACGGGCGCGCAGCGCCTTCCGGCTCGCCACCGCCGACATCGGCCGTCCGCTGCAGGATCTCGAGATCTCGTATCGCCCGTACGAGCTGCGCTCGGTGATCGAGCAGGCATACGCCGAGCGGCAGCCCGTGGTGCGCGACGGCGTGTCATGGCGCGGGCACGACGGCGAGCAGCGATGGTTCGACATCGTCGTCACGCCGCTGTTCGATCCCAACGGCGCGCCCGGCGGCGCCAGCGTGTCGTTCATCGACGTCACGCGCGGCCGGCAGCTCCAGCAGCAGCTCGACGACTCGCAGGTGGAGCTGGAGACGGCGTATCAGGAGCTCCAGTCGACGAACGAGGAGCTCGAGACGACGAACGAAGAGCTCCACTCCACCGTCGAGGAGCTGGAGACGACCAACGAGGAGCTGCAGAGCACGAACGAGGAGCTCGAGACGATGAACGAGGAGCTCCAGAGCACGAACGAGGAGCTCCAGACGATCAACGAGGAGCTGCGCCAGCGCAGCGACTCGCTGAACGACCTGAACATGTTCCTCGAGTCGATGTTCACGAGCCTGCGCTCGGGGATCGCCGTGCTGGACCGCGAGCTCCGCGTGACGGTGTGGAACCGTCCGGCGGAGGAGCTGTGGGGCGTGCGCGCCGCCGAGGTGGAAGAGCTGTACTTCCTCCGCCTCGACATCGGGCTGCCGCTCGACCAGATCGAGCAGCCGGTCCGCGACTGCCTCGACGGGAAGATCGACGGTCACGAGGCATTCCTGCAGGCGCGCAATCGCCGGGGCCGCGACATCGTCTGCAAGACGACGGTCTATCCGCTCGTCACGCGCGACGACGCGCGGCCCCGTGGCGTGATCGTGCTGATGGACGAGCTACCCGCGGGCACACCGGGCGACGGGAAGCACGAGGACGGCGCGAGGGCTACGTCGGAGGCGAAGCCGTCTTCCGAGAAGCCGGCGACGCGCTGACCGTGTCGGCACGCAGCGAGCTCTTTGCGACGTCGCGGGAGATCATGCGGCATTCGGATGGAGGATCACGTGCCCGGACATGACCTCATCGTCCTCGGTGCATCCGCCGGCGCGACGCGCTCGAATACCGACGTCCGCGTGCGCCGAGTGGCTCAGGATGAACCAGGCGCGGACTGCTCGAGCAGTCGCGCGAAGTGGGTGCTGACGACGCGGTAGCACTCGCACGACACGCGCTCCAGGCCGGCGCGATCGACGACCTGCACGTGCCCGCGCGTGCAGCGCACGACCCCCGCGTCCTGCAATGCACGCATGGCGAGCGTCACTCCCGCTCGGCGGACGTTGAGCATGAAGGCGAGGAACTCGTGCGTGAGGGGGAATTCGTCTCCCTCCACGCGGTCATGCGTCATGAGCAGCCAACGCGCGCAGCGCTGCTCGACCAGATGCGCCGCATTGCACGCGGCGGTCTGCGACACCTGCGTGAGGAACGCCTGCGTGTAGCGCAGCATTCTCCGGTGCAGCGCGCCGGGCGCCGCGGCAAGGCGTGCGAAGATGGCGGCGTCCATGCGCAGCGCCGTGCCGGGGATCTGCGTGAACCAGCGCGTGGGCGAGACGGGCTCACCGAGGAAGACGGGGAGTCCGACCATCCCCTCACAGCCCGCGGTGCCCACCTCCACCATGCCGCCCTCCTCGAACGTGCTGACGAGCGAGACGACGGCGGTTTCGGGAAAGAGAATGGAATCGATCACGCCGGCGGTGAAGATGCTTTCCTCATTGTCGAGCTGGACGAGCTCGAGATGTGGACAGAGCGCGGCGAGCTCCGCATGCGGGAGCGTGCCGAGCAGCCGGTTGCGCTGCGGCCACGTGAGCCTGGCCGCGTGCTGCGGAGTCGCGGACGGCGCCGACTGGGGTACACGCGCGGGCGGCGACGAGTGAGCGGTGACGTGTCTGGCGGGAGACGTGGACTCGAGCACTGGTCACCTCGTTCCGGGAGCGGGCGGAGCGTCCGTCGATTCGAGAGGCGCCTCGACTTCCTCCAGCGCGCGACGGTAATGGCGCGATCGCCGAGGGCGCGTGCCGCCCAGCCGCGTGAGCTCGTTGAGCAGGCCCCGGTGCTCGGCGTAGAGGCGGGCGCAGACGAGGTCGAAGCGGTGCTCGTAGAACTCCTCGGTGCTGCGCAGCTGCTCACGCAGGAAGGCGAGATCCTCGAGTGCCGCATCCCGCTCGAGGCGCATGCGCTGCATCGCGCTCGACTCCGTGCTGGACGTCGATTCGGAGGGCGGCGACTCGGCGCTCGACGCCAGCTGGTGTTCCTGGTCCAGCGGGTCCGATATCATGAGGCGAAGTCGGCGGAGAGGGACGCTTCGACACTACGACGATCCGCGCGGCCGATGTAGCAGGAGTATCGGAACACGTGGCGTCGGGACGCACCCTTACGCGGTTGTCGGGACGACCGCCGCCGTCGCGCGGCCCGGCGCGCTAGTCCGACGATGTGTCCGTCGGCGTGCCGAGCCAGCCCTGGCGCGCCGCATAGCGCACCATGTCGACGCGACTCCGCAGTGCGAGCTTCTCCGACACGCGCGCCTTGTACGTCTCCACCGTCTTCACGCTGAGGGCGAGCGCGGCGGCGATCTCCTTGTTGCTGAATCCCTGCCCGATGCGCATCAACACCTCCCGCTCGCGGTCGCTCAGCACGTCGGGCGCCGGCAGGTCGGCCGCCGCCTGCGCGTCGAGGTAGCCCTCGACGAGGGTGCCGGCGAGCGCAGGGTCGACGTACGTGCCCCCGGCGGCGACGGTGCGCATCGCGCGCACGAGCTCGGAGGGCGCTGCGCGCTTGAGCACGTAACCCGAGGCGCCGGCGCGCAACAGCTGCGTCAGGTACGCGCGCTCCTCGTGCACGGTGAGCGCGAGCACCTTCACGTTCGGACAGGTGCGCCGCACACGCGCCGTCGCGTCCGCGCCGCCGAGCACGGGCATGGACATGTCGATCACGAGGATGTCGGGCTCGAGCGCACTGGCGACGCGGCAGGCGGACTCGCCGTCGGCCGCTTCGCCGACCACGCGCATGTCGGGCTGCGCGTCGACGAGCTGGCGCAGCCCCTCGCGCACGATCGGATGGTCGTCGGCGAGGACGACGCGCACGACGCGCTCCTGCAGGTCGTCGAGCCCGTCGTGGCGCGTCGTGTCAGGCATCGGCGCGCCGCTCCCGATCGCCGGCGACCACGCGGCTCGCGTCGGCCACCGCGCCCCGAATGGGAAAGCGCACGAACACCGTGGTGCCTTTTCCCGGTGCGCTCTCGATGTCCATCATCCCTCCCACCAGCGCCGTGCGCTCACGCATGCCGACGATGCCCAAGCCCAGCATCCGGTCGGCGACGGGCGCCGCCGCCCGCTCGGGGTCGAAGCCGCGCCCATCGTCCTCGACGACGAGATGGATGTAGCCATCCCGGCTCTCGAGCACCACCCCGGCGTGCGCCGCGCCGCTGTGGCGGGCGACGTTGGTGAGCGCTTCCTGGACGATGCGGTACACGGCGCTCTCCGCGCTCGGCGAGAGGCGCGCGCTCGGTCCGGAGGCGTGCAGGTCGATCGCGATCCCCGATTGCCGCGCCCATTCCTCGGCGTAGCTCCGCAGCGCCGCCTCGAGGCCGAAGTCGTCCAGCGCGCGCGGCCGCAGCCGCACGGCGAACGCGTGCAGCTCGCGCCCCAGCGTGTCGGTGAGCGTGCGAAGCTGCGCGGCGCGCCGGTCCACGTCGGAGCCCGGCGGCGCTACGTCGGAGAGCGCCTGCAAGCCCAGGCCGAGCGCGGTGAGATGCTGTCCCACTTCGTCGTGCAGGTCGCGCGCGAGGCGCCGGCGCTCCGCCTCTTCGGCGAGCGTGAGCTGGCGGTGCAGCGTGATGCGTGCCGTCTCGGTCGCGGCGCGCTGGCGCGTCTCGCGTGCGGCGCGCCAGGCCGCCGACGCGAAGTCCGCGAGCGTGGCGAGCAGTCGCGCATCTTCGGCGTCGAACCGGCGATCGGCCCGATGCGCCAGCACCCACAGCGCGCCCGCCGAGATGTCGTCGATCCGCCACGGCGCGGCGAGCGCCTCGTAGACGAGCGGGCCGCCGTTGCCGAAGGTGGGGAACCGGCGCCCGGCGCGATCGAGCAGCTGCACCTCGCCGGAGCGCACGACGTCGCTCGACGGGCTCGCGTCGAGCGGCAGCGTGTCCGCGAGGGGCGGGGGGAATGCGCCCGCGACCACGACGCGTCGTATGCTCCCACCGTGCGTCCCACGCTCGACGACCTCCACGGCGACAGCATCGGCATGGCAGAGGAGCAGCGCGGCGTCAGCGACCGCCTGCAGCGAGGTGGCCGGCTCGTTGGCGAGGCTGCGCGCGAGGGCGCCGAGCGTACGGGCCTCGGCGGCGAGGTCCGGGGCGCGCGCTGGGCGATGTGCCAGCTCCCTGGTGATGAGCACCTCGTCCAGCGCGCCGATGGCGCCGGCGTCGAACGGCTCGTCGGTCATGCGCGCCTCCTCGTCTCCGGAGTATAGCGCGCCGATCCGCGGATGGCGTCAGTGCTCGATGGCGCTATCCGGCCAGACCTTGATCCAGTGCGTGCGCACCAGCTCCCGCTTCTCTTTCCCTTCCAGCCCCATGTCGATCAGGTTGGATTCCTGGAGCGGCATGTGGCAGTCCACGCAGCGGCCCTTGAGCGCGTGCCCCTCCTTCGGGAAGAGCTTGCAGCTCTGCTCCTGATGGCAGGTGAGGCAGCGTCCCGAGAGGTCCTTCGGATCCCGCTGCGTCTGGTGCACGTCGTGGCAGGTGATGCAGGTCATCTGCGACGCCTGGTAGCATCGGCTCCGCATCAGTGCCGACACCTGATTGCCGTGCACGTCGAGGATGGCGTTCGCGGGGACCGGTGGGAGCGAGAGGTAGCGCTCGAGCGGCTGGCCGGCGACGTAGGTGAAGAGGGGCGCGATCGGCTGTCCGAGTCCGCCGTGGCACTGGGCGCAGGCGTCCATCTGGCGCTGGCGGCTGAGCCGCGCCGGGTTCACGATCGCCGGGCCGTTCATCGCGCG
>Ga0070664_100001171_pt1 | contig 20835 bp, 17 predicted proteins | sample KBSC73metaG_FD_65863 | JGI IMG/M metagenome (GOLD analysis project Ga0070664, IMG submission 65863) | Corn rhizosphere microbial communities from Kellogg Biological Station, Michigan, USA - KBS C7-3 metaG | ecosystem: Host-associated > Plants > Roots > Rhizosphere > Soil ... | reverse complement strand
CGGTCCGCCGCCGGGCAGCAGCCCGCCGGCGAGCACTGCGCCGCCGGCGAGCACTGCGCCGCCGGCGAGCACTGCGCCGCCGGCGAGCACTGCGCCGCCGGCGAGCACTGCGCCGCCCGCGCTCTGCGTGCGCGCGACCAACTACGACCACGTCCGGCTCGGCCGGGCCACCCAGCGGCTCGGCTACGTCTACGCCGCCGGGTCCGGTCAGGCGATGGGCCTGTACACGCTGGCGGTCAGCCACGGGCTCAAGCAGACCGGCCCCGGCTACTGGGTCGTCGCCGACACGGAGTGCTGACAAGCGCTACCGCGGTGGGCAGGCGTCCTGACCCTCGGCGCGGGCGTAGCCGGTGGCGACGTGCGGCACCCAGCCCTCACCGTCACCGTCGGCGAACGTGCCGTGTACCCGGAACCACACAGTCGACGCGTGGCCCGCGCCGTCGGTGAACCGGCCGCCGGCCGGGTCGACGCAGAGCACCGCCGCCGACGTCCCGTCGGCGTAGCGGCGGTCGCCACTCTGCGTTGCGTCCGGGCTCCCGTAGACCCAGCCGCCGTCGCCGGCCCGCTGCTGGTCGCCCAGACAGGTGACGACGAGCTTGATCCGGCCCGTCTCCGGTTCGTACTCCTGGCCGCGGGCCTCGCTCCACGGGCACGGCTGCCCGGTGGCGGTAGGCGGGCCCGACGCGGCCGGACCGGACGGTCCGGACGGTCCGGCCGAGGGCGCCCGCTCGACGGTGCAGGCCGTCACCGCGACAAGGGCGAGCACGACGACGAGGATTCGCACGATCGTCATTGTCCGGGCTGGTCCGGCACCCGGCAAAAGGAACGGGTCAGCGGGCGGCCGGCGTCGATCCCCCGGCCGGGGCGTAGGACCAGACCTCGCTGTGCACCCCGATCGGCGGCGGGGCCGGTTCGCCCGCCCGCTCGGCCGCCGAGCGGTGGCCGTGTCCGAACGCGGGCGACGTGACCCAGGCCTGGAACGCCTCCTCGTCGCGCCACCGGGTCACGACGAGCCACGTCGTGCGCTCGTCGGTCGGCTTGAGCAGTTCGAAGCCCTCGAACCCGTCCTGGTCGTCGATGGCGCCGGCCCGTGCGGCGAAGCGGCGCGCGAGTTCGTCGCCGCTGTCGGCGGGCACGGTGATGGCGTTGATCTTGACGATGGTCACACCGCCATTCTCGCAGGCGGCACCGGGGCGGCCCGGCCGGCCAGGAACGGCGCGTACGACGCCGAATGGTCGTGCCCGCAGTCGCACCGCCCGGCCGTGTCGGCGAGCAGCGCACTCGGCGGCAGGCCGGTCAGCCGCAGGCACTCCCGGCTCAGATGGGCGTGGTCGGCGTAGCCGACCTCGGCGGCGAGCCCGGCCAGCCCGTCCGAGCCCTGCCCCGACTGCACGAGGGCCAGGAAGCCCTGGAAGCGCAGCGTCCGCTGCAACGCCTTCGGGCTGACGCCGACCGCCGTGAGGCAGCGCCGGCGCAGCTGGCTGGGCGAGATCGCCAGGCGTCCGCCCAGCGCCCGGACGTCCCCGGACCGCCAGGGCATCAGGTGCCGCACCGTCTGGCGCACCAACGGGTCGGGCGGGTCGGCGTCGGCCCGGCGCGCGGCGAGCCGGTCCTGCAGCGTCGCGAGCGCGGCCCGCGCGGACCCGGCCGCGTCGAGCGCGTCGCTCAAGGCGGTCGCGGCGGCGCGGCCCCAGACGTCGTCGAGGTCCACCGCCAGGTCGACGAGTTCGCGCGCGGGCAGCCCCAGCAGCGGCGCGACGGCGCCGGGGTGGAACCGGATCCCGACCAGCGTCGTGCCGGGGGCGAGGGCTTCCACGAGGGGACCGGTCAGCGGCCCGATCAAGCGGGGCCGCGCGCCGATCACGCACTGCAGCTCGATGCCGCCGGTGGGCAGGTTGCGCTGCCGGTACGGCGTCGACCCGACGCGCTGGACCCACACCGTGCGCACCAGGTCGCGCAGTGCGGGCGCCGGAGCCTGCTCGACGTAGGTCACGGTCCGCTCCCTCGATGCGCGTTTCGATCAAGCCGGCGGCGAATGGTCAGCCTAGCGTCGGTATGGACCGGACGGAGGGGCGCGGACGATGCGGGAGTTGCGTGCGCTCGTCGACGGCGAGGTGCTCGAACCCGGCGAGCCGGGCTACGAGGCGGCCCGCCGGCCGGCGCTGGCCGAGTTCCGGAACATCCGTCCGTTCGCCGTGGTGCGCTGCGCGTCCGCCGCCGACGTGGCGGCCACCCTCGGGTTCGCGCGCCGCACCGGGCTGCCCGTGGCGCCGCGTGGCGGCGGGCACTGCTTCGCCGGCCGCTCGTCGACGGACGGCATCCTGCTCGACCTGTCCCCGCTGCGGTCGGTCACCGTGACGCCGGACGCGGTCGCCACCGTCGGCGCCGGCGCCCGGCTGGCCGACGTGTACGACGGGCTGGACCGGCACGGGCTGACCCTGCCGGCCGGCTGCGGCGCCGACGTCGGGATCGCCGGGCTGACCCTCGGCGGCGGGCTCGGGCTCCTCGGCCGCCGGTACGGGCTGACCTGTGACCGGCTGCGCGCCGCGCGGGTCGTGCTCACCGACGGCCGGGTCGTCGACTGCGACGCCGTCCACCACCCCGACCTGTTCTGGGCCCTGCGCGGGGCAGGTGGCGGGCAGTTCGGCGTGGTCACCTCCCTGGTGTTCGGCGCCGTCCGGGTCCCGGTGGCGACCCGGTTCGTCCTGACCTGGGACGCCCCGGCGGCGGCCGCCGTGGTCGCGGCGTGGCAGGACTGGGCGCCCGACGCCCCGGACGAGGTGAGCGCCAACCTGAAGGTGACGCCGGCGACGGTGATCCTGTTCGGGGTGGTGCTCGACGCCCCTTCGGTGGCCCGCGGCCGGCTCGACGAGTTCGTCGGGCCGGTCGGGATGCGGCCGGCGACCTCGGCCCTCGCCGGTATGGGCTACCGCGAGCTCAAAGGCTCGCTGGACGACCTCGGCGGCGGCCCCGCGGGTCCGGATCCGGTGCAGGTCAGCAGGTCGGAGTTCGTCCGCCGGGCGCTGCCGGCCGACGTGGTCGCCGACCTGCTGGACGCGCTCGGCCGCGACCCGGTCCCGGGCCAGCAGCGCGAACTCAACTTCACCCCGATGGGCGGCGCCTACAACCGGGTGCCGGCCGACGCGACGGCCTTCGTCCACCGGTCCGAGCGCTTCCTGCTCGAACACGTGGCGGTCGGCGCGCCCGACTGGGTACATCGGTCCCACGGCATCGCGCACCCGTGGGCCTCGGGCCGGGTGTACCAGAACTTCCCCGACCGGAACCTGACCGACTGGGCCGAGGCGTACCACGGCTCGAACCACGCCCGGCTGGCCGGGATCAAGCGCGCCTACGACCCGCAGCGCGCGTTGCGGTTCCCGCAGTCGCTCTAGCGCGTGGGTGGCCCCTCCGTACGATCGTGACCTCCGGACACCCTGCGACCCGAGGAGGCCCACGGTGCCGCGTCAGCGCCAGGCGGGCCAGTCGGTCACGTCGCGGGTTCTGGGCATCCTCGAGGCGTTCGAGGCCGCCCCGTCGTCCTTGTTGACCCTGACGCAGATCGCCGACGCGGCCGGGCTGTCGCTGCCCACCGCCCATCGCCTGGTGCACGAGCTGACCGACTGGGGCGCGTTGCAGCGGGACCCGTCCGGCCGCTACCAGGTCGGCCTGCGGTTGTGGGAGGTCGCGCAGCAGGGCGGGCGTCACCTGCGGGAGGCGGCCCGGCCGCACCTGCAGGACCTGTTCTCGCTGACCCAGGAGACCGCGCACCTCGCCGTCCGCAAGGGCCGCGAGGCGCTGTACATCGACAGGGTGTACGGGTCCAAGCGGGTGCCCCGCGCGTCGCGGGTCGGCGGCCGGCTGCCGTTGCACGCGACCGCCGTCGGCAAGGTGCTGCTCGCCTACGAGGAGCGCTGGATCCGGGAGGCCTACGTCGCCGGACCGCTGGCGGCGCCGACCGCGCGCACCCACGTCAACCCGGCGCGGCTGCTCGAGGAGCTGGATCACGTCCGGGAACAGGCGTACGCGACGACGTTCGAGGAGGTCCGGCCGGGGGCCTGCTCGATAGCCGTGCCCGTGCTCGCGGGGCCGGACACGGCGGTGGCGGCGCTCGGGTTGTCGCTGCTGTCGGCCCAGGCCGCGCAGATGACCCGGCACCTGCCCGTCCTGCACGGCGTGGCGGGCCGCATCGCGGCGTCAATCCGACCCGCCGCACCCAGATCGCGTTGATCTTGCAGTTGTGGTGCCAGAATTCGCGGTAGTTCGAGCGGTTTTGTTCGGCACCACAACTGCAAGATCGCGGGGCGGGCGCGTGGCCTTTCATTGAATGAAAGGCGGCGTGGCGTGTGGCTCCGCGCCGTCCAAGACTGGGGCAGCAGCCCACGCCCGAGGGGGTTCCGATGTCCCAGCGGTCAGACGTCGCCGAATGCCCCGTCCACCACGGCTACGAGCCGTTCGTCCAGAAGAACCCGTTCCCCGCGTACGCGGCGCTGCGGGCCGAGGAGCCCGTCATGTACGACGAGCGGATCGGCTACTGGGTGGTGACCCGCTACGACGACGTCAAGGCGGTCTTCGACGACTGGGCCACGTTCAGCAGCGAGAACGCCCAGGCACCGGTCCGCGAGCGGGGCGCCGAGGCGAAGCGGATCATGGACGAGGGCGGGTTCACCGCCTACTCGGGGCTGTCGGCCCGGGTGCCGCCGGAGCACACGCGGATCAGGAAGATCGTGGCGCGCGCGTTCTCCCCGCGTCGCTACAAGGCGCTCGAACCGGCGATCCGTGCGAACGTCGTCCGCCAACTCGGCGCGATGCTGCAACGGCCGGACCGCACCGGCGACCTCGTCGCCGACCTGGCCTACGAACTGCCGACGGTCACCATCCTGACCCTGATCGGCGCCGACACGGCACAGGTCGACAGGTTCAAGCGCTTCTCGGAGTCGCGCAGCGCGATGACCTGGGGCGATCTGACCGACGACGAGCAGGTCCCGCACGCGCACAACCTCGTCGAGTACTGGCGGGAGTGCCAGCGCCTCGTCGAGGCCGCCCACCACGACCATCCGGACAGCCTCGTCGGCGACCTGGTGCGGGCACAGGAGGCCGGCGACGAGATCTCCGACCACGAGATCGCGTCGGCCTGTTACAGCCTGCTGTTCGCCGGCCACGAGACCACGACGACGCTCATCGCGAACGCCCTGCGCGAACTGCTCGCGCATCCGGACCAGTGGCGACGGGTGGTCGACGATCCGGCGACGGCGCGCCCGGCGGTCGACGAGGTGCTGCGCTTCAGCCCGTCGATCGTCGCCTGGCGCCGCCGGGCCACCCGCGACGCCGTCGTCGGGGGAGTGGCGATCCCCGCCGGCGCAGACCTCCTGCTGGTCATGGGCGCGGCGAACCGCGACGAGGCCCACTTCGCCGACCCGGACGCCTTCGACGTCGCGCGTCCCAACGCCCGCGACCACCTGGCCTTCGGCTACGGCATCCACTACTGCATCGGCAATCAGCTGGCGAAGATGCAGGTCCGGGTCGCGATCGAGGAGGCGGCGCGGCTCGCGCCCGGCCTGCGCCTCGTCGACGCCGACGCCATCGAGTTCGGCGACAACCTGTCCTTCCGGATCCCGGTCCGCGTCCCCGTCACCTGGGCAGGCTGACATGATCCGGTTCTTCGACGACGGCACCGAACCGGATCACGCGCTGCTGGGCGGCAAGGCCGCGTCCCTCGTCGCCATGACCGCGGCCGGCATGCCGGTCCCGCCCGGCTTCGCCGTCACCACGGCCGTGTACGACGAGGCCGTGGGCGGCCTCGACCTCCGCGCGGACCTCGCCCGGCTCGACCCGGGCGATCTGACGGCCGCCGACGCGGCCTGCGCGCGGATCCGGCGCCGGATCCGGGCGCTGGAGGTCCCCGCCGCCCAGCGGATCCTCGACGCGTACGACGCGCTCCAGGAGCGTTGCGGTGCCGACGTCCCGGTCGCTGTCCGCTCGTCCGCGACGGCCGAAGACCTTCCCGACGCAAGCTTCGCCGGCCAGCAGGACACGTACCTCTGGGTGCGGGGCGGCGACGCGGTGCTCGAGCACGTGCGGCGCTGCTGGGCGTCGCTGTACACGTGCCGCGCCGTCCTGTACCGCCACAAGCACGGGATCGCCGACGAGGGGCTCTCGATGGCGGTCGCCGTCCAGGCGATGGTCGACGCGCGGGTGGCCGGCGTCGCGATCACGATGGACCCGGCGACCGGCGACCGGTCGAAGATCACGATCGACGCGTCGTACGGCCTCGGCGAGCAGGTGGTGTCCGGGCGGGTGACGCCCGACAACATCGTGCTGGACAAGGTGCTGCTGTGCGTGGTCGCCGAGACGATCGGCGACAAGCACGCGGAACTCGTCGCCGACGGCGGTCGGATCGTCGAGCGCGCGGTCGACGACGGGCGGCGCCGCCGGCGCTGCCTGACCGACGACGAGCTGGCGGCCGTCGCCCGGCTCGCCAAGCGCGCCGAGAAGCACTACGGGTGCCCGCAGGACGTCGAGTGGGCCATGGCCGGGTCGGATCTGTACCTCCTGCAGGCGCGCCCGGAGACGGTGCACTCGGGTGCGCCACGTACACAGGCCGCGCCGGTTCGGGCCGGCATCGACCTTTCCGGCATCACTTCGATGCTCACCACCCGCCGCTAGCCCCTTGACGACAGGAACCGCCATGACCGCAGTGCAACCGTCAGTGAAGTCGTTCCCGAAGCCGTCGCAGCTGCCGGTGCCGCCCGGTGCGGAGGGGTGGGAGCAGCTGTACCCGTACAACCTCGTCTTCCGCAACGGCAGCGGCGCCGAGGACGAGAAGTTCTGGTTCTGCGACAGCCAGCACTGGCCCACCGTGTTCAAGCCGTTCGAGACGATCGGCGGCGAGTTCGCCGTGAAGTGCCTGGGGCAGTACAACACCCGACACCTGTTGATCCCGCCGGCGAACGGCATCGAGTTCAAGATCCACCTGGGCTACCTCTACATGAGCCCGGTCGGCGTGCCGCCGGAGCAGATCCCGGGCCGGGTGCCCGAGTTCGAACGCCGCGCCGGGCACTACTTCCAGAACTGGGACAGCCTGCTCCAGCAGTGGCGGGGCAAGGTGCGGGCGACCATCGACGAGCTGGAAGCGTTGTCCTTCACCGCTTTGCCGGACGTCGTGCCGTTCGACGACATCGTCGCCGGCAAGGCGAAGGACGGCTCCGAGGTCCTCATGGAGGGCTACGACCGGCTGATCCAGCTGTGCTACCAGGCCTGGCAGTACCACTTCGAGTTCCTGAACCTGGGCTACCTCGCGTACCTGGACTTCTTCGGCTTCTGCAAGCAGGTCTTCCCCGGCATCCCGGACCAGGCCATCGCGAAGATGGTGCAGGGCGTCGACATGGAGCTGTTCCGGCCCGACGACGAGCTCAAGAAGCTCGCCGCGCTCGCGCTGCGCCTCGGCCTGCAGCCGGCGTTCGCCGACCCCGACGACGTCGCCGGGACCCTGGCCCGCATCGCCGGCCTCGACGGCGGCCGGGAGTGGCTCGACGCCTGGACCGCCGCCCAGGACCCGTGGTTCAACTTCACCGTCGGCAACGGCTTCTACGGCGACGACAAGTACTGGCTCGAGCACCAGGAGATCCCGCTCGGCTACGTCAAGGACTACATCCGCCGCCTCGAACAAGGCGAGCAGATCATGCGACCGGTCGACGAGCTCGTCGCCGAGCGCGGCCGCATCGTCGACGAGTACCGCTCGTTCCTCAGCGGCGAGGAACTGGGCCTGTTCGACGCCAAGCGCGGCCTCGCCGCGACGGCGTACCCGTACGTGGAGAACCACAACTTCTACATCGAGCACTGGACGATGGGAGTGTTCTGGCGCAAGGTGCGGGAGCTGAGCGACGTCTTCGTCGCCGCCGGGTTCTGGGCCGACCGGGCCGACATCCTCTACCTCACGCGCAACGAGGTGCGCGATGCCATCTTCGACTACGTGTCCGGCTGGGCGATCGGCGTCGACGCGAGCGGCCCGCACTACTGGCCCGCCGAGATCGAGCGGCGGCGCGGCATCATCGACGCGCTGGCGAGCCAGCGGCCGCAGCCGGCGCTGAACACGCCGCCCGCGGAGATCACCGAGCCGTTCACGATGATGCTCTACGGCATCACCACCGAGCAGGTGCGGCAGTGGCTGGCCGACGACGTGACCGACGGTTCGGTCATCACCGGCATGGCGGCCTCCGCCGGCCTCGTCGAGGGGGTGGCCCGCGTGGTGACGAGCGCCGACCAGTTGCACAGCGTGCAGCAGGACGAGATCCTGGTCGCCACGATCACGGCGCCCTCGTGGGGGCCGATCTTCGGCCGGATCCGGGCCACCGTCACCGACATCGGCGGCATGATGAGCCATGCGGCGATCGTGTGCCGCGAGTACGGCCTGCCGGCGGTCACCGGGACCGGCCGCGCGACCACGACGATCAAGAGCGGCCAGCGGATCCGGGTGGACGGCTCGGCCGGGCGGGTCGAGATCCTGGGGGACTGAACGGGTGTCGGACCGCACTGTATTCATCACCGGAGCGGCCGGCGGGCTGGGCCGGGCGTTCGCGCTCGGCTTCGCCGGCCGCGGGTACCGCGTCGCGGTCGCCGACATCGACCCGACCGGTGTCGCGGAGACGGCGCGGCTGGTGGACAAGCAGGGTGCGGCGGCCTGGCACGGCGGGGTGGACGTGACGTCGCCGGAGTCCGTCGCGTCCGTCGCGTCCGCGGTGGCGGAGTTCGGCGACGGGCGCATCGACGTCGTGGTGAACAACGCCGCCGTGTACGCCGGCCTCACCCGCGCCCCGATCGAGCAGATCGACCCCGACGAGTGGGACCGGGTGATGGCCGTCAACCTCAAGGGTCCGTGGCTCGTGGTGCGGGCCTGCAGCCCGTACCTCGTCGCGGGATCGCGGGTCGTGAACCTGGCGTCGGCCACCGTCTACAGTGGATCGGAGCAGTGGGCGCACTACGTCGCGTCGAAGGGCGGCGTCATCGCGCTGACCCGGGTGATGGCGAAGGAACTGGGTCGCCGCTCCATCACCGTCAACGCGATCGCGCCGGGCTTCACGCTCACCGAGGCCAGCTACGGCCACATCGCCGACGCAGAACGGTACGGGGTCGACAGGGGTGCGCTGCGCCGGGCCGCCCGGCCCGACGACATCGTCGGCGCCGCCCTGTTCCTGGCCGGACCGGACAGCGCGTTCATGACGGGGCAGACGCTCGTCGTCGACGGCGGCCGGCAGTTCATCTGAGCGGGGGTAGAGGCATGAGAACCGAACTTCCGCCGACACCCGTCGCCACGGCGCATCCCGTCGACACGTCGCCGATCTCGCTCACCCCGGCGGCCGGCACCGACCTGGATCCCATCTGGGCGGCGGTGGTTCCCGAGACGCGCTCGCGCGGCAACGACATCCACCTGCCGATCGCGCTGGCCTACGCCGAACGGCTCTGCGCCGCCTATCCGCACGCGCACGGCCTCGTCGTCCGGGTCGCGATCCTCTTGCACGACACGGGTTGGGGCCGGGTCGACGAGGACCGCATCCTCGCCGAGGGCTTCACCGGCAACTGGCGCAAGGCCGCGATCCGGTACGAGCACGAGAAGCAGGGCTGCGTCATCGCCCGGGAGGTGCTGCCGCCGCTGGGCTACGCACCCGACTTCGTCGACGCGGTGGTCGACATCATCGACGGCCACGACACCCGGCCGGAGGCGAAATCGCTCGAGGACGCGCTGGTTCGCGACGCCGACCGGCTGTGGCGCTTCGACCACGCCGGAATCGCGCTGGCGTCGGGCTGGTTCAAGATGGACCCGGCCACGTACTGCGACCGGCTCGCCCGCGAGATCGTGCCGGAACTGCTGACCGAGGCGGCGGTCGCGATCGCCCGTGCCGAACTCGCGCGCTCGCGGGCGTTGCTGAAGACGGCCGTGCTGCGGTGACGGCCGTCGAGGCTGGGCGCCGCGCGACGCGCCGGCACGTCGCGGACCTTTACGTCGACGGGCGATGGCGGCCCGCTGGGAGCGCGGCGCGCATCGACGTGGTGGATCCCGCGACGGAGGAGGCGTGGGGCTCGGCACCGTCGGCCGGCACCGCCGACGTCGACGCGGCGCTGGCCGCCGCCGACCGCGCGTTCCGCACCGGGCCGTGGCCGCGCCTCACGCCGTCGGAGCGCGCCGGGCATCTGCTCCGGCTCGCCGACGAGGTCGTGGAACGGGCCGGCGACATGGCAGCCACGATCACCCGGGAGAACGGCTCGCCGATCGCCGAGACCCGGGGCGCCGCAACGCATGCGGCCGGCATCCTGCGCTACTTCGCCGGCCTGGCCGGCCATCTCGAAGCCGACGACGTGCGCCCCTTCCCGGTCGGCGGCGCGGAGTCGGTTGTGCGCCGCGACCCCGTCGGCGTCTGCGTGCTCATCGCACCGTGGAACTTCCCGATCGGCCTCGTCGTGGTGAAGCTCGCGCCGGCGCTGCTGGCCGGCTGCACCGTCGTCATCAAGCCCGCCGAGTCGACGCCGCTGTCGATCCGGTTCCTGGTGGACGCCGTCGAAGCGGCCGGGGTGCCGCCCGGCGTGGTCAACCTGGTGACCGGTACGGGAGCCGTCGGCGAGGCGCTGGTGCGGCACCCGCTCACCGCCAAGGTCGCCTTCACCGGGTCGACGGCGGTGGGCCGGCGGATCGGCGCCGCCTGCGGCGAACTGCTGCGCCCGGTGACGCTGGAACTCGGCGGCAAGTCGTCGGCGATCGTGCTTCCCGACGCGGACCTCGACGCGATGTCGGCCGTGCTGCTCCGGTCCTGCATGCGCAACAGCGGGCAGACCTGCTACATCTCGACGCGTCTGCTCGTGCCCGCCCAGCGTTACGACGCCGTCGTGGACATGGTCACGCATACCGTTGCGGCGGCGCGGCTGGGGGATCCGTTCGACCCCGACACCGTCGTCGGCCCGATCGCCACCCGGGCCCAGTACGCGAAGGTGTTGGCGTACCTCGACTCTGCCCGCGCCGACGGGGCACGGGCGACGACCGGTGGCGGGCCGGCCGCCGTCGAGCGGGGCTGGTACGTCGAACCGACGGTGCTCGCCGACGTCACCCCCGGGATGCGGGTGGCGCGCGAGGAGATCTTCGGCCCGGTGCTCACCGTGCTGCGCTACGACACCGTCGACGAGGCGGTCGCCGTCGCCAACGGGACGGGCTACGGGCTGGGCGGCATCGTGTTCTCGTCGGATCCGGCCGCGGCACTGGCGGTCGCCGACCGGATGGACACCGGGTCGGTCGGCATCAACTTCTTCGCGTCGAACCATGACGCCCCGTTCGGCGGCCGGCACCGGTCCGGCCTCGGCGTGGAGCACGGCGTCGAGGGCCTGTCCGCCTATCTCACGTACAAGTCCATCCACCGCCGGCTGCCGGCGTGATCACGGCTGCTCCGGCCGGATCGGGGAGACGTCGCAGACGGACGCCCGCAGGGGTGAGCTGCCGCTGATCGGATCGCTCGGTGTCTGGCTCAGCACGAGGTTGAGGTTGGCACTGTCCGGGCCATACGGCGGGTAGCCGGGTAGGCCCAGCTCGTCGCAGGCCTCCCACCAGCCGTGCTGGGCGAAAACGACCTGCGGGTCGAGGCTGGGGTTGAGCTTCGCCCGGGCCCGGACGCGGCCGCGCGGGGTGTTCAGCGACACCCAGTCGCCAGCACCGATACCGCGGGCCGCCGCCGTCGCGGGATGCACTTCGACCTGCGGGTCCGGCGCGCTCTTTCGCAGGGCCGCGACCTGGCGGTGCTGCGTCTCGCAGAAGAACAGCGACTTCGCACAGCTGAGCACGAGCGGGAACCGGTCGGCGAGATCCTTTCGGGAGCGCGGGCTGGTGCGCGGCTCCTCGAAGGCCGGCAGTGGTGAGTAGCCGTGCGCGGCCAGCGTGGCCGAGTAGAGCTCCACCTTGCCCGACGGAGTGGCGAATCCGGTGTCGGTGTACTTGCGGTACCGCGTGAGCAGGGGAACCCGCACGCCCTCGGGATGGGCGCGCAACTGCTCCAGGGTGATCCCGCTCGGCGCGAGCTGATGGCGGAACGCCCCTTCGATGTCGCCGTCCCAGAAGGCCGCACCCAGCCCCAGCCGCGTCGCGAGCTCGAAGACGATCTGGAGATCCGAGCGGGCCTCGCCGCGCGGCGCGACCAGCGGTCGTCGGAGCTGGACGAGCGACTGTGCCTCCTGGCTGTATTCGAAGCCGATCTTCAACGCCTCCGATTCGAACGGCGTGGTCACCGGCAGCACGATGTCGGCGAGTTCGGCCGTCGGGGTCATGAACAGGTCGGCCTGGACGAAGAAGTCCAGGTTGCGCAGCGCGTCGCGACCGCGGGCACTGTCCGCGTGCGCCATCACCGGGTTGCCGCCGAAGCTCACCAGCGCGTTGACACGTCCGTCCAGGGCAGCGGTGTACAGGTCCTCCCCGGTGACGAGTTCGAACCGCGCCGCGCTCAACGGGCGCTGGTCGAGACCCAGCGCGGGCGGGCGCGCACCCGACAGGAACTCCTTGCCGTCGATCGGGTTGGCCGGCACCGCCTCGAACAGCACGTTGCCGCCCGGGACGTCCAGGCTGCCGGTGAGGGCGTAGAGGACGTCGACCGCGCGGATGGTCTGCGTGGCATTACTGTGCTGCTCCAGGCCGCTCCACGTGTAGAACGCGACCGGTCGGGCCGCCCACAGGGTCCGCGCGGCCGCGACGATGTCCGCGGCGGCCACGCCCGTGATCCCCTCGGCCACCTCCGGCGGAAACTCGGCACAGCGCGCCACCAGCATGTCCCAGACCTTCTGGCCGCCGACCTCGTCGGCCGCGTTGGTCCAGTCGCGCACGAAGTCGGAGTCGTACCAGCCGTTCTCGATGAGCACGTGCGTAAGGGACAGCGCGAGCGCCGCGTCGGTTCCGGGCCGCACCCGCAGCCAGTGGTCCGCCTTGGCGGCAAGTCCCGCCTTGCGCGGGTCGACCACGACCAGCTTCGCGCCGCGGGCGACTGCGGCGGCCGTGCTGGTCGCATGCGGGAGGCGGGCCACCGACGGGTTGTAGCCCCAGAACAGGATGCACCCGGCATTCTCCAGGTCCGGCACGTAGACGCCGGGCACGGCCGCGCCGAAGGTGAAGAGCGGTGCGAAGTAGCGGCCCCACCCGCACAGCTCCATGTAGTTGCTGTAGTTGGGGCTCCCGAACGCACGCACCAGCCGCTGGATCCAGTCGATGGCGTCGCTGATCGCCGACGTCGAGGGCGAACTCGAACTGAACGCGACCGACTCGGGTCCGCCGCCGGCCACTGCCGTCCCGAGCCGCGCCGCAACGGTGCCCAGCGCCTCGTCCCACGTGATCCGTTCCCACCCCGGGTCCGGGGCATCCTTGGGTCTTGTCCGCCGCAGCGGATGAAGCAACCTTCCCGGGTGATAGACGATGTCGGGCGCGGCCTTGCCTTTCAGGCAGATGGCCCGACCCGTCGGATGCGCCGGATCCGGCCGCAACGCCCGGAACGTTCCGTCTGCCACGTCGGCACGGGCCCCGCACCGCGACACGCACAACGGGCAAAACGTAGGAATGACCTGCCCACCCACCACCCGATTCTCACGCCGGGCCGACAGCCCGTGCAATGCGTCCGGGCGGCCCGGCGACACCTACGCGCCGAGCCAGACGGTGGTGATGTTGCAGAACTCGCGGATGCCGTGCGCCGACAACTCCCGGCCGTAGCCCGAGTTCTTGACGCCGCCGAACGGCAGGGCCGGATGGGACGTCACCATGCCGTTGACGAACACGGCACCGGCGTCGAGGTCGGCGACGAAGGCGTCCCGCTCGGCGGGATCGCTCGTCCACGCGTTGGCGCCGAGCCCGAACGAGGTCCCGTTCGCGACCCGCACCGCCTCGTCGTACGACGAGACCCGGTACAGCCCGGCCACCGGTCCGAAGACCTCCTCGGCCCACATGCGCATGTCCGGCGTGAGGTCGGAGACGACGGTCGGCGGGTAGTACCAGCCGGGGCGGTCCGGCCGCTCGCCGCCGCAGTGCACCCGCGCGCCCTTGGCGACGGCGTCGGCCACCTGCTCCTCGACCTCGTCACGGCCCTGCTCGGTGGCGAGCGGGCCCACGTCGGTGTTCTCGGCCATCGGGTCGCCCAGCACGAGCGCCGACATGCGTGCGACGAACCGCTCGGTGAACGCCTCGTACACATCCTCGTGCACGATGAACCGCTTGGCGGCGATGCACGACTGCCCGTTGTTCTGGCACCGGGCGGTGACCGCGACCTGCGCGGCGCGGTCGAGGTCGGCCGAGGGCATCACGACGTACGGGTCGCTGCCGCCCAGTTCCAGCACGGTCTTCTTGAGCTCCCGGCCGGCGATCGCGGCTACCTGCCGGCCGGCGGCCTCGCTACCGGTCAGCGTGGCCGCCCGCACCCGCGGGTCGCGGAGCACCGCCTCGACCCGGTCCGAGCCGATCAGCAGCGTCTGGAACGCACCCGTCGGGAATCCGGCGCGCTGGAAGAGGTCCTCCATGTACAGCGCGGTCTGCGGGACGTTCGACGCGTGCTTGAGCAGCCCGACGTTGCCGGCCATCAGGGCCGGCGCGGCGAACCGCATCGCCTGCCACAGCGGGAAGTTCCACGGCATGATGGCGAGCACCGGCCCGAGCGGCCGGTAGCGCGCGAAGGCGGTCTTCGCCCCGACGGCGCCGGCGTCGGCCGGTTCGTCGGCAAGGAACGCCTCGGCATGCTCGGCGTAGTAGCGGCACCCGAGCGCGCACTTCGACGCCTCGGCGCGGGCCGCCGCGAGCGTCTTGCCCATCTCGAGCGTCATCGTGCGGGCGACCTCGTCGTTCTCCTTGTCCAGCAGGTCGGCGGCGGTGTTCATCCAGCCGGCCCGTTGCTCGAAGGTGGTGGCGGCAAGCGCCGCGAACGCGGTGACGGCGGCCCCGAGGCGCTGCTCGACCTCGGCCGCGCTGATCGGATCGAAGGACCGGACGAGTTCTCCGGTCGCCGGGTTTGTCGTCGCGATGGCCACGATGCCCTCCTCTTGTTCGGCATCGACTCGCTCCGCGAGTCGATGCCTGCGACCCGACCGCCTCATTTCGCGAGCCGATCGAGTCCCGTGCCGATGGTCACTCACTTCGTTCGTTCAGAGACCTAGTACGCTACGCCGGACCTCGTCGCTGCCGCGCAGTTCGGCCGAGGTGCCGGCGGTTGCCACCCGTCCCTCGGCGAGCAGGTAGCTGCGGGCGGCGACGTCGAGCGCACGGTCGACGTCCTGCTCCACCAGCAGCACGCTGACGCCCTGCGCGTTGACGGCCTCGATCGCCTCGAACACCTCGTCGGTCATCACCGGCGCGAGCCCGAGCGACGGCTCGTCGAGCAGCAGCACCGTCGGCTGGGCCATCAGTGCCCGTCCGATCGCCAGCATCTGCTGCTCGCCGCCGCTGAGGCTGCCGGCGAGTTGGGTGGTGCGCTGGCGCAGGCGCGGGAAGACGCCGTACACCCGCTCCAGGCTCTGCTTGTACGCGGCGCGGGCGCGGCGACGGTAGGCGCCCAGGCACAGGTTGTCGTAGACGGACATCGCCGCGAAGACCCGCCGGCCCTCCGGCACCACGGCCACCCCGTGGTCGCAGACCCGGTGCGCCGGCAGCGCGACGACGTCGGCACCGTCGACGGTGATGTGCCCGCTGCGCTTGGCGTGGATTCCGGCGACCGCGTTCACCAGCGTCGACTTGCCCGCCCCGTTCGGCCCGATCACCGCGACCGTCTCTCCACTGTCGACGGACATGGTGACGCCGAACAGCGCCTGCGCGTCGCCGTAGTGCGCGTCGAGGTCACGGATGTCAAGCATGGGCACGCTTCCCGAGGTAGGCGCTGACCACGGCCGGGTCGGCGAGAACCGAGCGCGGATCGCCGTCGGCGAGCAGAGCGCCGCGGTCCAGCACCACCAGCCGGGTGGCCAACTGGTTCACCACGCGCAGCAGGTGCTCCACGATCACGATGGACACACCCGACTCGTGCACCCGCCGGATCACCGCCACCGCGTTGTCGATCTCCACCGGGTTGAGCCCCGCGAGCGCCTCGTCCAGCAGCAGCACCTTGGGATCCGCGGCGAGCGCCCGGGCGATCTCCAGCAGTTGCCGCTGGTGCAGGTTGAGCGCCGCCGGGTGTGCGTCGGCGAGGTGCGCGAGGCCGACCGTCTCCAGTGGACGGATGGCCTGCTCCCGCGCGGCGTTCAGCGTATGCGGCGTGCGACCGAACATCACCGCCATGGCGACGTTGTCGCGCACGGTCATCGACGTGAACGGCCTCGGGATCTGGTACGTTCTGGCGACTCCGGCGTGGGCGACGCGGTGCGGCGACAGGCCGACCACGTCGGTTCCTTCGATGCGGATCGTTCCTCTAGTTGGCCTGAGGTTGCCGGAGAGGATGCTGACCAGCGTCGTCTTTCCTGATCCGTTCGGGCCTACCAGTCCCAGGATTTCGCCTTCTCGGATTGTGAGGGTTACGTCTTCCAGGGCTTTTACGCCGCCGAAGTGTTTGGCTATGTGTTCGCATTCGACGAGGAGGGAGCCGGGGCCCGCCGCAACCGGCTCCGGGCGGTCAGGCTTGATCCCTGCGCCGGTTGCGGCGGACCCCGGCTCCGACTTTGGTTGCGGTTCGTCCGTCGGTTCTTGTTTCTTGCTTCGTTGGGGCTTGACTCTTACTAGGGCTGCCACGGTTGCGGCCAGGAGGCCGGCCAGGACTGCGTCCAACGGGTCTGCCGCGGGGATCAGCCAGACCGCCGCTGTAACCAGCGCTGCTACTGCGAGGGCGCGGATCGGGTTGGCGCGCACGCGGAAGTAGATGCCGTCGGGAGCGACCACCACGAGGATCGCCAGGGCTGCGCCGAGCACTATCAGTTGCCATTGGCCCAGACCGGAGGCGGTCAGGCGGTCTTGCAGCAGGACCACCAGGATGACGCCGAGCACGGGGCCCAGCCAGTGGGTGCGGCCGCCGAGGACGCTCATCACGATGACGAACAGCGGGACGGTCAGGTGGAAGACGCTGTCGACCGCCACGAAGCCGATCTGCAGCGCGAACACGCTGCCCCCGACGCCGCCGATGACGGCGCTCGCGACGAGCGCCCACAGCTTGTACCGGAACGTCGCGACGCCCAGCCCTTCGGCGACGTCCTCCGCGTCGTGCACGGCGGCGAGCGCCCAGCCGATCCGGGTGCGCTGCATCGCGAACGCGACCGCGACCGCCGCGCCGGCGACGAACAGGTTCACCAGGTACAGGAAGTCCTGGAACCGGCCGATGCCCGCCGGGTAGTCGGGAACCGGCACGATGATGCCCTGGCCGCCGTCGATCGCCGTGTTGATCCGCGCCAGCGCGGCGAGGATGAACGGCACAGCGAGGGTCAGCAGCGCGAAGATCTCGCCGCGCAGCGAGCGCAGGCGGAAGGCGAGCGCCCCGATCGCCAGCGCCAGCACCGCGCAGAGCGCCGCGGCCACCAGCATGGTGAGGTAGAAGCTCACCCCGTGCCGGCCGAACAGGACGGCAGTGCTGTACGCGCCGATGCCGACGTAGGCCGCCTGGCCGAAGCTGAAGTAGCCGCTGTAGCCGGAGAGGATGTTCCAACTCGTCGCCTGCGTGACCCAGAACAGCATGCTCGTGAGCAGGACGAGATACGCCAGCGGGAAGCCGAGCGTCACCCGGTACAGCGAGAGCACCGCGAGCAGCGCGATCACCAGCGGGAAGCCGATCATGGCGCGGCGCGTCACGGCCGCACCGCGTTCAAAACCCCAACCGCGTCGATCTTGCAGTTGTGGTGCCGGTATTCGCCCTGCTTTGCACGGATTCGTGTGGCACCACAACTGCAAGATCGCGGGCTAGAGGTGGTCATCGCGCCGGCCGCAACGTGAACAGGCCCTGCGGGCGCAGCAGCAGGGCCAGGACGATCGCCGAGAACAGTACGAACGGCGCCGCGGCCGGCGAGAGCACCACCGACACGACGCTGGACAGCAGACCCACGAGCACCCCGGCCGCCAACGTGCCGACGAGCTGCCCGATCCCGCCGAGGATCACGACGGCGAACACGGTGCCGAACCACTCGAACGCCGTCGCCGGGGTGAGCGCGTTGCCGAGCGAGAACAGCATGCCCGCGATCGCGGCGGTGGCGCCCGACACGGCGGCCAGCAGCACGCCGATGCGCCGGTGGTCGATGCCGAACGCGGCGGCCACCGGGCGGTCCTCGGCGTACGCGCGCATCGCGCGGCCCAGGAACGTGCGGCGCAGCACCAGGTGCGCGCCGACAATCACCACGAGCGCGACGGCGAACGCGAGCAGCGTCGGCACGGGGAACGCCAGCCGGCCCAGCCGCACCGCCTGGGTGGCGTACGGGTTGACGGCGGCGGTCATGCGCTGGAAGTCGGCGCTCCAGATGTTGCTCACCGACTGGACGATGATGATCAGCAGCCCGAACGTCACCAGCAGCGAGTTGAGCTCGGAGATGCGCAGGTAGTCGAACGCCCACTGGCCGGCGCCGCCGAGCAGGAACATCGCCGGCACGCTCACCGCGAGCGTCAGGAGCGGGTTGACCTCCCACGCGGAGGCCAACTCGAACGTCAGGTAGGAGCCGAGCAGGATCAGTCCGAAGTGCGCCAGGTTGATGATGCGCAGCACGCCCCAGGTGACCGAGACGCCGGCCGCCATCAGTGCGTACAGGCCGCCGAGCAGCACCCCGCTCAGGGCCGCCTGGACAATCGTCATGCCACTCCTTTGAAACCAGGTCCCGGGCCGCTCCCCGTGAGGGTGGGAGCGGCCCGGTTGCCCGTGCGGCGCTACGCGGCAGGTCCGCGCAGATCGCCCGCGGCCCGGTCCTTCGGCCAGACGGTCACCCAGTCGCCGTTCTGGATCTGCTTGATCATCTGGTTGCTCGGCCAGAAGTTGTTCTGCTTCGGGTCGAAGGTGAGCTTGCCGGCGAACGTGGTCTCGGCACCCTTGCTGTGCAGGCCGTCGCACATCGCCTGCTGGTCGAGCTTGCCGGCGGCCAGCACGGCGCTGACGAGGATGTCCCAGGCGTTCCACGACGCGGCCGCCTGCGTCTCGAAGACGGTGTAGGGCAGCTTCGCCGCGGCGGCGCGGGTCTTGAAGTCGTTCACGATCTCCGTCGCCTTGGGGCCGAGCTTGTCGAGCGTCGCCTTGTTGGGTTCGAAGATGCTGACCGACAGCAGGCCGTCGGCCTTGGCGCCCAGGCCCAGCGGCGGACCGGGAGCCGGGAACAGGCTGAACATCATCGGCGGCTTGTAGTTCAGCTGCGCCATGGCCTGCAACAGGTTCACCGGGTCGACGCCGAGACCGTCGTTGATGACCAGATCCGGCTTCGCGTCGCGCACCTGCGCCGCGATCGGGGCCCAGTCGGTGGTCGCCGGCGGGTAGCGCACCTCCAGCACCAGGTCCAGGCCGCGATCCTTGGTGATGGACACCGCGCCCGTCTTGTTGGCGCCCGCGCCGTAGGAGACGAAGTCGGTGGACCCGTTCTGGTTGGTGAGGATCGCGATCCGCTTCGGCGGCGTCGGCAGCGATCCGACGGCCTCGTACAACTGGGTCGGCACGAACTGGTTCGGTGTCGGGCCGATCGACCACGCCGGGAACTGGCATTCGTAGGTCAGCAGCGGCGCGATGACGGCGGTGTGCTGCGGCATCGTGTACTTGTGCCGGGCCGCGACGGCCATCGCCGAGAGGATGTTCGGCGTCGCGTACGGACCGATGATGAGGTCGACCTTGTCCTGCGTGATGAGTTGCTCGTAGAGCGTGCTGACCTTCGCCTGGTCGGACTCGTCGTCGCGGACCGTCCACTTCACCGGGCGGCCGAGCAGGCCGCCCTCCTTGTTGAGCCGGTCGATGTATTCCTCGCCGGCGATCTTGTGGATGGCGCCCGTGGCGGCGAAGGCGCCACTGAGCGACAGGGTCGATCCGACGACGATGGGCTCGCCGCTGGCGGCGGCCGGTGCGCCGTCGCCTTCGGACTTGGACTCGCAGGCCGCCGTTGCCAGCAGCACGATGACCGCGGCGACGGCGCCGAGCCGGCGTCTGGCGTTGCGCAACATGGTCGATCCACCTTCCCGGTGCTGTGCACGATGGCGCCGCCGACGACGGTCCGGCGTGTGACGGGTGGTGAGCGGGGTGAGTCTTGCGGCGGAGTGTAAGCTGTACATTCACAGCGGTGCAATAGCGTTGAGCGTCAGCGCGCAGAGCCGACGCCAACCGTTCACCTGCGCGCACGCCCAGCCGGAACCGGCAGTCCGCGATCTTGGAGGCCCGGTGCCCCCATAGGGGCCGCCAGCCTCCAAGATCGGCGAACGGGCTCGCCTCGCGGGCTGCGAGCGGTAACGCCTTAGGCGGAGCGCTCCAGGACGAACCACACGCCGACGGCGGGTTCGCTGGTCTCGTTGCGGTACGCGTGCGGCGTCGAGGAGTCGAACGACACCGCGTCGCCGGCGCGCAGCCGGTGCGTGTCGAAGCCGAGCGTCAGGGTCAGCTCGCCGCTGACCACGTACCCGAACTCGGCGCCGGAGTGGCGCATCAGCAGCCCGGAACTCGACGACGTACCGCCCGGCTGGTACGTGATGAGCAGGAAGTCGACGTGCTTGTGCGGGATGCGGCCGAGCAACTCCCACGTGACGCCCGAATCGAGCGTGAGCATCTCGCGGTTGTCCGGACCCACCACCGGCCCGACCCGCCTGTCCGAACCGGTAGCGGCCGAACCGGTAACAGCCGGACCGGTGGCGGCCGGACCGGTGGCGGCCGGACCGGTAGCGGCCGGACCGGTAGCGGCCGGACCGGTAGCGGCCGGACC